>Ga0182211_1000296_pt1 | contig 15907 bp, 14 predicted proteins | sample G5R1MG_20_FD_129660 | JGI IMG/M metagenome (GOLD analysis project Ga0182211, IMG submission 129660) | Switchgrass phyllosphere microbial communities from Michigan, USA - G5R2_MAIN_03OCT2016_LD1 MG | ecosystem: Host-associated > Plants > Phyllosphere > Phylloplane/Leaf | place: USA: Michigan... | reverse complement strand
TTTCTCGCTGCCCAAAACAAGCACACAGCGTTTTGGCAAGGTACCGAGATCCTTTCTATCGTGACCTCTGTTTACCGTTCCATCTGCAACCTGGGAACTGTCTTCTCCTAAGATACCGCTGCGGTCTGTTTGCTCGACACCCACAACCTCATAGCCCCGCCTCTTCGCGTCTACGAGAAATTGCGGAATGTCGGCAATCTTGAGAGGACGGATGGGGAAGTGCTTCTCCGAGGTCACGCTTGTAGCTTTGAAGTCTTTGTGTGCCGTCTTTTTGAGATCGTCAATATACAGAGCCTCCAGACCAAAGGATTCTGATATACGTGAGAGTCCGCCGAGGTTGGTGGGATTATCAATCAGGGATGCTACGAGAATGACCGTAGCTGGACGTTGGTTTTTTGCAAATGGCGAATCTGTAGGAGGATACAACGATTCAAAGTCAAATCCAGCCTTAGTCTGCAGGAACACAGGAGCAGCGACAGAGACAGTATCGGGGGCAGCATTAGAAACGAGCCCGGGAATGAAATCGGGATTAGAGTCTGATTTCTGACGCAGCGCTGCCACATCATGAATAGGCAGTGGTTCTTCGCCAAGGAGTACACGCGGCGGAGGGCAGCATAATCCCTCAGCGTGATCCCTCGGCTCAAGTGCAACAAAGTCCCCATACGCTGCCAGCTCTTTCTCTGGCGACTCTATCGTCAAATATCGACCCTGGAAGATATTGACGAGACAGAAGTCTCGTATAGCATCCAGTCGGAGAGTTCTGATTGTCCAAGGCTCGGCGTGGTATTTCGCCAGCTGCCGGATGAATTTGTTCAATGCAACAAATGCCGCATCATGAGTGATTTTGCTCCATGCTCTCGCTTCTGCAAGGTCGAAAAGTACGGGAAAAGCAAAATTTGCCTCGTGACGTATGTGAACTTTCGGGCTAGCGGAGAAACAAACAAGATGTAAGAGGAGTTTAAATGTGAAACTCTCTGACTGAAACGGCGCGACGAGAAGTCCTAACTTAATGAGGCTTGCGATATGAGCAGGGGAGAATTGATCTGCTCGGGACAAGTCGTCAAGAATACGGCAAGTTTTTTCTTGATACTGACTGTAGATGCGTGCTATAATCCATTCTAGAAGATAGCGATAACGGGGCCAAGATTCGTTTGATAAGGCGTACGTCAGCGACTCGAGGTAGTAATCTGCATCGGATTCCGATATACAGAAGTCGCTAAAGATGAGCATGGCTTGTAGCTGCAACGTTGTTTTCCACGGACTCTTGATAGGAACGGGAATCTTCTGGTCTCGCCATGGCTTCACCAGCTTCAAAAGAACACCTTTAGCAACGGCTAGTTGCTCTTCTGGCCAGCGCCGCAATAGATCAATAAGTGCTGCGTAGGCATGCCACTCGCGCTGTCCGTAATATGATGCATACGATTTGTGCTTTGCCAAGTGCCCCAGCTTCTCGGCAGCGGCCATCTCAAACAAGAATTCGGGCTTGGAAGCTGGCGGATTGTTACAGTATTCAAGGATGAATTCTTCGAAGGGAAGGATGGAGGCGATCAAAGCGTTGGAAAATATGGCTCTGCGAACGGATGTCGCGAGTACGGAGAGGATGTATGATCTCCCTTTAGATAGCTGTTGAAGACGCAGAAGGGCTTTGGATAACAATGCTTCCAAGCTGCCCTCAAAATTTTCTCCGGGCAAATGGTATTGATTAATGCAGACCTCGATACAAGAGGGATGGAATAGCACAGGCGGTAGGTGCATAGCTACTTGTCTGCTAAATTCGCATCGCTCGGCCTCCTCCCAAAACGCGTCCAGAATTTCCAAGAGCTGGTCCTGAGGGATTGATGAGACCTGTGTTCGATCGAGGATGGCGATGAAGTTCTTGCAACTCAGGGTGAATCCACTGCCCTGAATAGAGCAGTATCTGGATTTCTTCATCCCGTCCACAAACCCCTCTAGGGTATGAGGCTCGCAGGTCTCCGTAGCAGAGTCTCCAAACTGTGATTCGTCTTTGTCTGCAAGGCTGGATAACTGGAAGGTTGGTCTTTTTAAACCTGCAACTTCGTATAGATTTGTTGATACAGGATCTTCCCTGACGAGCGTGCAGATGCGTTGACAGTACGCACTAAGAAGATCGCTCGAGATTTCAGGTAACCCCGGCAAGCGAGAAATCTTCATGATTTCAACTAGTTCATGGTCGTTGATCCGATTCTTTTCCTGCATTGACGTCGGACTTGCAATGGCCGCTTCCAGCCCTTTTACTAGGCCCTCTAGAAGATACAAGATCGCAGGCTGGAAAATTTTACCATCGGCCTTTTGAATGAAGCGAATAACCTGGAGTATGATGGCATTGTTACCATGGGAGTACTTTTGTGCTCCTAGAGAATCTGAGATGTATTGGGCAGAAACTAGTCGTGCGAGAACCTTTGCGATTGCATCGCCGTGTAGGCACACCGTTTCCGTTCGTGTTGATTTGACGCTCGAAGTGTATAGGCTACCTTCTGTTGCCCAAGGCAGGAAGCTCAGAGTGAGGAACCTTCCGTCCAGTTCAGCACCCAGTGGATTCTAAGCCGATTACAATCAGTGTCTGAGGAGCCGGATGTAGACCAAGAAAAATGATTCGTAAAGCCCATAGGTTGCCAGAGCACACGTACCTTGTAAACATGATCGATATACCAATAACCAATCAATTTTCGAATACCTTCTTGAACTCGGGGGTGTAACGCCGCCGAGAGTAAGCTTGCTGCCATGGTAGGGGTGATTTTCGATCCAGGACCCAATAGCGTGGTCAACTCCGGCAGACAGGCTGCCACCTGATTGGTATAGCGATTGAGCACGATGGTTCTAAAAAGCGTGGTATAATGCTCATAGGCTTTCCTGTCGGCATATTCCCCACGGTACGCCATAGCATTCGTGAAGATGGGCTCCTGTGCAAGGAGTAAAGACTGGTTGATAATGCCAAGACAGTATTTCTGTTCTTCTGCAAAGCCAGCGACAAGTCTGTCGGAAAGCATGTGCCAGTAGGCCTCGTTCTGTAGACATGCAGGCGAGCTGTCCGTCACATACATCAGCGAAACCCACTGGAACCAGACTTTGGAGATTTTGCTAGCATGAGTGTCTCGGTACTGCAAGTTCAGATCTTGGATCCTGTTCCAGAAGGACTCAGGATGAGACGAGGCCAGTTTGTGTGCAGCTAGTGGCATACAATCATGGCTGCTAGCAAGCATGATGTTGCTGCTGCTCTTGAGTAGTGATAGCAGCGCTGACAAGGCATCAAGGGCGATATCCTCCCATTCATCATAACCGACAAATTCCATTAGAAGAGGAATCGAACGTTCATAAATCAGGTGATGTCGGTCTGCAGGAAGCCAGAACGAGCATCGAAGGAATCGGAGATAGGCTGCTGCGGAGCTCACTCGGTCTTTTCGCTCTTCTGGCGTGGACACGGGCGATCGCCGAAGAGACAAATGGAGGCTTTCGAGCACACTGTAGACCTTCTCATGGAGCATATGAGCCATCTCGAAGCCACTGCCGAGACAAATATCGGCAACTTGATACAGACATGATGTGGCCTTGTCCTCAGGTACACCTTGTACAACGACTATCCAGGCAATGATCTTGTCCCATAGCCCCTTGAGATCGAACAGTGACGGCTGGGCCGGGGCAGCGGCCAACTGAAGGCAGATTCGCAGCACATCCAGATTGAGCTGTGGGGTAACGTGGAGATTGTCCAGGCTGCTCGTAAAAATGACACTCTTGGTCATGGGGTCCAGGAGGTCGAGAAGCGCGTCTGCAGGCATGGCGCGCCACGGGCGACGGAGAGGCCCACGGGAATGCGTGGAGCCAGAGCCGTGGGCTTGCTTGCGGTGCCGGCTTGGGTGTGGGAGAAAAGGAAATGCTGCGGCAGCCAGTCACATGACGCCTACAGAATTTGTCGCTAGCAACAACGGAATGTTTGCTGATGCTTCCAAAATGCAACATGGCCGCGTCCCTCTCTTTCTCTGCTTCCCCATCTCGCCGCACACCGTGCCAATTGCATCGCGACGGACAAGTCGCGCCATGCCCGAGTCGCCATGACGGCCGCTCTCTCGTCTTGCCACAACGGCGCCCACGGCGGCGTGCCAAGCCCGTGACGCCGCTGATCTCCGCCCCAGCAACGCGTTGTTGACATTTGCCTCATTCGGGCAAGGCGCGGCCGGGCATCGACTCGGCCAACACGACCACTGCCCATGCACCTGCTGCGCTTGCTGCGGTCGCGGCAGCTCCTTCGCCATTGCTGTCGGCTCTTGGATAACCATAGCATACTCGCCTCCGCCGCCATGTATTCCGCACTGCACTCCACCGCCTCGGCGCCCTCGATGCGCGCCCTCGAGCCGTATCCGCTCATGACGCCGCCCCCGGCCAGCGACGACCCGGGCAATGTCAAGGTCGTCGTGCGATGCCGGGCCTTTGTGCGCAGAGGCAGGCTCCCCCACGCCCCACGACCGCCTGCCCGCCTACTGACGCACCCCAGAAAAGGAAAAGGGCACGCGGTGCCTGATCCGAATGGACCCCGCGACGCAGAAGACGACGCTCCTGGCCCCTGCCGAGGAAGACGCCAATGCACGGCGCGTCTACGAAGACAAGGGGTTTACCTTTGACAGATCGTACTGGTCGCACGACGAGACCGATCCGCACTACGCCCACCAGGAAGACGTCTACCGCTCCTTTGGCGAGGAGTTTCTCGACCACAATTTCGCAGGCTACCACACGTGCATCTTTGCCTACGGACAGACCGGATCCGGGAAGAGCTACACCATGATGGGCACCCCAGACAACCCGGGCCTGATTCCGCGCACATGCGAAGAGCTCTTCGACCGTATTGCTCACGACCCGTCGCCCAACACAAACTACCACGTCCAGGTCTCGTACTTTGAGGTGTACAACGAGCATGTGCGAGACCTCCTCACGCCGAGAACAGTCCCACCCATCTATCTCAAGATCCGCGAAAGCCAAAAGGATGGCGTCTACGTACAAGGCCTAACGGAGGCCGAGGTCAGGAGCTACCACGACGTCGAGCGTCTCATGAAGATGGGCGATATGGTGTGTGCTACCATTAACAGGATCAAGTACAAACACACTGACTCTTGTGCAGAGCAGGACAACAGCCACCACCAAGATGAACGACTCGTCATCCCGATCTCACGCCGTCTTCACAATCCGTCTCAAGCAGATCACGCACTCTTTGCTCTCTGACGAGACCGTCGAACGTACGGCACGCATGCGTCTCGTCGATCTTGCGGGCTCTGAACGCGCAAAGTCCACCGAAGCCACAGGGGCACGACTGAAGGAAGGCGGTCAAATCAACAAGTCCTTGACGACACTCGGCCGTGTCATCGCTGCACTCGCGGACCCACGCCGACAGGCCAAAGGCAAACGGCAACGAGAGGTCGTGCCGTACCGTGATTCCGTCCTCACATGGCTCCTAAAGGACTCTCTTGGTGGAAACAGTAAGACGGCCATGGTGGCCTGTATTGCGCCCGCCGACTACGAAGAGACTCTGTCAACTCTGCGGTACGCAGACCAAGCGAAGCGCATCCGTACTCGCGCTCTGGTCAATCAGGACTGCATGTCTGCTGCGCAGCGAGATGCCGAGCTTCAGGAGATGGCAGAGCAGATTCGCAGTCTGCAGGTCAGCGTCAACGCAGCCAGTCAACGCAAGCGAGAAGAAGCCACCGAGCTGGAAGAGTACCAGAGACAGGTTGCCTTGATGCAGCGGCTGATGGAGGAGAACCGACAGGTCTCTGCGGCGAAGATCAAGGCCCTGAGCTCCGAGGTTGAAGAACTCCGTCCCGTTAACACGGCACTCCGCGCTGAAATCGACTCGCTCCGCCGCCATCTTGCCCTCGCTGTAGGGGAACTCAAGAATCCCATTGTTTTGCCACCACCTCGCTCTGTGGGTACGCCCGACTTTGAACAAGGAGAGTGGATGGGCGAAGGGTGTGATAGAGAGAATCGTCCTGTTCCTTCTGACGAGGAGATGAGCGATGATGACTCGGACTCAGGGTACGATGAGGGTGACCACGAGGAGCTGGCACAGGAGCTCCAAAACGAAGCGCAGGATTTCTTGAAAGATCTTGGCATGTTCCGCAAAAAAGTGGGCAGCGACGTGGAACGATTCGGCGCGCGTGAAGCGCGCGAGCTCCAATGATGGGCACGCGTTGAAGCAGTCGTTGCTTGCCCTCATATCGACGAGGACTGGACCCAGCGCGGGGCACGAGATGACGAGGACATGTTTTAAGCGAAGGCGTTTTTGGATATGAGGGTATCATGGCCGCGACCGCGACGAATAGTGTAACAGGTACATAGCTGCTGAAGAAGGCAAATGGCAAAGGTTGTGATGATGACTGGAGATGAGCTAAGCATGTTAGTCCGCCCGTGCATGGATGATTGCCATGACCATGACCTCAGACCCACCGCGGCCCAGGTACTCTGACCGCGGCATGACCAGCCGACGGCCATGTCGAAGCCAACCGCCAACTGGGAAAAGGTCGGCGACAAGTTCTATCGCAAGGTGCAGCTGTACACGGCCGTCTTCGACGCCGACCTCGAGCTCGACAAGTACCATGTGGCGGGTGCGCCGTACAGTGGTGCTGTAGGTAGGTACGCATCTGCACACTGCCCGTCGCCGCCACCAGCTAATGCGGCCAGCCATCTACCGCGACGAGGAGCGGCTGCATAACTATCGCGGAGGAGGCACTTCCAAGGCCAGCATCGACCTGTACAGCTGCGCGGGCACGCTCGTCCGCAGCATCGCCGTACGCTGCCCGCGCGCCCCCGCCGTATGCTTCCCCCTGGGCTGACGCGAGGCAGTGGGACAAGGGTACCATCCGCGGCCTGGGCTGGTCCGACGATGAGAAGCTGCTGGTGGTCACGTCGGATGGCACCGTGCGCTGCTACTACGGCCTCCAGGGCGACTTTGTGCCCTTCACGCTGGGCCACGGCGCCGACGAGCACGGCGTCGTGTCCTGTCGCTTCTACGGCGCCGGCTTCATCGCCCTCCTCGGCAACAACCACCTCGTCTCCGTCACCTCGTACGCCGAGCCGCGCCCCAAGCTGCTGGCCGTGCCGCCCACCGACCCCATCGTGTCGTGGAGCATCATCCCGCCCGCATACTCCCTCTCCCGTTCGGTCGAAGTCATCTTAGCCATCGGGACAACGCTCTACGTTGTCGATGCAACCGAAGCTGAGGACAGGAACTTCGATGCCGGGCCTTTTCGCCACATTAGTGTCAGCCCTCGCGCCGAGTTTCTCGCCTTCTACACGGACGACGGCACCGTATGGGTCGTCAGCGGCGATTGGAGCGAGAAGCTCAGCGAGTATGACAGCAAGGTCAAGACTGTACCGAAGGACATGCAATGGTGCGGTTCGAATGCTGTCGCTCTGGCCTGGGAGGATGAGGTGCACCTGGTTGGGCCTAACAGTGCGGCAACCAAATTCTACTATGACACGTGGGTACACTTGCTACCAGACGTAGACGGAATACGCCTATTGACGAATGAATTATGTGAATTCATTCAGAAGGTGCCTGACGAGGCCGTGGACGTCTTCCGATTGGGATCTGATTCTCCGGCCGCCAACCTGCTCGAAGCTTCTTCCTTGCTGGACCAGAAGAGCCCCAAGGCAGACGATCTCATCCAGCTCATACGGCCAAACTTGGCGGAAGCAGTCGACACGTGCATTAAAGCAGCTGCCCATGAATACAACATACATTGGCAAAAGGCACTGCTCAAAGCGGCATCATATGGTAAATCGGTCCTGGATCTCTACTCCTCCGACGATTTTGTCGATACGTGCGATACCTTGCGGGTTCTGAATGCTGTGCGGTTTTACGAGGTCGGATTACCGCTGAGCTACGATCAATACCGTCGCATGACGCCCGAGAAGCTGATTGAGCGCCTGACAAATCGCAACGAGTATCTGCTGGCGCTACGAATAGCCGAATACTTGCACTTGCCCTCAAGTCATATACACGGGCACTGGGCGCAGCAGAAGGTCCGCGTCTCGCAAGATGCAGAAGAAGACATTTGCAGCGTTATAGTCAAGAAACTTCGTGGCAAGCCTGGTGTCTCATTCGAAGAAATAGCCCGTGCTGCGTACGATGAAGGCCGTGTGCGACTTGCGACCGAACTGCTCAACTATGAACCTCGGGCTGGCAAGCAGGTTCCGCTGTTGCTCAATATGAAGGAAGACACGATTGCGCTAGACAAAGCCATTGAGTCGGGGGACACAGACCTCGTGTACCATGTCCTTTTGCATCTACGCAAGAAGCTCCCACTCGCATCCTTCTTCCGCGTCATTAACACCAGGCCTGTCGCGACCGCTCTGGTCGAGTCTTCGGCCTGGGACCAAGACCGCGATTTGCTGAAAGACCTCTACTACCAAGACGATAGGAGACTAGACGGCTCAAATTTACTGCTTGCAGAATCGCTAGCACAAGCTGATCTGCATGCTTCCATTGACAAACTCAAGCTTGCATCGAAATACCTTCAAGACTCCCGGGATAGCGCGGCAACGTTTCAGCGCCAGGCGATTGACGATGCCTCCAAGCTTCTCAAAATGCAAGAAATCTTTGAAAAGGAGCTTGGTCCCAGGGATGCGGCGACTGGCGGCGGCATAGCACCCGGCCAATCCTTCGTCGGCCTTAGTGCTAATCAAACCATGTTCCATCTTATCCGTCAAGGCCACTCTAAGCGCGCGCAACGGGTGCAATCGGAATGTAAAGTTTCGGACAAAACCTACGCGTACATTCGGCTACGCGCCCTGGTTGCAGCACGGCACTGGGTGGAACTCGAGGAATCTGCCAAGCAGAAAAAAAGTCCTATTGGCTGGGAGCCCTATTTCAACGAGATACTGGCTGCGGGTAACACAAGAGTAGCCAGTGTCTTCATCGCAAAGTGCAGCCATCTGAGCGCGGCAGAGAGGGTCGACATGTGGGTCAAGTGCGGGCTGTTGGTCAAGGCCGGGGAAGAGGCGTTCAAGGCGAAAGACAGGGCGCTCTTGGAGGACCTTCGAGGCAAGGCAGGTGGGAGTGCGGTGCTCGAGATGGAGAGGTACTTGGGGATGTTGGGGCCAGGGAAACGGTAATCCTTGTATTGTTGGTGTTGTCTATGTTCAATCACGTAGAAATCCTGAAGCCAAGTCCAAGTCCAGTCCTTGCTGACGTGGGGATTTGCCCGGTGTGCATAGCGACAAGAGCCGCTCAATACCTCCAAAGACAGAGCCGCCTGTCGTAGAAACTCGTCGAGAGAAAGGTACGCTCCCCAGCGCTATTCAAGTCCGGCTGGCTGTCACTGCCATAGTTCATACTCTCGTGTTCCTCGAATTTGGCAAGCACCTCAAACTCCCACGACGGATTGACGCCACGCTTTGTGAGCCTGACAATCCGTGTACCAGCGTGCATGCAGCTGGCCAGCAGTAACATGGCCTCGGGCGGCGGCTCAGACCGCCACTTCTCCACCCCATGGTGCGCCGGGAGCTTGGGATTGCGATCAAGAAGCTTGAGGCGCCACACGCCACCGCCGAGATTCGCCTCGGCGAGGACGCTGCGCCGACCGGCTTTTGACGCGTGGAGGAATCGGATGTGGTCATCGTAGCTACCGGTTACCATCAGAGTGCCCTCGTCGTCCAGATGGATCGGAAGAATAGCAGTCACACCGGCGCTGTGAATCTTCTTCTCCGTCCACGGAACGCTCGGGTCAGCGCCTTCGGTCAGCTGGGCAAAGCGCAGCGCACTGTCGTCGCCACCTGACAGTACGCCCGATGCGTCGGGGAGGAAGGCGAGTGTCCACGCTTCCAGCTCGTGGCGCGCAATCTCCATGGTGGACGGCGTGTCGTCGTCGGCTTCGACGTCGATGACGCCCAGATGAAGCTGGTTGTTGGACAGGGTCATGCCGACCATGTAGGACTCGGGATGCCAGGAGAAAGCGGTGACGAGGACATGGTCGGGGAAGTACTGGAGGGTCTTGATGTGGCTGATTTCCGGGTTTCGCTTCCAGGACTTGAGCTCGTAGATGGCAAAGGCGCCGGTGGATGTGGCGACGCCGAAGTTGGCGCTGGGCACTTGGGTGAGGAAGTGGATGTCCAGGATGGCAGATGGGGTGGGCAACGACTGGATGATGTCGCTGCGTGGGGAACCCGGGCAATTAGATTAGTCGGTCGCATCTCCTTGCTCTTTCATGCAAGCACCGTGGTAGTGGGAGGTGATGGCTACGTACACATGGTCGCCGACGACTCGCACCAAGACGAGACTGCCATTGCGCCGTTGACGCTGGCTGCTTTTGGCCGATCCGTCGTGGGGCGCAGAGCCTGCAGATTCTTTCTCATCGGGCTTCTCGAGATGGTAGGTGCCGATCACGGCATATTGGGGATTCAGGGGGAAAAACTCGATGCAGCTGGGTGGCAGGTCCAGCCGAAAGGACGTGAGTGATTTGATTGAAGACATGTTGATGGGCCTCCCCAGAGACCCGAGACGGACGAGGAGGAGCAGTGCTCGCTCGTTTGGGTTAGCGGGGTGGAGGACTGGATCACGTTGGTCGCGCTTACGGAGCGATTAGCCGCCCTCGCTTGTCGTTTCCCCGCGCTTCACTCTACCGTTCCCCGCCGTCCACATCAATAGCCATCCGTGCTCGTGTAGAGGAAAAGCATTCTCCGTTCATCCCACGCAAAGCTGTTCTGGAATCGAGCGTCTTCACCATGTCCAACAGAGCCCAAACGGACGATGACGTACAGGAAGAGTCTGCGCAGGGCGAAAGAGAAGAGATGTCTACGCTATCAGCACGTTTCCCTGAATTCCACTTATCTAGGTAGAGGGACGCAATAACTTCCCTCATAGCACACGCGTCTTTCTCGTCCACAACTCGCCTATTGCGTATGGATGATCGAGCAAGGGGGTGGATCCTGAAGCGTTGGCGGTACGCACTACCATGTAGTTCGATCCAAGTGCTCCGAACGCTTACGAAGGAGCTTCCATGCCAGGCTGTTATTAAGAGGGTTAAGACTCGCTATCCAGAACCATACGGTGGTACATGTGCGAATGGCCACAACCGATCAACACGCGGACAGGGAATCTGCCCGTCCGTTACATCGCAAACCACTTCCACGACTCGGAGTTGTCGGCGTCGCGCAAGGACGAGCAGACGGTGGGGATAGGCGGCAGCTAAGCGCAACAATTGGGGGCGCGATTCGCGAACCCCGCTACCGGACAAGAGGAGGTCATCCAGACATAACCAGGCCTTGTAGTACTAGGTAGGTACTACAGTGGGCAGATCGTAGTGGCTGGTGTCCGCGGGCCGCTGTCAAGCTACGCGGCACCGCCGGGACAGGGGGTTAAGCGAGAATTGTCGTCATGGGCGCATCCAAGATCCAAGGGGGGACCTGTTCGGGGGGTGGCGGATGCTGTAGCCGGTAGAATGTACCGCCTGGATACTCGATACTGCCTGCCATGGCGCCTCGGGTGGCACGTGGACACAATTGGACATGACACGCACGGTGGGCAAGCTAGAGGGCCACATGCAGTACTTGGTACGCCTGGGCTTCCCACTGGCCTCCGACACGTGCACACCGTCCGCTCGCCATGGCCTCGATTGCTCGTATAAGTCTCACGCGCCGAGAGCCCCGCACGCATCCAGCAGTCAGCGGCAGAGCCTGCGCCGCTGCGCCCGCACCCTCGCACCCTGCTCCAGCCAGGCTCCGTGGTTGAGGCTGTGTGTCTCCACTACCACGCGCCCCTCGAGACCATGTCTGCGCCACACCACCCCTTCGCCTCGCCCAACGCCATTCCGCCCCGCACCAGCTCGAACGGCATCCTCAACGCGAATACCAACAGTCTCCAGCACCGCTCCAGTGTTCTCCGCCCCCTCAGCGAGATCGACTGGCTCGGGCAGAGCAAGAAGACCAAGACCAGCCACCCCCAGCCATTGGATCCGGGCTTGGACAGTCCAGTCATGCAAAGCCCCAACGGCAAGCCCTCGCAGAGCAGCAGTCCCGTCGAGACGAGCCCGACGCATGCCGCACCGGCCGACTCCATCAAGACCGCGGGGGAAAGCCTGGTCTACGGCAACGGCGCCGCGTGGGCACAAGAGAAGGAGCGCATACTTCTGGGGCCATATGACTATCTCTACGGACATCCAGGCAAGGACATCCGCAGTCAATGCATTGCAGCCTTCAATCTGTGGCTGCATGTACCACCAGAACGACTGGTCACCATCACACGTGTCGTGGGCATGCTACACACGGCGAGCCTCCTGTGAGTTGTCGCCATGTTGTCCACGGCCCTGTATGTATGATTGCCTGAGCTGATACGCTTGCACAGCGTCGACGATGTCGAAGACTCATCGCTTCTGCGCCGTGGCATTCCCGTTGCGCATTCCATATTTGGGACGCCACAGACGATCAACTCGGCCAACTATGTCTATTTCAAGGCCTTGCAGGAACTTCTTCTGATGCAGAATCCTAAGCTCGTCGAGATCTTCACCGAGGAACTGCTGAACCTCCACAGAGGACAGGGCATGGATTTGTACTGGCGGGATAGCCTGACTTGTCCTAGTGAGGCCGACTACCTCGAGATGGTAGGAAACAAGACCGGTGGCCTGTTCAGACTGGCCATCAAGCTCATGCAGGCTGAAAGTGCGGTGGATGTGTAAGTCACCATGCCTCCTCCGCCCGGGCGGGGATCCTGCGCCAAACTGACTTCACCCGAGGGACTGCACACCCCTCGTCTCCACAATAGGACTGCTCTTCCAAATCCTCGACGACCACCTCAATCTCTCGCCGACCTCGGGCTACACAACCCTCAAGGGCCTTTGTGAAGATCTCACCGAAGGCAAATTTTCCTTCCCGGTCATCCACGCTATTCGCGCCGACCCTTCGAATCAAGTCCTGACAAGTATACTCAAGCAAAAAACCACCGACGAAGAGGTCAAGCGCTACGCGCTCCAGTACATGGAAAGCAAAGGCAGCTTCGAGTACAGTCGACGAGTTTTGGAGAAACTGAGGTCGAAGACGGAGAAGCATGTGAGAAGCGTGGAGGAGAAACTGGGAGAGCAAGGCAGAGAAGGGGCAGATGCGCTAAGAGAGATACTGGCAATGCTGGTATTGCGATGATCTCCTGTAGAGGTGGTGTGAAATACATTCCCCCCCCCCTCTCGCATGATAGGTATACACACAGGTATGCAGAGTGTGACTTTACCATAGTCCCTTCTGCCCGACGTTTTTCGCGTCATGTACGAATTTACCTAGTGAGCAATGTAATTCCGTTAACAGGACGCAGACTTCTCCAAGTTGGACTCTAGACTGCACACTCCCGACTTGAAAACTACCAACGGGTAACTTGAAAGATATAGACTACATAGTAAGTTTCTGCAGTACATCAAGCCAACTGGCCTCAAATGACTGCACAGTGAGTGCATGCATGGTACGGCTCAGGGCTAGATGGGGCTACCACAAGCTTGGCGCGCACGGACGGACGTTTTCCCGGCGACACGTTGCGAGAAGCGTACTCGATTCCCCTCGCCATCATTCATCTCCACGCTCGCCCACCGCGACACCCACCCTCTCCTTTATTCTTCTTCTTCGTCTCCTTCGTTCCCGTGGGGTCCTAGATCGCAACCATGAGCGGCCGTAAGTCAACATCTATCGCACAATGGCTGCTTCTGGCCGCGCCGCAAGAGACATGCGAGACTGACTGACCATTGGCAGTACGGTTCCTCGATCTGGTCAAACCTTTTGTCCCCCTCGTCCCTGAAATCCAATTGCCCGAGAGCAAGGTTCCTTTCAACAACCGCCTGGTATGGACGGGTCTGACCCTCCTCGTCTTCTTGGTCATGAGCCAGATGCCTCTGTACGGCATTGTGTCGTCTGACACGTCGGATCCTCTTTACTGGCTTCGTATGATGATGGCCAGTAACAGAGGAACGCTGATGGAGTTGGGTATTACCCCCATCATCACCTCCGGAATGGTCTTCCAGCTTCTCGCCGGCACCCACCTGATCGACGTCAACCTCGACCTGAAGTCGGACCGCGAGCTCTACCAGACGGCCCAGAAGCTTCTCGCCATTCTCCTGTCCTTTGGCCAGGCCGTCGTCTACGTCATTTCTGGTCTCTACGGACAACCCTCTGATCTCGGTGCTGGCATCTGCGTTCTCCTGGTCATCCAGCTCATGATTGCTGGCCTCATTGTCATTCTCCTCGACGAGCTCCTCCAGAAGGGCTACGGTCTCGGCAGTGGTATCTCGCTGTTCATTGCTACCAACATTTGCGAGTCTATCATGTGGAAGGCCTTCTCTCCCATCACCATCAATACCGGTCGTGGCCCTGAATTCGAGGGTGCCATCATCGCTCTCGTCCACCTCCTTTTCACCTGGCCCAACAAGACGGTCGCGCTCAAGGAAGCTTTCTACCGCCAGAACCTTCCCAACGTCATGAACTTGATCTCCACCGTCATTGTTTTTGGTGCTGTCATCTACCTTCAGGGTTTCCGTGTCGAGATCCCCGTCAAGTCGGCCCGTCAGCGCGGTGTCCGTGGCTCGTACCCCGTCCGTCTGTTCTACACATCCAACATGCCTATCATGCTACAATCGGCTTTGTCCTCCAACGTCTTCTTGATCAGCCAGATGCTCTACAGCCGCTTCTCCGACAACCTCCTTGTCAAGCTCCTCGGTGTTTGGGAGCCCAAGGAGAGATCCTCTCAGCTGTTTGCCACCTCTGGTGTCGCCTACTACATGTACGTTGTGTGTCCATCCGTGACGCAACTTCATTACTAACATTCGCAGGTCTCCTCCCCTCAGCATCACGGAAGCGCTCTCTGACCCTCTCAAGACCGCCATCTTCATTGTTTACATGTTGGTTGCCTGCGCCGTCTTTTCCAAGACCTGGATTGAAGTCTCTGGCTCCTCGCCCCGTGATGTTGCCAAGCAACTCAAAGAACAAGGTCTCGTCATGGCCGGTCACCGCGAGGAATCCATGTACAAGGAGCTCAAGCGTGTTATCCCTACCGCCGCGGCTTTTGGTGGTGCCTGTATTGGTGCTCTCTCCGTTGGCAGTGATCTTCTCGGCGCACTTGGTAGCGGTACTGGTATCCTTCTGGCCGTCACCATCATCTACGGATACTTTGAGATTGCCGCTAAGGAGGGTGACATGGCTGGGTTGAAGGGCATGGTCATGGGATAAATGACAGCAGGATACGATTTAATACAATAGACCGTGCACTTCTACCATCTTGGATTTTGTAATCCAAGGAAGACGTCACGGCTATAGCGGCGTGCGTGCGGAGGTTCATGCACTGCGCATTGTATATTATGATGAAGCAAAAAAAACGAACGCGAAGCTTTGTCACCTTCTGGGTCCATGACATGCGGAAAAGTCTGTATTCTAGCATTATTCAGAATTTGAATGCATATTGAACCTTCTGTCGGTAGTAATGGCTGACATCAGCATGTGTACAATCATCATGAAGTGCTGCCGCTTAGCGCATGTATTGACAACGATTCCTGGTTTGGACCAAAATCAATTACTGCAGATTGATAATGACAGTTCCATGGCTAGATTTCGTTCGTTGACTGTCTGGGCTACTGGGACCGTACTTTGATGGACTTGTAACAATGCTTACCTATTTGCTGGTCCTAGACACCACACACATGTCGGATAGTCATCCTATCTGCAGCAGCACTGGTAACCAAAGCGAATACTGCCGTAGCACAGCCCCCGATACATTGACCGATTTCAAGTTTTCAAAGCAGTCGCGTGCGCTACGAATTTGTTTTACGACTTGATGATACCTCGTGGTAAACGGCTCATTCAGCACTCTCTTTCAGGGCAAAGATGGCTGCCACAATCTTCTCAAGAGGCTATGATACAGCACCATGTCGTCGTATCC
>Ga0182211_1000295_pt1 | contig 15914 bp, 18 predicted proteins | sample G5R1MG_20_FD_129660 | JGI IMG/M metagenome (GOLD analysis project Ga0182211, IMG submission 129660) | Switchgrass phyllosphere microbial communities from Michigan, USA - G5R2_MAIN_03OCT2016_LD1 MG | ecosystem: Host-associated > Plants > Phyllosphere > Phylloplane/Leaf | place: USA: Michigan... | reverse complement strand
GAGTGGAGGCGGGAGGGCGGTAGAGCAGTCAGTCGAGGGGGGGGGGGAGGTGGGAGAAAGCTGCGCAACGGCTTCTCCCGCTGCTACTGCGCCAAGCCACGCACCACCTCGTAGACACGGCGGCGGGACGGGTGCCCAGCCACGGCCACAACCACCACCACCACCACCACCACAACCACGACAACTATCACGGCACTGCCACCATGTCTGCGCTGCCCCGGCCCGTCGGTGCAAGGCTGTTTACCTCAGCCCTGCGGTCTTCCTCGTTGCGTGCCCTGACGCCCTGTCCCCGCGCTTATGCGACCAAGGCGCCCGCGATCAAGACCAATGCCAGCGATGCGCCCGATGCGCCGGTCAACACCTCATCGACTCAGATCCGCGACGAGAGCGCCGCACAGGGCATGGCTCACAAGCCCGACTACAACGCCGTCATTGACTACCGCACCTCGTGTGTCGTCCCAGCCGCCGCGCCCTGACGTCCCGCTAACAGCGCCAGCAACTTCTCTCCCGTGCCCAAGCGGGTCATGGACGGCAGCGAGCCGGGGGGAAGCGTCGCAGCAGCTGTTCTCTCTGGCGCCCCTACCGATCTGCAGGCCCGTCGAGTGCGGTAGGCTGGCTCCAAAAGGCCCCCATCACCCCGGGCCCCTGCGCTGACTTGTGCTGACTGCTCCTCCCCCCGCCCCCCCCCTTCAGCATCTACCAACCCGCCAAGACGGCCACGCAGTCTGGCAAGTGGAATACTTCGCAGTGGTTAATGGACTGGGACGTCTTACCCAAAGGCCACCGGTGGGAGAATCCCCTCATGGGCTGGCAGTCGTCTGCCGACTTTATGAACGGCCACCGGATCCCGTTCAACACCAAGGAGGACGCGATAAACTTTGCCAACAAGCAGGGCTACGAGTACTTTGTCCAGGAACCAAATAAGCGCAAATTTGTGCCCAAGGCCTATGCCAACCTCTTCACCTACGTTCCTGGTAAGTTGAAGGTGGTCCTGACCAAGTAATAGGGGCGCTCATGAGGTGGAATTGCCATTTGTATATCCTGTTTCAAATGCGTCCTTTCCGATTCCGTGCTGCCCTCTGCATGGTCTTCATGTTGGCATTCATGTTCGGCCCACAGACACCGTGACCACCGCCTACGCCCTTGTCTCCCCAGCCACCCATACCATCTCCACAAACCATCCATGTGACAGCTTCCTTTCTCCCTCCCTCCCTCCAGAAAATACCACCGCAAGCACCTTCTCAGACAAGCCCGTAAGCAATGTACGCAACGGTGGACATGTACAGGGTCAATGCCGCGTACGGCCACACTCTATCAAGCAGTAGCCCAAGGCACAGATGCGGAAACAGGGGTTGCGAGAAGTGGATCAATGGTAGCATGTAGATTGGTATCGTACACAAGCGCTGTCATAAATTAGGGTATATATATATAGACGAGAGGCACAGGTAGATAGCTCGGTCCTGTGGATAGTCGGGCCCTTGTTTCCAAAGGCCGCGCAGAACTGATGATTATGATGATGGTGGTGATGTGAAGGGCTAGCTGCAGCGTGGACAAACAGGAATACTAGGTTGTGTGTATCTCGCTGAGTAGGTTTCTTTTTTCTTTCTTTCTTTCTTTCCTTCTTTCCTTCTTTCTTTCTTTCCTTCTTTCCTTCTTTCTTTCCTTCCTTCTTTCCTTCTCTCTCCCTCTCTCTCCATGGGCCGTAAATGGGACTATCGTTCGCTGGCAAAAGAGGGGGTACGTGGTGATGCGGCATGTACCAGTGCGAAGCCCTCGAACAAAAATAAAGGAGGAAAAAAAAAAAGAAACAAAAACCCAAGCCAGAAGAAAAAGGAAGAAAAGAAGAGTCGTACGAAAACTTGGCCTGCACAGGAGGACGGATTAATGCAAAGCGGCCTGGGCCTTGAGATACGCTTGAATGACGGTCGTGAAGTCGTTATCTAGCACGCCGCTCGTGCTCATGGTGCCAGATTGACCGTTGTCGCCGCCATCGTCGCCGCTCGCCTAGCCGCGCCCGTCACTCTGGGTGTTCTGACAACCCTGCGCAATCGACTCACCGCTTGGATAGCGTCCTTTGTCGGCTTCAAGAACTTGGCCGCCATTTTGGCATTGCCGCTGTCGTTGGGGTGCTCGCCGTCGTATGTGTCGGAGGCGACGTTGAAGCCAGCGACGTTGTCGACAAAGTATACGGGTGACGTCGACGTCGACTTGCTGGGCGCGTACGATGCAATGGCCGTGTTGAGCTCCCTCACCCCGGCTACGGCGGCGGCGGGCCAGCGCGCAGGGTCGAGAGGCAGGAGGGTGGAGAAGACGATTTGCATGCGGGCGTTCTTCTTGCGTATCTGCGCGAGTATGGTGTCGTAGGCGGCGAGGACGTCGGCGACGGGCTTCTTGCCGAGGAGCACGTCGTTGGTACCCAGGAGGAGGATGACGACGTCGGGAGAGGCGGCGTTCAACCACACCGTCACGTTGTCGTTTTTTGCGTAGTCGGTGGCGAGGGAACCGGGGTGGCCTTCGTGGTTCTGGTCGATGCTGCCAGGGCCGGCACAGTTGCTCGTCTGGGTGCCAACAAAGTCGAAGTTGTGGATGTTTGCGGCCTTGAGCGAAGTCTGGAGGTTGGCGCGCCAGCATTTCTGGGGCGGATTTGTTAGAGACAGTGCACGTGGTGTGTGCAGCGTGAGTCCATACCGACACAATGGAGGCACCCAGAGGCATCACCCTGACGGTTCTTGACGCCGCCGAGGCGAGATTGAGGAGCCCGAAGAGGGCGAGGGAGCTGAGGTTCACCATGATGGGTTCCGAAGTCGCTTGCTTGGTTTTGGATGGGCAAAACGAAGCGTGACCCGTTCGGAACTGGAGTCCAAGAAAGGGACAAGCAGAAATGGCTGGTGCACTGAGGCGACTCGGTCATCTCTTCATATATCTACTCTTTCTACACCGTTGCACGTCCGTCCACGCTAAAGCAATCCAGGCTGGCGACCAGCGGGCTCGGATGCATGCAGACCGCCCTGTTGATGGACATTGGCAACAATGTTCGTTTTGCCTAGGGCACAAGGCCTTGTCTTGGGCCTTTTTGCCTTGGTGGGCGCCCATGCGCGCCACCGTGTTGATGGCGGTTGGCTGGACCCCTTGCGATGCTCCAATGGGCCTAATCGGTAGCCACCATCTTCTAGAGGATGAAGCACGGGCGAACTCGGTTCGCTGGACCGGTCGGGAAGAAGTTAGCACGATGCGCAGCGATTGATCCCAAGCCAATAACTCGTGCGTCGAACATGGCGTGGTTTTTTGGGCAGAAGTGAGGTGTTGGAGCCATGTCGGGACTCGCAACGTGTGTCGGAACGTGCCACAAGGGCCATTCATCCCCTGCTAGAAGCCGCTTGGGCATAGGGCACGACCGACTAGAAGAAGTTCACGATAAAGGAACAGGGCCTAGCAAGGGTGCTGTCCTGTCGCTGTACCCAGGACGTGTCGCTCCACGTGAGAAGAGAGGTCGTGGAACCCGTCGGGAATAGCGGGTTACCTGCATACTAGGTATGTCGTACATGGTGTGGATACGGTCCCCTACATCGGTCCGTCTGGGTGTAGATAACCGGTGGACGAGCTGGGTTGAACGTATCGCTCTGCCAAAGACTCTGGACAGAGGTCAGTGTCGCATTCACAGTAGCACTTCCAAAGCGCATGCTCGACTCACCGGGCGCTCCGTCGGCCCGCTTAACGAGTTAGTGAGTCTGGGTCGAAGACGGGCATGTGATGGTCCTTGATCCGGTGTAGGTACATACCTAAGTACTGTCATTGCTCGTAGATACTTCATGCCCTGCCTGCTATCTACTATCCGCCATCTGCCTTGCATACGACGCTTTCCAGCAACCTCGTTTGAGGCGTGGTTGCCCGTACTCCGAGGCCTCGCCATCCTACACTCACCATCAATCGATACATGGGCGAGGGTATGCAAAGGAGAGACGGCCACTATACCGAGTGTGCCATAGCTCGACACTACCCCTCTCTAGGTACCAGTGCTTTTTTTTTGCGATGGCGTGTGCCTGTTGCGAGCAGGTACCTACATCATCTCGACCTCTGGGCCGCCAGATGCATCGAGTGTCTCTTGTTTGTGAGCACCGTCAAGGCCATAGACATACCAATCGGCATCGGATCCGTAAAGGGCGTCACTGAGGTATGGACTGTACTGCGGACGCGATGCCTCCTGTTCAGACCGTCGATACTGCGAGACAGGAAGGACGGCTATACGCCCGAGGGCCTCTTCGTTATGCTGCTCATGGCCTGTATTGGCCGTTTCGTTCTCCTTGTCGTCGTGTTCGAAAGCCAGAGGAAATGGATCCATGGCGTCTTTGGCAACCTGGCTTTCCAACTGCTCCTCCCAGATAGCAAACGGCTGGCCCAGGGTAAACGGGCAGGCATCGCGATCATGGCGGGAGTATCGGTGGCCCGGCGCCAACTTCTCTGCATCCATCGATTCCCTGCGACGTGCGCCGTGTGGACGAGGACTTGCTATAGACAATGTAGGCGATTCCCTGCGACGTGCGCCGTGTGGATGAGGACTTGCTATAGACAATGTAGGCGATTCCCTGCGACGTGCGCCGTGTGGACGAGGACTCGCTGTAGACGATGTAGACGATTCCCCCGCACCAGCATCGAAGCCGTCTTTGCTCAAGGTAGTGTTATCCTGCTCGATAGCCGTCCTCGCTGCATCGCTCGCGCTGACCATGGAGTCTGCTGTACAACCGCTGGTCTTTCTCCGCTTGGGAGCCAAGGGAGAATCGCTCCTATGCTGGGAACTTGCCCCACTGTGCGCCGAGAAGCGCTCGCTCGAGGCATCCGAGCCTGGCTGTTGTTCTCCATGTGCTGCACGACGCTTCGCCGCCTGCGATGGTCGGAGATTCTCGTCCATAGGATGGTACTTCAAGTCGTAGACCAGTTTGCTCTGCTTTGCACCACGAGAACGGAACGAGTACGATGCCGCTGGGACGATGGATGCTGTTTGTCCATCACAGGTTGGGGGACGCTCCGGGTCCGCGAAGTCCATCAGTTTCTAGCCAAGTCAGTGTGGTCCGTCTCGTCTCCCTTCGGCGGCCCTTGCTCACCCCGACACCCGAACGACGCGAGATCCCACGGTCTTCACTCTCCATCCCGCTCGAGAACGAAGAGCGAGAGGAAGGGGCTGGCAGGATGACTGGGCGTGAGACGGAAGCTGGAGGGAGAGCGACGGTACACGCAGCCGCTTGGATCCGCACGGAGAAAGCACGCGTGGTCGTCGACGGCTCCTTCCTCGAACGCGGACTCACATGACGCGCAGGACGTGCGGAGGGGCGCAATGCAATGGACTGCCGGGGAGAAGCACATGACGAAGCCAGGCAGGGAGGAGAAGGTGATGCTATTCAGAGAGCGTGTTCCAACCGTCTCCAATCGCAAACCACCCACCCCCCCCTCAACAATGGGCTCCTCAGCGCAGCAAGGACTACGCTCGCACATGCATCCGTGATGTCAGCCGCACAGGCATCATGGCCAGGTCCAAGGGTTCGTCCTCGTCCTCGTCGACTTCCATGGCATACATGCCGGGGTCTGGAGGCATAGGCGTGAGCCCTGCCAATTGCGGGACTTTGGCGGGCGGCTCGGGTGCGCATGTGGGCATGGATATGGAGGAGTCGACATCTTCACAGGGCGTCTCGAGGGAAGACAGAGAGGTATCGGACGTGTCGTACAGGTGGAGGTCTGCTATCTCCTGGGACTTGTGGGCGTTGCACCGTATCCTTTCCGTCTCAGCGGTGCGTAGGACGGCTTCGAAGCCCTTGCGGACGTGGGCCAGTTCCTTGCGGCAGTCCCCCTCGCGCAGTGTGAGATGGGCTGCCTTCTCGCACAAGTCCTGGGCACGCTCCAGTGTTTTGTCCGTCGCCTCGAACAGGGCGATGGGTGTATCGAGGCCATTGGTGACGCCCAGGCGACCGCTTGTCCTCGCAACCGCTCTTGCACGCGTCGACGACATGCGAGGTCGATGGCTCGACTTGGGTACGAGTTCATCCTCCTCGCTGTGGCCACGGTACTCCTCGTCCTCGTCCTCGTCCTCGTCCTCATCCTCGTCGCTTGAGCCGGCCAGCGCAGCCAGTCGGTTCATCTTCGACGCCAAGCGTGCCTTTCGGAGGAGGCTGCGGCCAACCCCAATGGCCCGGACCAGCAGCTCAAGCGACTTTTGCATCTCGCCATCGTAGCTTACGACGACCATGGTGCGTGACCGGTAGGCCGCCGAAGGAGCGGAGATGCGGCCCGAAAGAACCGACGGCGGCCGCGGGTTGCCGTCCTCGAGCGGATCGGTCTGGGTGGCAGGAGACGGCCATGTCTCCTCGGCAATGGCGTCCATGGGTCCCGGCCGGATAGCGTCGACGGAGCAGGAGGGGGTTTGGGCAAAGGGCGAGCGCGAGACCACCACGGTGGTGCGTCGGTCCTGCAAGGCCGTGACCTGGTCCTGGAGGCGGCCGACGTCATGGAGCCATTGGGGGAGGTTGTCGTGGAGATAGACGAGCGACTTGTCCATGTCCGAGCGTGGCGGGGGTCAACGGTGGGCAAAGGAGGGGAGGCGAGGGCTCAGCGAGCAATGGCGGAGAGCGTGGTCAAAAGAGGGCGCCGTACAGGGGGCACGGCGGAGTGCGCGGGCGTGAAAACGGGGCGGGCGACGTTGACGATCTGCCGTCGCCGAATGGGCCGCATGCAAGCGGGATGGCGGTTGTACGGCGCATGGCATGGCCGAGGCGGACTTGAACGCATCCGTAGGTACGACTGGGTACGAACTCCCTAGGTAGGGCACCGCCGACGATTCTTCCTGCTGTAGGTACATGCATCCATACGAACGAGGCGGCCTACCTGGTCCTTCTTCCTCGCCTTGTTCGCGCGGCTGTCTCCTATGGCGGCTATGCGCCAATCAGCATCCCACATGCAGTACCTCGTACTCCAACCCCCTCCTCTGCCACAGGAATACGAAACCGAACCCGGACTCGCACTCTCCTCTCCGTCTGCCGTTGCACATGGTACTGTCGGCCCAGTGACGCTCGCATACGGTGCCGAATGGGGACAGAACACAGGATTGCTTGCTCTGCTTTGTGCGCTGGCCCTACGACGGCGACGGCGACGACGACGACGACGACGAGACTACGGCTATGCAGCAATGGGCAGAATCGTGTTAGCCATGCCCCCCCCCGTTTTCCTATCCAGGCAGCATCTCCGACCCGAGCAACGAGACAACGATGGATGCGTGTTACGGCCGCCCCTTCACGGTCGCATAGCGATGGACGGGCACACGTTGGCAGCACTCGATCCGGCCAATCTCATGGGCAGCACGTACATACTACTATATGTATACCTAGTAGTATGTCGAATTCGATCCTGGCTGGCAGGCGCAAGATTGGCCCAAAGAAGCCGCCTTGCTCGCGAGCAGCAGTGGAGCGCAGGGATAGGCGCAGGCGTCGCCGACCTGCGCCGCTCGGTGGGGAGAGAGGGAGTGCATGCAAGGTGCAACCCCAAAAACCCCGCGGCCACAACGATTCGAATAATACCAGTAGACACCCGGTTGGAATGCCATCGTCATATAGTAGACCTACCCACCTGCTATGTGCATACCCAGTACATAGTACAGCCTCTCACGGCCACAACTCCTCCGTCTTCCACCCGCCAGTCCCTTGCCTCGCGTCTTCATACGTGTATCGAAACCTTCTTGCCTGCGCAGGGTCGCTGAGATCCGTCTGCTCCACCGACTCGGGCACAATGACAACCAGACGAAAGTGCCGGCGTGCAACAGCGTCGTCGAGGTCATCAGCCTTCGACCCTAGCTGGAGCGTCTGTTCGTCAAATGGCTGCTGCACAGACTGGCCTGGCGGTGGGTTCTTGAACGAGCCTGATCATCCCCCGTCAGCACACCCCCCCCATCGCCCTCTGCACAGGCGCCGTACCGTACCTCGAGTGCCTGGTGATTGATTGCCAAAGAAGCCAGTGAGCTCCTTTTGCCAACTCCACGCCTGGCCCAGCCCAGACGCATCGACGACGCGCATTCTCTTGCCCACCTCGCTCTTGACTGTCCGCACCCCGCTGCTCTCTTCCGCGGCCTCAATGTCGTCGGCAATCACATAGGCCCGCCCCTTGATTCTCCACTGCCGGCCCGTCGCCGCGATCCAATACACCGCCTCGACAGGACCGCCCCCTCCACTGCCTTGTGTCTGCTCCTGGCTCGCTGCATGCCCCGCACTCGTCGCAAAAATCTGTCCCACCTTCTCCATGCGCACATCCGTCGTGAAGGTCGGGCAATCGCTTTCGTACAGGCGCGGATTGCGCTCGGCATCGTTGTGCGCGTTCGCTGCCAGCTCGGCCCAGAAGCCGCGGAAGATGCAGTATCGCACGCGCGGCACATACGGTACTGGGCTGCCCTGCGGAGCCGACGCAACCGTGCCGAGAACGAATGCGGGCGGCTTCATCTGGGAGACGTCTTCGTGGAACCGCTTCTTCCACGGCGCCGTCGACGACATGCTGCGTGCGACGCGCGAGAGGCGGCCGGCCGCGGTTCGTGAAGCGATGCTGGCGGTGGATGCTGAGCTATGGGAGGCGAGGGAAGCAGTGACTCCCCACCAAGGAATCGTGACGGCGGCCAGAGAGGTGGCTGCTACATACATAGTACGCACCTAATCGTACATACCGTAGCCCCTCGGCATACTATGTAGTCATGTCGTCATCCAACCAGACCATCATCACCGCCGCTTTCGTTCCCTCGGCCTAACCGCAGCCAGCCCGGCCTGAGCTAGCAACGAGGCTCTCCCTTTTTGGCACAGGATAGCATCGTCGTACAAGAGCACAACCCCCGTTTGGCAAGGCAAGATCTGTGTGTCACTTGTGCACGCCCATGGATGCATGTGAGGTAGCACAGGTCGGCGACCTGAGTCACCCGCGCTTCGTCACACAAGAGTAGGTAGGTACACATTGGACATTTGGCTCGTTGCTATCGTACCTTGTTCCCTCGAGAGGAAGCAGACCATCAGCATGGAACACTGCGTGTCCTTGAGAAAAACCCGCGTCAAGGGGGCCAACACTTAGGCCTTCTTGAAAAAGCTCGCTATGCTACCCTGGCCCTTCTTGCCAGAAGCCTTCCCTTTGACAGAGCCCGACGGTTTCATGGCTGCGGCTTTAGCCTTCTTTTGCTCAGGCTCGTCCTCTGAAAAGGATTCCCATACAGTCTCCTCTTGGGTCACTTGACATGCTTAGTTAGCGGAGCAAGACCACCAACACGCCGTCTCCACTCACCCAGGTAGCCATCCTCGTCCTTGACCTTCTTCTGTTTTGTCACTCTTCTACGACCGCGCCTTCGACCATGCTGGATGGTGCTGGAAGGGGCTGCGGTAGCGGTTTGTGAAGCGTCTAGCATATCACTATTTTCGGTGGGCGTCGTCTCCTTGGGCTGGGACTCCGCTGGAGCGGACGCATCTGGCATCTCTTCGTCTGAGACAGGTTAAGATTCATCGGCCTAGCATGCATACCAAGCTTACCATCGTCTTCCATCATCCTGCGTAGTCGTTCTGCGCGCTCTTCCCGAGCCTTCCGGGCAGCTTCCTGCTTTTCTTCATCTACCTTCACTTCAGGTTCATCATCCACCTCTCCCTCATCCTCGGACATGCCTTGCATAGCGTCTGCGCAAGTTAGACGGCCGTGCAAACACGCTGATCGAATCATCATACCGTCTTCTACAGGAACCAGAGTGGACTCCTGGGCCTTCTCTGCCTCTTTCGGCTTTGCTTTGGATTTTGCAAAGGATTTGAATATGTCTCCTGCCATCTGTTCCTTCTTCGTGCCCGACTTGGAATCGGTTCTTTTGAGTGTACTCGAGCCTGTGGAGGGCAGGGGTGTTGATTGTCCAGAATTCTTGTCTTCCGAAGCACTCCCTCTACAATCCGGGGCTGATGTATCATTCTGCTTCGAGCCCAGTGCAAAATCGGGATTGGTGGCGGGGTTTGGGCTTTGCTTTTTGGCTGATACTGGGGCCACTGGGGCGTACTTGGCAGTTCTCCGCTATACAAATGTTAGCACAAAGTTCAACAGCTTTCTAGGCGAACACGCATACCTGAATAGAAGGGTTGCGGATAGATCCATACATCCTCCATCGCTCCATGGGATCTTGGTCCGGGTACTCCGTGGTGACTTGGTGGTTGCACGTGGAGAGTATATTCAGGTTCTGAAAGAATTAGTGCAGCTCCTCGAATCCGACTGCTTCTATACGCCTTACCTCTATCGGACCAGACTCCAGACTGTAGATATGTATTGACGCCTCGTCTACGAATTGAGCGCGAATGTCTTGATGTGCGATCAGCCCGAACCGTCATACAACCGTGTGAATCACGCACCCTTCAACTCTTCTTCCCGGACCAGTACAATGCTTGTCTTCCTGACCGGGCTTTCTGCGCTCGCCTCGGGATCCGGCATGGAGCTCATCAAGGGTGAGCTGCGCATAGTGGTGTCTTCAGCATTGCGGCCGCTGGCGCCGATAGTATGCTCGGTACTCCGCTTCGTGCCGGTGATGAGGTAGGTTGCATGGACAGATTTGGGTTTCTTGGCATTTTGCTTCTGGTGGAAGTCGAAGAGCATCCTGCAACTGGTCAGCGTGGCCCACGCCGGGCGTGCAATGCGTCTGTACCCACCATTTTGCCGTGTTCACGTCCGTGTTGACCGCTCTGCTCAGGAGTCGGTAAGTCACCGGCTTCTGTTCTACGAGCACTCTCGCCGCAAGGTAGTCTTTGTACTGTGCCTCCGCCATTGTGCGTTTTGGTGAGGTCGATGTGCCTCTCGTCGTTGTAGGAGCAATGAGAAGCGCGTCGCGTGGCTGACTAGCGTTCACGCGCCGAAGGGGGACGAAATGACTCGCTCGCCTTCTCGACTCTCTACACCTCTGCCTACCTAGCGCGCTTGACGAGCACCATTGTTCCGCCTCAGCAGATGCTGCGATGATCCAAGATGAGCGCCGGCGAACATGACGACTTGAAATTGCAGCGAGCCTCCGCGTCATTCCTATCGGCCTTCCAGCAACTACTGCCACGACTATTGTGGACACGCAAGCATGGCTCCGTCTCAGCCCAAGTGCGACAACATGTCCGAGAAAGCGACATGCAGAAGGCTTGTGGGCTGGTATACATCATTCAGGCGGCGTATGGTTCTTTTGAAGCTCACAGCGATAGATTGAACCCTTCCAAGAAGACCCGCAACTCCTCGACACCCATCTAAAATCTTTCATCCCACCACTTGTCGCTGCTTTCCTTGAAGCAGTCCGAGTCGAGTCAGCAGAAGCCCCCCCAAAAGGCTTCGTACCCCTTTCGCAGGCCATCTGCTGCATATTGAATACATTCTGCAAGGTCCGAGGCGAGAAAGTCATCAAGGGCTTCTTCAATAACGAGCCTCGCTACTTGGAACCTATTCTCAGAGAGCTGGAGGTGTCACACACGTCTCATGCAAAAGCCAACGATAATGCAAGCCAGCCATCCGTCCAGCCTTGGGTCGAGCGTCACATTTTATTGCTATGGCTATCTCACCTTCTTCTGGCGCCTTTCCCCTTGGAGTCCATGTCCGCCCTCCAATCGTCAGTGGAAACATCAAAGAGGCTAGACATACAGCTCCCCGAAGAGATGCCTGAGATCAGTCTTCGGGTGCTCACCGTATGCCTGGAGCGTCTCCAATCAGCGTCCAAGGAGCGAAGTGCTGCAGCTAACCTCCTCGTAAGACTTTGCGTGCGCCCGGATATGCAGAAGCTTGGGCTACTGCATACCATGGTTGACTGGTCGCTTTCGTTCTTCTCAAAAATCTCAGAGGAGCAAGCTGATATCCACCAATGCCTGGGAGTGCTGTCATTCTTGTCAGGACTTGTCGTCTCCGCCACCAACGAGGAGATTGGACCCGACCTTGCTGCGATCTATCAGTCGTGTCGTAGAATCCTGGATGCTCCCAGCCTCGAGTTTGTTCGGTCATCAGCTGTAGCGCGAAAGGTCGTTGTGAAAACGCTCCGGACAATCGTCATCCACTGCCTGCAATCGACACTGCCACCCGTGGTTCCTGGCCTTGATCCGACCTCGGCTCTGGAAGAAGTGATTGAGTTTCTATTAGAAGCGCTGGCAGACGGCGATACGCCAGTCCGTTATGGAGCAAGCAAGGCGCTCAGCATCATTACACTCAAGTTGGATGACGAAATGGCGGGAGAGGTAGTAGAAGCAATTCTGGGATCACTGACGGAAAACATCTACTGGCAGGGCTCGAAGCGGAACTTGAACAGCGTCAATCCGCTGCGTTGGCATGGACTAACCTTGACCTTGTCTCAGCTCCTGTACCGAAAAGCCATTTCCCGCAACCATCTACCAGATGTGCTCAACGCGCTGCTACTCTCTCTTGGCTTTGAGCAGCGATCGCCTACGGGCGGATCTATAGGTACCAATGTGCGCGATGCAGCCTGCTTTGGTATATGGGCTCTCGCTCGACGCTACTCCACGGCAGATCTACTTTCAATAGACACTACGTTAGTCCGGGCTTCCGAGCATCATGAGTCTGTGCAGGTGCCTCAAGTTTTGGCCATTGAGCTGGTCGTTGCTGCATGCCTTGATCCAGCCGGTAACATTAGAAGAGGCTCCTCGGCTGCTCTTCAAGAACTCATCGGCCGTCACCCAAACTCGATTGAGGAGGGTATACCGCTTGTCCAAATTGTAGACTTCCACGCGGTTGGTCTCCGACAGCGGGCTATGTGTGAAGTGGCTCTCAAGGCGGGCGAGTTACATCCTGTATACTGGGATGCGCTTTTCGAACACCTGCTTGAATGGAGAGGTACAGGATCTCTTGACGCCGAGCCTCGACTCTTTGCCGCCAAAGCCATCGGGCTATTGTCTGCGTCACAGGCCCCAAGCTCAGTATCACGGATGTTGGTTGAGATGCGCGCCAAGCTAACAGCATTGAGGCCCCGTGAAGTAGAAGAGCGACAGGGGCTTGTTTCCGCTCTCGCAGCTCTTGTGCGTACAGTGAATCTGTCGACAGCGTCTTCCAACCGGCAGGCATCATGCAAAGACCTTATGGGCCTATGGGGACTCTTTGACACGGACCTCCATCTCGAGGACAAGGCATTCACGTCTCCAGCGTTGAGACCTGGATTTACAGCGGCGTCGATATGTAGCCTCATCGGAGCTCTGGCTTCGATGACTGTAAGCTTACCGAGCGATTCGCAACCACGAGCTATTCCTGTACTCCAAATCACGCGGCTCCTCAATCTCTGCCTCACACGGCATGAAGAGCCTGTCCTGGAAGCTATCTCCAGTGCAACACCTGCTGTCCTACAACTCCTGCTGCCCACACAACAAGACACTGACACAGAAGGCCTATTATGCGCATGGCTAGCTACGTTGGAAAACGAGAGCTCATACAGTGGACTCCGATGTTCCGGTCAAGCTGTGGCCCTCGGTGCTTCGTATAGTATCCTCGCTGACCGAGACGACACTCGTACATGGAATGCAGTGAAGAATCGCATAGTAAACGTATTGACATTCAGATGCACATCAGCTGTTGCCATTGAAGCACGAACAGTAGCCTTGCAGGCGTTGGGTACTCTGCTGAGCGGCCTTGTCGAGACAAAGCCTTCTCTATCCGAGTACTTGGCAGCTGATGCAAAAGGGCAGATTGGCAGCGCACTCCATGTCGCTCTCAACGATTACACTATCACCGAGCGCGGCGACGTCGGATCGCTGGTCCGGCTCGAAGCACTGAACACGGTCCGCGTTGCGTGGAAATGCAGCATCCTTGATGACGAAGAGAGCGAATGGGGCCACAGGATCTATGCGGACGTCATCCGGCTGTCGTTGGAGAAGTTGGACAAGATGCGGGTTACCGCAGCTCACGTTCTCCGCGAGAGTTCGCCGCGATGGGCGGATCAGGATATTTCGACGCGGGCGGACGATGTCTCATCCGCGACTTATTTCCTCACTACACTCAGATTGCTCCTGCGAACCAAATACAGCCTGGTTCGGGAGGCCATATGCATCGGTTACGTGCATTCGGCTGGCATGGGGTCCGAGTCGGTTGTCCAGCACGCTCGAGCAGCGCTCGTCGACTTCATCGACACACTGCCTAACGAGACTGACGGCGAGACAGGGCCCTTCTCCTTGATCGATCTCGTAAGCTGCCTGACCCGACTCATCAAAGAGAATCTGGGAGACGACCGAAGGCTGCTTCCGTTGCTGGAGGTCATGGCATTTCTCTTCGATATGCAGATTGTGCAGCGGCTGCCAGCGACAAGGTTCAGGTGCGTACCCTCGGGTATGCCAAAGGACTATGACGGGCGCTGACAAGACAATGCACCAGTTTCCGCACGCTCCTGTCGCTCACGCAAAAAGCGCACTTCAAGTCGACTCACATGCAGAAGCTACAGGTCGCGCTGGACATGTACCGTGGTCTGGGCAGCGTTCCCGCGACGCGGTCTGACACGCTGGCCAAGGTCAAGAGCATGCTTTTGCACCCGTTTTCCAAGGTGAGTGGTGCGGCCGGATGGTGGATGCATCATGGCTTGTATGTAGATGCAGAAGGGAGCGGGGCTGACTGTGATTGAGATCCGGATTGCGGCGGCCGAGACGCTGTGGCTGCTCACGGGGGACGAGGGGCTGAAGAGACACGACTGGAGTCTGCCGAGCAAGCGGTTGAAGCCTGCTGTGGCGGATATGGCGGAGGCCAGCAACTGCGATGGATGAAGGTTGAGCCTTGGCGGCCCGCGCCAGCCCTGGCTAATGCACGCATCCAGGCGCTTTCTGCAGGGCCGCGCGTCTCTGGGGAGATGCGATGGTGATGCCAATGGAAGGTATTGCTGGTAGGTGAGGTCACTGTGCGTCGCGCTGGCCGGACGCATGGCGGGGTTGGTTGGAACGATTGTGTGCAGCGTGGCGGCTGCATTACCGTGTATGCACTACGTACATACATAGTATATAGGATGCACTAGGTAGGTAGTACCTATGTCGTGCTCTGTACTGAAATAGAGTGTCGGCATGCTGGGGTTGGTTGGCGAAGAGGCTGACGGCTGACAGGGCGGCGCGTGACTCTATTTTTGCCGTGGCGGCTGGGCTAGGACGAGACTTGGGCAGTAGACGACTCCGCGGGCCTGCTTCGGATGCGTCGTCGAGCTTCTAGTGTGGACACTGCGGAGGAGGCGTGGGTGGTGTTGCGGTTGCTGTGGCTGTCTGTGGCTGTGGTGGGTGGTGTGGCGGTGCGGTGACGGCTGTCCTGTCCTGGATGGTGGAGGTGGTGACCGTCGGTTATATGGTAGAATGCCACGGATAGCATCTTGTTTTGGCCTTGGGTAGTAGACGGCAGTGGTGGTGGTAGTGGTAGTGGTGGTGGTGGTTGCTGGTCAAGGTCATGGTCCGCCCCTGGCTCCGCGCGCTCTCGGCGGTGAAAGTCGGCGCACCCTTCCCGGGCCCTTCCTGCCTCTACTTACTATACACACCAAACACCAAACACGCCCTCGAGACACGTCGCCTGCCGGCCTCGCCCTGCCAACGTCGTCGCCCTCCCGACTCTCCTCGCCGCCAGGCCCATCGAGGAGAGCCCGCCTGCACCGTCTCGGCCTGTCTGCACCGCCTGCACCGCCTCGCCCAGCCACACCCGCCTCGCCCCCGTCGCGCGCGTCGACGCCCCTCCCCCAAACGCCCAGCACCCTCGCCGTCACGTCACCGTCACCGCCACCGCCTCCGCACCGCCTCCGCACCACCTCCCCGTAGCATGACCACAACCATCTACCGGCTGTCCCGCTGCGTGCTGCCCTGCTCGCCGCCGCCGGCCGCCTCGGCCTGCACCACGCCCCGTCGCCTGCCCATGCCGCTCGAGCTCGCCATTGTGCCCCGGGCGCATTGGCTCAGCAGACT
>Ga0182211_1000294_pt1 | contig 15925 bp, 16 predicted proteins | sample G5R1MG_20_FD_129660 | JGI IMG/M metagenome (GOLD analysis project Ga0182211, IMG submission 129660) | Switchgrass phyllosphere microbial communities from Michigan, USA - G5R2_MAIN_03OCT2016_LD1 MG | ecosystem: Host-associated > Plants > Phyllosphere > Phylloplane/Leaf | place: USA: Michigan... | reverse complement strand
CCCAGCGCGTCTTCACCGACGCCTACGAGAATGCAAACATCTCGGGCGTCATCCTGTACAGCATCGTGGCCGACTACTGCGACTACGAACAGGACACGACCCAGGAGACGATGCAGAGCTTCCCCGTCCTGTCCATGGTAAGCAAGCAGGATGCAGCCAAAGTGCATGACGCCCTGGTCGGCTTGCCTGTTTCCACCAAGTACTTTGTGCACGTCCAGGGCCGGGCCAGCAGCAGGGACAACTTCACCAGCCAGCCGGCCCAGCAGAACCCGCTGGGCCCTTCCCCGTCCACAGCCGTGGCCATGATCATTCTGTACAGCATCACAGGCATCATCACCGCCCTGTTCCTCGTCATTATCATCACGGGCGCCATCCGCGCACATCGTCATCCCGAACGCTATGGGCCGCGAAACGTGCTGGGCCGGCCGAGGCAGAGCAGAGCTCGGGGTCTGGCACGCGCTATGCTGGACACGATCCCGATTGTTAAATTTGGCGAGAAAGAGCCCTCCAAGCCAGCAGATGCCGAGCTGGCATCGACTTCCGAGACAGGGGACGTTGCAGCCGTCAACGTGCAAGCTGCAACCCAGCCATCAAAGACAGGGGCGCTTGATACCTCGCAAAATCCCGCGTCTGATGAGGTCAAGACATCACGGGACGCCAGTAGGACACTAGCAGAAGATCACCAAGAAGGCATTGCACCGGCACAATCTGTGCTCGCAGCTACAACGTCTAGCACCGACCGTGCTCCAAACGACGAGCACCTAGGGTGTTCCATCTGCACCGAGGACTTCGAAATGGGACAGGACTTGCGAGTGCTGCCCTGTGACCACAAATTCCATCCCGAATGCGTTGACCCATGGCTTCTCAATGTATCTGGAACATGTCCATTGTGGTACGCACTCCACTCTTTTCCTCTTTGATTCGTTTTTTTTTGCCGTAAGCCACAATAACTAACACAACCCAGCCGCGTTGACCTTAACCCCATAATTTCCAACGACTCTAGCGCTGACGAAGCCAACCCACCCCTCGAAATAGACCCCACCCATCGCCGCCGCAGCGCCTTCCGCGACATCCTCTCGCTGGGCCAGCGCCCCAATACATCTGCAGAGGAACGCATTGTTGCGCTCCGCCGCCTGCGTGAGCAGAGAATGAATCGATCCGCGGGAGAGGTAGTCCATAGCGGCGCAGATGCGGACGATGCCGCCATGACGACGCGCGATAGGAGGAGTAGGAGGATGAGTACCAGGATCAGTAATGCACTGCATGGCCACTCAAGGACGACCAGAGAAGAGGATGCAAGCAACGAGGGGGAAAGGGGTTCGGTGCCGCAGCCAAGAGATGGAGAGGATGATGCGGATGCGAGGCAATGATAACTTATTCCCTTGATGGGGTGTTGAGGATGTTGTGCAAAGTAGGGACCTGGTGTCTCGGACTTGCTAGCCAGTCTTCATTTTGGCGGATTTCTTCCCGCATCTCGTCTCTCTATTTATGGGGTGATGAGTTTCTCAGAGGATCAAATGTATGAGCATAGTTTTGGCGTTTGTGGAAATTATCCTATTCAGCATATCTTCTCGCACGCGTGCATCGCAGGCCGTGCAATTGGGAATTGGGACAAGAGGAATGCTTTAGCATCGTACTAATAGGCTTTGTGATGATGATGGGGGGAGGCAGCGCCTGGGTGTTTGACGAAGCAATGTCAATCATGTCAATCATGTAAATGTCATTTTATGAACCAATATCAGGTATTGCACAGATTTTGGAGCATTATTGTTTCCCAGTTGGAGAGGGCTCTACTTCTCAAGCATGTCTCCTAGCTAGCAACCGGCACGACCGACAGGTCATCAATCTATCAACGGCTGACTAGCATCTATATATCTCCGCCTCAAGCAAAGACCGCCGAACCGCCCATTTAGCAGTACATGGGAGAAAGATGCTCAACGCTACGCTCTTTGTAGGCCAAACATCACGCCACCCGGTGCACCTCCGCGAACTTTGTCCCCGCCTCCCGCAACGCCTGATCCCCGAGCACCTTCAACACCAGGTCCAGAAACGCCGCGGCATACGAAACAGACACGTCCTGCATGCGCTCTCCCGCTACGCCACCCAGCAGCTGCTCCGCGTCCGCAGGAAGCTGGTGCTGTAGGCCCGTGGCGGCAGTGATGAGCGGCAGATCTGAAAAGCTGTAGTGCGCTGCGCGGGCGACTTGGTACAGGGCTTTCCAGGCGGAGACTTTTGGCCAGGCGGTGGCCCACGAGGGGTCCGTGGCGAGGGTTTTGTTTCGGTGTGCGAGGAGCATGAGGGGCGCGGTTGTGCCGGCTGTGAGGATGGAGCCGAACATGGTGCCGTCTATGTTGAGGGCGCCGCGGAAGGCGGGCGTCCTGGTGGTGGTGGTGGCGGCAGCGGCGGTGGCACCGCCCAGGGAATGGCCAAAGATGGCGACGGGGGATTTGGTGGAGAAGTTGGGGATGCGGTGGGGTGAGGCTGGGGTGGTGAGTTGGCGGTGCAGGAAAGCTATATCGGCGATGCGGGTGGAGAGGGCGAGGGCAATGTCGGCGTCGGTGCTGAGGTCGACGGCGGTAACGCTTGTGCCGTCGGGGAACTCGACGAAGTCTGCGTCGTAGGGGTGGTCGATGGAAACGATGGTGTAGCCTGTTGCTGCTATGCTTTGCAGCATGTTGCTGTAGAGGAAGCGCGAGGTACTGAGGCCAGGGGAGAAGAGGACCAGTGGGAATGCATGGGGATCGTGGCTCTGGGCCTGGATAGCGTTGGCGCACGTCTCGAGCTGGAGGGAGCTGAATGTACCATTGGGGAGACCGTACGCGGCAAACTTTTCGTCGTGGAATAAGGCAGTTGCGGGGGGCACGTAAGGCTCTGACGTTTTGGTGTGGCAATCTGCCATGGGGAAGTATGCAGATGTCATGATGGAGCGAGTGCGGTTGTCTTTGGCGAAGGGGTCGAGACGAGAGGCATCGTTCAGGGAGAATGTGGTGATTGCTACGTCGTACTGTTTGGGCCCGACGATTGGGAGAATGGTGCTGAAGCCAATGGAAGAGAGTGCGAGTACAGCGAACACGGGGCGGAAAGAGGACATCCTTACGAGAAAGAGGTGATGTAAAACAAGGTGAGCAAAGTAGAAGACTTGATATGATGAGAACTGTCGACGAAGATATACATGCCATACTTATGCACCGATTCTGCACCGCCGCCCATGGCAACACGGCACATTCAGCGCGGTCTCCTGCGCTCTACCATGGCTACCTCAGGTCATGTAGTCTCGGTGTATATCGAATCGCGGGTTGGGAACGATGGCATGTCCGGGGATAATAGAAGATTCTATACTTGTGGCTTTGGACTTGGCTGTCATGGGGGATGATGTCCATCTAGCGTTGACTTGCAAGAAGAGACGCTTCGCCTCCTCAACACTAGCGTACTTTCTATCGTTTCCTGTTCTGGTTTAGTCTCGCATTCAGCCCCATCGTCGGGCCGATACTGCCAGGGACTCATTCTGGCTGTCAGATATATTGAGACCCAGGTCCGCGTGGTGCGCCGTATTCTTTCCAGATTCGAGTTCGCACCCTGAGAGCTTCAGCTGCCTGTCTCGAAACGACCAGAGAACTTCCTGTGAGGTTGTAGCGCACATATGCCGTCATTGATTGGACCCTACGATGGGCGCAAGGCCCGTCGTAAACGCTGTGATGCTTGCGTCAAGCGCCAAATCAAGGTATGCTTCCTTCGACAAGGCCTAATTCACTAAGCTACAGCAGCTTACTAACTTGAGGAGTGCCATGGAGGTGTACCCTGTGAACACTGTGTACGGACAGGCCGAAGATGCGAGATGAAAACCAAGCCCACCAAGTCTGATGTAGTGTTTGTCAGTCCCGTACATGATAAGGAGATCAGATCACCTGCTGCTTTGGCTCAACGAGAGATGTTTGCAATCTGCCAGCCTAGACAGATGTCAGGTCGTAGAATCGATTGCTACTTGCCGTACTTTTTTACGCAATTCCTACCAATGAACACCTTTGCCAGCGAGAAGTTTACAATCGCTGAAGACTTGTTCACCATGGTCCACAGCTCAGCCGCATTGCGAGATGCTATCACGGCGGTGGCCGCCCTCCACGCCAAACAGCAAGGTCCTTTGGACGAAGTAAGGATCGAGTCTACGGAAGCCTTGAAAGCCTACATGCGTTCTGTCAGCATTGTCCAGAATAGTATTGCTGCTGGTTCGTTCATGACGGATCAGTCGGCGCTATGGACCACTTTTCTTTTGGGCTTATTCGAGGTATGTATGCTAGAGACAAGCTGCGCCATCGCAAACATCCCAGGTGCTGATCAGTCTATATTAGCTTATGCATGACTCCACAGGAGACGGCTGGCTAGCCCACTTCCTGCATGGAACATCGACGTTACTTCAAATCCAGAGGCCTGAAGCCTTGACATTACCCAATGCACAAAGCACAAAGCGACAGTCGTTCTTTCTTGCAACTCGAATCTTTGAGATATCGCGTTCACTCATCTTCTCCTCTCCAACTTTTCTCAGTTCGCTGGAGTGGACAACAGCCCTGGCAAACTTCTGGCACACTAATGGTGCTGCATTATGGCATCCAAAGGAAGCATTGTTCGACTTGTTGCCTCTGATTGCGGATCTCAGTATACGTGTGGCACAGTTTTGCAAAAATGTGTCGCAACTGCCGCCACAGGAGTATGATTTGCAAGTTCTAGCTTTCGGAAGCAAGGGATTGCATATGCAAGAGTCGTTGCAGCAGTGGTGGACCACTGCATCAGCGTGGGAAGATGAGCTTGAGACCCAAATCACTTCCCCCCATGGAGCGAGAACGCCAGACAAAGAGCTGCTCATTGGGCATATCTACTACCACTCGATTAGCATATATCTCTCGGGAACCTTTGATTACCATGCGCACTGGGACAGTACGCCCGCGCCAATCCTCCCGCAAACCACAATCGAGTGGCACGTACGGGAGATCCTTGATGTATGCTACAAGCTACTGGATCAAGGTGTGGCAGGTGTCTTGTTATTCTTCCCATTACGAATTGCGGGCGCCCGTGCGGTTGACAGTGATACGAGGGCTGCAATCCTCAGCCTGCTACAAACTACATCGAATAGGGGCTACGTCGTAGCAGACGCCTTTACGGCCGACCTGTCGCAGTTATGGTGGTCCTGTGAAAGGAGCGATAGTGAATGTGGCGCATTTGACGTGATTTGTCGGTGACGTCAAACCCGCGTCGGCAGGAACTGTCTTCGGGCTAAACAAGTGAACACCATCCCATAACTCTACAACCCTCAAACACGCCTTGTGCGCCTTTCTTATCCTATCGCTTGGGCGTGACCGTGCTCTTTTGTCTTCGCGCCACCATGTCGGCTGGCGTAGTTTACAAAGATTTGCTTGCAGACCCTGACACAGATCCTACTGAAACCCAAATCGAAGAGCCTTCAACTACGCTACTCGACGCACCTACAGAGAGCCATGCACTAGCACTGCAGGCTGCCAAAGAAGCGGCTCCAGAGGAGAAGGGCGCGGCTCAGATTGAACATGCTGAAGAGGTTGTGGATCTTGGATGGAACGAGCCCAAAGAGCTCGTTGCGCGGCCCTTGGTTGGAGGTCTCTCAAACGAGGATCTATGGCTTCTGATTCGGCGTTTCAACAAGGTCGGTGCGAGACGGGAATGTTGGAGCATGTCGAACTGACACCCAGTAGCAAATGTACCATGTCAAAGAGATAGCGACAGCCGCCCCGGGTGGTTTAGATATGAATATTGCCGACGAAGAGGAGTTCTCGCCAGACAAACTGCGTGCTAATATTGAACGCTTGTACATGACCATCGTATGACTGCGCCATAACAAGTATACCATCTTTACTGACAGCCTGCAGGGAATCGGCATGATGGCGTTCGGAAAACATTTTGTCCGATTGCGTTCATGGCGTGAGACTCAACGCACTGCTGGAGCTTGCGCTGGATATTTTCTGGCCTGGTATTTCGACTTGATTGTACCATTCATCTCATCGATCCTCATAACACTTATTGTGTATCCGCAGTCACGAAGCGTCATGTTTCCTCCAGCCCCAATCGCGCTTGTCAGCTCTAAGGGAGGTGTGCAGAAGCCCAAGTCTGGCACTTTAGGTAGCACAGATAGTGCCACTGGTGCTCCTGAGAACCACAAGGGTGAGGCTGTGGAGCAAGAGGCTTCAAACTTTGTCAACGGCTTCGCCTCTATTGCTCTTTCGAGTGCGACTGGCAAACATCCTCAAGGCGAGCCTCCAGAGGCCGACTCTCATGACGACAAAGTGCCCGATCCTACGAGAATTGCAATCGGTGCTGCAGATGCAAAAGACAAGGCCTCTGGTGGTATTCCAAGTAAAGAGCATGATAAAACTAAAGTCCCCATGGAGACTGCGATGTGGACCAAGATGAGACCCATTATGCATGGTCTGGCCGACGTTACTGATGCTTGGGAACGCTTCGCTAAGTACGTTGTCTGATCATGTCTTTTGGTCAAATTACTAACGGTGTCTACTTAGTATGCTTGAGCCGACACCGCCATTTCCAAAGAATAAGTATCACTTACGGTTGGCTGGCATCATCGCGCCGGTTCTTCTGATGTCTTTATTCGTAACTTCTTACATGTTCACCAAAGTTGTTACGTTCGGCGTCGGATTTGGATTCTTTGGTGATCCAATCATATCCCGTGGACTCGCCCTGTTGAACAGCAAGTTTCCTAAGTGGCAAAAACTACTTGAAATTCGCAATACATTGCTCAGAGGTGTTCCTACCAACGCACAGCTTGCAATTACTCTTCTTCGTATCGGCGAGGCAAACAAGGCTCCACTGCCGCCGCCACCCCATGTCTCAAATGCACCACCTGAAAAGCCCATCGATATCAACGAACAGGAACTCCGCGCTACAGGCGCGGATTGGCCTCTTAATGCAACTCAAGAAGAGCTCGATGAAGCAATGGCTCTCGATACTACAGTCCCCCATGAAACTGGCGGCGAAGACATTGATCAAGCCAAAGACAGCAAGCATGGTAAGAAAGGGAGCAAGATTCTCGGTTTCTTCCGCGGTACTGTCAAAGGTGGTGTAGAGACTACTTTGACTGCCGACAAAGTCAAAGCCAAAGCTGGCTCCACACATGCGAAGAATCGGCTCGGAGCTGTACCGCCTAAGGGAGTCGACCTGACGTCTGGTCCTATAGAGTTCATCTGCCGCCATGATGGGAAGCGTGGTCACGCATATATCACTACGAAAGCAAGCGTCCCATGCATCGCGTTTTCTACCGACAAGACGATTGAGAAGATTGGATGTATTGACCAGGAGGATCTTCACCCATTGTGGAGTATTCCTGTGAGAGATATTATTGAACTACGTAAGGTGGGTGGGTTTGGATGGAAGGCAAAATTAGTTGTCGGGTGGGCAATGGATCGGCAGGTCGCTGATGGGCTGGTTATGACAACAAAGGCAGGCATCGATGTAAGACTTACTGCAATGTCTTTACGGGATGAACTATTCAATCGTCTCGTTGCTATAGGCGGACAGAAGTGGGAGTGCTGGTAGGGGCTGGAAGCTGTAGAATATTTTCGTTACTTCAGACTCCGTATACCTGTGATGCTGAAGGTCGCTGAAACGAAGATTTTTATCTTGTTGATACAATTAATGCAGCGTAGAGTAGTAAGTGGATAAGTGGGAGCATTCTTTTCAGGGGGGTGAAAGACCGGAGATATCCTCGAACCAATACACATTTTGTGACACTGACAGCCACTGATCAATTCTCTGCTAACTAAAAATAAGGAATCTGCATCCTTAGGCTACTCTATAGAGTATTCTGTGGCCTACGTAGTAATTGCAGTACGGAAAGGCTTCAAGCATAAGCCACCGCAGAGGCTCAATCTCATCTTTCCTCCGTCGTTCCATCGCTCGAGATCCAAGAAACCCTTGACTGGAGTTTTATAGCAAATTTAATACAGCACTGAATTCCACGCCGTGTCCTCCAAACTCCACCCTAATTCATGTCCATATCCATCTCAACGTCCTCCTCGGCTGCAGCCAACCCCGCCTTGAAAGAGGGATAGTTCTCCGCAGCAGCAAGAGCGATGCGGTATCTTATTTGGACTTTGGTGCCGTTGATTGGCAGGTGTTTGGCGCGGCACATCTTGGTGAGATCGTCCTTGCTCCACTCCTCGTCGGCGTTGCGGAGTTCCTGGATCAACTCGTCCTTGGCCTTGCCAGTGGTGTCAAAGCCGCGTTCTGCACATACGCTCCTGAGATCTCTGAGGGAAAGATAACCACGTGGATCCGGGGTCTCGATCGTAACGTCTTTCATGTGGGGGAGAGTGGCAACAGCTGTTTTATTGCCAGCACGCTTGGCCTCAGCCTTATTGAGCTTGGCCACAGCCTCCGCCTTCTGTCGCTTTATCTGTCTATTTCGCTGCGTCTTTGCGTTCCTGTTTGCTGTAGCTTGTTCTGCGCGAATCCTGGCGTAAGAAGCACGCTTCATGAGCCTCTGCGCTGTCTCGTTCTGCTTCGCGGCGATCCTATGGGCAACTTCTTCAGCCTTTTGCGCCCGCAAGGCCTTTGCTTCTTCTTTGGCTTGGGCTTCTATTGCCTCTTTGGCGTCTTTTTCTGCCTTTTCCTTGTTGCGGGCTTCCTCGCGAGCAAGGCAAAAGGCTTCACGCTCGGCGCGACGGAGGTCAGGTTCGTCATCTTGCTCGGTAGGAATAGACGCCGCACCCACGGTAATAGCCTCATAGCGCTTGCGACAGGCGGTGGCAGAGAAAATAGATTCTTTGTTAAGACGGCGTATGTACTCTGAGACTTTTCGGAAGCGCCAGGAACGGACACGCTCAATCTCGTAGTTGGTCTCAATGTCAGCAATGGCGTATGCTTTAATCAAGAGGTTATCCTGCATCGGAGTCATTACTTATTATGCATTCAAGACGTTGCACACAACTATTCACTTACATCTTCCAGTTCCCACTCTTTGTATCCTTCGGCTAGCAAGAAGTCGACATTAGCAGCCTGAGCAAGACGAATACGCATGATACGCGTGCCAATCGACTTCTGATCGTAACGAAAACCGCCAATTTTGACGAGTTTCTCGGAGATTGCACGATCACTGAAGCCTTTCTCGCGCATGTCCATAATGAGCTGGTCGTCATCATCCAGGATTGCAGAGACACGCTTATGGTAAGCAGCGAGACATCCGCCCTTGTATTGTTGTCTTCCAAAGGTTCCAAGGACACGACTGGACTGGTCCGGCAAGAAGCTATTGTCGTCTTCCAATATAAGGCCGTCGTCACTCTCAAGTTTATCCATATTGTCATTGTGCTGTTGGGAAGGAGTGGCTGTAGAGGTCGACTCAAGGCTTACATGCTGATGTTTGTGCCCTTCGCTGGGAGCCTTGACCAGTTTTTCAGCGTTACTTACTCCTTCATCAATGAAGAGGCCCATATCATTGAATTCGTCCAGTGGAAATTTTGTCTTTACATTCTAGAACATGTTAGATCATTTGTGAGCATGCCGAATCAATACATACGTTATTCTCAGCCCCGATATCATCCAGGGAGCCATCGTCCTCACTGCTAACGTCGTCGTCAACATGCTCAACGTTTGCCATGGACACCGAATGATCAATGATATCATCGTCAGCTTTGCTATTATTAGCAAATTCATTCCGCTCATTAAATATGGAAGTACGTACTGTCAAGAAAACTCCAGTCCGCCATTTCTGTGGTCTGTATGTTTCATATGCCGGTGCAAGTGGTTATAGAAGTTGAAAGTTGAACGCAATGGATGAAAGAGTATTTGTGTGCCATCAAGTGAGTTAATCTGCCATATCACATGCGACAGTCACTACTGAGGTAAAGGTAGTGGTTTAGGGTAGCTGGTATCAGGGGTGAACGAAGAAAATGCTGCTGGTCATAGTATACATGTTACTCATAGAGAAGAGAGGAATACTGCTGCTCAAATGGCTGGTTACATTCGATTTAGATGCGCCAAGTAAATATAACAGAATGAGCATGTGCACATCAAACCATCTAATTGTACCTTTACCAAGACCGTGTAATTATACTCAAAAGCTTTTCAAGTGAGTGCATTAACGATGCTATGGGTGATATGCTGTGTGAGGTTATTACACTGTGATATGAGGGACTGGATACGGACGCACTCAGGGTAGTCAGATTACCAATCACATAATCTTTGTTTCTGTGTCATCTTGCGGTGCAAAGCTGAGCAGAACAGTACAATGTCACTTGGCATATGCCAAGTGGCGCTAGCTGCAAACAAACATGTCCTTCCAATGACGTCACCACCCTGATCGCAATCAAGACTTCAAGCGGCTCCTTGCAGGATCGTCACCGACATTGACACAGCACCAGCCTAATTCCACTCTGTGAATCACGCATCCAACCCTCACGGCCGCTTACGATCTCTCCCTGTTTTTCACGCCTAGGGCGTCTCCTCGATTATGTCCTCGTATCTACAGAAACTGCGCCGGCAATCAAAGCAGTTGATCCCCCAGAACGCGTCAAATCCCGTGGACTCTCAAGTCCAGGGTGCACCAGAGGCGAAACCAGTTGTTGCAGGGCCGAGCGAGTCAAACCCGCCAGCGCCAACTGTCACGGAGCCTAGCGAAGAGACAAGTGCCGAACCTGTCTTGGATGCAGAGGACCAGATATTTTTGGAACGGCTAGCTTCCCTCGCAGAGGAGCCCGAAGGCGAGGCTCCACCGCTTCCTGTACGCCCCACACAACCTGTTGAGCCTGTCGGCAGTGCTGGGCAGAAGCAAGTGGCTCGCGATGCCCAGGAGGCGCTTATGGATGGCGCAGACAAAGTTGCACTACCCATGAGCCCATTAGAGACAGCTGCTGATGGTGACATCAAGGGCAAAGGAAAGGCCACAGGTGGTAAGAAGGGTGTTATGTCGTACTTCTCCATGCCCAAGTTCGCAAAGAAGGATGACAAGGCATGGACCAAGATGGGACCTGACAAGAAGAAGACTGCCCTTACAGCCAAGGACAAGTCACAGTTCGCTAATGATCTGCAAGCTGCTGCGGAGGAATGTAAAAATGCAGGCCTCAGCGATAAGCAGAAGGAGGACAAGGAGCTCACCGAGGTCCTGGATCGCTTGAACCTTTCCGCAGTCAACAACCGCGTCTTCTCATTTAGCAAAGAATCAGAAGAACTTCTTAACAAATTCACCCAGGTTCTCAAGGATATTGTCAATGGTGCACCCACCGCGTACAAGGACCTCGAGAAGCTCTTCACAGACTACGATAATCAGCTAAAGAAGATGTACAGCAGTCTTCCCCCATTCCTCCAAAATCTCGTCAAGAGTCTACCAGCGAAGCTCACGGCAACCTTGGGCCCCGAACTGATGGCTGCTTCGGCAGCAAAACCTGGGTTTGATGCCAAGGCCACTGGCAGCAAATCCAAGAAGTCAAAGGTTCCATCTATCCCTACCTTGAAGTCACTTGTGACTGCCCAAGGAGCCGTTGCTACCGCGCTCAGGAGTATAGTCAGCTTTTTAAAACTCCGCTTTCCGGCTTTGGCAGTAGGGACCAATGTTGTGCTAAGCTTAGCTGTGTTTGGTGAGTAAACCGTCATTCAAACCGGATCTGAGTCAACTTTTAATATTTGATTAGTTCTTCTCTTTGTGTTCTGGTACTGCCACAAGCGTGGTCGCGAGACGCGTCTGGAGAAGGAGCGACTTGCTGCTGAGGGCGGACGGCCGGGAGGTGTTAGCAGCGCTTCGTCTATCAACGATGACACTGACTCGATCTTTGGTGACAGACCTATGGCACACGAGGGTGATGCAGGAGTTCCTAAGCCTCCGCTCATCCTCTCTGATGGTAGTGACCCCGAGGGAACGGCCGCCGCGGTTGCAGACCTGCCCAGCGTCGTTCATCTGCCCGATCCGGAGGAGAGTCAAGGCCCGCCGCCCACAGTAACATCGCCCTTGCAGAAGAACTGAGGTGTGCGTCTCTAGAGGTGATGCGAGCCTCAGAGGGTCTCTTTGGTTCAGATTGTTTCCCTTTGGATATACCCTGCGCAAGTAATGTTCTAATTGACGGATGAATGACGAAGCAAATACCCCCATTTTGCCCTATCCTTAACATTGTCCCGGTGCAGCAACCGTGGTTTGTATAACGAACCAGTATATTTGGTGAATGGCAAAAAGGACTGCCCGAGATTCTCGATCAAATGTTACCAAATGGTTGGGTGCAATCCTCGCAATAGGGCCGTTTCTTCCATTCTTTGATCTGCCGTATACAAATCCTCTACACGGCGTATCGTGTTACTCGTAACCACTGTCCTATGTAGGGCTTACCGCTCGCGACGGCTCTGGAATGCCCGATCCGGGAGGTTCTCGTGGTGCGAGGGCCTGGAAAAGGGTTTCCAGAGCTACCCTCTCTCCGCCGCCGGGCAGGCTATTAAGAGAATCTCAGCCGCGCGGGTACCGCCAAGGTACGCATACAACAAAGCGCCAGAGCAACAAGTCTCTATACGGTAACCTTTTCCGACGACAACACGAAATGCCGGGAGATGCTGCCAGCTGGCGGGGCTCCGAGACTAACTCGACATGTTATTGGCTCATGACGGACATGGCACCGGCCTCAGGTCTATGGACCGTGAACGAACGATCCGGATTTAGTATCTGGACAGAGGTACCACTCCTTCCGTCCAGCGGTAGGGCTTTGTAGCGCATTTTTTTCGGCCAATTGCTCCATGGCGTCTGATGTTTTAGTAAGATGGAAGGTCTGCCACGGGACCGGGTTGATGTGTATCGTGCGGCTCGCTTCATTAGTGTGACGCAAAAACGGGACGACTTTGAGATTGCCCTCAACGATATGCAAGGACTATGCCCAGCCCGGTCAGCGTGGCTGCTCTGTCAATTGGGTTTGGAACATGGACAGTCAACCCACTAGCGTTTACAAAGCGGCGGCGGTGGAGGAGTTGGAGGAAGAGGAGCTAGACGCCGGCACGGTAGAGAAAAAAAACGCAGTCCATCCGGCTAGGCCCAATGGGGTCGGGCCGGCAGGGTCCTCCCGCATACGCCGCATCACCACGTTTTCACCCTGTTGATGCGCGTTACTAGCGCCTCGGACGGCAACGTAATTTTGCTCGCATCTGTCATTGGTATGGGTCTCGAATCAGCCCTGCGCTCCAAGGTTGTCTTCTGACATGGAAAGGGTGGGATTCCAGGTCCCCGGCCAGGTGGCCCAATTACCTATTCTCTCCCCCAGGTCGTCCCGCCGCCGCACGACAAACCAACCCTACGTTACCTCCGTTTGCTTCACCGTCCGGGTACAATCGATAGGGCAGGAACAAGTCGTTACCAAGGGGCCGTACGCACGCGACATCTCCTCGGATGAACAGTTGCGCTTTTTACGATGGTCACACCGCCACAGGAGTCCAAAGAGATCGCTCCAATTACCACCGACGTTCAAGAGCCACCCGGCGGTAGTACTACATCTCCACCCACGGCTGGCGAGACCGTACCGGTAGCGGTGACAGCCGAGTCCGCGGAAGCAGGACCATCAGCAGGACCCTCCGCGACTGCGCAGCACATTAACCCGGTTGTAACAGCCGTAGGTGTATCCCTGTCTCTCTCTCCACCCTCGACTTCCATAGGTTTTGTTCGAATCGAAGCAACCCTTCTCTAAAATTCCATTCTGACTTGAGTGAGGGCACAAATACCGACAATGAAGATACAGACTCCGCATATGGCGACGATGACCAGATAAGCGACACGACGTCCATTTCCTCCGCAATCTGGAAGCACCGGTATGAGAATGGTCGTCGATATCACGTTTTTCGGGAAGGCGAATACTGGGGACCCAATGATGAAGTTAGCCGCTGTCCAGTCCTCGGCAATGAACAGGACTGACAATTGAAAAGTTGCAAAATGATCAGCTCGACATCGCCCACCATATGTTTCTCATCTTGCTAGATCAAAAGTTACACCTAGCTCCCGTGAAAAACTTGAAACGAATCCTGGATCTAGGCTGCGGAACTGGAATCTGGTGCATGGACATGGCAGATGAACATCCCGGCGCCGAGGTCATCGGTGTCGACCTTTCACCTATCCAGCCTTCATTTACACCGCCGAACTGCAAGTTTGAAATCGACGATGTAACGTCTGTATGGACGTACCCTGCAGCGCACTTCGACTTCATCAACATCCGGACGTTGTATGGGAGCATAGCAGACTGGCCTGCGCTATATGCACAAATCTTCAATGGTCTAGAGCCCGGCGGCTACTTCCATCAGCTGGAACTGAGCGTCCGGTTCAAATCGGATGACGGCTCCCTAACTCCTGATCATACTCTCTCGCAGTGGTCCGACGTATTCAGCGAGGCGTCTGAAAAGTTTGGGAAATCCTTCAACGAGGTCTGGAACATGTCGAGATACATCAGAAACCAAGGGTTTCAAGATGTGGTGGAAAAAGTGTACAAGGTACCAGTGAACGGGTGGCCTGCAGATCCACATATGAAGGAGCTAGGGCGATGGAATTTCCTCCATATCACGCAAGGGGCGGAGGGGTGGGGGTTATTTTTGCTGACAAAGGTCATGGGCTGGACTGCTTTGGAGGCGCAAGTGTTCATTGCCAAGTTCAGGAACAGTCTGAAGGAGAGAAAGGTACATGCGTATCTTGAGGTGGTTGTTATTCACGCGCATAGGCCGCGCGCTTGAGGGAGGGAGGTCTTAAAGGAGCTTCCCCATCTCATCCTGTGCATGCACTCTGACCGCAGGCCATGTCGATTTTATTCCCCTCCGTCGGTGTACTGTTACCGTGGTGTGACGCTGTCCATCCAACCAGAACTGGGCACGCACATATGACGATAGAAAATCATCATTGGTACGCATTCCAAACCGGAGTGTCGATATGCTATCGCCAGCTGTGTACTCCGAGACAAACATTTGTTCATGGTCAAACATAGCGGCGCATATGCTGCTTTCCAACCAGCGTCCAATCAAACAGGATTACTGTTCCCTACAGTACGTACTCGACTTGAGAGAAACGTCCTGAAATTCGCGCGCCTGTCGGTGGAGAGACATGGCCTAAAGAGGGCAAATGGCCCTGTGGAGTCCTGATCAGAGTACCACCACTCTTGATCGGTGGGACTATGCACCTGCGCTCTTCAACACTCTGGCCTGTACAATGATTGGGATGATGAAACAGACAATGACTGTTTCGACAACGGCCCGATAAGCTGTCGAGACACCAACGATTGCGACTAGGACATGTACCTACCTACTATTCTGACTCCGTTTCGCCATCTGGCCTAGCTGTTACCTACTAGGCATGTAGTTTCGTTGTGCCCGAGCCAAATTCGAGACGTCGAGATGTGATGCCGTGCCATGGGAGAACGTGGAAGAGAAATGCGCCATCTCAATCCAATACACGTGTGATGTCGTTCGTACCTGTCGCTAGCAGTCGAGATGGCCGAAGCGTTCCACAGCCGCGAGCCCAGACGGCGACAAGTCACCGGAACATGGCTGAATTGGCGGCCGCATTCCACCAGCCCCACGGACAGTCGACCGAGGCTCACGACCCCGTTCCCCTCTCCCCGAACGAAGCACATGCAACGAGGCTCCGCTTTCGTCACGACGGTCTTTGCTCCTGCGCGTTAGGCGGCAAGACGGGCGATCAGCATGGCTTCACCCAGCAGCCCAGCATGAGCGAGCAGCAGCACGCTCCGGATCAAGGCACCCATTGGCCGCCACCACGCCGCTATGCTGCTCCATCGGGAGACTTTGACATGCTCCCTCCGCCACCCTCGACCCACGCTTCGTGGCAGGAACTCCACGAGTACGCGCAGTCGCACGCTGCCGAGCACGGCTACGCCCTCTCCATCAACACGACTGCCAAGAACCGGTCTCGCATCAAGCTTGCCTGCGTCTG
>Ga0182211_1000293_pt1 | contig 15940 bp, 19 predicted proteins | sample G5R1MG_20_FD_129660 | JGI IMG/M metagenome (GOLD analysis project Ga0182211, IMG submission 129660) | Switchgrass phyllosphere microbial communities from Michigan, USA - G5R2_MAIN_03OCT2016_LD1 MG | ecosystem: Host-associated > Plants > Phyllosphere > Phylloplane/Leaf | place: USA: Michigan... | reverse complement strand
TCCCCCCCCCCCCCCCCCCGCGGATTGTTGTGCTCGTGTGGACTTCGCAACGAGTTCTCGTGCCTCTCTCTCTGTGTCTAGCTGCCCCACGTGTCAGGTCTTAATGCCACGTTGCCTGGCAACTGCAAAACTCTTGGCCTAGACATGGTAGCTGATAGCAACTACGCGGGCCAATTCTAGCAGTGAGGCATAGTGGGATGGGAGGTGGTGCGTTGGTAATGGGGTGCTGGGGGCTGAGGAGTGTCATGATACGAGTGGGGAGGGGGGCTGAGATGATGGTCAAGATATGTGTTCCCATGTCTTGCTATGTCGAATCGTTACAGGCTCTATTTTAATTCACTTCTATATGTGCCCCAGGACTCTACGAAACTGGTGCAGATCTCCCATATGGAACGGCGGGAATACTATTGATATCGACGTTCCCATATTTTCTACCCGTCGTATCCTCCTGAAGGCCCTTCATCCAAGTCCCCACATCCTTCTGGAATGCTTCCAGGTTTCTCTGGTCGCTGAGGTCAATGGGCTGCTGGTCCTTGCCAAGCTGCGATATCTGGGCGCCTGATGCAATACTGGTAATAGCAAAGTCGTTGTCGTCTGTCAGTTGCTTGATGGCTGCGTCTACCTCTCCGCTGAGGATCTGGCGCGGCAGTTCGGGCTCCAGCGTAACGGGTCGGGCAAGGCCAACTCCATCGACCGTGCCGAGTGCATCAACCATCGCAGACGCGGTCTTGAAGCCACCGGTAACATAAGTGCGGGTCTTTGTGAGCGACGGCGTGATCTTCTCGGCAAACTCGATGAAGAAAGCCTCGCGCTTCCTGGTGGATTCGCGCTTGTGCTCGAGCCCGGCCTTCTCATAGGTGCCGCCTGATAGCTCGACAAAGTCGAATGAATTGTCCTCGAGGATCCTGCAGACCGCTGCTGCCTCTTCTGGATCAAACCCCTTCTCTTGAAACTCCACAGAGTTGAGCTTGATACCTAGAAGGAATGTTGGAGACGTGCGTCGGCGAACCTCCTGGCCTATCTCGGTGATGAGTCGAGCACGGTTCTCAAGCGATCCTCCGTACTTGTCGGTACGCTTGTTTGTGGATGGCGACAGGAATTGAGCAAGTAAGTATCCGTGAGCACCATGAACTTGGATGCCATCATATCCCGCCTTCTCCATGTACTCGGCTGCGTGTGCAAAGCCTTCAATTATGTTTTTGATGTCTTCATCGGTGGCAGCGCGTGGCTTGCCGAAAGTCATTCCCATGATATTGCCTTCTAGTTGCACATCAGATGCGGAAATGGGGCTCTTCTGGATAGCCTCCGTGACCTGGCGACCGGGGTGGCTGACTTGACCGACGATTAGAGAGCCATGCCTTTTGGACTGAGTGGCAAGCTCCTTGAAGCTTTCGAAACGGTCGCCCTCGTATGGTGCTCCGCGGGGTATAATGGGATTGCCTGCAGCTTCGAGGTGGTCGTATTCAATCATTATGTTGCCGGTCAGGATGATACCAAACTCGCCTTCACCCCATCGCTTGTAGACATTAATCAGGTGCTTAGAGGGTACACCTCGAGCTTCAAGATTTTCAACGTCCCATGAGGATAGACGCTCGGTCATGGCACCCTTCAAGAATCGATTCTGTGCAGTCTTGTTGGAAAAAGCGAAGTCAAGAGGCTTGCCTAGGGCTGAGACGTCTTTCTTCACTGTTTCATAGCGTGGTCGCGCCATATTTTCTAGAGTACAAGTGGATGTTAGGGGAGAAACGTGGTCGAAACGTCTGTAGGCAGACACGCAAAGGTGTTTGAGATTGGGTCAAAGCCGTGCAGCACCTACCAGCATGTGTTTATAGTACCCAAAATGTGTAGCATCTACGCAAAGCATTTGTAATCGCACTGATAGCGCACGAGAAGCATTTGTAAGCGCTCTAATAGCGCTGTGGGTCTTCGCTCCGAGCAGGTCCGTGAATGTACATCTGTACCGTATCGGGAGTAAGTAGCGTCAGTGGGGTATCCAGGGCCCATATATCAGATGAGATTGTCGTAGTTTTTAGCGTATTTTGAAGTTTCCTGGAAAAATGATCAAGGAGTGGTGGTATTCTTACTGATGTCACTCACAGTCTAAGGGGTACCTAGTACTATGGTCTATACTAGAAGTAATGGCCCTAGTCGCTCGGAAACTACTACCCCTTGATCCGTGCACACATGAACAAGAAGCTTCTGCCACATCTTATAAATAGGCAGTTTTTCATGGACTCTAAGGTGGGTTTCTTGTCTAAATCATGAATTCATATTGCTAGTGCTTAGCAATATATGCAGGCATAAACCAGATAGATGCTATTTTTTCGATTGTTTTGGTAAGAACCAGGTAATATTCTGATTCGAGAGTGAGTGTTAATTCGGGCCTATCTGTGAATACATGAACGGGTTCATTCGAAACCTGTAAGCGTCCCGATTGGAGCCACTACGTTCCCACTAACGTACATTGCTATTGCCGTTCGGACCATGCTCAACGTACTCTGCGTCTTTTTCTGACTCTCCACTCAAAGCACCAGCAGCGGTCTGTCCGATCACTGCACCTGCCATGGAGCTTCGCCTTCTCTCTACCTCATGGGCTGCCTCCGTGTCTGCGTAATCAATGAGGAGCTCGCCTCGCTTGTCGTAGCGGTGGGGCAATTCATTCGCAATTCTGACCACATTGAATGGGTTGGTTGTGTTGTGAAATATTTGATCCATTTCTTCGAGACTACGGTACGCTGTTTCCGGGAAGAAGAAATACACACTGGGTATTATAGCTGCATTTATGACGGCGAAGATAATGTAAGTCCGGTAGCCAATGTTGGCGAATGCTGGTGGTGTGACCATAACGACCATGAAATTGAAGGCCCAATTTGCTGTCAATGTGTCAGTTCGTAGACGATATGAAGTTGATGTTCTTCCTGATAGGGTGCCAGCTCTTGAGATTGCTCTGAGTGTACGTACCAGTTGTAGAGATGGCATTTGCGGGCGCTCGAATCGACAGTGGCGTAATCTCTACATGCCGGATTAGTCTGGCATAGGAAGAAATCTGTGTGGAAACAACTTACCTGCAGGATATAGCCATGTCATTCCGAGCCAGCCAACAGCAAAGAAAGAGTTGAACACAAAGAGGAACACAGTCTGGAAAACATCAACTGTATATTCTGAAGGAGAAGCAATCAAAATACACTTACCGCCAGCAGACCAAGGCTAGAATTGTCAATGTTGGATGTTGCTCCTGCTAGGATAGCCATTGACATTGACATTCCGGCGGCGCCAAAAATCATCAAAGAACGACGACCAAACTTCTCGATGGTGAAGATGGCTATCCACGAAGCTATCCAGTACTCAGTGCCATTGCAAGCAGACAAAAGTCGACTCAGGAATGGTGACAAGCCGATCGACTGCTCAAATATGGTTGCGGCGTAGTACGTAACAAGGTTTATTCCTGAAATCTATTCGATATGAGTATTTTATAGTTTATACACACCGACTGAGCCTCCAACATACCTGCTGAAACATTTGATTGACGTATGCCAACGCGGTGCGATGGAAGTTGCAATTCCTGTTGAACTGGAAGCAGTCTCGGAATCCACCCTTGGACATCTCAAACGCGACATCCTTCACTGCTTGGAACTCGGCCCGGATCTTCTTATCCTCCGGAGGAAGGTCGCTCAAAGCTGCCAGAACCACTAGAGCCTCCTCTTCGCGTCCCTTGAGGACCAGCCAACGAGGACTCTCTGGAAGTCCTGGAATCAGCGCGATGACAAAGAGCGCGAGAACAATCTGGAAGGCAATAGGGAAGCGCCAAGAAATGCTGCTCGGTTCGAGAAATGAGAAGCCAAGATCGAGCCAGTAACTGATCATGATACCAAACACGATAAGCGAACCCTCAATCATCACCATCTGGCCTCTGCGATGCGGCTTTGACGTTTCAGACTGCCATATAGGTACCGTGCTTGTGTTCATGCCGTTTCCAAAACCTGTGATCCATCGCCCAACGATGAGTTGTGCTAGTCCATAGGATGATGCTTGAAGAATGGCGCCAATAATCATAATGACAGAACCATAGAAAATTGTGCGCTTGCGTCCCAGGATGTTGCCTAGCCAGATGGTAGCTACAGCGCCGAAAAAGCAGCCTAGAGTGTATGCGCCCACTGCAAACACGGGTCAGTCTCGACCGTACCGCGCTTTTCGTTGTGCACTTACCAGTGATTGCTTGTATCGTTGCGGCATGACTGGAGGAAGACCCAGGAGGCGGATTCACTGTATCGACTTGGGGGAAGTGTCTGAGGAAGGACGAAAGAGTGAGAAGACCACCCATTACACCCTGATCTACTTCATTGTTAGAACCCCTTCGTGGCCACGCCTGGGAGAACCCACCATATCCGAAGAGGGTAAAATCTGTCCCTGCAACCACGGCAATAGCAATGTTAAGCTTAAGACCGCGAAGGCCATAGAATTCCTTCATCCTGCTGGAATGTTATGCAATTCGAATGCGCACGTAAATCAAGGCGATTCCGTTGTACCTTTTGAGGACTCAGTCATACAAGGGAAACTCTGGGGGCGCGCAGCGCCAGCACTTATGAAGAACCACCGCAAAGGATCGCAGGCCAATATGCAGTGTTCAACGATGCACGCCCTAGCATTCAGAACACCTGGTTCCCAGCGTCATCATCGCTTCGATGACCAATAACGTTTTAGCGGCCAAGCTGCTGTCAATCTCTTCCACGCGGGGAAAATACTTGTGGGGAAACCCCGGCGTCCGCCTCCAACGGTTCTCCTCTGCTCGCTTTGATTCGTCCAATGGTAAACTGGTCGACCGGCTGATTTACGGGTTGCCTGATGAAGTGATCCGTCGGAGTGTCAGACGGGGAGATGGCCTCGTAACGACGAGTTGGCTGCGGAAGGTTTTTGTGCCAAGGTAAAAACTTACACAAGAAACCGGGATTCAGGTGCCCTCGAAGGAACCAGCCTTATCTTTGTGTGAGTACCTAAAAGGGTAATCCGGTTTGCTCAACTCCAACCTTGGTTTCAAATACCTATCTATAGTCTAGCTAAGAAACCCAGGATAGGCAGTATTTTTCGCCTATATCGGGTAACTCCCTGCCAACATGCAGAGTTTCCGACCCTGAGCTGCTTCTCAACAGGCGAGTTTCTCGAAGCACTGGTGTGGGCTTCAGCTACTACCTATCCTTGCCAGGAAGAGATTTTCAATATGAATGAGCATACTGTCGCTGTGGCATCATTCTCAAGTCAGAGTATAGTTGATGAAAAAGTCTTGTTTTTACTTGGGTATTCTACAATTGATCAGAATAGACGGCATCAACTCAAACAGTGCGACACAATGATGAACTACTTTGAACCGCTCCAAGCATCAGGCGAAAGAACTTATCCGCACAACTCACTCTTGGGTACGATCAAATGCATGAGGGGCACAATTGGGTGTATAACAACCCTAGCCTAAGCATTTTCATCGGTCCAGGCAGCGCGCTTAGCCTCCAACTCGTCCTCCATCTCCCGGACTAGTGCATTCTGAACATCTTGCCTGCTCGGCCGGGCAAAGCTCACAGGCCGCATTGGCCCAAGCAGTGGTCCTGTCGCATACACGGATCGTTCTGCTTCATGGGGTACGGAAGCTGCGGTGTACCTGACAGTCCCCTGAATGCCTTCCATAGGATCTTCTACGATCGCTGGGCGTGCAAAAGCTGATGTAGTAGGGGTGCTTTCTCTCCTCTGTCGTTGGTCGAATTGCTGGCCATGCAAGTTCTGCCAAGCGCGTTTAGCAGTGCTACCGGCTCGTCGCACGTGGCGTGTTCGGAGATCCAGACGGGCGAATGTTGGTAGAATCAGACCGAAGCCAACAAACACATCATCTTGAACACTGGATTTTGATGCAGGGTTGAGGAGTGGCTGTGATTCATCTTCATTTTCGATGGCACAAGGAGCATGCTGTTCGAAAGGATTAGCCGATGCGGCAACGAATTCGCCAAACTCCTCGTCCTCGTCAGCTTCATTTGGCGGGTCTTTTAGCCCGTCGATATGGCGATTGGCACGTTGTGCGGACGGAGATAAGGGGGCGGGGAATGCTCCATCTGGGCAAGTGTTCACGGGACCGGAATCGACGTTTGAAGCGTCTTGGGGATTGCTGGCAGCAAGAGCAAGTGAGCGTACTTCATCTGTCCATGCGCCTTGCGAAGAATAGTTACCGATTAATGTATGGTATCTGTGTGACTCTAAGGACATGTTGTCAGCACAAGATTCTGCTTGTGATGATCTTGGGACAGTCGAGTGGTATATGAAAATTTAATTAAACATACAAGATTTTGGGAAGAAAGTAGTTTAAGACTCAGTAGAGACATTGTGAGTATTCAACACACTTTGTCTCGGTTCCAGATCGAGCACACAGTGCAGAGTGTGCAGTCACTTTTTCACAATCACAATGTAGTACACTGTGAATAATCTCGTTGATTTTGGGGTCAATCGTGACTCAATGAAGGCTCAACACAAAGGAAAAAAATAAACCGGAAATTCCTTCGACGATATATAACGTATTATGAAGATAGATATATTATTGGGTACATACTCTCCAGAAAACAAAATAGGATGCACCTCTCAGCACCCTTGAAGTACCACATGGACACATGAGGACGTTCGTCATGGTGAGATCATCAAGCCACTAAATACAACTATTACTCGGTATAAACCAAATAACCACCTACAGCGATTTCCTTGAGCACAGTGAATGCTTGCTTTCCGTAGTAGGGGTTGAGTATTTTGGTGCCCCATGAGGCGATTGTGCCGGTGTAGCTATCCTGCTGTTTCTTACCCATTTCTGCCTCGCAAAGAGAATAGATTCAAGGTCTGCTATAGTACTGGCAAAAAAAAAAAACGGTGTATTGGAGGTGATCTTATCTGAGAGTTTTTTGATTTCCATTTCGGTCAAACAGCCAATCAATTAAGACCCGTACGTAGCTCGAATGTTTCGAAACATGGCGAGTACACAATTGCTTCACCCGAATTTTAATTTAGGGAGGCACACCTCCACTTTTGCAGCGCTGAAGTTTAGGCACTCAAGTCTTGGAAGTCTTGGAAGTCTTGGCGAAATAGTTTGTCAATGTGTTCTTCTGTCTTGATGAATGTTTCTTCGCGGCTGTTCCCAGCTTTTTTTTCTTTGTTACACTGTCATCAAGGCCCATCAGCTGCTTGAGCTCTTGCCATTCTTCTTTGCCTACAATACCACCACTAGCTTCCTTGTGGCCACGCGCAAAGCTCTCGCCAAGTCTTGACCTCAAATCTTTGTCGCCAGCTACAATGCCTTCAAGCGTCTTGATAATGTCAACCTTTTCCGTGCCCTCTCTCCCTCTGGCAACTTTGGCAACGCGACAGGAGAAGTTGACCTTACCCGGAAGATAACCCTCGTTAGCGCACATGACCACCGCAAGCTTGTTCGATTTGAGATGGCCTGCCCATCGAGTTGCAATAACGGGGTGAATCTGGGCGGCCGAAGATATCGTCAGAACGGCGATAGAGGCATCAGCTGAGAACTTGGGCGCGGTATGCGTGCAGCGCTGTGTTTCGCGGCGGACTTCAGACGATGCCTCCTGTAGCCTCTCATTCTCGACGATGGACTTTGGGCCTTCTGCAGCGATGACCGCATCCCAGGCATCCGTGACATTGTAAGCTGCTGAGCGTCTTGGCGCATTCACCAGGGCGACCGCGTCGTTGATGGCCTTTTTTGTGTGCTGTTTGAATGTTGCAGCCATGTCGGGGAACGGAGACTCCCACTTTATCGCACTCCCCAGGTCCCCATGTGTGCCAAGGGCGGCAAGCCATGAAGTTCTGTCGGCCAGGTCTGGATGCAAAGATTGACAAATGTGGTACGTCAAAAGTGCGCTTGTTGCCACAGGTGGACAGTCATGCGCCGTGACATGATCAGCACCAGCAGGGAAACCACCTTCGTCAGCGAAGTGGTGGTCGATAACAAGACATTGGTGCGGCGAGTCGATGATGGGGGGAGACTTCCTACTCCCTTGGTCGAGTACGAAGATGTAGGATGGTGATTTGGCGGTTACGGCATCTTTGGTGGTGCTATCGTGAACGTTGGAACCTTTGGGCGGAAAGTAGACGGTTATCAGATCGGCCGGTAGGCCTAGGGTGGTCAAGGTATGGTGCAGTATGGACCCCGAAGACAGGCCATCGGCGTCCTTATCTGGCAATATGACGGTGGACAAGCGGGCATCAGCGCATTCTTTGATCATGTCCCTTGCACGTTGGATCTGCTCTCTCCTTGCAGGCCACACGACCTCGCCTAGCGCATCCTGTCTCGAGGGCGTTGCATGATCCTGTGGCCCCACACCCTTTGCTTTCTTCATGCTGGAGGCCGTACGGAAATTGGCAGTGAGGCTGGGTATTGCGACTGTCGCACACCATGGTGAAGGGTGCCAGGTTAGCACCCTGCGAAGCATGCCCACAGCGACCTGGTGTAAAACTCCGAGATGGAGGGTCCACGCATGGATGCAGTGAAGGAGGCAGGTATTGCTGCACGACTTGACGGTGAAAGCGGAGGGATCTCGACTTCCCAGTACGTACTATGTAGCTCGGTCATCCGGCGTCTGCTCGTGGTGGAGACCAGGCTAAGCCCCAAATGGCTGCCATGGCAGAAAGTCAATCTCCATCAGCCACGTGCGCACTGGTGAGGGAAGAGTGGGTCGGACGCTGCAGGAGACCGCTCGCAGCGCCCGAGAGGCGAATTCGCCGTGGCGCCGGGGACAGCGGTCAAGTGGCCACTGTGCCATGGGGGTCTGCTGCATGCACGCTGTCGAACCTCGAGCGCGCAGGACGACCGGCCGCCCAGTCTGACTTGCTTGGCCTCGCTCATTCCAGTAAACATGACTTCACTTGCCAGGCAGGCAGGCAGGTGGCGGGACTAGCTGCAAGCGAGCTAGCGCAACACATAGGTGGGTTGATATTTTCATTTTGCAGGCCCCCTCGTCCCTCCCCCATTCCAGACGCAAAACATCCTCAACCCGTCTTTGCCTGTACCTTTTTTCCGACACGCAAGGACGACGTGAGCATTCCACGACACCATCCGCCCGAACGAACCACCAACCCGCCACGGTAGGCGCTCTTGCGCACCATGCCGCGCTGCTCTGTCGACTCACGCTGACCCCAGGCAAGGCCTTTCCAACAGCCTCGCAAACAATGGACTACCAAGCTCCCGCTCCTGCTGCCGGTGGCCGCGGCTGCTACAACTGTAAGTGGACAGCCAGCCAAGTCTGCTGCCCGGCACGCTGCGCGCAACATGTGTGCCATGTGCTCTGGCTTACCCTCGAGCAGGTGGCGACAGCGCGCACCGCGCTGCCGAGTGCCCGACCAAGGGAACCCCGACCTGCTACAACTGCGGCGAGAAGGGTCACGTTAGCCGCGAGTGCTCTTCCCCCCAGGCCGAGAAGACGTGCTACCGCTGCGGGGGAACCGGCCACATCTCGCGCGAATGCACCCAAGACGGCGGACCACAGATGGGTGGCCGTGGCGGCGCTTCTGGCGGCCAGGAGTGCTACAAGTGCGGCCAGCAGGGCCACATTGCCCGCAACTGCTCTCAGGGCGGCGGCTACGGCCAGCAACAGGGCGGCTACGGCAGCCGTGGAGGGTACGGTGGGGGCCAGGGTGGATACGGCGGCGCCCGCCAGACCACGTGCTATTCGTGCGGTGGCTTCGGCCACATGAGCCGTGACTGCACCCAGGGCCAGAAGTGCTACAACTGTGAGCAGCCTCGGCAGCGCGCATGCGCATAGACCATCGTGGACGATGCTAACCACCACCAGGCGGCGAGGTTGGCCACTTGTCGCGTGACTGCCCCCAGGAGACATCGTCGGAGCGCGTGTGCTACCGCTGCAAGCAGCCGGGCCATGTGCAGAGCGCCTGCCCCAACTAGCGTGGTGTGTCTGGATCCCGTCGGTGTCTTTGATCTGGAGCGAGGTTCGATGCAACGGATCGCCTGTGTGCGGTACCGGCATTCTCGAGGGAGAGATTGCGCCACGACGTAACGACCCATGGACACGATTACGATTTCCCTTCTTGTACATTTTCTCATTCTGCGGCTGGCTGCCGTATTTTCGACGCTTGCACGAAAAGCATATCATGGGCCGGGCATGGTTGGACTTGGTACTTTTTCCGAAGTTGGCTGTAACTGTCAAGAGAGTTGGTTAGCGGAAGAGGTGTTGATCCAGGGAGATTAATGCGTTTGGCTAGATACGATGTGGGCAGAGAGGAGAGCGGCATTCTCTTTGCGAGCACGGAATGGGAGTAGCGAGTGGTCCGCACAGCGATTGCGATGGTGGGACCGCCCAGGGGCTTGTTGGTTGCTGGTGGATGCCTTGGTTCTGTGGTTGTCATGGCCGGAGCGTCGCGATGGGGATGGCACGGAACGAACGGCTGAAGTGGGCTGCTCGCCTTATATTGCGCCGTTGTGCTGCTTTGCACCGTGATGACCTGCGCTAGACTGAGTGAGGCATGGTTTGCCCGTGCCATGCGCGCCCGGCCATGCAAGTACTCACCCGGTGCCAAGACTAGCACAGTCACGTGCACCCGTCCCCTCGCCCAAGGTCACGTGCGCAACCAATATCACGTGCGAACCGGATGAAGAGGGTCCTCTGGCGGCGTTCTCTCTCGCCCCGCTAGTCTCGATTCGAGTACGGCCGGCCCGCGCCCTTCCAAACAACAATTCAACACGACCGCGGCCACGCGTTGGTCGAGCGAAGCCACGCGCCCTCCTGCCTCCAGGCTCTCCCAGCACCATGGCGCCCCAAAGGAAGCGCGAAAATCGCGAAAACAACTTCTACAATGTCGGTGTGCAGGGAAGGTAGGGCGCGCCATACACCCCACCACAGCGCTGCGGCCGCCGCACATGCTAACGGGCATGGCAGAAAAACGGGCATCACCCTTGCCGACCGCGGTGTCTACGACGAGCACGGTCTGGAGGCGCTCTCCGGCATCTTTTCCTCCCCCGAAAAGTCACCGCCGAGGCGGAGCGGGACGGTGACGGCGTCGGAATCCATGGATCTCCAGGAGAGTACGTTCAACCGCGCGACCGCGCAGCTACAAACTTCGGGCGCCACACCTTCACCCGCTGCCCGATGCGCCGTCGCTGATTTTGCCTAGGCTCCGTCCCGGACCTGGCCACCGCCCACCAGATTCTGCGCAACTCCCGCACCCATCTGCCGCCCCCTCGCTCGCGCTCGCCCATGAAGACTGCGCTTGGCTCTTCGCCGCGCCGCCAGTCCTCCATGGCGCCGCGAGGCAGTTCAGCCGGCCTCTCCAGTCCGATTCGCGCCGCAGCGCATCCCATTGCCCGGCGGCTCGACTTTGAACACGATGATTCCAGCCTGCAAGACAACATTGCGTTGAGCGGATCTGGCGCGCGTCGCGGACAGCGCAATGGCGCGTCCTCCGTCTATGACATCCCAGAAGATGACTCGCCACCTCCCGAAGACAGCGCAATCTTCGAAGAGAGTTTAGTGCAAGAGCAAATCACGGCCAACGACGAACCGCTCGCCCTGGGAGAAGTGGAGGAGGAGAGCTTTGCGGCGCATGTTGGTGACGACACAACCACTGGGGCCGAGGCTACGGAAGACCTGATAGAGGATTTGATTGGTACAGAAGAGGCGGATAACGCGAACGATGTGGACGATGTGCCAGAGCCTATTCAAGCACCGGCAAAGCGAGGCCGAAAGCGAAAGAGCCATGTACTGGAGCCCTCGGAACAAGCGACGGATTCTGCCGCATCTCGCAAGCGGGGCCCCGCCTCAGCGCAGGAAAAAAAGGGCTCTTCAGCACAGGCAGCATCATCACGGCGATCTCTGCGTGTCTCCGACATCTCCGGGCTTGAAGCACGCACGACCGAAGATGCGGCAGATGTCACAGTGGATATGCCGGAGCCTATCAACGAACCAGCACCTCAGCCAAAACGTCGTGGCAGGCCGCCACGAGTACAACCAGCTTCCGAAAAAGAAAAATCCTCGCAAGCAAAGAATTCCGAGACATCCGTGACCACAGCAAAGCCAGAGAATAATTTCAAGAAACCTGCTAAGGCTGTGCCCAAGCCAAAGGTAACCACAGAGCCAAAAAAACCGGGGAAAACGTCACGTGCACAAGACAAGGACAAGACACCGCAAGTTGAGACTGAAGATGCTGGAAAGCTAGTCAACGCGTGGGGCAATCCTCTTAGCAAGAAGGACGTGGAGCAAATGTCTACAGCATCCGCCGGCTCAAGATATGGACGAGGAAGGCATCTCTCTGTCTTTCGCGAGCTAGATCCTGAAGCTGTAGCTCGTGTCGGGCGTACCGGCAGGCACCGTGTTGCTCCTATCGACTTTTGGAAAAACGAAAGCATCAACTACGATGTTGACGGTAGCATGACAGCCATTGTCAAGAACCAAGATCCTGAACCTGAGCGGAAGAAGTCGCATTATCGCACAAGCGCAAAGAGCAAAAAGCGCACGCTGACTGCAGTCGAAGAAGAAGAAGAGATCGAACTGGAGCCATGGGAAGAACAGGACGGCGTTCTCGTGGGTAACTTCAAGGAATTTGACCACATCACGAACCTCACGACGCCAAATATCGAAGAGGGCGGTAAGAAGCCCTCGGCCAATGCCGCCCACGCTACATCAACTGACGCTGTCTAGTAATTGCATGGGCTGAGAAGGGCATCGAGCCAGTAGAAGTTCCAGACGGGTCCTTCAAGTACACCAAAATGGGCTCCGTCGACCCCTTCTTCAACTGGGGCATGTTGGAGCTTGGTGCGGACCAGATGAAACGCACAAAAAATTCACGCATTATGCACATGCTGTTCAACGTACAGTATGGCACAGTCGAAGTCAAAGTTCATGAGAATGAGTTCACCGTTCACAAGGGTGGCATTTGGCAAGTCCCTCGAGGTACGTTACTTTTCTTTCTTCCGCCTCGATTCCTAGCCACTTTGCATTTCACCCTTACGCGGACGACCTTGTCCGTCATGCCCCGGCTCTTTTTTTTTCTCCCTCTCTTCTGTACTTTCCCGCGCTTTTCTACCCTTGTAGGACAGCGGTCACTTTATGCTCTCGACCTGTTGGGATACGGCCTGTTGCACCCGCATCGCCGCTTGCTCATGTGTTGCAACGTTGTACCTGTCCGGGGCCGGGCGGGGCAAGCGAGCGACTCTTTTCGTCGCCTGCAGGTCTGTGGCGGCAACATGCATGGCATGCATACCGCGCCTGCAGTGTAATGATTGACGCGAAGCCCTCCCCCACCCTGAGGGACGGTTCCCAAGCTGTCGTCCCGTTCGTTTTCGTCAACCGGTGCGCCGCGGCGGCTACAGCGCGACACAATCCTCCATTTTCGACTTCCGGCCTCCTTTTCTCGTTTCCATTTCCCTCAACAGAGTCAACAAATATGCCATGCGCATGCCTGGCTGCCAAGTCACATTGACTCCCTTGTCCGCATCGAGCTGCGAGTTCCCTGTGCTTGACTGATGGAGCCATGGCACACTCATCACATCTTGCTAACATGCTGCTCCCAGGCAATACGTATAGTATCAGGAACGTCGGTAGCGGGACGGCACGCATCTTCTTCGCACAGGCACGGGAGATGGGTGTTCACCATGAAGACTAAACACATGGTCGCACGTCCTGCTCCTTTTGTCCCGCCCTCCACACTTTGTACGACTGCGCTCCCGCGGTTCAGCCCATTGCCCGCATGTACTATATACTATATAGATGGGCGGTGAAGTGCGCCTTGTTTCGGCGCTCGACAGGCACCTGGAAACAGACCTTCTGCATGCAAGCCGGCCTAGGTATGTCGCGTTCACGCCTGCGTGCGTGTGGAACTAGCTAGAGTAGAGATGATGTGTGTGTGTGTGGGGCGGATCCTGCAAGAGTAGAGTAGGTAGGGCTAGGCCCTTTTCTGCCCTCAATCGACCAGGTGGTTCGCGTTACTCCGCCGCGTGGAGACTCACCGGTTGTGGGTAGAGGGAGGGGAATCCATTTCCCCCGAATTCCATGTTCTATCGAACGTCCCCACCGTCTTTGCCGACGGGGGAGGGGGGGTGTTTTTTTTTTTTCTTCTCTTGCTTTCTCCCCCCCTTTTTTTTTCTTTTTGCAAAACGGGCGCTTGATATCCACAAACGTGTGAATTTTTTTTTTAACTTTTTTTCATAAATCGTGGGACCTTTGTCTACGGTACTTGTTCATCTTCCTCTTGTATGGCCTATGGCCCTTGTTTCGTGCATGCATGCACACCTACATTAGTATGCTAAGTAAGCTAGCCAGAGCTGTCTGTGCTCGCATGCACACAACAACAACAACACACCTATCTACCCATGCATGCATGCATGCATGTACCCGCATATCAGCCTCGTCGTTCCCCCGAGAGAGCAACAGCCTCTGCATCCATGGTCAATCCCGGCTCTGCACATGTCTACAGCTTTGATTTTCCTGCGTGCCGAGGCCCGGGGACTTGCGTCCCGTCTGACCGCTTAGCAGATGTTGGACGACGATAAGTGGTGCGGGTACATGGATCTTCGGGGGCGCGGGTTCTGCAGCGTAGAAGGGAGAGGGCTAGGGGTTGTTGGTGGTTGCTGGGGAAGAGGTGGGTAGATGGTGCATGTTCAATGGCCCGGAGAGCGGCGGTGGAGCGAAGAAACATGGTCCGCGCTGTGAAATCGAGGGCGGAGATGAATTCACATACCATCTACTACTACTACTACTACTACTACTACTACTACTACTACATGCCTACTATGTATACCTATCGTGAAGAGAGCTGGGGATTTTTTGGGCGTGAGGTCAATCGATCGATGGGCACGGAGTCGTGACGGTATCGTACGCGCATATGCCATCACATCTCACGTTCCACGACAGTGCTTCTCCCAGTACTCAACCACGCAGCTACCCGCTCGCCCCGCCCACTCGTCACACCGAGCGGGAGCGGGTTGGTCGGTGCTTCACCGATGATGGAGGCGTTCCTGATGTGTGGTGGGCCGAGGGCGTGTTGAAGTCTCGGGGGGGTTTTTTTTTAGGGGAGAGGCGAGCAGCACAAAGGAGAAGGTAGAAGAAGGGATGATGTTAAGCATATCCATGGTAGTTTTGCGACGGTTACTGTATTCCTGCATTTCTCCTGCTCTGACTTGGAAGATGTAGCGCGTGACCATGGTAAGGTATGGCTTGTGGACATGGTTACGAGCCCATGAGGCATCATGGCATGTTCAGAGAGGTTTGCCATCGGGCCAACCACTTGTCAAGGCAACATTCTTTCTTAGCTTGATCCATCTCATACCAACCGTCGATGATCCGAGTAGACAGCGGAATCTCGCACCACAGCCTAGAGATGCCGTGAACACGAGAATGAAACCCGTGGCGGAGATCAACTGGAACCATTGCGATTACCACCTGCCTGATTCACACACCGGAGTCGCTCCTATTGCCCCATCCACCGCCCGGACTGTCAACCGCACTGTCAGTGACAGATGGTCACGAGCTTCGCCCATTCTCCTTTTACGCCCACAGTTGTCGCGCGTGAACAGAGAACCCTAGCGGAACGACCTAGTTGGCTCCAACTTGGAGAGTCGACTCACGGTCACGCACCTGTGCGAACGGTGATTTCCGTAGGGCGAGGACCCGCGTGAACCAGTCGATGGGCCCTAGTCTCGCTGCAGAGTCACTTGCTGCTAGCGTTGCATCTGACGTCTGGTCTCCGACTAGAATAGTCAATGTTGCATTTCTGGAAAGTACTAGTAGGTGTATGCCTACCACGTAAAATTTTGTAGAGACTGGTGCGTGCCCGCAGAGAATGTGTGGTTGAGGCGGCTGTACATACTATGGTCTATGCCAGAAGTAATGTCCCTAGTCACTCGGAAATTACAGCCCCGCGATCAGTGCACACAAAAATAAGATACCTTCTACCACAT
>Ga0182211_1000292_pt1 | contig 15950 bp, 8 predicted proteins | sample G5R1MG_20_FD_129660 | JGI IMG/M metagenome (GOLD analysis project Ga0182211, IMG submission 129660) | Switchgrass phyllosphere microbial communities from Michigan, USA - G5R2_MAIN_03OCT2016_LD1 MG | ecosystem: Host-associated > Plants > Phyllosphere > Phylloplane/Leaf | place: USA: Michigan... | reverse complement strand
TAAAAGATTATATCTAAAACACGCGTTAGAAAATCGCTTTAATCGCAGTAACTTGCCGCCCCACTCCAATCTCGCTTTCGGCGACTAGGGACAATACTTCCAGGAGGGTACGGTATATCATCGTTTATCGGCTGGCTCTACCTGAGACACCAGCGAGCGCTGGGCTTGAAGCGCGTGTCCAACGGGAAAGCAGCCAGAGGTGTGACTGCCGCAACCTCGGCGAGTTATCACGATACTGAGCTCAAGATTCAGTGCCGGTAGCCATGGCGCATGCACCGATAGGTACTATGTTAGGTAAATCGCGAGAGCCTCGTGCAAGCTCATTCTGATCCCTCAAAAGAGCAAGGGCAAAGCGCCGTGGGTACTGCGTCTGGCCGAAAAGCCACCGGTAGTCTCCCCGTCAAAGGTTTTGTTGCGAGGTGATGTACTGGGGGGTTCGGGTAATATGATTGTTCACATGGAGATCCCGGCCATGTTAACCGTGACAATGTTCCGACATGAATTTCGGCAGATACAATTCCGAAGCGTATCATCGTAAAATGCGTTCCATGGCATACACTACGCATAGGTACAGTAGGCCATCTTTCGAAGCATCAAGGCCGACTCTAGAACCTTATCCAAGATACACACTTTTGAGCAAAATCAAGAATTAATGACCAAACTCCGTTGGTTCCCGCAATTGACATCAGGCTTCGTCTGCTCAAACCCAATTTACCGTAAAGCAGGTATCGCTTACCTCATTCTTCACTCCGAATTACCGAAGAGAAACCTTTCGTATTCTGGCACATCTTGAGTACTTACAAATATCCATGCATCACATTGTCACAGAGCTTTCCAATTATCTTGATATCTACAAGATGGCTTCATGGGCAATGAAGATTTTAGTTGCAAATTTAGTATTTGTGGCAGCAGATTCTCTTCCAGCCTGGAAAGAGAGCAAATTCAAGACATTGGTCACTTTTGGGGATAGTTATACGGATGAAAACCAGTTGGGGTACTTTATCGATCACAGTGGCTCAGCGCCGCCTGTAGCTTGGGACCAGCCAATTGTACGTACCGAGTTCCTTCACAGGTGATATGTTTTCCTACATCAACATAAATATGAACTGTTCCAGATAGCTTCATTGATCATAACCAGGGCCTCGCAACCGCATCAGGCGGCCGCTCATGGGCTCGCTACGCCAGCATCTATTCAAATGTAACACTTTACAACTACGCCGTCTCTGGAGCCGTGTGCTCCAACAGGGTGACCCCCCGCTACTTAGCGGCCATCAAAGCACCCTTCCCGGACATTGCCGGCTACGAAGTTCCTGCATTCATTGCCGACTCCAAGGCCCTCACCTCCAACGGAACCAAATTCTTTACTGGCGAGGCCTCCAGCACCGTCTATGCAATATGGATTGGCACCAACGACCTGGGAAACGGCGCTTTCCTAACCGACAGTCAAGTCCCCGGAAAAACTGTCGCAGACTACATGGATTGCGTCTATTCCCAAATGGCACAGTTGTACTCAAACGGCGGCCGAAACTTCATCCTCATGAACCTCGCGCCGCTCCATCTCCTCCCGCAATACGTGTCTCCTGCGGCAGGCGGGCTACTCGCCACACAATTCTTTCCTGAAAAAGCATCACTCAATGCATCTGAGATCCACGGCCGCATGCAACAAACGGTCTCCGCACTCAACCAAATCTATGCCTACCGCACGCCTTTCGAGTCACAAATTGCAAATCTCTATCCCTACGCCAAGATTGCAAGTTTCGATGTTAATAGCCTCATGACCAACATCTATTACCACCCCGCGCAGTACCTGAATGGGACGGCGCCGCTGAACGTACAAGGTGTAACCCATTTGTGCGATACCCAAGGAACCAATTGTACCTTGAGTGATAGCCCAGACAGCTATGCATGGTATGATCCAATCCACCCAAGTGAGCAGACGAGCCGAATCGTAGCCCGAGAATTTGTGAGCGTCATGAGTGGGGAGAGCAAGTATGCGCGGTACTGGGGTTAACGAAGCGAGATGAAGCGAGATGGAGCGAGTGTTCCACGTGCGGAGGAAGGGGGGGGTGCGCCGGTCCCGGCACGTCTCAAAAGCTGAAAATCTGACTGGGTTATCTGAGCACTAGGGCTAGGCCTGTATTGTCTAAATTTCGGTGTTGATACGGTTGTTCCAACAGACGGAGATTGGCGCGATGCAAATGGCACAGTCATTTGTCGTTGGTACGGTTGGGTATCGGGATGTACGTGGGAATAGACATGTGTCATAAAGCTGTGCCACCAACATGCAGGGTACAAACCATGTTCACATACTCTTAGCTTTATCGAATTTGAAATAATCACACGCCAGCTCTCCATTTATTTATCATTATAGTTGATGGGAAAAGATCAGCGATACGATTATAGCAGCACAGTTACAATCACAACATTCATCCTCTTCCGGCCAATCCAGACACGTTATACATCACAGGTTGTACGTTGTGCATACCGTACAAGGTACCGGTGCAAAAAATGTAGAGCCATGTCCACAAAGAATTGAAATGTGTAATCGTCCTCAAGACGGAATAAAGCCCCAACGCAAGGAATCCCTCCACAGGTCAAAAGATGCCTCACTAGATTTGTGGCCAACTTGGTACTCTCGAATTCAAAAAGGACGCCCGATGGTGACTTCGCGAGTTTGTGGGACGCTCAAGAAGTTACAATTACTCCATGTCCTGCACGTGTAGAAGCGATTTGCTATCCATTCTTTCCACCGAATTATTATTCGAGACCCCCGACAGCGTTTTGCCTTCAGTTCGCCGACCTGGCCTGAGAGCGAGGCTTGACCTTGAAGCCACTGGGTTGAGCAGCGGCAGCATCAATAGACCTTTTGATCCTGGAAGGTGCCTTTGGTGCAAGCCGGTAGTCGATGGACAGGTCCTTGGGGTATAAGTGCTTTGCGCGGCGGCGGAGAGATGCGCCAGTGAGACCTTGCTGTTCCGTAGACGAAGTGCTAGTCCCGGTGGGCATGGGAGCGCCAGTGGCTGTGGGGAAGAGACCGGTTCCCGTTGCCAGTAAGGCAGTGTCGACGCCGTCAGGTAGGTCACGTCGCTTTACTCGGAGGGCAGAACTGGCATAGTTTTCTGAGATGCTATGGACCGTCTCCATGGCTTTATCCCAGGTACGCTTGACCCATTGTTCCGGAAGACCTAGGCAAAATGTTAGCATTTTTCTTCATTTTTAATTTCCCGGTAAACATACTCATAGAACGGCTGAGCAGAGACCCGGCACTACTTTCAGCGTTGATGTCCACGTCATTCCTCTTAGTAGCTGGGGACGTCAGTGCACCTCCTATGTGATGGTAGATCCAAGTCAACGTACAACCGAGAAAAGCCTGAGAGGTTCCCGCGAGCACAAAGACGATCGTCGAAAGCTTCATTTTGAAAGACGTCAAACAAAACACTGCTCAATCCCGTCAAGACTGGGGAAACGAAGTTGCGGAGAACGTATATCGGACCAGAATGGAATGCTGGGGTAGTATGGGAGGAACAGGACACCGTTAAAGTAAAGTAAAAAGAAGTGTCCCCCCAAAAGTCGGGATGGCTAGGTGCCCTTAAAGCTGAGTGGGGAAAACTGGAGAGCAATTGCATGTAGGGATGCTTTAATACCCATGCCTCCATTGATCCAACGGCCTGCCCGCCTAGTTGAAATCCGCCTGTCGTTCCTTTACTAAACATGGCACGGAAGTTGGCAAATTGCTCTCTGCAGCCTAGAGCGTTCAAGCTTTCGTTGTTGTCGCATGGCAAACACAAGGATCCTTTGGCAACCCAGCCAATTGCAACGCCCGCTGCGTGTGCGGCCTCGTACAGGTGGGCCCTGTCACTTTTATGCCGATGATTAGGATGTTTCAACATCGTTCGGAGACCGTTGTTTAAAACAGAAGGTCCCGTGTGCACGTGGGGCCGCGATCGTCGCGTATAGTGTTACGGATTGATGAAGGTGACATGCTGTACTTGTAGCCACGGATCTCGACAAAATTCGATCGTAGTATTATCATCCACAGGCGCATAGTACTGTCTGGTGTTCGAATCCACAACGCTACTTCAGATGTTTCTCGTGGAGCCGTGTGAAGGCTAGACGTGCAATTCTAGCTGCGGTGAGAGGGTGTGCTGAGAGGGCACGGTGGCGGATGATGTCGTGTTTCAGATTGTAGCGAACGCGTATGCGTTTGCCAGCCACGCCATTGAGCAGTGCAAGCATAGGCAATACATTGTCTACTTTCATGACGTGCACAGTAAATGGCCTCTCCCTGAGAGTAAGGGTAGCATGTATGTAATCTGGTGTAATCTACAACAAAATTGCAAGTCATATACGTGCTAAGAAAGATGTAGAAGGCACACCAAACAGCACCTTGCGTCATACATGATAACAATCGTATGAGTTTTCGATATCTTGGCAGTACGAGGACGGGGCATTTTGGGATGCCGTCAGCGCAGCATGACATTCCTACAGAACATCGTATCATAGCATTAGCTACCGCTCGGTACAAACGTTTCACCCAGATCGATGAACGACAGGGAAAATGCCTGATCAGTGAATATTGCATGCGCACGCAGCCGATAGAGGGAGCGGAAAGGGTCGAAAGATGATTTCTTGATGGCAGAAGCATGCTGCTACTGCCATGTACTCTTTGTGAAAAAACGATATAGGTACAAGGGAGCCAACGAAGTCGAGAGTCTCCAGAGGAGGAACACGCCAATCCCAGAACCGATCAGACACCAAAAGACAAGTGGTAACATGGTAGTGGTCGACAGCCATACCCACGCACAGGCTCCCGATGAAGCCAGCGCCTTTAGTAAGATGGGGGCAACAGTACTCTGGGTACCGTTTGCGCCAATAGGCTGGGTAAGAAACCCAGACTCTGGACGAAGTTTGCAGACTGCAACATCAGGAAGTTCGAGCATGACCACAAGGACCAGTCGAAGCTCCTTGCTTGCGATGTTTGTGACAACGGCTGACGGGGCTTGGAGAACAATACGACGGGGAATTCGAAAGCCCCGAAACTGGTGGCGCACACCCGCAGAGTCGTGCGGAAGCCATATGAGTGGATACGGGAGATGAAATACCCCAGATCAGGGCTTCGAGCATGAAGCATGAGAAAAGACATGACCAGGCATCTTTCCCGCCGTCTGTGGGTGGAAGCGAGAAGCCTTCATCATCAGCAGAAGGCTCAATGCCAGTCGTGCATAGCAGCCCGACGTAGGCCAGGGCCTTTGCAGAGGCGGGCTGTAGGCTAGAGACCAGTTCGATCTGTGTGCTAGGAGTTGAAGACGTAATGACCGCGATGCGTGTAGGGACGGCAGATTACTACATCTTGTTGTTATCTGTTCATAGTCAGCGACCAAGTCTTGCCGCAGGCTACTACTCTAGCCCGATTCAAAGAATCAACTGTAGGGCGCATTGACAATGACCAAGGAGTGTATGTTTGGCGAAGGTGCATGTCACGTGACAACGAGGTTCAGGTGGAGGGTGTGGTGAGGCCTAGCGTGACGCGTTTCCAGCAGCCGTCACCGTCTGCCACGTGCGACTCCCTCGATGATGTCCATGCATTCACCCTCAATATGTACCGCGGTCCAAACAGAACACGACTCCCACCGCGGCATGGTAATTGAATCGTTGCCCTTGCACCATGGACGACGCTCCACGCTCCTCGAAACGCAGGAAGATTGATACACCCAAGCGCATTGCGTCACTCCAGGATGCAAAGGCGGCCGTCAAGAGGACGCCTCGCCCACCCCCGAGCCGCTCGGCTGGGACAAAGAGCTCGTCAGCCAAACGGGCAGTCGCCGATGAGATTGACATATACGACGATATTGAGGGCGCGTTAAGCGCAGAGCCGTCACCCCGACCCACACGCCCGAAGCCATTGAGCAGTAGTGGACACACGCCAGATGAGCTGCCAGCGCCCGTGACAGTCAAGCGCGGGAGAGGCCGCCCACCCAAGGTGGATAGCGTCAGCCGGAGTGCCTTTCGGAACACGGTCCAGGCATACAAGGCAGCGTCCGATGCAGAGGCCGGCATTCGGGACGAGCTAGCAGCGGAATGCCCCTCGCCAACCAAGCGTGCAAAGGCAACTCGAACACCTGCCAAATCGTCTCGCACAACGATTGCATCCAAGCCGGGTACTTGTAAGAAGAAGGAGCAGACGTTCGAAGAAGATGCGCAGGTCCAGATCCCCAAGATCGCGGTCAATGACGCCCTGAAATTTCCAGCCATGATTCCCGAAACCGAGGATGAACTCGCCGATTCAGCGCCATCAACTCACCGCAGACGGACAGCAAGTGTGAGACGCCGTGCCAATCGTACCGATCACATCGATAATGCAAACGATGGACATACGTCCGACGTCGAGAAGCAGGTCAATCAGGAGGCCGTGAACGAAGAGGATGAGGTGGACTACGATGGCAACAGTATTTCGGGCAGCGTCTTTGATCCTACCGAACCTAGTCCGTTCAACAAGCCGAGTTCGGCTCAAAAAGAGCTGTCTACACCGACTTTGATCTTTGGCGACTTTACTTCAGGCATGGAGTTGGATCTGCTCAAGACTATCGTCATGAATCGTATCACTGGTAAACGGCCTTCGCCTCTGGTAGGTCTGGATGAAGAGTACAGGTCGGTGTACCAAGTTGTGGAGCATACGATAATTGCTGGCGAGGGCAATTCTATGCTGGTCATTGGCGCTCGGGGTAGTGGAAAGACAGCCCTTGTCAATAAAGTTCTCGCAGAGGTTGCCAAAGACAACCGTGGTAACTATCACGTTGTTCGTCTCAATGGCTTTATACACACTGACGATAAGGTTGCGTTACGCGAGATTTGGCGCCAGCTGGGCAAGGAAATGGCCATTGAGGATGACGGTAGCGGGCCTGGAAAAAACTATGCTGATACTCTCTCGATTTTGCTGGCGCTACTCTCTCATCCATCTGAACACACAGGCGAAATGACAGATCAGGTAGCGAAAGCAGTCATCTTCGTCATGGATGAATTTGATCTTTTTGCTCAGCACCCGCGGCAAACACTGCTGTACAACCTCTTTGACATTTCCCAGTCACGGAAAGCTCCAATCGCAGTTCTAGGTCTTACAACACGTATCGACGTTACTAATAGCCTTGAGAAACGAGTCAAAAGTCGCTTTAGCCATCGTTACGTACATCTTAGTCTTGCCAAGACATTCACCGCGTTCCAGGAAATATGTAAAGCCTGTCTGCTCATACGTCCTGAAGACCTCACAGTGGAAGAGTGCGGCCTACTAGACAGTGGCATGAAAGAAATAACGCCTGCAAAAAACGCTAACCGCGCTACCCCAACCCCATCTGTTCTCTCAGAATGGAACGGAAATATCGCGGTGAGTGGCTTCCTCTCCTCTCCTATCCTTGGACACTGGGAATGATCCTAACGCGCCACTCTAACAGAAACTCTTCCTCTCCTCTGCCTTTCTAACACGCCACCTCGCGCCTATATTCTACACCTCAAAATCTGTTCTCAGCATCCTCACCTCATTCCTTCTCCCCACCGCAATTCTCGGCCCGTCCACCACGCTCAATCCAACCCCGTCGCTCTATCCCCCAGACTCAAAACTCGGCCTCATTCCACACCTCTCAACACTTGCCCTCTCTCTGCTCATCGCCGCCGCCCGTCTTGACATCATCCACGACACCGACACGGCCAACTTTAATATGGCATACGATGAATACGTCACTTTGGCGTCCAGGGCACGCATCCAGTCGGCGGTTGGTGGTGTCAGTGCAAGCAGCAGTACAAGTAAAGTCTGGGGCAAGGATGTGGCTCGCCGCGAATGGGAGGGGCTTATTGAGTTGGGTCTTGTGGTTCCGGTTGTAAGCGGGCAGGTTGGCGCATTTGGGATGATTAGGTGCGATGTTGCACTTGAGGAAGTGGGAGAAGTGCTTAGAAGTGTCAAAGGGGAAAAGGCATTGGAGAGGTGGTGTCGCAGTCTTTGAAGTTGGATGATCGGCTGGTGCAGCAGCCTGCATGGTGATGATGGTACGTTGTGTTGTACAGGGTAGTGAGCGAGCCGTGTTTTATGTCGCATGTGAATATTAATCCAGGCAACGCATTTCCTGATTAACGGCCTGATTGCTTGTGCAGCTATAGCGCTTCTACACTGCCTTCACATTGACCACTCCAGAACTACACTATGGCATTCCTTAATTCAATCTTGTTGGACGTATCGACGAAACCAGACTTCATTCGCTCAATTGAATACTATTGGTATCTACGCCCCCAAAACTATAAGCGAAGTTTGCCAGGACACTCTACATGTAACGCCAGACGCCTCAAGAATCTTCTTCATATGGCGATCACGTAACATCTTTCCGAACCTTTGCCATGAAGCCTAGAAAACGCAAAATTTGCTAGAGACGCAGATAACTCCATAAAGGCGCGTGCTGGGATGAGTGGAAGATGCTGGCCGCAGGGGGGTGAGTGTTGAAATGCTACAACTCTCCATCTCCTCGGCAGTGTACAGGGCAGCACAGGTGTACTTCGATTTTAGGAGAAAAGATTAGATGATGTGTGACAGTATGATTTGGCCCCAATACCTCAGGAAGAGCAAGAGAAACCCGAGGCTTTCTTGACCTGAAGATACACCACTGGGTGAGCTCACGTACCACCGACTTCTTCAATGACCTTCTTCAGACTGTGAATATCATGCGCAAAGCGGCCCAGAAACAAGCCATCTACACCGTCTGCCATCTTGGTGAAGGTGCCTGGGCCTGCACTTCCCCCATACAAGATCCGTGTGACGCCTTTCCTACCTGCAGCGAGCTTTCGCAGCTCTTTCGTGACATTGACCACATGATCAGCATCGGCAGGCTCCTTTGCGCCAATGGCCCAGACTGGCTCATAGGCCAGCATAACCTCTTGGTGGTCAGGCACAGCCGCCAATACAGCTTCCACCTGGGGCCGGCACTCTTGGATTGCTGCGCCCACGGCAGCCGACGCAATGCTATCATGTGTACGTTCTCCAATGCACACGAGGGGGATCAGGCCATTACGCGCAGCAGCCCCAGCCTTCCTCGCAACCCACTCGTCCGTCTCGCCGAAGGCCACCCTGCGCTCCGCATGCCCAATCTCTACAATTCTTGCTCCTGCCTGGCGCAGCACGAGCGGACTGACTTCGCCTGTGTATGCGCCCTTGTCTTCCCAGAAGGTGTCTTGAGCGCCCAGGATGATGGAGGAGGAGTCGAGAATGCGTGCCGATTCGGCCAGCGAGATGAAGTCGGGGATAACGAAGAGGTCTATGCGGGCGTTCCAGGCGTCACCGTCGAGCTGAAGGACGCCTCTGATGTAGGAGAGGGTGGCGGGTAGGTCAAAATACATCTTGAGCGACACGCCTACGAGGCGGCGGGGTCGCTGGATGGGAGGCATGATAGGATGGTGTATGTCCCTACGGTGCCTCGAGGGATGGATGGCCACAACCCCATGGGTAACCGTCAGCGGGGCATGTCAGCTCGGTCTGTGTGATGACTTGGCTACTGTTGTCGACTCGTCACCAGGACATGCCTACTCACGTCCAATGGCGGAAGCTCCGATTGTGTCTCCGACTCCCCACCGCTCACCGCGCGCTAGCCACCGCCCTGGTCAGCCGCCCGCTAAGCAAAACTGCACGTCAATCCATCGCCTATATTGCGCTCGACCTCACCATCCGTCCGTTCAGCCTCGGTGGTACATGTCGCGGGTTCTTGCAGATCGCTGGGCTCGCAAACGCTACTTTGGATAGTTGCTGCTCGTTCAACCGACCGTGTATAACTATATCCTGCTACCCAAGGGTTGGTGTGAGCTCATGGCGGGGTGCATATTCACCGCAAGGTACTCACGGCTGACTTTTCCGCCATCCAGACTCCTACTACGCTTCCTCTCCTCCGCGCTCCTCGTTCTCTCCTTCTCCTAGACATTCACCATGCACATTTCGCAGAAACTTGCCCAGGCCCGGCTGGAGGGAAAGCCAACCTTCTCCTTCGAATTCTTCCCTCCCAAAACTGCGCAGGTACAGGCTCAGCCCAGCCCACCCAACGTCTATGCTAACCCGTGACAGGGTGTCCAAAATCTCTATGACCGCATGGACCGCATGCATGGCTTCGGGCCCCAGTTCATTGATATCACCTGGGGCGCCGGGGGTCGCCACTCGAAACTCACATGCGAAATGGTCAAGGTCGCTCAGTCCGTATACGGGCTCGAAACCTGCATGCACCTAACCTGCACCGACATGGAGCAGTCCAAGCTGGACGACGCCCTACGAGAGGCCTATCAGGCCGGATGCACAAACATTCTCGCCCTGAGGGGAGACCCGCCCCGCGAGAAGGACAAGTGGGAAGCCACGGCTGGAGGCTTCCGCTATGCAAAGGACCTGGTGCTCTATATCAAGGAGCGCTACGGAAACCACTTCGACATTGGCGTGGCAGGCTACTCCGAAGGCAGCGACGACAACGATGATGTTGACGAGCTCATTGACCACTTGAAGGAGAAGGTGGACGCAGGCGCAACCTTCATCGTTACCCAGATGTTCTACGACACAGACATTTTCCTCGAGTGGGTGCGAAAAGTTCGCGCAAAGGGCATCGACATTCCCATCATCCCAGGCATCATGCCAATTCACACCCACGCCGCCTTCTTGCGAAGAGCCCAATGGACCAAGTGTAAGATTCCTAAGCTCTGGACCGAGGCTCTGGAGCCTGTCAAAAACGACGATGTCGAGGTGCGTCGGGTTGGAAAGGACTTGGTAGCAGACATGTGCCGGAGGCTGATTGATGCTGGCATAACCCATCTACACTTGTATGTCAAAGTGACACCGGCACAACTTTTCTTATTAACATGCGCAGCTATACCATGAATCTCGCACAGGCCACTCGTATGGTTCTCGAAGAGTTGGAGCTCCTCCCCGACCAGAAGTCGCCGCTCGAGAAACCCTTACCATGGCGACCTTCCCTTGCCCTCAACCGCCGCGAGGAGAATGTACGGCCGATCTTCTGGCGTAACCGCAATCGCTCCTACGTCGCTCGCACGCAGGATTGGGATGAGTTCCCAAACGGTCGCTGGGGTGATTCCCGATCACCAGCGTTCGGCGAACTTGACTCCTATGGGATTGGTCTAAAGGGCACCAACGAGCAAAACATCAAGCTCTGGGGTACACCTACCTCTGTCCAGGACTTGTCTGATGTCTTTGTCCGCTACATGGAAGGCAAGTTGGACTCACTGCCATGGAGTGAGCAGCCCATCACCAACGAGGCCGGATCAATCCAGCACGATCTCGTCGACTTGAACCGCCGTGGCTTCTTGACCATCAACTCACAGCCCGCTGTGAATGGCGCCAAGTCTTCAGATCCCATATTCGGATGGGGGCCCCGCAATGGGTACGTCTATCAGAAAGCGTATCTGGAGGTCCTTGTCTCCCCCGATTACATTACCGAGATTGTTAACCGTATCGAGTGTGACGAAGAGTTTACCTACTATGCTGTGAACAAGGACGGCGATCTCAAGACCAACGCTCCCAATGAAGGACCCAACGCTGTCACCTGGGGCGTGTTCCCTGGCAAAGAGATTGTTCAACCAACTATTGTAGAGACTGTGAGCTTCCTCGCCTGGAAAGACGAGTTCTACCGACTTGGGCAGCAATGGGCCAACTGCCATGCGACTGCTAGTCCGGCACGATACGCTATCCAAGGGGTAGTGGATACCTGGTATCTTCTCAATATTGTACACAATGATTTCCACGCTACCCGCGGCATCTTCCCTATCTTTGACGGCTTGAGCGTCAAGGATATGGAGAAGCCACTGTACAGTCTAAATAGTGAATTGTCGACCACGAACGATCACGAAACAACTAACGGGACCGACGTTAACGGGGCCGACGTTAGCAAAGGTGCCAACGGTATCAGTAGCACATTCCCAGAATACTCCACCAAGGAAAGCGCCAACATCATCAATACTGCCAAAACTTCAACAGTTGACGCTATCAATGGTGTGAAGAATCTAGCTGTGGCCAATTAATTTCATGTCTATGCCTCACAGAGACACGACCAAATAGCATTGGCAATTTCTCAGCACGGCAAGATCTTTCTCTTTTCTCGCCATTATTTTTGAGCAAGCTTCAACTATGACCCAATGCTCTCCGACTAGTCAAACGGTCGCATCCATCGGCCCTCGAAAAATCAGCATTTGGGTGGCGTCTCTTCAACCTGACGCCCCACATCTACCCCTATGATGGGCTTTCACCTTTAATTATATACCTTGATTTTCCTTTATTTTGAGGCGGGAAAAATGTAAAGTCCCGTGGCATATTACTACAATGCGAACACGACCTTTTCTCAAAAGGAGGGAAAAAAGATACCCGGCTTGTCTGCCCTCAACGGCGCTGGTCATTTTTTCTTTGTAGTTTTCGCGAGAGAGGAGAGGCACAGGACGAGTTTTCCTTGATCACTATTACATGTGCATGGAGATGTAGAGGCAAATCTGCTTTTTCGGGTGCACTTACGAAATACACCATCGAGCGTGACGAGAATTCTGTTTCAGCAAGAGCGTCTCGAAAATAGGTGTATATGCCTCAGCTCGCTGACTAGACACGAATGAGACATATTTCAGTAAACACTTCCAACGCCATGCCCAACCCAACGGCTGGAGGAGTCACGTCAGCCCTCTTCCCTATGTCTTACGCCCGCGGCCTCCGGAAAGGATGGGCCTCTGTATTAAAAACCCAGTCGTCCAAACTGAGCATATCCGGGGCACTAAACACGAGGTAAAAGTACTTAAGCGTCTCGGCCGTCCAAAAGCTCTCCATTTTGTCCTCGACATTGGTAGCATTTGCACCATTAGCCCAACGCGACGACGAGGACGACGCCCCAGCGCCACGAGTAACATCACGCACTTGGCCGTTTGCAAATTGCGTGCGTGACGCCGCGACAATAGAAGTGAACATGTTCCACGCGTCGTCTTGGTACTGGCGGCGGCCTGTGATGCGGTAGAGGATGAAGACGCTCTCGATGGCTTCGGGGCGGAGCAAATAGCGTTTGTCAGTGATGTAGGTAAAGCCCGGGATGTTCGGGATGTCGTCCTCGGGGTCGGTGTTGATGGTGCTGGGATAATGGTGGAACATGTGGCTGCTTTCCCAGGCTGCTTGATCCCAGGGACAAGATGTGCGCGAGGCGCAAGGGAACATGTGGAACGCCTCAGGCATGATGCCCGAGGGCATGGCGGCGTAGGCATAGATGCAGCCTTGGGTGAGTTTGGCGCCGAGGTCAATGTGCGATGACTTGTCGAAGAGACGGCCAGCGAGGGCGAACATGCCGCCAATGAAACATGTGAGATGCTGGCCGTTGGGATATAATTCGATGAAATCGCCCAAGGCAGCGACATCCCCGCACATAAGGAGGTTTTCGCCGTGGTGCGTGTCAGGCACCATAGGCCGGAAGAGCATGTGCTTCTCTATCATGGTAGCTGCATCGGTGTAGAGTTTCTCGTACAAAGGGTCCAGACCGCCGAGGAGGGCATACATTTTGGGGAAGTACTCATAGGTTGAGTCAGCGTTGGCGCCGATGGAGAAGATATTTGATTGATTGAATTGCTCGTTTGCAGGATCACTGTAGACAGGCCAAAGCCCTGGAAGGCGCGTGTTGGATTGCTCACGTGCGATAAGGAAGCTGATGCGGGCGACAGCGTCGTAATACTTGGGCTCCGAGGTGGCCTGGGCGAGGTGGGTAAATTCCATGGCTAGAGATCCGAGACAGGCGAAGCAGAGGTGGCTCACGGCGGCGAATTTTTCGCGGTGAGATAGCTTTGCGTTTGTGACAAGTAGCAAGGCGAGAGGCGTATGGTTCGTTGTATCAAAGGCGCGGTATAGCATCTCGCCTACTTGTACCGCCTTTTCTAGTAATACTGGTTCATGACTTAGGTCGTATGCGCTTAACATGCCCCCAAGATATCGTATTGTCGTTTCAAAGACATTGATGGTCTGCAAAGTTGTGTTTCCAAAGTCAATGGCGGCCACAGCCTCAACAGCCTCATGAAACTCTTCCTTCAGCCCCATGATCCATAAGGTGTCCAGAGAGTCGACCAATGTCGCGCCCCATCCCCCGAATGATTCCTCGCTCCCGCCCGTGACGGGTTTCAGTTCGTCTTTTGCCCAAGCAAACAATCTGTAGCTTTCCCAAACCCTTTTGAACTCTTGTCTGACAAAAATGCGCCTTCTCTCTCTTTCTTCTTTTTGTGGTGGTGTTTCGGAAAAGTGCTTGGATTGGATGGGTGGTAGGGCGCGGGGTTTGCCGGTCGGTAGTGGTATATACGATTCGATTTCATTGAAGAAGGGTGCCTTCCTCCAATCATACGACTGATTGGATCTGAGTCTCTGTGGAGCATCGTTCATCCACGCCGCATGGGCATGGAAGGGTACGGCCAATGGGTCGATGGGCCGTCCATAGTATAGGTAGTAGGCACAGAACACGAGGGTTCCGACAAACAGATATATAAGGACTCGTTGATGTTGCCGCGACATGGCATTGGATCTCTCACGGCGTAGTCGAGTTTAAGCTCTGATCAGAATAGCAGATACGGTTGAGTATTCTGATGTCTCATTGGAGAGTGCTGCTAGCAGACTGCTGCTGTGGTGGGCAATGGGCATCCAGGGGCCAGTATGGAAGTATAGAAACAAGAATATCATAAGAGGTTACTGGAGGGAATGGGTCATTGAGGAGATGTCCTGGTGAAAGATGGTGTCAGCATTGAGAGAAGAGGCGCGCAGAACAGGTCGCGGAAAGGCCACTTTGAGACTAAGTGAGCGCTTGCCCAGATCCGGGTTGAGGGACAATGAGGAAGAAGCAGCTATTTTTTCCGGTGTGATTGAGCGTAGTACTAGATTAGGAGCAAGTGCAGATGATAAATGAACTTCTCGAGGGATAGATGATGAGGCGCATGTGCGCCTAGTTTCACAACCTAGACTGGCTTCGTCTGGCTCGGCTTTAACAACATGCAAGTGAGAGGACATACACCGTGCATCTTACTAGGCATGGAGCTTAGTCGACAAAGGCAGCTGCCGGCACATTTGACTTCATTTCTGTGGGCTCATGTCCAGTCTTCCAAGAAGACGCTGGCCATGCGCTTTTTGGATCCAGGGTATCACAGCTAATGTACGGTGTCTATGTCTCAATCGTTTGCCTTGTACTTGGCCCGGTACTCGTCTAGTTGCTTGAGATCCTCTTCACTACCCAGACGTCTCAGATACTCGACGACATCGTCCAATGTGAGGATGGCCAAGACGGGGATGCCGTATTGCTTCCTGACTTGTCCAATTGCGCTCGGCCCGGGCTGCCCGTCGTCGTCATTTGCTGTTGGAGTCTTTTCTTGCCTGTCAAAGGCCACAATGATGCCGACCAGCTCTCCACCCTCGCGCTTGATGATGTCGATAGCCTCCCGAATAGCCGTGCCAGCCGTAATGACATCATCTACAATGACAATCCTCTTCCCCTTGAGGCTTGCACCGACAATGTTGCCGCCTTCGCCGTGGTCCTTGGCCTCTTTTCGGTTGAAGCTGTAGCTCTTTTGGCCGTATTGGGACGCGTCCAAGTGCGCTAGTTTGTCGATGGACGCTGCGGCGAGTGGAATACCCTTGTAGGCGGGGCCAAAGAGAATGTCCCACTGGAACGAAGGGTCTGCGTCTCCATGGGCCTTGAGGGTGTGCGCATATGCTGACGAGATGGAGCGCAGCAGATCGGCACGGTGGAACAAGCCGGCGTTGAAGAAGTAGGGCGACGTGCGCTTGGACTTGAGGGTGAAGTTGCCAAACTTGAGCGCGTCAGCGGATACGCAGTCCTGGAGGAAGGCCTGCTTGTAGTGCGGCAGTGCCATGGTGGGTGCCGCTGTGCCGGTTGGCTGCAGCGCAAAGCCTGCCTGTGTCTGGGTGGGATGCTTCG
>Ga0182211_1000291_pt1 | contig 16012 bp, 22 predicted proteins | sample G5R1MG_20_FD_129660 | JGI IMG/M metagenome (GOLD analysis project Ga0182211, IMG submission 129660) | Switchgrass phyllosphere microbial communities from Michigan, USA - G5R2_MAIN_03OCT2016_LD1 MG | ecosystem: Host-associated > Plants > Phyllosphere > Phylloplane/Leaf | place: USA: Michigan... | reverse complement strand
CAGCTCGGCCCTTTCTTGGTCATAAGCCAACTGCACCAGACGAAGCTCGATCGCATACCGCTCTTGCCGGCTTTCGGTCAGATCAGCTTGCGCGCGGTATAGGTCTTGCTGGTTCTGGTTCGCGCCCTGAGCCACGTCGAGGGCGTCGCGGCGGTTCGCTTCGTCCGCGATCTGCTGGACGCGCTTGCGCTGGAGGTCGGCGATCTCGTTCACCGAAGCCGTGCGATCGGCCAGTTCCTTGTCGGTGAGCCTGCCGAGCTTCTGCTGCGCCTGGTACTCGGCTACGCGCTGGCTACGCTGGCTTTCGATGTCGGCTAAATTGAAGGCCAGCACATCGTTGGCGGCTACGGCAAGGGCGGCCTTGGCGGCATTGATGTCGTCTTGTAGCCGGGAAGCTTCACGCGCCTTGCTGGCTTCGTCTCGAATGTCGCGGAGCCGTTCGTTCTCAGCCTTCCGGGCCGCGGCTTCGGCGGAGTTCGCGCCACCAGTCTTCTTGGCGCCTGCTGGCTTAGCAGCAGTAGGGCGAGCGGGCGCCGCTCGTTGCACAGGTCTACCAAAGCGGTCGAGATAAGGGCTAATCAGATCATTGATCTTGCGCTCGCCCTGCTCGCCACGAAGCCTCCGTTCACTGGCAGCGCGCTGATCTCGGTAGGTTTTTTCAAGGCTTGTGCCCTTGATCCCTAGGGCTCGGCTAAGTGGATCATCAGCGAAAAACTTTGTGACTCGATCGACATCACGTAACTCAAGGCCCGGGTCAAACTTGAGATTGCCAACGCCTGATTGGAGGTAATCAAACAGGCGCTTGCCCTCGGCAAACAGTGGGGCGAAGGCGGACGCTAGGCCCTCGATGCTTGCACGGGCGTTGATGCCGAACTCTTCGGCGCTCCGCTCCAGATCCTTGAAGCCGTCTGCTCCGTCAGTGACGAAGTTAGCCAGCGCGGTAGAGAACTGGCCTCCACGGTCAAAGGCGCCGAACGTGATGATGGCGGCATTGTGAACTTGCGTCATCGCCTGGTCAAAAGTGACCGGTAGCTCGCGGAACTCAGCGTCCACGCCTGCCGTGTACTTGGTGTTCGTCAGTGCGTTGAGCAGCACTTGTGAGGTCAGCTTGCCTGCCTCGCCTAACGCCTTGATCTCGCCAATCGGCTTGCCCATGCTTTCAGTCAGCAGGCGAGCGAGGCGAGGGGAGGCTTCCAGGACGCTATTAAGCTCGTCACCACGTAGAGCACCTGCGGCTAGCGCTTGCCCGAACTGCAGAGTGGCAGATGCAGATTGGCCGGCGTCTGCACCGCTGATTTTGAGGGTTTTGCTGAATGTCTCCGTCGCGCGGGCGGCCGCCTCTTGATCCGCGCCAAGCTCTTTCGCGCCACGCGAAAAGTTGCCGTAAAGAGACGCGGTTTCTTGCAAGCCAGATCGAGTTGCAGCCGCGATCCGCTGCACATCCGCCTGCGCTTGTGTAAAGCTACCAAAGCCCGCTGTCGCAAGTCTAAGCTGGGCGTCAAGAGACTTTGAGGCATCTGCGATCTGCAGGAAGCTAGCAGCCAGCGCGGCGGCTGAAACACCAGCAAGCACCCCGCCCAAGCTGCTGAGAGAGCGTTCAACGCTTTGAGCGCCCCGCGATACCAGGCTGAACTGTTGATCGGCTACGCGCCCATACCGATTCAGAGAAGCGATGGCGCCTTTCTCCTCCACGAACAGGCGCAGCGTAACAGGATCGATTTCCGGCATGGCGGTATGCTAGCTATGACAGGGAATCGCCTTACCGCCTTAGGATCTCCTCATGAACGTCATTGCTCTTGCGGCTGCAGCCACTTTCAACCTCGTTTGCTCAGGTCAACGGACAACGGACAGTTTAGCCGGAAAGGAACAAGAGCCCTACAATACTACCTACAGGATAGATCTGACTGCGCAGAAATGGTGCGAGGGGGATTGCAAAGGCCTTCAAAATATATCCGAGGTTCAACCGACCCAGCTAATCCTAAGCGACAGCAAGGTCGATGGCCTCTCGCAACGGTCACTACTTGTTAATCGCATCGATAGGGAAAGTGGTATTCACTCTATTGTTTCAACATACTCGAATCCTAGGATTCGAGGCTCCACAATCATTATGAAGTATGATGGAGCATGTCGAAAGCTCGCTTTTACTGGCTTCCCGAAATTTGAAACGAAGTTTTAAGTAGGGCGGCCCCGTAGAGCCGTCCTCATGACCCGTCATGCGGTTATGCTAACGGTCGCCATGGCACTAAAGAGAGATGCCGCGTTCTGAAGCGACTGCCACTAGCTCCGCGAGAGCCGCTTCTGACATGTCGTGGAATAAGTTCGGAATAGCATCAACCGCGTAAACGTCTCCTAGTGAGTCGGTGACGGCGATCTCCAAGTGAGTTGCGAGAGTCATCGTGTCAGCTAGATCCGGGCGAAGCTCAGCTATGATGGGATGCAAAACACTTAAAGCGGCCCGGATGATGCGCCGCTGCTCCTGCCATGTAAGCTGTGCTTTTGGCGGCGTTGGTTCTCTAAACATACGTTGCGCGCATTTTCGTTTTTCCCGCCGCCCTCGACTCTCTGTCGCTGCACTGCATAATAGAGGGACGAATCGAAGGGACCAATATGGGTGATAAATCTCTAGGAGAGCCGGCATCTTCGAAGGTGCAGCCAGAGCATCTGAGAAACAGTTTCCAGCCTAAGACGCCTCCCCCGGCAGACACCGTCAGCCAAGCGCCACCACCGGCGCCTAAAAAGTGAGCAATTCTTCTCCGCGCCCGGTCTACATACCAGATAGCGCTCAACCTAAAACGCCGCCACCGCCTCCACCGAGCGCGCCGCCGCCGCCGAAAAAGGACTAGTCCCCCGTGTAGTGGCGCAGCATAACGCTGCGGATGCGATTGGCTGGAATGTATGTGATCTCACTGCCCCAATAAGGCACGACCACGTCAGTTACGTCTTGTGAACCCGCCGAGCTTCGTGTGTTAGTGACGTACATCGCAACGTCACCATTCACGCCAATAGTAAATGGGCCATGAGGCTTATCCGCAAACTTAGATGCATCTAAGCATTGAAGAACTCGACCATCTTCCATTTCCACAGCGATTTGGCTGACAGGATGGGTGCTATTGCAAACTGTGATCGTGGCCCACGCAGTTGGCACGTCGTCTGCCCACGACGCGTCTGAGGCTTTCATTGCGTCCTTCAACCAAGCGAGGCCAAAGCGCCTCCAAAGGAATCCGGCGACTAAGCATCCGACAACCGCGTCGATCACTGCCCATACCGGATGCCAACTTGCAGTGGCGAGGAGAAGGACGATCGCGACAAGCCCGAAAGCGATCGACTTAAATGTGATATCCGTAGCTTTGTGATGCTCTCGGATGCCGGCGTAGGACAAGGCGTAAGCAGCATACCCACATCCGAGCGCGACCTGAATTTGCCAAGGCAGCGAAAGCATTTTCTCATCCATTGGCCCATCCTATCCTGATCTATGCGCATCCACAAACCGCCGAAGCCGCTCAGGATCGCTAGGCGCCTGCGATGCAGAGCCAGGCGCGGCATGCGCATCGTTGTGCGCCTCCAGCGTCTCTAGGTATTCCCCCAGCGACGCGGCGAGGTAGTCTAACCCTAGCTGGCCGCAGTTGGCGATGACTTGCCCGCGGTTGAGCGGCGCCGCGGCTTGGGCTTTACCGGCTTCTCTTTTTTTTTGAGAGAAACGCCTTTGATCGTCGCGTGCAGAATGTCCCACACCAACAGAGCGTACGCCTCGATGTTGGCGGGCAGGGTCTCGTTGATCAGGCGCAGGGCGAGCTTGCCGTCGACCTCGAACTTACCCCCGTCGCGCTCGCCCGCATTGCCGCCCACCAGCGCGCGCTCAAGGATGTTGTGGATGTCGCCGGCGAACACGCGGGCGCCAGGCAGCAGCACCGGATTGCCTTCGGTGTCCAAGCCAATGCCAGCACCAAGCTCGTCGTAGATCTGGAACAACGAAACAGGATATTCGCGGACACGCAGGTTAGGCGTGACCGGGCCTCGCTCCACTGCCAGAATGGCCGGAAGCGGAAGGTAGAAGGTGAACCGGCCGCCAGCGAAGTCGCGCTCGATCGCCGTGTCCATCAGTCAGCGGCTTCCCATACCAAGGCGCCTTCACCTTCCAGCGTGATCTCCGCCGTGCCGGTGGTGTCGCCGCCAACAGCGAACGACTGGTTGCGGGCGGTCATCATCGCCGTTCCCGAGTACGTGCCAAGCAATTCACCAGCGTCCGTGTCGTCATCGCGGTACAGCTCGACATCGTACAGCTTCTTGATGCCGAACGCGCCGGTATAGGCGGTCTCGATGTCGATGTTGTCTTCGCCGCTGCCGCTGATGCTCCAGCTCTGTCCGTTGTTGCGGATCTTGCGGGTGCCCGGCCGATTCGGCTTGGCGCAGTCGCGACGGTAGCGCTCGCTGGTGTTCACGCTGCGATTGATCGTGACGTTCTCGATCCCGCAGAGCAGCGTCATGACGACGGGCGGGCCATCGGCGGTCTTGATCTTGAGCAGGGCAAAATCTGCGCTATTCGGCTCGGACACGGCAATTCTCCAGCATGGCTTGCCGGAGGTTAGGGTGCGTCAGTCGTTTGCTTTACCGCTTGCGCCGTCAATGACGTGGAAGCGTGCCCGAGCGCGATCAGCGTTCCAGTCGGATAAATCGGGCGCGTGGGCCTCGACTATCACAGCCCGCAGAGCATGAGCCGCTTCCTCGTCACCCGCATGGTCGAGCCTGTCTGCAGCATCCGCAATATCGTTGGGATCGACCGCCTCGCTGCGGATCATCTGCGCCAGGAAGGCACGCAGCATGCGCTCGGCTAGGGGTTCATCCATCGCCGCCAAGGTATCAGCCCACGAAGGCGCGCGCCACCACTGAAACGATGCCGTGGTAAGCGTCTCGTTCTGCGCCATCCTGCATCAGCCGAGACGATCGGGCGATAAAACGATAGCGGCGGCCCGCAACCGTGAATGCATGATTGTGGATCGCCTCGGCCACCGCGCTGGTGAGTCGGCCGGCGTGATCCTTCGCAGTTTCCAGCATGCCGCCAGCGCCGTTGTACCGGGGCTTGGCGAAGCTGTGCAGCATGAAGCTCACTTCCGACCGGGCGGTGCAGCCGCGGCCTTGTGGAAGCGCCTGGGTGGCATCAAGCCGGATGAATGGCCACACCTCGTTGCCGTCCGCATCAACTCCGGCAGTTTGGGGCTGGGGATCGATCGACACTTTCGGGAGAATGGCGAGCAGCGGTGCATCAGCTTTGAGCGAGATGATCGCGGCGCGTTCGGTTTCGCGCAGAAGGTCGGAGGCCATGGTCAGTCACTCGATCTGGATTTGCGGACTGCACGGTCTACAGACCGGCGGATGCGCTGCGTAATTTCCTTGCGCTTTGCGTCACGAGCTGGCCCCATGTAAGGGCGAGCTTCCATTTTGCTTGTTCCAAACTCGAGCCACGCTGCTTTCCGGTCGTTTGCGGAAACCTCGACCACAAGCGGGGCAACTTGGACTGTTTCAAGGCTGCGGCGGAGATCGCCTTCGTACACTGCTGGCGGCTCCCCTGGCTTTGAAGGGACGTGCTTTTTCTTGTCAACAACCTCCGAGCGACCCGCCGTCATCGAAATGGCGGCTTCGGTCTCGATTAACTCTCCGCACGCAAATAGCTCTGAGCCTACCTCGCGCACCATGGTCTCGCCCTGCAGCTTCTTGATGCGGCCTAGGTGTGCCTTGGCTCCTATGAAGCCTGACTTAGCCACGGCGACCACGCCCCACCCAGCCCAGCGCGGCGGTGTCACGCTCGATCAGCTCCACCGACCACATGCCAGCGTGCGGTCCTGCAAGCACCTCGATCCGGGCTTCCGTGTTCAAACCGCCGCCAAGGGTCGATGCCAGCACGCAGAACGCCATGTCCTTGTCGACGTAGCCAGGCGCCTCACGCATGCGCTGGGTGGCGCCGTCGATCTGCGCCTTGCAGGTTCGATAGACAGGCCCGCCAGGGCTGATGATCGAGCCGCCATCATCAAAAACCGCCCCGGCCTGCTCTACTACCCGCGCAGGCCAGTAGGGTCCGCCGAGTACATCGGAGAAGCCAAGTGCGATCTCACCAAAGGCGGCTGCAAGGTCCATCTAACAAGGTGTCCCGGTGAAGCCGACGAGCATGGGGCCGCCGAATAGCCGGCGCTGGATGTCCGCGAACTGATCGCCCCAGATGGTGGACCGCAAGCCGCCCTTCGCACGCTTGGCCACTACGCTCTCGCTGATCGTCGCACTGAAGGTACCGGATTTGAACGACGTGGCGCCAGTGGTCGCCAGAGTGGCCGCGGCTGACGCCACGCCGGCGCTGTTCGTTGCCAGTAGATGAGCAAGCAACAGCTCGGTCGCATCCTGCTGCTCATCGCCATAGTTCTCGCCTACGCGGGCCTCTGCTTTGGTCGCCCAGGCTGCATAGGGCGCCTCGGTAAGGGCAGGGAAGGGATAGAGTGCTTGGAAATCAGCGAGGGCGAGGCGGGTGTAGGTCATGCGGCATTGATCCTCACGATGTCGCACGTCAGCGCGTAGCTGGATCCGATCGCGAGCAACGGGGCCTGCAGGCTGACGGTCACCTGGTTGGCGGCGTTCGAGACACAGTCGATGATGGCGTAGTTTGATGGGCGGCCGGCGATGGGCGTGGCCGATCCGTTGAGCTTGTAGCTGCGGCAGAAGCACTGATAGCGCTCGCCCACTACCGCGCCGGCCAAGGCTGCCGTGACCTCACGGATGCCGAGCGCGATGGCTACTGCGGCCGTCTGGCCGACTACCACCTGCCCGATGAGCGTTCCGCCTGCCGCGCCAGTGTCGCCTTTCGCCCCCTTGAGGCTGGCAAGCCACTCGGCTTGCGTGCCTGTGAAGCCCGCCGCTTGGGCGATCTCATAGGCTGACTTGCCAGCAGGTCCGGGGACGGTGGATGCAGCGCCATCCTTACCGGGATCGCCTTTGGGGCCCGCAACAGTGGAGGCGGCGCCTGGCTCACCCTTCGGGCCCTGCACCGTCGACGCAGCACCTGCATCGCCCTTGTCGCCCTTGCGGCCCCATCCCAGCGAACGGAGCATCAGCCGCCGATCCCATAGTTGAGTTCGACCGGGGCAAGCTCGGAGGGGATCGGGAAGCCCGGGCGCGCGACCGGCATGACGCTCAGGTGCGTCGGATTCTGCGTGCTGAACACTTCGACGCCGCCCGGGCCGAGCAAGCGACCTTCGTTCTCCGCAATTACATCCGCCAAACCGGTGGCGCCGCGGAACCGGACGCAGCACTGGTTCGGGTTGATGATGCGGAAGGAAGAGCAGCCTTTGTTGCGGATCGCGTCGACCATCGACTGCGGATAGGCTGTCGTCTTGCCGCCGGTCACAACGGGCGCAATGAACGGGTCGCGCAGGATATTGCGGAAGGGCAGGGGTAGTTTGGCCATTGCCTGCTGTTCGGGCGTGAAGTCGGCGGCCGGCAGCATGGCGGTCGATGAGTCGGCAGTAAGCACATCGGACACATCGCGTAGAGTGCCAGCACTATCGCGCCGAACCGGCACCCCCCCAGCAACTAGATCAGCCATGATCAATCCTTACGAAAAGGGCCGCCGCGTGCGTGTGACGAGGCGGCCCGATTGCATGACAAGGCAGCAGGATTCAGGCCTTGTCATCATCCTTGGCGGCGGCTTTCGCTGCAGAGGCGCCGAACTTGAACCAGCCAGTGGCCTTCGCGCCTTCGTATTCTGCTTCCGTCATCGATACCGGCTCGTCGGTGCTGTCGCCCGCCACCAGAATGCCGGGGGGGATGCAGTTCAGCACCTTGGGGCCATCGGTGACGTTGGTGACGACGTGCTTGACGATCTTCTGTTCGGCCATGGCTCAGATCCCATCCAGGTAGCGGAAGGCACCGGTGCGCAGGACTTCCACGCCACCAGTGCGGAACATGCCGGGCACCTTGAAGCCGAACGAACCTTCCTCGCGCGGCGCCATGAAGCGGTGACGCATCGGCAGGTGCAGTTTCACCACGTCCTCGCGGTTGGCGTAAGCCACCATGCGGCGCGTGCCGCCGGTGCCGGCCGTGGAGAGGCCAAGCTCGCCGCGAATGGTGAGCTGCTGACCCGTGCGCATCGTATAAATGTTCGTGCGCAGGATGAACGACAGAACCGTTTCGCTGTTCGTCGCTGACATCGTCGTCGAAGCCAACCAGGCGTACACATCATGCGGCAGCAGGATCGTGTCTGCCATCTCGATCGTGTTGGTGCCGACGAACACACCGGTGAGGACCGAGTTGATGTCCCGCACGATTTGTGCGGGAGTCTTGGTGATATTGCCGCCAGCGTCGAACCACGTCGACACGGAACCGGTGCCGTCTGCGGGGGCGGTGCCGATGGTGACGTTGGTCTGATTGCTCAGCCCGAGCAGACCCTTGGTGGTGTCACCTGCGATCGTCACGTTCCACATGAACTCGACGTAGCCGCGGCGTGCGCCGGCGGCCTTCGCGTCGGTCAGACCGGGACCACCGGTGGCGACGAGGAGCTGGGCTTGACCAAGCTCTTCGACATTGTACTCGTAACCGATGGCGGCCATGTGGACCTTGATGTCCGACCGATCGCGTAGCAGTTCAGCGTTCGGAACGTCCTTGGCCGCACCGTCGACCCACTCGGCCTTGCCGACCGTGCTTGACATGAACGTGGTGACACCGGGGGTCCACTCGGGCGCGCTCTCGTCGACATAGACAAGGCGACCGAAGTCAAGATCCGGGTACTTCTGCTCGTAAACGCGAGCATTGATGGTGTAGGCCTGGTTGACCAGGAACGCCAAAGCCGCCTGAGGGGCATCATAGAAGTAGTGCATCGTTCGAGCCCCTTAAGATGGCACGCGGCGGAGCCGCAGCTTGAAAGTCGCGCCCGCGCCTGAGGCGGCAGTGTCGGCCTCTGCGCCGGGAACATCGATCACAGTTCCAGAGGCCGCAGCGGTGGTGTAGCGGCCCGTGGCAGTGTTCCAGCGGAGCGCCGCGCCCACGGTGATCGCTGCGTCGGCAAGAACAGGGATCACACCCTCGTCTGCGATCGGCACATTGTCGTATTGGACAAAGGTGTCGCCCTGGCCGGTGATGAGGTGCTTCATGACCGCGATGCCAATGAACTCACCACCGGAAACGAGCGGCGAGGCAAGCTTGTCACCATTGCGCTGGCAGGGCGCGCCGAACGCGATGTTCGCCGAAGCCGTCTTGGTGAAAACGTTGCGCGATTCTTGGTTGGCGATCATGCCAACTACGAAAGCAGGCTGGCCGAGGCCGTAGATGGTCTGGAGTGGCATCAGTCAGTCCCCTCAGTTAGCCGCCGGGCGGCGCCAGGCATTGTGATCTTCGGTGCGCCAGGCAGCCTCGGCCTTGGACGCAGCATCGGTGATGATGGGGGCCCCGAGCTGCTGCACAGTTGCGGACGCATCAGCCACCTTCACACCCACGGTGAGGCTGTCGAAGGCGATGGCGAAGCTGGTGGCGTCGTAGGTCGCGGCCTTGTCGGGCATCTTCGCGGTGACGAGTGCCTTGTGGACATCTCCAATCACCAGCGCATCGGAGACCGTCACGCCGAGGGCCTTGGCCTTGGCCGTCGCATCGCGCAGCGCGGCTTCACGCAGTGCGCGCTTGGCGGGGTCGTTCGCGTCAGCCAGCTCGGCCGTCAGGCGGGCAATGTCGGCATCGCGGGCAACGATCGTTGCGTCGCGCTCGACAATGCTGGCGTCGCGGGCGGTGATGATACCGTTCGCGTCGGTGATCTGGCCCTGCAGCCTGCCGATAGCAGCTTCTGCAGCGTCAGTGACGAGCAGCGGGAGCCCGTCAAACGTGATGGTCTTGGTGGTCACGGTGGACTCTCCGTTGGTGAGGGAATCGAGGATGTTGGAGGGGAGGGTGGAACAGGACGCCGCGTCGCCAAGTCGGCAGCTGTCGCCACCACGAGCGCGGTCTACGATCGCAACATGGTTGCCGTCGCTGATGCGAGCCTGACGAGCCTCACACTTAGTGCCATCGGGTGCCGTGAAGTCGCCGAACGCCAGTTCAGCGTTGTAGCCGTTGGAGACCTGGACTTTGCCCGCCTCGACATCGGCAATCGCGGCTGCGTCCATCAGAAGCAGGTCGAATGCGAGATGATCACCGTCGCGCAACGCGCCCATCACGGTGCCCCGCGCATGATCCTTCCAGTTCTGTGCCGTAACGGCGACAGACGGGTGATCGATGGTGATTGGCTTACCAATGAATGTGCGGACCGCGCTCTCGTCAAAAACGGTCGCCTCGTCGCGCAGCACGTTGACGAACGCACGGTCACGCAGGCCATGAGCGTTGTCCGGATCGACTTCGCGGCCGCTGTATTGATAGACGCCGGTCTTGCTGGCTCGCGCACGGACTGCCAGATATCCAGCGGCAGTCCGGCGAGGCGCGTCCAAGGTGAGAGCGTCGAATAGCATACCTCCGACGATAAGGCGGAGAGGGTATGCCGTTTACCGCCGTTAAATAGGTGAGGATCTCATTACAAAGGCGCGCCGGTTTCTATTTTGCGTGGATGCATCCGCCCACCGCACATTGCCCGGCTCGTACCCCTTTTCGTTATCAATCCTATCGATGCTCAAACGTGGCTCCGGCTTAGGCCCGACATGCTCAAGAAATGCGAGAAAGTCATTCTGCCACGCCTCGCAAACCCGAATACCTCTTGCACCGTAGTTCCGGTAGGCCCGGTCCTTAGGGTTGCCACACCGTTTCCTCATAGACAGCCAGGCGTTGTACTCGGGCGTTCCGCTCCAACCATGCGTTGTCGTGGCGGCAGCGACCGCCTGCTTCACGTCATCAGCGCACGTTCGCATACAGAGCCCGCAGGACTGCGACTTCCTCGTTCTTAGGCTAAAGGCTGGCGGCATTGTTGAGGCGCCGCAATCGCACTGGCATGGCACTCTCCAGTAAAGCCCATCCCGAACAGCCTCAGCCACAACGGTCAGAGCTCCAAATCGAGAGCCAACCGGGATCGGCTTAAACGCTCTCTCGCATCCGCAATGTCGACTGTCTTTGCGGATTTGAAATGCCTGCCGCACAACCTCGTTTCCACAATCGCATCGGAGCCGCCACCGCCGAACTACGGACCCGCTTTGCTTGTTGAGATAGCCTTCCGCAGAACCGACAACAGTGAGCCTGCCGTGCCTGTCACCGACTTGGGGTTCGGGGTTCCAGCACTTCGGCCTTTCCGGCGTATTGAAACTTCCGTGTCGTTCCATGCGAGCGTCATGCATCCCGCACGCCATATGACGCCGCTTTCTAATTGGCTTGTGACAGCCTGGGGCAGAGCATACAGAGCTAGTAGCCATAGCGAAAATCACCTTTCGTTTGGTCAGGGCCGGGCACTGTTAGCGCAGTGTTTCCGGCCCGTTGTGTGTAGCATTTCTTCCGAGTCGAGGCTAGTCGAACGTGATGACAGAGCGTGATCGGCAGCCGCACCAGGGAAGTTGGCCCGGCCTATCCTCTGGCGGCGCAAGCAAGGCCTTGCCGTTCAGAACCTTGCCCACATCGGCAGCCACATCCGAATAGTAATTCCCGTTGCGAGCGACGTGCTGTGACCGAGGGTGTGCCTTTCGACTATGAACCCACTCCCAAGCCGTGATCCCTGCGGCCCTGCGGCGCTCATCCGCCAGCGATGACGTGAGCTTGCTAAGCTGGTCGCTCGACACAGCCAACGCTCGGCGCCGGCTCATCCCGACCTTCTCGCTCAACTCTTTGGCGACTTCTCTCGCGGGCGTTCGGTTCCGCAGGCCATCGAAAACGGTGTTGCTGATGCGCTGGCGGGCCTGGTCCGAGACATCACGGACCAGGCTGACGTTCCACTCGATTGTCGCCTCTACCGTCTGCCTTGCATCTTCGGGGCCGATGACAGCGGAAAGATCTACGGACGTGGCAGACAGCACCGCCCCTATGAACTTTTGCCTGTCCCACCGCTCAACCTTGAGAGCCCAATCTCGCAGCCCAGGTGTGAGCAACAACAACAGCCGGTTGACCTGTTCGGCCGCCCCATCAATCTCGGCCCGGACGTCAGCAGGGGCATCGGTCACCAGTTCGGACAGGCTCTGTTCGTAGGCTGCGTTGATGCGAGGCAGAGCGTCCGTCCAAGCGGCAATCACATGGGCATAGGTCGAGCGGAAGAGATTGGTGGCGAACACCGCCGGCGGAGCGATGTCGCGCAGGACGATGCTGGAGCGGCGCACGTTGCGGACGCGGCGCGCAAGGGTGGCCAGGTCATACCGCATCCAGCAAAGCCAACGCTCGGGCTTTCAGGCCGTCCCAATCCACACCGCCGATAATGGGACGCTCGTTTGCGCGCAGCCAGCGCTGAAACGTGTGAGCCGCCATTTCCTCCAGCACCGCAACGCCTTGGTGGGGCTCTTGGCCCGCGGCCAGCGACGAGATGACGTGCGATGGAAAGCCGACGATCCACTCGCAGGTGATGTGGTGGGCGATCTCATGTTCCCGACAGTAGCTTAGGATGTCGTCACCATAGCCGCAGCGGTGAGCGATGACGTGATAGTGGTGGGTGTTGTGGGGCAGGGCGCCGTAGCTGGTTCCATCCTGGTAGCGCGTCACGCAGCCGTCAGGCGTGTACTCGACGGTGGCGGTGCCGATTTGGATGGACATGTTAGCCGCGCGACGGAGGCGGCGCATGTTCTGGGCGCGGAGGCGGTGTGAGCGGGATGGGTGCGAGATAAATGTGACCGAAACAGCACGTTGGCTGCTCGCCCACGATGAACGGGCGATCCGGGGCTGCGAAGTACCCGCCCGTCGCATAGCCAAGCGGATCTAAGTCAGGCTGCTCGACTTTGCGGTAATCAGTCACCGCCCCAACCCTCCACCTTCGCTTCGATCCGCACGAAGCGCATAGCGAGAGCCACAACGCGATCAGCGCTTAGGAGCCCGACCCATACAAGTGGGTGGAGCATCCAGGCGGCGAGCCTCGCCCAGCGCGTGGATGCCTTCAGGTCGACGATGATGGGTCCGGTAGTCGCCATAGCTACTCCTCGCCCTCCGCAGGCTTCCCGTCATTCGCAGCACGGCGGGCGGGCACGTTCGTCCCGCCACCGGCTAGATCTGGATCACCTCCTTCGCTCGACTGCAGCGCTGACGGATCGGTGCCGTCCGGGCTTGGGTTGAGGCCAAAACGTTCAGCTTCCGGGATCTTCGCCAATGCATCAGCCAGGCCGGGCATATAGCCACGCTCTTCGATGAGGTTCTGAACCGCGCGGGACATGGCCTCGTCTGGCACGGTTCCGGATGCGATAACCGCGGCGATAGCTTCCATGAGCACCTTGAACGTCTCGGCCTCTTCCTTCTCGGTCGGCTTGCGCAGCGGCGCCCACACCCACCACGGCTTGTCGGGATTGGTCGCGCCGGCGGAGCGGATCAGGAACGGGTCAAGCTGCTCCAGGCAGGGTCGCGTCTCGTTTTCCTGGCCGTCGCCTACCGTGTCCCACCAGTTGTTCATGTCGCTGTCGCCGGTAGCGTTCATGCCGCCAGGCGAGCGGCCCATGAGCTTGGTGAATGGGATCCCTGACACCGCGGCAAGGCGCTGGTCAACAGCGTCCATGAAGGCGGGAATGCCGCTCCAGTTGATCTGGTAGTCGTCGATCTTCTCACCCGGATCGTCAGCGCCGGTTCCTGAGCGGTAGACCGTGGCGTTGAGTGTGCTTTCGGACGAGGCGATCAGGGCGATGCGCTCGTTGAGTTGCTGCTTGCCCCCTTCGGTGGAGAGCATGTCCAGCAAATCGGGGATCCCGATGCGCAGGAGCTTGGCCTTGCGGACTAGCTCGACGAACCACGCCTGCGTGTCGTCGGAGCGCTCCACAGCCTTGTAGACGCGCAATAACTGGCAATCGCCCCAATACGCCTCGGTGTCGTCAATCGCGCTCCCAGCGGGGATAGGATCGCCACGAAAGGCTATGACGCGGCTTGGGTGGATGCTGGCCTGCTTGCCATCGCTATCAATGCGGAAGCGGCGAGGCTGGCGGTAGGTCGGCGAGGCGAGATCCTTGTCGAAGTCCTCGGGCGTGATCTCCCACCGCGACACGACGTTCACCGCAATCAGGCCACCCCTACGCATGGCCTCTGGCGTTAGCTCGCTGGCGTGGTCGCCGGCGGTCACGAGGATCAAGGCACCACCCCCGATGCCGCGCAGCACTTCGGCTTGCTTCACCTTGCCGCGAATGCCCAGGCGCTTCTCCTCGGCTTCAATCAGCGCGATAGTCGGCTTGTCAGCTTGCCAGTCGCGCCACTTCTGCGTGCGGTCGGCTGCGGGTATGGCAATGACCTTCCGCAGCATGCCGCTCGACATGTAGGCGGCGAGAGCAAGCTGGTGGCCGAACCCCCCAGGAAGGGGCGATGCTGATCCTGCGGGCGGGCGGAACGGGCTGAAGCGGCCCACCGTCTCAATCGCGCCGCGCAGACTGTCGGTCAGATAGTTGGCCATGCACGGGAGGGTACGATGCGGGGTTTACCGCTATTACCGCTATCAAGTGCTGCGGCGAAACCAGCGGTGGAATCTTAACCGATACGTCCGGCAAACCGGGAGAGTAGAGCGGAGCCACATCAGCGCCGCCGCAGCTTGAGCAGGTTATACCGATGCGGACAGTTCGTCCACGCCCCTGCACTGCGCTAGCCGAGCAGGGCGGCGGTGGAGTGCATCTTGCGCTTGATCATCGGCGAGACGGCATAGCGCAATGCGTCAATGTAGTGGTTGTTCGCGTCCACCAGCACCGCCAGCACATCGCCGGTCAGCCGGTCCACCTTGTAGCTGTAGAGGCGCATCTCGTTGATCGTCTGCTTGCAGCGCGGATGGACGATGATCTGCTTGAACGAGCGCAGGAAGCGGATCCCGTCATCCACCGATCCCTGCCACTTGGGCGCGCCGATCGCCTTGGGTACACCGTGCCGCGTAATGATGCTGATCGAGCCAGGCGAGGCGCTATCCCAACGGCTCGGGAACTTGTCAAAGTCGGGTATGCCGTCACCCACTTTGGCGCCGATGTCGTCCAGCTCGATACCACGGCCGCCGGCCTCGTGACTGACGTAGAGCGTGTCGCCATGGATGTAGCAGCGCACGGCGGCCGTGGGATCCTGAGCATAGCCGAAGTCGCCGCCTTGGTATGGACCGTCCCAGGTCTCCTTCGGCTCGAACTCAGCCACGCGCCACTTGCCGGCCAGCACCTGGGCATCGGAGTTGACGAGGTAGCCGCCCTCCCACACGTGATCGTAGGTGGCAGGGTCAAGCCGCTCCTGCTCGCGCTGGCGCAGGGTTTCAAGGCCGGGCGGGAAGAACGGGTTGTCGCTATGGTTCAATTCCACGGTGATCGCGTTGGACGGCGGAGCTATCACGAAGCGCTTGTTCACCGGGCTCTCGGGCGACCGCGGATTCCATATCGCCCACAGCTCGGACTTCGGCTGACGGAAAACCGTGGCCTCCAGCGCCAGCCATGACGTTTCCGGCACGTCCTCGGCCTCTTCCACAATCGTCAGGTCGATCTTGGCCAGCGACTTCACCGACTGCACATTGCGACGCAGGCCTCGGAAGATGAATTGAGTGCCGTTCGCGCCCTTGAGGTAGTCGACACCCACGTCGTAGTGCGCCTCAAGCCAAGGCTCGGACGCGATGGCAGCTTTCAGCTCGGCGTGGAAGCTCTCGGAGATGCTGGCCTGGAACTCGCGGGTGCACAGGATCCGCAACGGCTCAGCATAGCCCCAGATCGCAGCCATTTTGGCGAAGTTGAACGACTTGCCTGAGCCGCGCCCGCCTTTGCCGTTGCGGTACTGCACGGCGCCGCGTGGCAGGGCAAAGACCGGGACCAGCTTAGGGGGGAGCTCAATCCTGGCCTTGGACATCCGCAACCTTCGCCGCGACGATCTCGATGACCGTGGGCTTGCTCATCGTGCCATCGGGGTTGCTATGCTCAAGCTGAGTTGGAAGCACTTTGCCGAGCAGGGT
>Ga0182211_1000290_pt1 | contig 16013 bp, 14 predicted proteins | sample G5R1MG_20_FD_129660 | JGI IMG/M metagenome (GOLD analysis project Ga0182211, IMG submission 129660) | Switchgrass phyllosphere microbial communities from Michigan, USA - G5R2_MAIN_03OCT2016_LD1 MG | ecosystem: Host-associated > Plants > Phyllosphere > Phylloplane/Leaf | place: USA: Michigan... | reverse complement strand
TCAGGCCTACTGGGTAAAGCGTGCGATGCTCTGGCGCCCGCAGTCGGGTGTGTCGGAGTGCTTCGGCCATCAGGCCGAGGAGGTACGAACGAAGGATGCATAGGTGGACCAGGTTTCATTGATGGCCGAACGGGTGGCCCCACCTCTGACTGTGATGGGGTCGATGCCCGGCTATCAAGCGACTTGGTTGGTTCGCGATCCCGTGAAGGCAGCGCTGAAGCTACTGGTGTGGGCACCGTCCGTCTGGAGGCGAGCTCATCTTTGGGAACTTGCGGACCAGCATTTACTCCGTTGCTGAACCTCGGCGATTAGTGTCGGTCGCGTCGAAATAGATTGGTAGATAGATTGCTTACGTTTCGGTCCTGGGCTTGAAGGGAGGTGCGCTTGGTTTTAGCTTTGGTGTTGAGGCTTCCGACGATGAGATCGTCTTTTCTGCGACGGCCTGGTCAAGACCATTCACAGGAGCGGCAGGTGCCGGAAGCTGTTGTCCCTCGTTTAGCTTTCGATCACTAGGCGGATCCAATCTACTACTGACCTGACGGAATTCATGATCTATTTGCCAGTACTTTTTGCTCTTGTTGAGATCACCGAGAATTGAAAGTAGGGATGTCTTCAGGTCCTGTCGTGCGTCTGCTTCGGCTAGGTGTGTGATTGTGTGCTGCAAGTCTGCTGCCATGCTGTCAACTCGGGGGAAGACGGGGTGCACTGCTTTAAGCACGTTGACAGAATTACGGATTTGCATCCAATTGCCGCTGTCTATGCAAGTCTTCAGTGCAGTATAGAGGGCTTTTTGCCACTTAAACAAAAGCATACAAAACTCATTGTACGATAGGAATTCGGTTGCCGTCCGGTCGGCATTAAAGCGCTTTCCAAAGCCTGGCAGGCTCTTCGTTGTTCCATGCGCATTCTTGGTAAAAGCATCATTCTTGTTTTCATGCCAGACTTGCAATTCACACAGTATGCCGTTGAGGAAGCGACCGAATGCCCTCGACTCATCCTCGGTGTACATGCTGATAATGCAGCCAAGTTTGTTGACGGTGAAGAGAAGATCCAGCAGCTTGATCGTCCGAAACCCCGGTGTTCCTGACTTGTGCATAAAGTTCAGCATAGAAGCAGCAAACTGAGCGTCCTGCAACGACATACGACTTCGGGGAAGGAAGCAATCTTGAAGTAGCGCATTATGGAGAGCGTCGGAGCGCGAATCTAGCATGGGAACACCCTCAAACCAGCGTCGCATCTCGTTTTGCAGGTGCAGTTGTATTATGCGACTAGCCTGAGAAACACTGGCCTTCTCCGCTCTGAGCTTCTCGATTTCTAGCTTGACTCGCCGAGTCTCTTCAGAGTCCTTTCTAGGCGCGCTTGGCTTATAGCCGCGACGCTCTGGAATAGGGGTAGGTATTTGCCGTTCAAATGCCGTGATCGTCTTCTGATACTGCTGCGTCATGCCGTCTCCATCAACGTCGGGTAATGACAATTGCCAGAACGTGACATAGAAGGACACGCAAGGATGAAGGGCAAACGTTTCGGGTATGGAAGACTTGAGTTGTTCAGCCAATTTTTCGATTTCTTCGTTTGGCGCATCCAGTAAAGACGCTCCTGCTGAACTCGCACACTGGCCTGTCGACGGGGCCGTGTCCTTCATCTCGACATCCTCGTTTGATGTAGCCGGGCTGGGATCGGTGGGTCTGACAGATCCTTCCATAGTAACATCTTCATTTGCTTGGATTTGGCTCTGGCGTTCCGCTCTGGACGCATTTGCCTTGGCTGTGATGCTCGCACGAGCGACGGTGAATGCAACATCTGGCTCCACGCCAAAATCGGCCATCATCTCGATGAGCGGAGGGAACAGACTGTCGAATTCCTGTGCGCTAAGGTAGGATCGAAGAAGTTCTAAATACTGGGCCAAGTTGGACCGGAGTTTGTCGATATTGAAAAGGACCACTTTGTCTGGAGTATCTCGTTGATCACGACGGTGGGGGTAGGCCTCGACGTGTTGTGCGAGTGCAATAAGCAGCTGTGGCGCCAAGCCCGTCTCTTTCAGACATTTTACCAATCGTCGCGCAGATGAACCAGCTTGCTGACGGTAGTCGGAAAGATGGTGCTGCAGGGTATAGGTACGAAGAACCGGGCCGGCGCACAGAGAGAGTACCATCGCTTCGGATACCGAACTGCTTACGCCAATTCCTCCCATAGACTTGATCATTTGCTCCAGTACGTCTAACATGTACAATTCGCCTTCTGAGCGCAGCAGCTGGAACGCGGTGAATTGTAGCACTGGGACCGGATCCATCAGAATGTACTTCTGGTAAGCTTTGCCGACAAAAGATGCAATGTTCTTCAACCACGGTGCAGAGAGCATGCCATCGTCCTGCGTAGAGCCCTTATCCGGGTTAAGGAAGAAATTGACCAACGTCCATGTTAAACAATCGTAGCCCAGCAAGGTGAGATATCGACTACACTCCACCAGCGCATCGATCATATTGGGGTAGGCAACAAGTTGCTTGACCGTCAACTTGAACACGATGCCAGGGCTGGCATAGGATATCTTGGCTAGCTTTCTGCCGTACTCCTTGGTGTTGGTCGCAGAAACTCGCGAGAGTTCGTGTTTGGTCTGGCTTTGTACTTGAGCAAAGGCAGCTCGTATTGCGGGCTTATTTCCAGAGAACCATTGCTGATAGATGGTATATCTAGTGGAGGTGTCGAATTGTCTGAACAGATCCCATACCTCGTTTACAATGCCCGGGTTTCTGCCCGTGAAAGATAAGGCAGGCGCAATGAAAGTCGCAGAGAAGTCGACCCAGCGCTTTCGGTTCGACTCGGACGGATCGTCAACCAAGCTCTTTTTGCCTATACGAACAATTTTAGTGAGGAGAACCACATCTTTTCCGCACTCGGGTCCGACCAGGCCCAGGAATGTGTTGCATAGCTTGATCACATCATCTACCTCTTGACACATGGGAACATTGTCCACCCAGTCTTCCCAGTAGAACTTGTAGTCCGCTCCATCACCCGCATCGCGCTGGTCTGACTTAGCCCAGCGAAGGGCTCTTCTGGGAATATAATCGCTGGGCCTCAAATTGGTACGGAGACCTGTGCCTTTCGCGATAGGATCAGTATTCGTGGTGGACATGGGCTTTGCGGTGTCGTAAATCTTGTTGAGAGAATGGTGTGCAATACGGAAGATGAGGTCAAGAAGTTCGGGGTAGACTTCGAGTAACCAGGGGTGGCGCCCGAGGATAAAAAGCGCCTCTGGAAGAGCTCCGATGCAAAGTAAGCTTTGTAACAGTTGATATTTCTGGTCCGTAGGTTCGGGCAGGGCGTCCTTGGGATCTGCTGCTTCGTCGGTTTTCCCAGGAGTGTTCCGCTCAGACTCTGGCTTGGATTTGCTTTCGGCATCGCGAAAACGTGAAAGGGGGGGCGGTAGTGTGTCGTCGGGTAATGCGCCAGCCATGGTCAAAGCATTTGCAACACCACCTTTTTCTCTGCGTTCCCGCTCCTTCTTTGCCTGCAGAATCCGGTCCTTGTGGGCAGGCATATCGTCTTCTAGTGGGTACAAGTGCGGATAAAGGTCAAGAATGGAGATGAAGCCAATCTTGATCAGCAAAGCAGCAAGGTAGATGAGGTTGTCGGGGAGTGTGTCTGATTTGTCGCGAGCATCCGAGGCGTAGAATCGGAGCTTAAAGCCGAGCAGTTGCGCCGCTATCTCGTTACCGGACGGGGGAAGCGTCTTGGTCTGCTCCATCCAGTCGTCAACCCACTTGCTGGCTGCTTGTTGCTTTGTTAAAGGCGTGCCCTCGACGGGTGGGCCCAAACGTGACGGCCGATTGTTAGCGATGATGCGGCGGCCACCAAGTTCGAAGAAAGCTTGGATTCCCGATCGGTCACCCAGCTCGCCTACGCGCCTCCAAAATTTGCGGTCGCGATCCTCGCGTCTGAGTAAGAGCTTTTCCTTGTCCTCTTCGGTGTAATACCATAGTGGTGATTCGGGAAGCGCCCACTGGGGAAGGGTAGGTATGGCGGCAGCTTGCCACTCGATACCGTCGAGGCCTCGTGATTCGGGCCACCATGCGCTCATGCGTAGCAGCTTGACGAAGAAGTTGCCATATCGAACCAACAGACTGGCGAAGGCGTCCAGGGTAACATCCAGTACGCGTCCAATGTCGAGATCAAAGGCGCCTATGAGGGCATTGACACGCTGGTAGGTCTCGCTGACGGCGTCGCGCGAGGGAGGCTTACTTTGGACGGTGGTGAAGTATTCGGTCATGAGCTTGGCATAGCCCTCGGTTTCTTCGCGGAGGAGATTGTAGTTGGACTGCCGGTACAGGGCGTGGGTGGCTTTGCGGACGGCCATTTTACTGAAGCTGTCGCGGACCAGGCCTAGTGACTTGAGCAAATCGTTCTCGAGCTCGCAGCGCATGCAGGCGACGTCCAAATCGGTGGCCACAAGCATCTGGCGCACGCGCGCCTGCTTAGCGGCGTCTTGCGTCAGGGAGCTCAGCGTGTCGAGGAATATCGAGGCGGGGTCCATGGCGTCCTGGGTTTCGTGGGCAGGCGCCGCCACAATGTCGCGCACCAAGGCGCCCAGCTCGGCAGCGGCCAGTAGTTGGTCTATGGCGGCCTCGATGATCTCGTGGAACACGACAGCCAGCGTCAGCGCATCGCCTTCGCGCCGGGCGGTCACGGCGGCGCGCACCACGGCATCGCGCGTCTCGCCATTCCATTGAGCAACACGCTGCCGCGTCAGATACTCGTTGCTGGCGGGCACATCCCGCGGCGCCGCGGCTGGCGATGGCGGCTCCGATGGCGCGAGGGCCGGTCGGCCAATGGCGGGGGGGAATGGTTGTGCAGGCGCAGCCATGGCCGTCAACGGGGAGTGGGCGACGACGGGACTCGCAGGCACACTGGAGCCACCGCGACCTCCCGTCCTGCTGGGGCGCCGGCTACCCGCACTTCCCACGCCGCCCGGAGTGCCAGCACCACTACCACTGCTGCTGTTGATGCTGCTGCTACCACCATAGCCGGCGCCACGAGGGCTGTGTGTCGGGGGGCCCTGCGCAAGGGCGAGGTTCTGCGGACGATGTGGCGATGGCCGCCCGGGGCGGTCGTCGTCCCGCTTGCGCTTGGGGGGGGGCATGTCTCGCTACGACGCGTCGTGCAGCATGCGGCGATGTGTCCACCGGGGGGCGCAAGAGTCCCGCGGTGCAAGAGGCCGTCAAGGGCCGGTAGAGGGCCGGTAGAACGGCGGTGGAGGGGCAGTCGAAGGCGCCGAGGGATGGGATGTGGTTGCGTGGCGGCTGTCGCGGGCGTTGGTTGGCGAGGACTGTGGCGCCGCCTTGTCGCCAGCTTCTGGCAGAGGAGCTTGTCCGCTAGCGCCCTTGCCAGGGTCCGTGCATTCACCGTGCATTACCTTGCAATGTGCCTTCACTCCCATAGCCCCACAAAATGGAACAACAATAATAATAACAACGACAATAACAATAACAATAGCAATAGCAAAATCATCCAAACGCACACTGCTGGCGCTACCACGGCTTGATATTCGCGCTACTTCGCATCCTATCCGGCTGCAACCGCCGCCACCGCGCCCGCCGTCGCCCGCCGCTCCCTCTCCAGCACCGCCTCGAGCACGCCAGTCACGCCCTGTCCAGCCTTCACCTCCCGTAGTACCGTGTCCACCCCGAGCTGCTCGTCCGTCCACAGAGGAGTCGCTTCGGCCTTGCCAGCCTCGCCCACGCCAATGAAGCCACCTTCGGCGGCCCACTCGCTGGTGCGCCTGATGCCCAGCTGCTTCCACACGCCATCGAAGGCCTCGACCAAGTGCTCACGGTACTCACGCACATGGCCCGGCGTCGGCGTGATGCGAAGCCGTTCCTGGCCGACCGGAACCGTGGGGTAATTGATGGCCTGCACATAGATGCCCCAGTCTTCGAGCAGGAGATCCGAAGCCTTACGCGCCACTTCCGCGTTTCCCACCAGCACTGGCACGATATGACTGGGATTCGGTATCACGGGAATGTCCTTCGCATCCAACGCTTCCTTCACTGCGCGCGTGTGAAGTTGTTGGAGACGCCGGTCCCCCTGATAGTTGGCCTGGTACTCAATCGCAGTCTGGGCACCAGCCATGGTCGCCGGCGGGAGCGAGGTCGTGAAGATGAAGCCAGGCGCGAGCGATCGAATCGTGTCCACGAGCTTGGCCGAGCCTGCAATGTAGCCGCCAACGCAGCCATATGCCTTACCGAGTGTTCCCGTGATGATGTCGATGCGATCTTGAACCGTTCCCTGGGGCCTGCCCGCCTGGTGGGCCTCAAAGTCCAGATGCTCTGCTACACCAGCACCGTGGGGTCCGTACATGCCCACGGCATGCACTTCGTCCAAAAAGGTAATCGCACCGTATTTCTCCGCGAGGTCGCAAATCTCCTCAATGGGCCCAATCGAGCCGCACATGCTATAAACACTCTCAAAAGCTATGATTTTAGGGTACTCGGCGGGGATCGATTGGAGCTTCGCCTCCAGGTCGGCTACATCATTGTGTTTGAACACAATCTTCTTAGCGCCAGAATGACGGATGCCTTGAATCATCGACGCATGATTCAGACTATCTGACAGAATAACGCAGTTGGGAAGCTTGCTGCCCAAAGTCGCAAGCGTTGCGTCGTTGGCAACGTAGCATGACGAGAACACCAATGCAGCCTCTTTCGCATGGAGCTTGGCTATGGTGCCCTCCAGGCCCATGGCGTGCTGGTTGTGGCCAGAGATGTTTCTGGTCCCGCCAGCACCGGCTCCGTACGTGTCTAGCGTCTCGTGCATGGACTTGAGCACCTGCGGGTTGCGCCCCATGCCGAGGTAGTCGTTGGAGCACCACACGGTGACCTTGTCGTCTTTGGACTCCTTGTGGGCGCGGGGAAACTCTTTGGCCAGGCGGTTGATGTTGTTGAAGTAGCGGTACGACTTGTCCTTGTGCTTCTTTTCCAGCTCGTTGTGGTAGAAGCCTTCGTAATCGAATGGCGGGGCTGCAGCGGGAGGAGGCGCCGTGGCGACGTGGGTCGATGCAGCGTTTGCAGGCTTCGCAACGGCGTGTGGAAAGGGTATGGGGGCTTCATGGGCGTGAATTAGCGACGGGCAAAGACGCAGCGCGCAGACCGCCAGCGCCGTGGTAGCGTGCATTGTCACGCGAGGCGAGATGCGCATGTGGAGAGAGCGACGTACCCTGCTGGGCCCTCAGGTCTTCCAGATCGACGGCCTGAGCCTCCTTGACCGTGGACGTGTGCAGCTTGGCTCGATGGGCACGGGAGTGGTGGGCACGCACACCGCCGAACGCGCCCGCAAGCGTGCTGTTGCCAATGCGAGCGCTCTGCACGGCAAGTGCCTTGCCCATAATGGGGCAGCGACGTCCCAAGACCTGGAGGTTTGACATGCTGCCGGCGCCGGGCGAGACGTCGTGGCCAGCGGCGGTGGTGGAGAGAGAGCGCAGCGTGGCGGGAGAGGTCTTGGAGAGGAACGGGCAAACCGTCCTCGACTGTCGCAAAAGGGTCTCCATGGCGGCCGGTGGTTGCGTGGCGAAGGTGGACCGGGTTATGGAGAGGTGGAGAGAGAGAAGAGCGGCGGACTAGATGGGCATACGAGTAGTACTCGAGACCAAATCATGGGAGGATTGCCGGACTCTCGGCATCAAATGGGGGGGCTGTGATTGGCTGCGCACTCAACTACAGGACGCTGACATGCTGACGGATTCTGACAGTCCATGGCCCCAGTTTCTGTGAGATCAGCGTGAGGGGTAGCGCGACACGCAGTAGTTCGATGCATGCGACGACAGGAGAGTGCTTGAAAGAGCAAGTATCCCGTATCCCGTATTAACCTGCAAGTGGAAGTGTTCGTCTCGTCATCACATGACAGCCTGCATTCACAGGGTCCCTTGCTTGCTGAATGAGCCTGCCGCTGACAAGATTACCTTCATCCCATAGATTCCAACCGAGGTATGCACCAAGAAAAAAATGGCGTAGCAAACCCTAGCTGCATTTCGTGTGACGAGAAAATGGGCATCGGCATGTTTCACGTTTCAGGCAAGACGTAGGGCAAGTTATCATGACAGAAGCGAATCACATGATCAGTCGGCTCGGTTTCGGCCTCACGTACGCTGTTGCTGCATTCAACACGCTATCTATACATAGTATACGGTACATGGTACTGTGCATGGCAAAAGTACAGGATGCCACATGCATCGATCCTTCAAGAATTGCCATTCGTTCAGTCGAGGATGATAGCGCCGACCTGCTGTAATCCTGGTGGCATCATGATAGATCCTGTCTTGCCTTGGACTTGAGTGGTCACTGCAGTCATATCCTCATCATCGTCGTCTGATATCTCGATAATTTCCGCCTCTGAAGGACGATCAGGATGTTGCAACGCTTCTTTGCTAAAGGTCGTGCTCATCACTGTGCTCAAGAAATCGAAAAAGACTTCAAAGTCGGCTAGACCCTCGTCCCGTATCTCTTCGAAACGCTCCCTCGGTGGCGTCTTCAAGAAGCAGTTGTCGCTGAGCCACCATGACACGAAGAGGTTGCTGAAAATTCCAATCTTTAGCAGGTCCCTGGGAAGTACACCTTGTATCCTGGACTCCCCTCGCAGAATCATGTCGATGTAGGCCTTGACTTCTTTGCCTACAGTCATTTTCCCTACGAGCTTGAGTCGGCTGTGGATATTCTCACGAGCGGCAGTAGGCAATTCGTATATGGCCTTGGTGATAACACGCTTGCGGTCTTGTGTCTCAACCAAGTCTTCCCATTTCCATCTTCGGACTGTCATAATTGATGCGTGTTCCGGTTCATCTTCGTAGTCGAATAGCGACCCGGATATACCAAGTCGTAGATGAATTCCGTCTGCGGTCGCCGTAGGGTCCATCTTAACCGTGCCCATAATATTTGCATCTTCTTCTTCCTCACCGCTCCTTGGTGATGGCGATGGTGACCCGAGATTGATAGGACCATGCACGTCTTCTATCTCATCGCTGCCACTCTCAGGTGACAGCTCGTATATGGATACAAGCCATCGACTCAGCTCCATATTGTCGATCGTAACTTCGAGGTTGTTACACTGACGGCGTATTATATCAGCGTTGTTCCCAGGATTTGTAACTATTTCTGTGCACAGCATGTCTAGACCTTGGGTGAAAAATTCCAACTCAGCCCTGTGCCTAGCCACAAGCTGCTCTCGTTGACCACTGGCTTCGGCATCCTCCCACATTCGTTCTGGGTCATATATGATTTGTTCCTCCTTGGGCACGCCCTTGTTAGGCACCCATAGATTTGTGTAATGCGCTATGCGCTCGTTGATAATTTCGACGATTGCGTCCTCACTCAGCTTACAACGCGTCATTGGTTGACATGGTTGTTCTGTCTCCGCGATATCCTGCTCTTGGTCTTGACCCCCTAGGGCATCGGAATCTGCCTCTTCGGCCGAATCATCTTCATCTTCTAGCTCATCCAAATCCGCTAGGTTGGCATATTCATCGTTGTCATTGTGCTGCTCCCAACGTAAAAGGTGACCCCATGGACTCTCTGGCATGCTTGCCCTTTCAGCTAGAGGGCCTGAAAGAACCCAGGGCGGCTGGCCATCCTTCTGGCGTTGGTGATCGAGTGAGTTCATGTCGTGACCGTGAGCTGATAGACCCGTACGATCACTGGGCGAGGGTGAGAGAGCGTGTGGTGAGTGCAAACAGACGCATAAAGCATAAAGAGGGTAGAGGCGAAGTCGACGGCACGGGAGAAGACGACATCACGTGCGAGCGTGATGAGGAGACAACTGGGGTCATGTCCCAGGCACTGGCCCGAGAATAGTGATAAGATTTGTACACCGACCAATATTCAGCCGTACGGTGTGGATGCGCAGCCCGTCTGCCACGTAGATACACTACCCAGGTACCGTAGCAGTTGACTGCCTACCTCACCGGTGGGGCAGATGAGGCCATCGTTAGCGCGGGCAGCTTTGCAAGTCCCGAACAACATCCAAGACCAGTAGTAGGTACAACAGATATCGGAGCCAGCAATCATGACTTCGATACCCTCCTCGGAGTATCCCCCTCGGCTTTCGCGGGACGAAGAAAGGTATCTGGTGTCAAATCTCAAGGACTGGTCAATAGCCCATGGTTTAGCTGTCCGACCGGCTTCATCGTTTGTCGAGCCATTGCAAGATCCTTCCGGCGTACTTGCAGCAACAGCACCGGTTACTTTGTTCCCGAGTCTTTTTCCGCGATCATGTTTTGAAGAAGGACTCGCCATACAGCAGGCCTACAACGAGCTGTATGCAGCGATCGCTCGAGACGAGGAATGGCTACGCGACATTATCGGAGAACTCCTTGACGTCGACCATTTTGTCGCGCGACTGTGGAGAACACATGTTGATGTCAAGAAGGAAGGTTACGTGCAAGACCTCTCGCTTGGTCTTTTCCGTTCGGATTACATGGTGCATCAGGAACCGGCAACGTCTTCCGTTGGACTGAAGCAAGTCGAGTTCAACACCATTGCATCATCGTTCGGCGGACTGTCATCGCAGGTCTCTGCGATGCACAAGCATCTCTTTGCAATCAATGCCTACCCAGACTCGGCTTCGCCAAGAATCAAGAAAGACAACCTCCCATCAAGCGAATCGGCCTCGTTGTTGGCCAAAGGTCTTGCTGCGGCACACAGGGCGTATGGCACAGCTCGCGCCGGTCGTCCGAGTTGTGTTTTATTTGTTGTACAGGACCCAGAGAGAAACATCTTCGATCAAAGACACTTGGAATATGCCTTACTGGAGCAGCATGGAGTCCGCGTCTTCCGTCTTCCATTTGGAGAGACACTGTCTCATACACAGCTTGCCTCAGATCGTACTTTACTCTACACACCGCCGAGCTCACCTTCGATCACATATGAGGTGTCAACAGTGTATTTCCGAGCCGGGTATTCACCAGACGATTATACAAAGGAGGAGGATTGGGCCGCCCGCCTCCACCTTGAGAAGAGCCGGGCGATCAAGTGCCCTAGCATTCTCGCGCATCTCGCCGGCTGCAAGAAAGTCCAACAAGTCTTGGCGACACCACACTCGCCGCACTTGAGGCGGTTCCTGCCCGATGCCGGGGTCGCGTCACGTGTACTATCAACTTTTGCTCCCATATACCCCCTAGATGAGAGTGAGGCTGGGAAGCAGGCAAGGAAACTTGCAACAGACCCTGATTCGGCGGTGCGGTATGTTTTGAAGCCACAGCGCGAGGGGGGTGGGAACAATATCTACCGAAAAGCCATCCCTTCGTTTCTAGCGGAGGTGCCTGAGAGTCAGTGGCCAGCCTATATATTGATGGAGATGATAGAGCCGCCTCCTTTGCAGAATACGATTCTGCGCAATGGCGAGCTGCAAAAGGGAGGTGTGATCTGTGAGCTCGGAGTGTATGGAGTCTGTCTTTGGAGAAGCGGAATCCCAGGCGTTCCAAAGGGCGAGATTCTCGAGAGCTTTGAGGCAGGCTACCTTCTCCGTACGAAAGGTGACCAGAGCGAAGAGGGAGGCGTAGCGGCGGGCTTTGGCGCAGTCGATAGTTGTTGCTTGGTGGACGGGTAGGGCTGCCGGCCTCCGTACACAGCAGAGCTTGTGGCCCTACAGCACAATTGGACAAGACACCGTGTATATGATCTTGGGCATTGCATAATTAGCCAGACCGACGCAGTCACCCTTCCGGCGTTGAGACTTCAGACTCCCACTCGGGTCTTGGCACTCCCTAGGTGACCCCCTGGCTCGCACTAACTACATGGGTAGTAGTTCGATATGCCAACGCTCGGACTCGATCCACCGCACGCGCTCCATCGGTCCATCGTTCCATCGTTCCATCAGGCCAGACGACGGCAGACGAGAGGCGCCGTGTCCTACCGCTCACGCCCACCATGGCGACATGTCCTTGCTGGCCGACGGCAGACTTGCAAACAACTCTCCTTTGCTACGCAGGCCTTGGCGGAGACCAGTCTTGGTGTCAAGGCTGCCTCGGCTGTCTGTCTCCCTTTTGTGTCTCAGCAGCACCGCAGCAATGAAACAGATACACCACAGAACCTGATCTTAGACTGGCCTGTCTCTTTTCTAGCTTCGATCGCTGTTCCCGCCAGCAACAGATTCCCCCAGAGCGGGCAACAACGGAAGATTGCAATTTCGCCAACGTTGTCCGAGAAACACACTACACCAATTACGACAAGCCTGGGAGACTCCGGAGCACGATGCCGTTGGCTGCCGCCAGCCGTTTACCGGTACCCGCTCTGGATGCTTCAGCTGTCCATATCAAGCCGCTCGTTTCTCGATACTAGGCGACGAGCCTGTTTAGATGTGCCGCCATGATACCTGGATGCCTCTTTCGTACTGACCCTGGCTTGCACTTGCACTTGCCTGCGTCGTGCTTCTACGCCTTCTGCCAGCACCGCAACTTGGGGTTTCGCCGACCCTTTACATTCCTTGACCACGCGAAGCAGTACCCACGCTCTTGATACACTCTGCTTTCGCTGCTCCACTTGTTGCATTTTTGCACACGCCAACTTTGCCAAACAAATACTCCCTCACGGTTCTGCTTTCCTTTAGCCTCACCAGACTCTGTCGAGCCACCCAGGACGTGACCCCAGTGTTTCGATGGCACCTATTGATGTCCCTACTGCCAGCCACTGATCATTTGGCACGATGCAGCCATCCTTTGGTTTCCTCGTTGTGTTTTTCGAGTTTGTTTTGTGTATGCGATTGGTGGTAGCTGGGCCACAGGCAGCGCAACGCCGCCAGAATGGTGATCCGATTGAATCACTACCACACGACCAGTCAACTACTGCTTCGCCTACAGCCTCTCTCCCATCACCATTGTCTGGGCTGGACTCCGTTTGGGCCTCGTCTACAACACTCGTTTCGACCACATCTTCTGAAGCGCCATCATCGACGACGAGCACTACAAGTTTGACTACGATCACTGATCACCCAGAGCCGACGCCCGTATCTGGTAAGTAGACGCAGGCCCAGCACCCGAACATACTCTAACAACCATTTCGTAGCTACTCCTTCCGAGAATCCACTACCCATACATCCCAAAATAACTCCTGCTATTGGATTGAGCGGTGTGGTCCTGCTACTCAGTGGTCTGATGTACGCTGTCATCGGGATCAAGAACAAGTGGCAAGTGGTCGGAAACAGGTGATTCAATGCATACTAACAGCAGCCAGGGTCTACGTGTTTGGCGCTGCGGCATACCTGACCGCACTCGCCGTATCAGTCCTCATAGTCTATCTGATGAGCCCGCCCGTGTCCGACGCAGTTCAAGGAGCCTTTTTTGTGGCAGCATTCTTCACGGGTATCATCTTCGGGGCATTGTCATTAGTGTTTTCGGATATCACGGATGGACTCGGATGCTTGCTAGGGGGTTTCTGCCTCAGCATGTGGTTCCTCAGCTTGAAAGATGGTGGCCTGGTTTCGTCGGCAACAGGTCGCGCAATATTCATCGGCTGCATGAGCGCTGGGGTCTATTCTCTGTCCTTTAGTCGGCACACACGAAACTACGGTCTGATCGGGTCAATAGCATTCTCGGGCGCTACCTCCGCTATACTGGGTATTGATTGTCTCACGAGATCGGGCCTGAAAGAATTTTGGTTGTACATATGGAGTAAGTCATTCTCCTGTTCCTTTGACAGCAGCTAACAGGCCAAGATTTGAACGACAATGTGTTCCCCCTTAATACTAATACTTACCCTGTCACCAAATACATCAAAGCACAATTAGCCGGTATTATCATCATCGCGGTGTTTGGAGTCATATCACAATTGCGAGTATGGAAGTTGGTTGAGGAGCATCGTGCAAACAATGCTGCCCAACAACTAGAGAAGCAGCAAAAACGAGATCGTGAAGAGGAGGCGCTCGGACGTAAAATTGAGGAAGACCTTCAGAGAGAGCGAGCGCGATGGGAGGCCGCTTATGGCGACAACGATGAGCAACATTCCAGTGTCGGGTCGTCCATCACTGGCCCCAAGAATCCGGCCAGCATTCGTGGCGCGGAAGTTTCTGCGAATGATAGCGTAGAGATGATTCAACTCTCAAAGGGGGTCAAACCAGTTCAAGACGCCGCCGATACGCCCCCAAGTACGACGATTGCTATCAATCATCTCAAAGACGACAGTGTACGGCAGACTGATAGTGTGGGAAATGTAGCCACTGGATCAGCAGATGATCCTTCTGGAACCCCGCAGGGAAATATCGAATCATCAGCTCCTCGCCAACCTCCTGTCGTTGGTCCTCTCCCGTTCACCGTGCCGATTGAGGAAGAGGCCAACAGTGCAAATGATGATCTCTCCGTATCTGCCGTTCCTGAATTTCATCGCAATAGCGAACGCAACAACAAGTCAGTGTCAAAGCGCTTCTCAGATATATCGGGCATGAAGCTACGACTATCGCGTGATGCCACATATTCGCGGGAACCTTTGATCAGCCACACAGATGCTGACTGCGACGTAGCATCAAGTGTCGCTGCTACCTTGGACGAAGATGACGACGTAGTGTCTTTGTATCCGATTTCGCCACTTCATTCCCCTCTGGGTGCCCGGGATTCGACGTATTTCAACAGTCTTGGGGCTGCAGGAGGTGATGCAGAGATGGCACTGAGCAGAGGACGAGAAGCCAACAAGCAGGCATCGTCTGACGCAACGCAAGAAGGAAATCAACGTTCCTCGGAGGCTTTGAAGGAAGTTGGACCTGTGCAGACTATGCGACAGCCTTTGACTCGTAGGCCCAGCCCGAGGCCGGAGGAACCAGCCGTTGAGGGCTCAGCCCGGCGCAAACCACGTGGCCGAACTGGCACGTCAGCTGCTGGTATTGATAAAAAAGAAGAGAGGAGATCTAGGACTGCACCGGCGTACCGCACAAGCGATTTAGAGGATTCCGCGGCGGTTGCATGCGCAGCAGATGATGCACGGGAATCACCAGCTGCAGTCCGTGATGAAAGGGGACCAGCACCCAGTGGACGCAGGAGAAGCTCGAGGACACTGGGGGAAGGCGTGGGTCAGGGCAATAGCAACCATGATCTGGTCCGGCCAGGCCCGACTTTGTCGCGGGCTTCCCTGGTCGATGTACGGGCTCCCACAAAATCATCAACCGTCAGGCCGTTGGACGATGTGTCGCGATGCAGCTCCAGCCATGGGCTGGATGGGCTTGCCCCTCTGCCAAGCAATACCCTCATGGGCCAGCGTGAGAGCCTTTTGCGAAATCGGGTCTCATCGCAATCACTGACACCCAAGTCGTCGGCCGCCAATCTCTTGGCCGAACAGCAGGAGACGGAGCAGACGAAGCTGACGGCGCGACGCCTGACTGTGCAGCAGCAGACTGGGCCAGCACTGCAGCAGGCGCCTTCGGGTCCCGGTCAGCGTAAGGCGGTGCCGGCGGCAGCGCAGAAGTGGCAGGGCAAGGGCTGGTCTGCCACCCAGGGGGCACCGGTAGGATTCGACTCGCACGCACCCAAGAGAAACAGCAGCTCTCAGTTGAATCAAAAGCGCGAGCAACTGTATGCAGGGTGGAGAGAGAAGATGCGCGATGCCACGCCTCCTGAGACGGTGGCGGTTGGCGTAGAGCAGCAACGGCAAGCGCTCTTGAGCGAGCGACGGCAGCGCGAGCTGGATCGGCAGCAGCGGGAAGCCCAGCAGCAGCAGCGGGCGTCGCAGATGGACAGTATGATGCGCAGCGGGCTCATGCTCGACGCGCATCGCGAGGCTATGCGCAAGATGCAAGCGGACGCGAACAGGGCAAGATGAAGGTGACTGGGTGCCGGTTGGCTGGACCACGGATCCCTGGTGGACGGATGGGGCGCGGAGTGCGTGTGGGACGAGATTGAAATTGATCCGAGCGTGGTTGTGCATGGTGTAGAGAGGATTGTGATGAGAGTAGGTACCTGAACCTGGTCGTTGCACGTCTTGCTAGGACCAGCTGGCTTGTCAGGCCTGTCGCCGTTAGCCTTCCGTGTCCGGGCGGGCTGTCAACAGGGGTAG
>Ga0182211_1000289_pt1 | contig 16022 bp, 17 predicted proteins | sample G5R1MG_20_FD_129660 | JGI IMG/M metagenome (GOLD analysis project Ga0182211, IMG submission 129660) | Switchgrass phyllosphere microbial communities from Michigan, USA - G5R2_MAIN_03OCT2016_LD1 MG | ecosystem: Host-associated > Plants > Phyllosphere > Phylloplane/Leaf | place: USA: Michigan... | reverse complement strand
CTCTCCTGTCTGCGGTACGATAACCACATTTGGGTAATCAAAACCATAAAGTCGTCGTCCCCCAACTCCCCCCCCCCCCCCCCCCCCGATCCAACGCCATCCCCGCCACCACAACCCCAGACAAATCGGTCTCCCCTCTACTTTTAGTGCTGTTTACCTTTGCGTAATATTGAATTTTGAGCGTGAATCTCTGTGGGGCCGCGGATGCAGCGGGCTGTTGACGGCATCGCACGGCAATTGACGGAGGTCGTGTCGTTGGCTTCTGACAGTGTGTGCTCATCCGAGGCTTGCCCGGCCAGTCCCAACGGCTCATGTGCGTTTCACATTACCAGTGCTTTACCGAGACACTAGGCGTCTACAACGACTTCGCATCATTCTACCTAAGACATTGTTCCTCTCTTCTTCTCCATCCCCTGGATTTCCCTTGGCCAGGCAGTTACACAACCTCAAGACAGCTTTGGCAGATCCACCGTGACCGGTTCTCTCGCATGGACTTCTGCCTTGCGCTCTCCAGAACCTCGATAGCTCTTGCGTCCTCGGAATAGCCAATCTGTGCCCGTAATCAAGGCAACGACAGCGTAGACTACACAGACATCTACACGATGAATTAGCACTACACTTTGCACGGTGGCTTGGGCACAATGACTTACAATTCATATTACTAGACTTCACCGGTAGCGCGTAAGGGAAAGAATACATGATGAGCGTAAACAAGGTCCACATGAGCAAAACGATGTTGGCGAAGAGACCGAAGCGTCCCATCCAGAAAGGGCCATGTTTTATGTTATCACGACCGCGGATGAGGAGGCATAGGATGGGGATGGAGTAACTCAGGTAGAGGAGGACGATACATGCGGTGACCATACTGCAGTGCGTTGGTAATGTACCCAAGAGGGAGAGGAAGGAGGGGGGAGAGGGGTATAGGGTTCTGTGCAACGTACGAGTTGAAAGCCGTCAGTGAAGCCAAATACAGACACCCCATAATAGCCACGATGAAACAACTGACAAGATGTGCGTTGAGGGGGACGTCGATTCTCGTATTAACTGTCGACAACCACTTGTGCGCAGGCAGGCCTCGATCTCGTGCAAAACTCCAGCAAAGACGACTCTGCCAGGTATGGCTTGCAATCAAACACCCCAATCCTGTCGCAATGGTGAGTGCTTCGAGGACAATGGCGCCGGCTCGGTGGTCAAGTGCTTTGTAGAAGAGCTCAAGAATCGGAACCCCCGTGGCCGAGGCGGCGACATCTGCAAAATCGCCGACTATGGAGAAGAACATGGCCACGGAAAAAAGCCAGCTCGTGACGAAACCAATGGCGACGGTCCCCATGATGGCAATTGGAATCATCCTTTCAGGGCGGTGCACTTCTTCGGCGAGATGGGTGGCGCAATCGAGGCATGCAAAACTCCAGTTGGTGTTGACGAGACCGACGATGAAGGCGATGCCGCCCTGCTTCCAGCCGGTGTTGTTGATGAAGGTTGTGAAGACAAATTCGGCATTTTGGTGGGTGGGTGCGGTGGCAGGAACGGTGATGAGGATCACGGCGAACGAAAGCAAGGATGTCCACAGGGACATGTTCGCAATGGTGGGCAGAGTCTTGCCGTAACAGTTGAAGATGAAACAGAAGGCATTGGAAAGCTGGTATGCAAGGAAGACATGCCATCTTTGGGGAGTGCTGCTTATCGATTAACCTCCATTCAGTACGTATTGCTGTACATATAAGGATGATGAAGGCGGGCCTCACAAGCCAGGGTTCCTCAACTGATAGCAGCCCACCATGGCACTGCCCATAGCCAACGCTACGGAAGCACTCGTGAACATAGAGCCCCACCAAGCCAGACATCCTGTCAAATAACTCGCGATCCGAGTGAACTTCTTGGGCGCCAGCTCATTGGCCCAGAAATACTGTCCACCAGCATTGGGCATTGCACTTGCAAGCTCACTGAGGCTGATACCAACGCAGGTTGAAATCAGTGCCAGTAGTATGATGCCGTATATGATGAGCAGAGGACCACCCGAGTTGATTCCGGTAACCAGAGCAGCGGAAATGCCAAACCAGGAATTTGTCAACGAGAAGCCGACGCCCAGAACGGACCAGACACTGAAGTTCCTGTCCAGATCTTGCGTATAGCCCATGTCTGCGAGCTTCATAGCATCCGCATCGATCAAGGTGTTGTGCACCTCTTCGACATCGTAAGAGATGGTGGGAGTCAGGTGTCTTTGGTCAGATTTCTCCATCCTATCTCGCCTAGCCTGCCGTCCGACTCGAATTCCAGAAAAAAAAAGGTTGGAAGACGTGATGTGAAGATGGTAGGAGTGCTGATGGAGGCGTCGGTCACACTCGGCGTAGAGTTTACTTGATGGATTGTGTGCGGAGCTTGCCCCGGACAGAACCGTAAGGAATGAAATCAACACAGAGATAAGAGATAGCAAATGATGGCAGGGGCGGGCTAGACGAAGGGACAGGGCATGTATAAAGTGGCAAATGACGACTGGCGAGCAGCGATATGACTCCGATGACCCCAGCTGTAAGCAAGGCTGCGATTCGGCCAACTTTCATGAGGAGAGAGAGAGAGAGAGAGAGAGAGAGAGAGAAAGCGGGATACCTACTCCTTTCGAACTACTATGTATGTGATTTATTCGCTTCGGCGTCCATGTGAGCAGAACGCGCTGCGCGCTACGCCCCATGCTGCGTTCACGACACCGGTGCGGCGGCGGGGTGAACAATCCAGATGATATAATTTCATTCGGTGGAGTTTCCGGAGGCAGACACTGAGCATCCATATAGCCAAACGACGATCATCGAGTTACGGGAGAGGGAGAGAGAGAGAGAGAGGTGGCGGGAAGACTATTTGTGCGAATTATCAACAGACAGACCGAAAGACAGACGAGAGAAAGCGAATCGATGGTAATTGTGGGATGCCATGCGGGGAACGCTCAAACGAGCAAGGTGGCCAGATACACCGGCATCCGCTGACGAACGTGGTCGTACTGGTTGTGCAACTGCCAACTGCGAGGCTTTTCGGTAATTCGCTGGAGGATGCTGCAGTCTACCATAGTAGTAGGCATGTTGAAGAAGTCTTTGAGCAGGTACTCTTGCACAAAAGCTGCGTGCTGATAGAATGGCTCGCTTACTCCCTTGTCCATGCAAGGGAAGACTAGGCAGATGGCATGCGCAGCCATTGTCGAGGTGAAGCTGACATCAGACGGCATCTCTGCAGTGACCGCTTGGCCGTGGATACGTCTGGATTGCTTGCTAACCCATCACTGAGTGTAGCACTAGACGCTTCTGCCGGTCACACCCATCTCAAACCTCTGCGTCACGCAGTAATACTGACATGCGAGCAGCCGCTCTTGTGACACGAAGAGGGCGTGATGAAGCGACGTTGACAACGATGTAGAGTGTTGAGGCAGCAGGCCAGCGGTCCGATAGCGATACTCGAGGTCGTCGAGTCTTGCTTGTGTCTGGTTCCACAGGCCCTCTGAGGAGTCCTGCCGCCTGCTCCACGCCGCCTGGATTGTGGTTGACTGCATTGCTGGCGCTGGTGGCGTGGGATATGGGCGAGTTGCGTCTCCCCGGCAACGTGACATGATCCTGTTAGAGAAGTTGTGCATGACATGCCCCCCTCCTCCCCCCCCCAATCGGCTGCGGACCGTTTTGGTGTTCAGTGGGTCCGTGGCCACTTCCCCCCGAGAATGGCAAGCACAGGTCAAAATGAGGCAGTAACGCCCAGGCGTGCTAAGCTCACAACGAGGTAGCGGCGGCACAGGATCGCTGGGACGGAATGTATGCATTATCACGCTGTATTGTACCGATGCAGTCGACTAAAGACAAACCACCGCAGAACCTCGCAAGTCAACGCACGAGATGTTGTAAATGTCCATGGGCGAGAGCAAGAGGTCGAAGCAAGGAAAACACGCCACCTCGCCGATATAGCCATATCATCGTAGACAGAAAACCGCTGCCTATTGCCGCCCATTCCCATTGTGCTCTCCCAGGGGAGGGCATCCATCCAATCCGTACGCCTGCTGCCACATGCATGCGCCATGCATCAGCCTATGTGCATATGTCACTCTTTGAGCGAGCCTATCCGCTCATCGTTTTTGTTTTCTTCTCTTTGCCTTGGGGAAGTGTCCGGGCCCCAGGATCGAACACGGACCCCAAGATGCATGGCGTGTGCTAAGACGCTGCGTGCTCTGGACTTAGCCAAGCTTCTGATCCTGAGGATAGTGACCGCCAGGGTGGCGGGGCATGCCTTGCTGCGCCATTGGGTATTGGTTGGACTGCTGTTGTTGCTGAAGATAGCTTTGGTAGTGCAGGGCGGCTTCGGGGGTCATGTACGCGGGCGGCATCGGGTTGTTGTTTGGGGGCATGCCGCGCTGCTGTGGGGGGATCTGGGCATGTTGGTTGTCGTCGGGCGACTCGACCTGGTTATCGACGTCGCCGCCATTGGCATCCCCGCTCGAGGGCTCAGGGGCGTTCAAGCAGGCCTGGGTGCAGGGTGAGTAGGAGGGTTGGGCCAGGAGGTTGCCGAGGGGGGCGGGCAGCAGCCTACCTGGATCAAGTTCTTGCCTTCGGGCTTGGTTACAAGCGGCTGCAGCTTGGGGGTTGTGAAGGTGTAGACAAGACCGGTCTCGGACACGACAAGCAGCAGCACTTGCGTTCCCGTCAGAACGGACAGTTCGTACGCCTGTGGTGATTGCGCCCGTCAGTGCGTGTCCTTTTTTTTTGTGTGGTGCGGAGGGCGACGAGGACGTACCTTCTTCATGATGCCGGCCTTGCGCTTGGAAAAGGTAATGTGACGACGCGACTTGTCCTGGATGAATTTGATCTCAATCTTGCGGCGCTCGCGGCCGGGCTTGTCGTCGTCGTCGTCGTCATCGTCGGCAGCCGGGCGCGGACGCTTGGTGCCGCGGTTGTCGACGGCCAGCGAGCCATTGGGGTCGTCGTGAACGGAGGGCGACGCGTTCTGGTCGTGGTCGGTGATTTCAGAGGCCATGGTCGATGACAATGGAGACGGGGCGCGCGAGTTGGGTGGTTCGTCAGCCTAAACTGTATGCGGGCGCGTGTGGGGAGAAAGTGCCGAGGGCTCTTGTTCGTTGGGCGACCAGGACACTGTTACAGAGCGACTTGCAGCTGTCTGTAGAGTCGGGTTAGACCCAAAGGAAGACTAAAAGGGGAATGGCCGGCTGTTAAGAGATCGGGCGTGGGTGGTGGAGGGCAGGGCAGGAATGCAAGGAAGGCCAAGCGGGCAGTGGCCCATGTGACACGGCGCTGCCGGCGGGAACACTAGCAGGCTGGCATGACTCGGCGGGCGCGCAGCGCAGCAGGCCGGGCGTGGCTGGGCGCAGGCAAATGCCGCAGCAGCGAGGAGGGCGGTACGTACCGTAGCTCGCAACTGTGTGTGTGTGTGGGTGTGAGAGAGAGAGAGAGAGAGAGTGTGTGTGTGGACTTGTACTGGGTACGGTACGATAGGGTACGCACAGAGGGAGGGAGTGGCGCTTGGCAGGGCTCACGATGGAGAGCTGGGCTCGAGAGGGCAAGACGTGGGCAAAGAGCAATTAGGAAATGGAGGTAGAGTAGGCGCCTTCTCTAGGTAGTGAACTGGACTGCTGCACTGTGACGGGGGCGGACGCTACCCTGGTCTTTGGCGCGGAATCAATCAATCCATGGCAGATCGACGACACAGCTCTCCGCTAGATACGATCATGTACCTACTAGATAGCAACCTACGTAACCTGCATCCCATGGCGTAGGTAGTAGGCGGGTAGGCACTCTTCTCGCGGACCAGCTCCCTCGCACGCTCCCTCGCACGCACAATCGACTCCAGTCCGTTCCCACCACGAACCCAGCCAGGGTACAGAAGAGAATGGTTGGCACTGGGAACGAACGAACGGCCCTCAGCGCACCAAGTGGGGCCCATGGGGCTCCTCTGTATTGGCACGGGACGCTGCTCGCCGGGGCTGAGATGAAACCGTCTGCGTACACAGTACGTACGGATAACGTGATCTCCTGCGCTAGGTGCGAGGTAGGCATAGCCGCTGCGAGGACTAGGCCATGTCGCTCCTGCCTGGTGCGGTATCGCGCCTCGGACCCAACCTTCCTTCCGTTGCCCGAGCTGTCTGCCTGCACGCAGCCGTCCGTTCGCTGCCCACGGCGCTCACGCGTTCCGATTCCATGCCTAGCGATTCCATGCCTAGCGATTCCTTCACAAGCTACCGTGGCCATGTCATCACTGCCTCCTACCCACCGGGTCGAGTAGGTAGAGTAGGTACCTACCTACCTACTATGTAGCTACGATTACCACAGGAGACCAACCTCTCCCCGATTGGCTAACCGACCTGCTCCTTCCCACCCCACTGAAACCACCACTCCTACCTACCCCAGGCTTTCCTCTCCTTCTCCTCTCCTTCTCTCCTTCTCTCCTTCTCGTCTCTTCTCTCCTCTCCTTCTCGTCTCGTCTCTTCTCTACAGCGAATTGATCGCCGTTTACACATCCTTCTACGCGAGCTCGCTGGTCGGCCCCCCTTCTCGCAGAATACCGACACCATGCCTACCAGGCTGATGATGCTCTTTGTCGCCATCGACTTCCTCTTTGCTGCATGTCGAGCACTGTTGATGGTCTTCGCCTTCCTGTCCGAGAAGACGGCGCGCGAATCGCCAACGGTGAACAACATTTCACAACAGGTACTGCTGGGCCAGTGTCCATGGACTGGTACGACATGTCCAACCCATGGGTGGAGGGAGAGAGGGGGAGAGAGAATCAATAGCACCGCACCACCGTGGCGCGGACCCGTGACACGCTTCCTTCGAGCACATGGAAAAGGCAATCGACATCCACTGACAAGTCCGTAACTGGCCTTGTCAATGCCATGTTCGTCTTCGTCACCTTCTTGCTATCGCTTCCCGCCTTCTTCCCGCCGACCAACCGAGGCTGGCTCCGAGCACAAGGCTGGCTGGTGGTCATTTGCGCAACCTTTACCCTCGGACTGGGTCTCACCGTTTGGCTTGACACACTCCAGACGCGTAGAAATCTCAGCCTAGTATGGGGTCGCCAGTCCCGGCTCGTGCAGAGTCTGCTGCAGCAACGGGCCAGTACAGAATCACAGAGACACCACGGCCTTGGGAATCCTGACAGCATGGGCAGTGTGATTGCTGCGGCTATGGCAACCCAACTGCCCCACCCTTCGTCCAGGACAGCATCCGTCCCAACCTCCTTGTCGCCGCCCAAAAGGGCGGCTGCATCGCTCCCTTTTCGACGTTTGCCAACGGCTACCTCGATCGCATCTTCACCGCTGCCTTTGGGATGGTGGGCATCGACTTCCTCCCCGTCTTGTGCGTTGCCATGGTCCTCAAGCACAGGATAGAGCTGGAGCGATCTAGCCACATTGCCCAGCTGAACGGTCTGGCCGGCGTCTACATGCACTAACATCTCACACACCAGCGTCGTATCCATGAAAATACCTTCACATTGGTTCCTATAGATAGATAGAAGGCTATACATCTAAATCATGAGTCAAGTAGGCCGTACAAAGAGCTACATGGGAATAGTTCGGAGAAGAAGCGTAACCGGATAGTTTGCGATAGGGGAGGGCCGTGCTCCGAGATGAGTAATATAGCCTGTGATGCTGAGTAGCAACCGCATGACGCTGTACGCTTAGAAGGCTTAGAAGGGCTATCAGCCTTTTCCATCTGTGCCGATACAAGAATAGAGATGGCCAAGCGGGAGATGCATGGGCTGAGCTATCAAAGCGTCGTGTCACTTGCAGCTTCCGATTCGCCGCCGCCACCGCCACCGCCGCCACCATCCATGTCAAAGATGCCGCGCCGTGGTGCTTGTTGCAAGGACTCCTTGGGTTTCCCCAAGAACTTGAAGAGACGCCGTTGTTGTTGTTGCTGCTCGTCCTCGTCGGTGGCGAAAGGATTGTGCACTTTCTTGCCTCCGACTCTGACCGCGTGCTCGAGGCGTGCGCACAGCCGCTCCGTAGCATCCTTGGCCTCTAGAATGGAAAAGTCAACCACAGCCCCGGCTTCTACCATCGAGTTTCCAATCATCTTCACATGCTGAACCAAGGCATCCGCCTCCTTGTTGAACTCCTTCATCTCAGACGAGTCGGGCACGGGGGCCGTGATAGGGGAAGAAGACCCTGCCTGCGATGGAGCAGGACTCACGAGCGGCTGGTACGGCACCGAAAGCAGTCCAGGGCCTACGGCAATGTCCAGGAGGATCATGCGATCAGCGAGATGGCCGTAGTTGGTGTGCTTGTCGACCCTGAACTGCGTCGCCGTGTTCAGGAGCCTGTGTATCATGCGTGGGATCTTGGGGTCGGAGAGGGGTGCATCAACCAGCTCGGGGCTCAGCAAGAACGACAGCGCCAGATACCGCTGTACATAGGCGGTCAACGGAGACCGATCCGGGAGCGCACATACTAGCTTCCGTTGCAGACCAGCGTCTCTGACCCGCGAAACAAGTGGGGCAAGGATGTCGTTGAGCTGGAGTTGCATCAGAGTGTGTTCTTCGCTTGGCCAAGGAGATCCTACGCCAGCGACGAGCCGCTTGTTGTCAGTGAAGCTACAGGTGATGGCTTCCATGGCATCTTGTATGCTGTTTAGGATATTGGCATCGTCCATCACCCTGTGATCCAGACACACAAAGTAGAGTATATGCAACGCATGGCTCCGGGCTGTCATACACAGCCTAGACTTGTCAGAACATGCTTGACACACCCCATGTTGGCGCAACATACCACGGTGCAGCCATTCGCAGCAAGCTAGCAATCGACGTGAGCGAGGGCGACAGAGCAGGCTCGCTTTCGCTTTGCATCTTGGCTGCAAGAGAGAGTTCCGTAACGAGATCTAAGCTAGTGACTCTGGCGCCTATTACGTGGAATAGGGAAGCAATTCTGTTCTTGTCCAATAGTTTCTGAAGATGCTCATGATGTGACTAGTTCCCGTTAGTGCACCGCGATCCACGCGGAGACGCCAAACTGTTGTCTGACCTCGAGTATCTCCAAGTACTTGACAAGCAGTACCTCGTGGGTATCATAGCAGACTGCCAAACCGTTAGCGAAGAGCCGCCCCGATCCCGCAGTGCGCCTACATTGATCAAGCATCCATGACGCAACTTCTTCCGGGAGTGGTTGCATGCGAAAAACGTGGTGCGCAAAGCCAGTCAAGAAGGCTTGCTCTCGCGAGACGGTATCTACCCTTTCTCAACGGGTGACACAAGTAGCACCCTGGCCAGCATGCGTACCTCTGAAGCTGGCGGCCCATTGCGTTTGGGGCAAACTTTGCATGGGAAATCTTGGCTGGACCGATATGGAATCTGAATCGGACGCAAGCTCGAAGAAACGGTAGACGCGCACTGTCTGGGTGGCGTTGGTTCGTTGCATGGCCAGGTAGAGGCGATGGGCTTTTTCGGGATCCTCGTCATCTTGGATTGCTTGCTCCAGCCTCGCTTCACTGATATCATCCTGGTTGAATGTCGGCTCCTCGGACAAGCGCTCCAAGTCAGCCTTGTGCTGTTGAATACGCCTCTCCACCTCGGCATGCTTGAGCGCCGTGTCGACGACCAGGCTGGAGAGTTTTTTCCCTGTTCTGCCTTTCTTGCTGGGCCTGCGCAGGTCGTCGGCTGCATTCTCGGGGAAGGTGGAAGGTTGGAAGCGGTCGACTACAGGCTGGGTGGTGTTGGCCGTCTCGGGGTTCAGTCCACCCCAGTCGAGATCCGGTAGGGAGTCGTCCTCTGAGTCGGAGTCGAGGACAATCTGCTGTCCATTGGACACGATGCGCTTGCTCAGGCCCGCATTGGCCGGCGTTGGCGACAGAAGGGGAAGCTGCACCTCGGGGCTTGCTGCTCTCGCGGCAGCGGGGGCAGAGGACAGGGCAGAGGCAGGCGGAATGGCCTGGGCAGTCTCTGGGGTCGGCGGGGTGCGTGGGGCTGCGGAAAAGAAGTCTCTGATGGACCTTTTTTGTGGTTTCATGGCTCCGGCATGGCGTGCCATCAGGACGGGGTGGGGAGACTGCGCGGACGGCCTAGCGCGCGCGGACGCCCACCCATGTACGCGGATCCACGTGACGGCGGTCTGCGGCGTGGCGGCGTGGCGGCGTGGCGGCGCGCCGACGTCCGAAGCCACTCTCCATCGGCCATCATCACCACGCGTGCAGTGCATTAGGCTCGTGCTAGATGGACTAGAAAGGCTGGGTCGCCTTCCGGTGGTGCCGGCCGCCGCCTGGACGCCTGACTCCCTCCCTACCATGGTCGTAGTTGCTATCGAGTATGCAGTGCTGCCACGCGGTATGTGCCTTGTCCTGCTCTGTACTTGGTGGTGGTGGCGCTGGCTGACGTGAGCATCCGTCATCGTACGGAATATTAGGTAAGCACTCCCTGCGAGCATCCGTCATCATACGGAATATTAGGTAAGCACTCCCTGCCGAGATCCTAGCCACACCAAAAGTACTGTGTACTGTGTACTGTGTACTGTACGGTACCGTGCAGGGCAGTCCGCTGGCGGCTGACGGCACAAGAGACGGAACCATCTACTATCGTCCACGGCTCTACGTCGCTCAGTCTCTACCTACCTGTCTATCGACACCTAGCGTCTGGTAGCGTGCGCGTCGGTTCGTTGACCCTGGACGCCGAGCTGCATGCCCGCCGGATTCCGGACGAGTACCTACGCGCCAAAAGGTCTCGAACAAACGCCAGCGTGCTGCTCCCACCACCTCACGCCCACGCCCACGCACATTCGCTCCTTCCGCGTCCGCCGCTGCGCTGCTGTCGACCCGGGCCCTCCGCCTCGCCCCCCAACGCGTGCTGAGTCGTTGCGTGCTCCGTGGCCCGCGTCCCGTCCCGCCCAGCACCCATCTGTCATTTCACCCCCTTCGTGCCCACGCGCCCTTGCTCGCGCCCACCACTCCGCACCCTCATCCACCGCATCGTGCACCGTGGCCGCCACCACCTCCGCCGCCGAATTGGTCTGCTCGCCTGCATAGCGCCCTCCCCCCGGCTCCGGCCGCTGCCTGCGCCGCCCAGCAACCTGCGCCCCCTCCTCCCCCCTCTCCACATCCCCAAGGACCGCCGCCATGTCGCTGGCACCACCCGGGGAGCCGCTCGTGCCCGAAGTGTCGCACCCCCAGCGGCGCATACGATGTAAGTCTGCAGAGACGGCTCCTCCTAGCATGGCGCCTGCGCTGACACGGTCCGCCGCCCAGGGGCCACCCACCGCGCAACCGGCGCCAAGGCCGAAAACAAGCGTCACTCGCTCAAGCAGCGCTTGCACAGGCGCATCGGCTCCGGCAGCGAGAAACGCGAATCGGTCGCCAAGGAGGCTGGGGAGCCCTCGCTCGACAGCTCCGACGCAGCCTCCGACGAGCCCGACGCGGGTCGCCGAGTCTACGTCAACGTGCCGCTGCCACAGACGGAGCGCGACGCCGACGGCCACCCCACGGCACAGTACGCACGCAACAAGATACGAACCGCCAAATACACGCCCCTCAGCTTTGTGCCCAAGAATCTGTGGTTCCAATTCCACAACATTGCCAATGTCTACTTCTTGTTCATCATCATCCTTGGTGTATGTCTCGTCTCCCCAGCCTGACCCTTGGCTGACCACCCTGTGCTGTAGATTTTCTCCATCTTCGGCGCCTCCAACCCCGCCCTCAACGCCGTCCCGCTCATTGTCATCCTGGTCGTCACGGCCATCAAGGACGCCATAGAGGACTGGCGGAGAACCGTCCTAGACAACGAGCTCAACAACGCCCCCGTCCACAGGCTTGTCAACTTCAATAATGTCAACACGGCCGAGGACACCGTCTCCGCATGGCGCAAGCTCAAAAAGGCCACCACGAAATTCATAGTGTCGACCTGGAGGGCGATGAAAAAGGCCAAAAAAGCCAGCAAGGGCGCCAGAGCTAGTCAAGGAGATGGCTCGGACAACAACGGCTCGCGTCTATCGATTGATACACGGCGGACTTCGGTCGCTACTCACAGAGAGTCCTACCACGACAGTCAACAAGGCATCCAAATGACGCCCGTGCCCTCGCCGCGCTCTGGACAATCTCCCAGCCATACTCCACCACCCAGCCAGGGTCCGGGCGAAAATGACATGATTCGCGGAGCCGACAGTCAAGGCGTCGTGACCAAGAAGTTTTGGGGGAGTGTTTTGAACCCCCACAAAACCCCCCCAGGAAAGGCGCGCTTCAAAAAGGACGCGTGGAAGAGTGTGCAGGTTGGCGACTTTGTACGCTTGTATAACGATGAAGAGATTCCAGCCGACGTCGTGGTCCTCTCTACCTCTTCCGAGGACGGTGCCTGCTACGTTGAGACCAAAAATCTGGACGGTGAGACGAATCTCAAAGTGCGCAACGCCCTGCACGCTACGCGCGACGTACGACATGCCCGCCACTGCGAACAGGCCGAATTTGTCGTGGAAAGTGAGGGCGCCCACTCGAACCTCTACTCCTACAGCGCTGTTATCAGATGGCAGCAATACAATGCTACAGATCCCGGAACCCCGTCCTATGAAATGGCGGAACCCGTCTCAATCAACAATCTACTTCTTCGTGGCTGCCAACTGCGCAACACCGAATGGGTCCTTGGCATCGTGGTCTTCACGGGCGAAGAAACCAAGATCATGATCAATTCTGGCATTACGCCTAGTAAACGTGCTAGAATCTCCAAGGAACTCAACTGGAACGTCATCTACAATTTTGTCATCCTGGCGCTCATGTGTCTGGTATCGGGGATCGTGCTAGGCGTCACCTGGGCTCGCGACGACACTTCACACTTCTTTTTCGAATTCGGATCCTACGGCGGTGCTCCTGCCACGGATGGTGTCATCGCCTTTTGGGCTGCTGTCATTCTCTTCCAGAATTTGGTCCCCATCTCTCTTTACATTACTCTGGAAATAATTCGTACCCTACAGGCTCTCTTCATCTACAGCGACGTACAGATGTACTACGAAAAAATAGATTATCCTTGCACTCCCAAGTCCTGGAATATATCAGACGATGTGGGACAGATCGAATACATTTTCTCAGACAAAACCGGCACGCTAACACAGAACGTCATGGAATTCAAAAAGTGCTCCATCAACGGCGTACCCTATGGAGAAGCATACACCGAAGCGCAAGCCGGTATGCAGCGCAGGCAGGGCATCGATGTTGAGGTTGAAGGCGCTCGTGCGCGCGAACAAATCGCCCAGGATCGCGTGCGCATGATTCAAGGCATCCGGAGGATGCACGACAATCCTTACCTTTGGGACGACGACCTCACTTTTGTTGCTCCCGACTACATTGACGATCTCGCAGGAGGAGCAGGCCCCGAACAAAAGGCTGCCAACATGAACTTTATGATCGTTCTGGCTCTCTGTCATACTGTGGTGACAGAACGCACTCCTGGCGACCCACCCAAGATCGAATTCAAGGCACAGTCTCCCGATGAGGCGGCACTAGTTGCCACTGCACGCGATGTAGGCCTAACATTTGTGGGCCGCGAAGAGGATCGCCTCGTACTAAACGTACTCGGTGAAGAGCGCAAGTACCAGGTCCTGAATACGCTCGAGTTCAACTCAACCAGGAAGCGCATGAGTGCCATCATCAGGATGCCAAACGGCAAGATTATGCTGTTCTGCAAAGGGGCCGACAGCATGATTTACTCCAGACTTATTCCCAATGAGCAAAGACAACTTCGCGCAACAACCGGTGAACATCTTGAAATGTTCGCGAGAGAAGGGCTCCGCACACTCTGCGTTGCACAAAGGGAAATATCCCAGGAAGAATATGAGCAGTGGAATAGGGATTACGACATTGCCGCCAACGCCGTTGTCGGCCGTGAGGACAAGCTGGAAGAGGTCTCTGACCGCATCGAGAATCAATTGTGGCTGATTGGTGGCACCGCCATCGAAGATCGACTACAAGACGGTGTGCCGGAATCAATCTCTCTGCTCGCCCAGGCGGGGATCAAACTATGGGTTCTGACGGGTGACAAGGTCGAGACCGCTATCAATATCGGCTTCTCCTGTAATCTCCTAGATAACGACATGGACCTCGTCATCCTCAAAGTGACGGATGATAATCTCTCTTCCATGGAGGCTCAGCTTGACGAGAAGCTGGCTATATTCGGTTTAACAGGCTCCAAAGAAGAGCTCGCCGCTGCCCAGGACGATCACGAACCGCCTGCACCCACGCATGCTCTTATCGTGGATGGAGATTCCCTCAAACTGGCTTTGGACGATTCAGTCAGAAGAAAGTTCCTTCTGCTTTGCAGAAAGTGTCGATCTGTTCTTTGCTGTAGAGTCAGTCCTAGTCAAAAGGCTGCGGTTGTGAACATGGTCAAGACCGGGTTGGACTGCCTTACGCTTGCTATCGGGGATGGTGCCAACGACGTGGCCATGATTCAGGAAGCACATGTCGGTGTTGGTATTGCTGGTGTCGAAGGCCGAGCAGCAGTGATGTCGTCAGATTACGCAATTGGCCAATTCCGCTTTCTCACACGGCTTATGCTTGTTCACGGCCGATGGTCGTACCGCAGACTTGCAGAGACTATTGCCAACTTCTTCTACAAGGTATGTTTCGTATGGATATTGTCAGAACACCCGCTCAACTGCTGCATAGAACATTGTCTGGACGTTTTCGCTCTTCTGGTATCAAATCTACACCAACTTTGACAGCCAGTACATCTTCGACTACACATATATCATCTTCTTCAATTTGGCATTCACCTCGCTTCCAGTTATTGTCATGGGTGTTCTTGATCAGGACCTAGACGATCGTGTCTCTCTCGCAGTCCCGCAACTCTATCGCCGCGGTATTGAACGGAAGGAATGGTCGCAACCCAAGTTCTGGTATGTTTTTGTCACATAGTTAAGTAATTGTGCGCTAACTGCCGTTGCAGGGCTTATATGCTTGATGGTGTTTACCAGTCTGCTGTTTCGTTTTTCTTCCTTTTCGAAATCTTTGCACCTGCTACCTTTGCAACTTCGAGTGGGCTCGATCTTGCCGAGTATCGTCGCATGGGAATTTACGCAGCTACTGCAGCTGTTTGTGCTGCCAACATCTACGTCCTTTACAATACTTATCGATGGGACTGGCTCATGCTCCTCATTGTCGTCATTAGTACTCTGTTTGTCTGGTTGTGGACGGGGATATACACTTCTTTCACAGGAAGTGCCCAATTCTACAAGTCTGCTTCCGAAGTGTACGGCAACCTGAACTTCTGGGCATATTTATTATGTGCTACGATTGCATGTTTGCTCCCACGATTCATCTTTAAGGTCGTGCAGAAGATGTACTTTCCAATGGACGCCGACATTATCCGCGAACAAGTCAAATTGGGTCGCTTCGACTATTTACGAAAGACTGAAGCCTACCTTCCACCGCCACCCGAAAAAGTCCTGGCTGCGTACAACAATGACTCTGGAGCAGACGCAGCCAAGTACAAAGCCACCAAGGCTGAGAACACTGATGAAGATGAACGGCCCATTTACCCTCCATCTGTTGCTCCGACCGCCACTACACACGGTCCACGAAGCCAACACGGCAGCGGCAGCACGGATTACACTTTCCGTCGCTCTATAGAGGGTTTCCCTCCCGCTGCGGTACGCATGTCATCCGACTGCCGTGTACGGCCCAGCTTTGATCGTGCACGCATGTCCATGGATCGTGTCCGACCCAGTTTCGAAGCCAGCAGCGACTTTACTTCTGCCGCTATGCTCACACGCATGGAATCTGCACATAGCCGCAACAGCTTCCATGGTCCACCAAGCACACAGCCTGCTGTGATGAGCAGATTGCGAAATGCCATCCGTAGAGCGACAATCACAAGAGAAGACGGTCCACCCGATCTATCTGAAGCGCCACCCGTACCCTCTTCGCCAAACCGTCCTCCCCAGAGTCCAAAGAGCACAAAAGATACGCCGAGCTGATTCTCGGTGTATTTAATTCGAATAGAAAAGCTTGGGGCATTTCACTGGGTGTCACATTACACTGAGGCTCAAACGTCATTTGCATAATCCTCCATTTTAT
>Ga0182211_1000287_pt1 | contig 16175 bp, 9 predicted proteins | sample G5R1MG_20_FD_129660 | JGI IMG/M metagenome (GOLD analysis project Ga0182211, IMG submission 129660) | Switchgrass phyllosphere microbial communities from Michigan, USA - G5R2_MAIN_03OCT2016_LD1 MG | ecosystem: Host-associated > Plants > Phyllosphere > Phylloplane/Leaf | place: USA: Michigan... | reverse complement strand
CGTCAAGTCGCCTCCGTATCATGGTTCTGTACCGGCACAATGGAAGTGCGTTGCACAGCGGCAAGCGACGACCACTCGTATCTTGTGTGGTAGCAATGACATATCCCTACGTCGGCTGCAACAGGGCCGTACCACGACACATACCCTACTACGTAAGTACGACACTCCCAGGCCCGACGTGATACTCGGTATGATACACGTGTCGCTGCATTGCCCAGCACATGATCGCTTGAAGCGGAACGAGTCAACCGATAGGAGCGAAATTGGTGATTTGGTAGGTTCAGACGAGTTCCAATCGTTGGCGCTTTGCCGCGTCTATGGTTAGTCTCTCGTGTTCCAACACTTGACCATACAAACCAACAGATCTGCACAGTCTGTTCAGCTACACGACATGCCTCGTGGCTCCCGCATCGACGACTTCACGAGCAGATTCGCTAGCTCGCCTCAAGGTGATCGGAGCTTCTCAAAACGCATCACCACATGACAATCGCGCGGACTAGAATTAAGCCGAGCAATAGGTTCTTCGGTGCGCCAAGAAGACGCTTCTTTCTATGCAGCTATCGCTGGGGCCTATGACGGTACTATCAATCTCGGGTCGTGCTTGTATCGCAATCGCTCACTCGTCCTGGAACGCTGTTACACCATGAACAGATGGTGTCTGTCTTTGGAACCCAGAAATAAACGCCCCTGCCATCGGACCCTGCCAGTGATCTACAGTGCATGGACGTTGGGCGGCTAAACGCAAAGTAGTGGATTGCGGCGGAATCGAGCGGAGTTGTCGCTGCCAGACTTTTGGAGACTGCATTCTCCAACCCTCATTGCTGTACATTTCGTTGCAGCATGGCTAGAGGGTTGTACAAATATAATCTCTCCGCATTACTCACTTGTTGGTTTCAGCTTATGTTTTTGCACCCCTCGAACTGCACCCTAAACTTCGCTGTATTGGCGGACGCCGTCGTGGATGCGCTCAAGGAATAGTGTTGAAACAAGAGGACGAAATATTCTTTCAATATCACTACACGCTAGAAAATCAAGGATAACACCGCTGTCCGTGGCAACGACAAGGAATATACTTCCGTGGAACAAAAGGATATCGCTCCTGGGTTCAGTGGAGTCTTACATCCGCTAACTGGTGAGCCGGATACTCACAGGCAGTCACACTCATCAAGTTTCCCCCTCGAAACAAGGATTTGTTATGGAGATACCGATCAATATTTGACAGCAGAAGGCTTAGGGAAGTACGGCGGCGGAAAAAAAAGTATGCTTCCGGAGGCTACAGCGCAGACCTGAGTCGAAGCATAGATACCTTGCAGCCCCGATTCTGGTATGTATGTCCAATTCCGTCGAGGTATGGCACAAGCTACCATTTTCTGATATTCCTAGTGTGAAAAGAATGCTAGAACCCCCACCGCGACCTCATTGCGCCTTTGGGAGTTCCTGCGGTTTATGTCCTGGGGGCCAAGAGAAAGGGCCCAATCTATGCTCATGGTGTAAGAACCTGAGCTTCGATGCATTGCATCAGCTATCAGAAACACAACCGGACACACAACGTCTCAAGCATGTAATCGAGGATTACAAGCATCAACTTGAGCGGGACAATCTCGAGCGCATCTCCAAAGGCTGGTCATACCTCTGCGCCTGTAAAGACCCAAGGTACCGCGCCCAACTTTGGCGTCGTGAGTTCAATCCCATGGACAGTCGATTGTGCGGTACTGTGCGACATCGCGGGCAGCTCTGCGCGCGATGCTACGATAAGGCGAGGGAGCAACACTGCGGGTGGCTAGCTGAGTTTGACGGCGACCGGTTTGGCTTCCCGTGCGTATTTGAAGATCCGCGGTTGAGAAGATTGACCGATATCAACTGGAGGAAGGGGCCTGTTGACTCCAGAGGACAGACAGATCCTAGTTGGGAAAAAGACCAGAGGAAGCACGGACGATGCGACAGAGCAACTCGCAAGAATCAGCTGTGCCAGAGGTGTTATGATCGCATGTGCGAAATCAGGGGCTTTGGGATATACTTTGACCTTGATTGGGGAGTGTTGCGAGAGGGTTTACGAGGATGAGGAGGTTACTGTCTTCAAGACGCATTCGGAGCAGCATCGCCTAGGACCTCAGCAGAGTGGGAGGCCGAATCCAAAATCAGAGAGCGCGGATCAGAAAAATTATTACTCCAGGAATGCAAGAATTTCATTCCCGCTGACATTATAGGGAGTACTATACATTGTCTGTCCTGGGCTTTCAGTTTGCTGTATTACCAGTATTCTCGGCTAGAAGGATGTTCATATCGAGTCTCCAATCTCCCTCTCTCAACTCTGGCATCTTTGGTTGCCTTCCCACGATGAATCTGACAGCCATACAGCATATATCGCCTGTGTAATATCCTGTCTCTGTACATTTTATGATCGAATCTTTTCGCGATCTCATCTACTTTACCACCCTGCACAGTCACTCGCTTGCTTCTTACCCAATGTTTCACTTTCCAGCATCATTTTGTCTCTGATGATTGGCCGAAACCGCCTCGATATCCTGACTATATCTTTCCGTCAAGACTTGGGCGGTCACGGAACTACATCTCGTTCGATGCAGTTGAGGTTTGAATGATTGAGCCTGAGCTTGGATGGATACTCCAAGGTTCTGACGGATTTGATAAACGTTAAGAAATTCAATCATGGTATGCTGTTCGAATCTACTCTGGACCAGGGAAGTTGAATAAATATTCAAGACGCCCTTGCTGACTTTTACGTTTTGCGCCAGTATAACAGACATGCGATCAGCTTCAGACAAAGAGCACAGATGACGAGGTCTGGTACAATCTGAGCATACGAATACTACACAACAGTATAGATCTCTAATTCCCATCCCACCCTATCACCGCGTGCCACAGCGCAGTTATTATTGTTACTATAACGCCACGGCTAGAAGCATTAACTGTATCCACAAACTATCCATTACAAACCTCGACCCTATGTCGATCCCATTTTTTCTTGAAACTTCTTGACTTCAAATGACTGTTTTTCTTGAGGCAGTCTCAACTCCGTAAACTCTCTATGACAGTAACTGGCGTCCTGGCATCAAAGATGACAAAACATGCAGCTCTCGTGACGAGAACCAACTGGGCTTGAAAGCTGTTAGTTACATGTAGCATATCTTTCTAAATTTGCCATTGTTGACAATGGTCATGCGTGGTTGTATTGGAAAGGTGGCGGCTGAAGACCAGGGTGCGCCTCGACTGGGCCTAGGCCGCCAAGCTTCCGCTCTCGCTTAGCATTTGGATTTTGGAACCCACCACACACCCAACCAGACACGATAACATCGAGACTTCTACCACCTCCGTCACCCCATCACAACCGCCAAAATGACCAAGCGTACGGCCCCTACTGCTTCCGAACGAGACACATGTTGATCGCGATGCAGGCACAAAGAAGGTCGGAATTACCGGAAAGTACGGTACCCGTTACGGTGCCTCGCTCCGTAAGCAGGTCAAGAAGATGGAGGTGCGCACGCCCTGAGGAACGCAAACGGGAGAAGCATTCGCTCACAACCCCATGTAGATCACACAGCACGCCCGCTACGTGTGCCAGTTCTGCGGAAAGAACAGCGTCAAGCGCACCGCCGTCGGTATCTGGAACTGCAAAACCTGCCACAAGGTCACTGCCGGCGGAGCTTACACAGTCTCGTAAGACCTCACACGTGTCCTTTACACATGAAGAACGATTACTAAATTTATAACAGAACCCCCGCCGCCGCCGCCACAAGGTCAACGATCCGTCGTCTCCGTGAGATTGCCGAAGTTTAAAGCGATATTGGGATAGGGAAAGGAAGGGGTTTCGGGCGTGTTTCTCGACATCGGCAGCCATTATCCGATTGTAATGACTCTTGCAGCATTCGGATGCCGGTCCTGTAACCATTATGCGTTTGACAGGATTCTACAAACAATGGCACCTTCATGACCAATCAACCTGAGTGTTTTCTCTGCACACGCGTCCGCTGAGTGACATGTGCAGATCTGCCTCCCCCCACACGTCATCCTATTCAGGTTCTCACCAGTGTACCCGGGGCTATTTACAATGAGACTGTCAACTCCGATAACGTGGGTACCGACTGGACAACCGATGCGTCACTTGGGTTTCTCCAACATGTTGACAATAGGAACGTGCCCGCGAATACTCCAAGGGAACAAAACTAACAGGCCTAGTAGCGAAGGGCACATCGCTCCTGGTAGTCAGTATCACATCTTGGACCCTGGCAAGATGTGTTGCTGTTAGACAATTGATTGGTGTCTAGTCACGCCTGCTTCGACGCTTTCAAGCAGCCATGCTGTGTGTGCATTTCATGTCCTCATTTTCACCGTAGCATTAGGTCAATTCATCAACGCTGAATCCCTTCATTGTGTGAATGATCCTTTCACTGTCATCACCGGCCAGCACTCGTCTAAACCCTTGGCATTTATGAATATACCCTTGTCTTGAATGGATGTCGACGAGAGAATCTACAACCGATAATGCAAAATACTTCCGCGTACTTGGTAGACATGTTCGTAAGCGTGTAGAAGATAAGATATGATGGCTACGCCAGCGACTTCGGCTGGAACGTTGTAAAATGTCGAGCAAGGGCGAGAGACAGATTTCCCAACCTTGATTCTGTATTTTTGTGTCCTTGAAACAGGCCCGTGGATATGGATGTCTGGGAGTTTCCCAGGGATATTCTGACCGCGGAAAAGGCTTCCCATTGGCAAGAGAGAACATTCGTCAGATTTGAAGGTAATGTAACAAGGAAAGATTCAATCTGTGTGTGAAGTGTGTTCATTCCCAGTGAGTAATGCTGTATCTGACATGGAAACATCGTCCAGAGACGTTGCACCTGCAGTATCCACCAAGGCTGCACCTCGCTTCGAATTGCTTAGCTGCCGGGTTGAGCCAACCGGAAACCTCTTTTGGCTACTACAAAAGCAGCACTGCAGAACGAGTACATCAGCCCAGGGCTTCTTCCCCCCCCTGCTGTGGTTCTCAATGGTCTGGATGGCAGTCTGGCCTGGCACAAGAATGATGTTGCAGCTCTTGCACATGGAACGCTTGAGGTCTACTGCCAGACGCAGCTGGGCCTTTCTCGACACTTGCTGTAGATCAGCGCCAAGTTGAAGAGCAACTGGCGAATGGCTGGGGGTCGGTGAAGCATCTGAATCAAGGCGGGCCCGTCTCTCGCTGTCGACTCTTGCTGACTGCAAGGTGAGGTACGTGGCTGCCTGATACAGAAATGCAGTCCGAGCGTGCAGGTGTCTGTTCGGGATGCCTTTTGTCTTGGACGGCTTGGGGGCCTTGACCTTGCTCATTATGCCGTGCCCGACAAAGGGCAGTTGTGGTGAATTGAGCTTGCGGTGGGGGGTACGGTGGGGGTGGCACAGACAAAGACAATGGCGTGCAAAGTCCTTGTCGTCAGCATTTGGTCAGCTCGGTGGGGTGGGTTGTGCCTGGGGTTGGTGTTTTGGGCTAGTGCCAACTAGCGGCTGGGCAAGGACAGCTACCGTTTTACCTCGCCAGGACCGCCCGCGCCGTCGCCTTGACCCGCCCACGCCCAGCAGCAGCAGCAGCAGCAGCAGCTTCACTCGTCGGCCGCACTAACCACCCCAAACCATCCACTAATACCTTCTTTTCTCTAGCTCCTGCCCTACTCACTCAATCTCTGCTACTACATCGGCGCGACACGGCCCGCCCGCACAGGCAGCCTTGTTTGCGACACCACAACCCACACACTACCTATCCCACCACTACCCGACAAGCTCCGGCCATCATCCGCCACCATGTCGCACGAAGAAGACCTCATTGACTACTCCGACGAGGAGATTGCGCCTACTGAGGTCCCTGCCAACGGCGGCGCTGCTGCCACCAAGGGCGGCCTCGGCGCTGGCGACGCTGCAGGCGACAAGAAGGGCAGCTATGTCGGCATCCACTCAACGGGCTTCCGCGACTTCCTGCTCAAGGACGAGCTCGTACGAGCAATCACGGACTGTGGCTTCGAACATCCTTCCGAGGGTTAGTCTACTTATTCCCCTCAGCCTCCTCCACGTCCAAGCGTCCGTCCGTCCATGCGTCCGTCCGTCGATTTGTTCGTCCTTCCGTCTGCGCAATAAGCCAGTGCTGTTATGCGACGGGTGCCTGTCTCTACCGGCGAAGTGGCGCGGGTGCCGGTGCCTTGTCCTGCGTCCGAGTATTGGTCCAATTTGTACATGAACGCGACAGTATCGGCACAGTGTAGCCAGGAGCTGCGTGGGTCTCAATGGCCGCGTCTTGTATAGCCGCTTTCGGCGGACAAGTGCCTCCCTTGTATGGGCAGCAAGAGGGTGGCCCGGTCGGGGGTAGCGGGGAGGACCACCAGGGCGGGCTCACGCGACAGACGAAGGACTGCCTCTCGCACAACGGACGGACGCTTCGATCGCTTTGAGAACGTTTCTAACATGCATTGTGCCCTACAGTCCAGCAGGTTACCATTCCCCAGGCCATTCTCGGAAACGACGTCCTGTGCCAGGCCAAGTCCGGTCTTGGAAAGACGGCCGTCTTTGTGCTTGCGACGCTGCAGCAGATGGATGAGAAGCCAGAAGCCGGGGTTGCTACTATCATGGTCATGTGCCACACACGTGAGCTAGCCTACCAGATCAGGAACGAGTACAACCGCTTCGCCAAGTTCCTGCCTGACGTCAAGGTTGGCGTCTTCTACGGAGGAACGCCGGTTCAAAAGGATATCGAGCTTCTCAGCAGCAAAGAAACTCACCCGCATATCATCGTAGGAACGCCAGGCCGTATCAATGCCCTTGTCCGCGATAGGCATCTGCGCCTTTCTAACCTCAAGCACTTTGTGCTTGACGAGTGCGACAAGATGTTGGACCAGCCCGGTAAGCGTATTCTCTACCCATGCTTGCCTACCCGTGTCGACTGACGTTTTTGGGGGCAGATATGCGCAACGACGTGCAGTCCATCTTCCGTGCCACTCCGGCCCACAAGCAGGTGATGATGTTCTCGGCCACGCTCAACAAGGACGTGCGTGTTATTTGCAAGAAGTTTATGCAGAATCCTCTGGAGATCTACGTCGACGACGAGAAGAAGTTGACGCTCCATGGTCTGCAGCAGTACTACATGAAGCTTGAAGAGCGCGAGAAGAACCGCAAGCTGAACGACCTGCTTGACAGCCTCGAGTTCAACCAGGTTATCATCTTCGTCCGATCAACGCTGCGCTGCACAGAGCTGGACAAGCTCCTGCGCGAGTGCAACTTCCCCAGCACCGCAGTTCACTCTGGCATTGGGCAGGAGGAGCGGTGAGTCGAGTGTAGGCGGTTGGTAGGGGTTCGAGGGGCTAATGCATGGGCAGTATTAAGCGCTACAAGGAGTTCAAGGAGTTCCAGACGCGCATTTGTGTGTCGACGGATATCTTTGGCCGTGGGATTGATGTCGAGCGCATCAACGTCGCCATCAACTACGACATGCCCGACAAGGCCGACTCGTACCTCCACCGTGTCGGACGTGCCGGTCGGTTCGGAACCAAGGGTCTCAGTATCTCGTTTGTCAGCAGCGCCGAGGACGAGGCTGTGCTCAAGTCGATTGAGGAGCGATTCCAGGTGTCACTGCCCGAGTTCCCCGAGGACGGCATCAACTCTGCGACGTACATGGACAACTAAGGGCTGTTCGATGGATAACGAAGGGCTGGTAGATGGACCGCGAAGGGTTGCGATGCGGAGGGTGTGCGTAGAGGAGGCAAGGATTCTCTTCGCGCTTGAGCACGAAGCAAAAGTTGGGAGAAAATGGGAGCATGGCGCAGTGTGGTTGGCCGGGCTTACGAGGCGTACTTTGTCCTGTACCTACTGAAATGGATGGGAGATGCATCTAGCCAGCCCCCCGTGCTTTGTCGAAGCGGGATGAAGAAATAAATTGACACGGAGTTGCGATTCCCGGACGGATTGGACGGAATGGAGGGAGAAGAAGACGATCTTCTTTTCCATGCAGTGAGGTGATGTCATGTGATGGGATGATGAAGGTATTCATTTTTTCAAGATTGTCTGGTAGCCAAGGGTGGTTCGCAAGGTTGGGCTGGCCTTGCCTGGCTGACACGGATGGCATGGATACATGGTGGTGGTGGTGGTGGTGGTGGTGTTGGGGCAGAGTAGAACACAGCGTTGGGTAGAGAAATGAAGGGCGTGGTAGCCTGGCGCTCGGACGAATCGGACCTTTGCTCACCGGGTTCCGGTGGAGATTTAGCCGGTGCGAGGCAGGCAGCGGAATACTTATAGCTGCACTATGTAGATGGGTAGGAGGCAGGCCACTCGGCATTCAACAAGAAGACGTCCGGATGGGCGAGTCGTGCATGGCTTGGCAAGGGTGGAGTGAAGGTGGATGGATGGGCAGGACGGGGCAGCGCCATGATTGGCTGGCCAACGGGGGTTGCGCTTGGCCTGCCTGGGTTGACGGTGGAAGGAGAGGCAAGAAGGAAGGGATTCCAACAGAAAAAGGGGGCAGCGGGAGGCATCGGCCGGATGTGGGCGGAATGGGTTATCGCCAGGCCTCTCTCGGCAGGCACTTTTTTTCGGCGGGGCTAGCTGCTTTGGGCTTTGGGCCAGGGCAGCGTTGTCCAGCCGGACTGCCGTTGAGAAGGCGAGCCAAGGCCACGGAAACGGACGCTGACGCTGACAGCGGTTGCACGGGCGCCTTTTCGCCTTGGGGGCGACGACGTCAGACGCGTGGAGCGGCAGGCCGTCTCGCTCTTGGGGGCGCTTGATTGGCTGCGGCTGAAGAAGCAATGCAGTCTACGCACCTCCTATGGTATGTACATGGTACACAGTACACAGTACATACATAGTACACAGTACATACATAGTACACCGTACATATACATACAGTAGTAGTATACCATGTATATCGTATCCAGTACGTACAGACTCGGTATACATAGCGCCTATCTACAGTTCAGTCGGTAGGACGTAGGTACATGTGCATGCGGAATATCGAGTCTCCATGGAGAACAAAGGCCAGGGGGGAGGAAGAGGAGGAGGAAGAGTGACGTCTTCACCCTCTTGTTTCTTTGTTATTTCCTTGTGGTTGGCGGCCTCTCTCTCTCTCTGAGTGTGTGTGAGTAACGTGCAGCGCCCAACGAATTCATCGTCTTTGCTGCCCACAGCAACCGAACCGTGGTCGTCACATCGCACGCACAATTCCCAGCTCCCCACCGATTGCTGACTAGACCGCGTCTACCATGTCGCTCGCTCATCTGGCCCGACACGCTGCGGTGGAACCCGCGCCCCGTCGTGCGCTCCTTCCCACGCTATCCCATTCGCCGTCGCAGCTTCCCGCCACGCTGCCACTGCACTGCACCCAACCAGGGCCTGCACCCACGCCGCCAATTCTCATCCTGCCGCTGAGCTGTCGTGCTGTCCTCGCCCTTCCCAACCCCCATCATCGCCTCGGACTTTCTGACTTCCTCGCTTGCTCTCCTCCTCCTCTCTCCCCCTCCCCTCTCTCTCGTCCTCGCTCTCTCGCTCTCTTGCTGGCTCTCTCTTTTCATGCTGTGAAGCGACTCGGACGCCCTCCTCACGCTCGTTCCCGCTCTACCGCCGCCGCCGCCGCCGCCGCCGCCGCCGTAATCCATAATTCCTGTTCTGCGTTGCCGGGCAATCGCATTCTCCGCGCGCCACCCGTCGCCAGCTTTTTGGCCACGCCCTGCCCTGCCCTCGCCCACACCCACGCTCCGCACACCTTGCCCGCCGTCTCGTGAGACGCTTCCGCGGCCGCTCGCCATGGCCCCGGCCGTGCCCAGACTGCGAATTCTTTCCGGTGCGTGCTTGCGCTCCCACCACTCGCCCACTCGCCCACACGCCCACACAACGCCTGCATCGTCCACGTCCACAGGCACCGTCACGTCCACGTCATAGCTAACGCTGCACAGTGGGCGGAAATGCCGTCTCTGCCTTCCTGTCGTGGCGCCTGCAGGCCACCAACGCCTGCGACGTCACCCTCGTCTGGAAGTCGGGTTTCGACAGCGTCGCCCAATACGGCATCACCTTCAAGTACCCAGCCACCGCCGCGGCAGCGCTCGCCTCCCTCTTGCTGACAGTCCACGCAGATCCGCTCTCTACGGCAACGAGCGGTTTAAGCCCTACGCTGGTCCGTATCCCCACCTGCACACGTGTTGAGCCCACTGCTGACCAGCCCCGCCCACAGTGGTCCGAACACCGGAAGACGCCGCCCATGCTTCCAAGCAGCCTTTCGATTATGTCCTCCTCTGCGTAAAGGCCCTTCCCGACGTATACGACATCGCCAACATTATCGAATCCGTCGTTTCTCCCCAGCACACGTGCATTCTCATGAATACCACGCACAGCCTCGGCGTCGAATCCTATCTCGAGCAACGCTTCCCCACCAACGTCGTCCTCTCCCTGGTCTCGGGAGCAGAAATCTCACAACTCGGCGCTAGCGAATTCGAACACAAAGGTGCCACCGACATCTGGGTCGGTCCCGCCAACAAGAACGCTGCCATCCCAGCCCAAATTCAGTCAGACATGGCCGAGGCGCTATCCATGACCCTTGGCTCGGGCCAGGTGGACTGCAAGGTCTCGCCGAACATTCGGCAACAGCAGTACGAGCGAATGATAGGGTACGTTGGGCATGCTGGGTGCACTCGCCGCGCTCCACTGACAAGGATAGACCAATCGCTTTCCATCCTGCCAGCATCATATTTGAGACTGCCAACCATGCCGAATTGATCGAAAAGGTCGGTGTACGCGCGCTCGTGTCCGGCGTCCTCGACGAGATGCTCACACTGGCCCAAGCACAAGAGTGCTCCTTTCCCACCAACTTCCGCGAATCCACAATACAAGAAATGACACGTCCGCAAGAGAATCACAGCACCATGTGGATGGATTATGAGGCGAGGCGGCCCATGGAGATTGAAACCTATCTCGGAGCCCCATTGAAGCTCGCAAAAGCGTCTGGCGTCGCTGTGCCACGCATCGAGACTCTGTACGCCACCCTTCATCATCTCAATACCGTCAACCGCAACCGCCCTGTCGCAGCTCCGCCTGCTGCTGCTCCTGCTCCCCTTCCTCAGAACGGTGTGCCAGGTCCTCCGCCGCCGCGAATGTCGTCAGCTCCACTGCCGCGAGGACCCCCTGGGGTGCCGGGACCCATGATGAACGGTAACGGCCCCATGAATGGAAATGGTCCCATGAAAGGTGGTCCCCGCCCCGGAAGTCGAGCCCCATCTATCAATGGTGTACCTCCGATGATGCGCCGTGGGCCGCCTCCAGGACCTAATGGCTACCCACCCAGGATGAATGGCGGCCCCAATGGCCAACGCCGCAATTCGATGGAGGACGCCAACCTGGAGGAATTCTCCCATTTGATGCTCTACGACGACATGGTCAACGACGGCGCTCCTGGTGGAGTTGGTGGAGGGCCTTACGAAAGCGCTGGCAACTCGTCCACCAACCTTTCGCTTCGAGAAAGAGAGCTCATGCTGAGGCAGCGAGAGCTTCAGATTCGCGAGCAGGAACTGAACATGCGCCGTGGTCCTGGACCCCGAGGGCCAATAGGTCGCGGCCGTCCCCCACCCCCCGCATCGGTCGCCGGCTACGATGACGACGATGACGACGATGACTTCTTCGACCCTATGGGCGGTCGTGGAGGAGGGCCGATGATTGACCCTGACAATTTCGACATGATGAGCGTCACGTCGCGACGCAACAAATCAGGGCCCAGTGCGAAGCAATTTCGCCAGAATCCCGAGAATGGCTTCCACTCCGGCCAAAACGGTCGTACAAGAAACCCGTTCGCACGGCCTGGGGCGAATAAGAATCGGAGTAGTGCCCGGTTGATGGCTGACATTCCTGGGCTCCAAGACTCCATCATGAATAATCCCCTCATGGGCTACTCGTCCAACCGCTACGGAGACGTCGACCGTGGGGCCATGGGAGCACAGTCAAGGACCAACTCGCTGACTGCCAGCCGTTTAGATGAGCTTGCTGGCGGTGGCGGTGCAAGCTACGGTGCCTATCCTGTTCCCAGTTCTCGGCGAACAAGCCAGTCGCCTGGCAACCCGCTTAGCCTCGGCCCACGCCCCACGGGTCGACCATCCCCGCCAAATGGATACACTCCCAATGGCCTGCCCCCCAACGGGATGCCGCCTAATGGACGACCATCGCCTCCAGGCATGAGACAGCCCGTTCCACGTCATCCTCCTGGCATGGGTAACGCAGTAGCACCGCAACAGGTCGAACAGCACGCAGGGGTGAGCAACCTTTACCCACCCAAGTCTCGTCCCGTAGTTCGCAGTCTGACAGGCAGTGCCAGCGGCAGTGGCAGTAGTGGCGCCAGCGCTCAAATAGATTCGGAAAACTCTGCGCACAGCAGTCAGAGTAGCCTGGGCCCGCGTCCTCCGGTTGGCGTACGGTGAATGCCGCCGGTGTTTGCTCGACTTCATCTTGCAGCCATGGGTTTGGAGTGTATTGGCATCTTGCATGCAGACCGTCTTTCAGCTCAGCGACATATTGACGACCATTTACTCTCTGTCGAACGGCACCTTGAATCCCTACTCGACCTTTGTTCGACGCACGCACAACGTACCGTTTTATCCTCACCACCGACCTTTTCCTATCCACCAGTTGGGGATGGGTCCACGAATGGCCCGGGGGGAACCCTGCTGTTTCAGGGTCCCTGGCGAATAAATAATGACAGAGCTTGGGGATCTGGAGGAAGAAATTTGTCTCACACACACACACACACACACACACACACACACACACACACACACTGGCCGACTAGTGCGACGGAGTCGTTGGTCGCTTGACACTTTTCTCCTTTGTTCTTTTAGCCGTACATATTGTAGACGTTCTCTTTTTGCCTTTTTGCAGCGCGCACTCTCCTCTTCATCCTGGTATTGGACAAGCCAGCCTAATCATGGTATTTCCTTGCATGACCTTTTTTTTTTTCGGGGGTAGGGAAGTGGATTGGTACTTGTGTTGTGTAAGCGTTGTGTTTCGATGTAAGCGCACATGATGATGGCCCTGTTCCCTCACCACTTCGTTTGGGTATTCTTTTTCCGTCTTTGGGCGTTGCGTGCCTGATGCTTGAGAAGAGCAGAAGAGGAAACAAGCATGTTCTACCATTTCCCTCTCTATCCCTTACCAGGAGCGTTTTCGACGGTGTACGTAGTAGGATCGGATGTAGTGTGGCTAGGCTATAAATTGAGGGAAGAAGGACTGGTGATCATTCAGCAAGTACTGGCACCCCTCGTCTCGGACTTGTTTTCTAACGCTGTTTGTTGTTCGGCCGTGACGATGGCGGGGTAGTGCTCCTTAGAGCGGGGTACTTGATTAGGAGCACATGCCTACGTGGGCGTGTCAGGTCTAGCAAAGGAGCCGCTGACGTAATGAGTCGATGTATCCCCGGCTTGCTCCAACATAGTCACTGGACGATTCCGACATTGATGATCACAGCTGCCCCCTTCCTGCGCCACACATAGTAGTTTACTGTCCGGGCGTGTACAGCGGTGCTCATTGTGGACTGAAGGCGGGGCCGCCCATGTCGATGCCAGGCCCCAATCAAGCCACACCCGCGCCCAGGACCGTCTGCACCAGCACGAAGCCAACGCCCCCTCGTCGCATCCCTGCTGCTGTGGTCAGCGTGCTTGTGCTTGTGCTAGCGTTGGTGGGTGTTCGGTTCTTCGCTGCTGGCCAGCTGCCCACCGGCACCACCACCGACACCTCCTCCTCCTCCTCCTCCACCACCACCACCGCTGGGCTCCTACGATTCCTTACCAGAGAATACTACGCTTCCCAGGGCCTGAGACTGCGTAATCCTATCGTCTTCCAGCAGCCCCCCCTGCCATCCCCGGCGGACCTCTTCGGAACCTTCCACACGCGACCAGAGCGCAGCATGGCTCTCGCCAACCAAGCCCAGCGCGTGGCTGCCGAGTTTGAGTTTGGGCAAGATGCTGTCAACAAGGCGGTCGGCGAGTTTAGACGCGAGATGGAAGAGGGCCTCGAGGCCGAGGGCACCGAACTGAGCCAGATTCCCACGTACGTCACGGCCGTCCCCAACGGCACCGAAAAGGGCCTCTACATGGCGGTCGATCTGGGCGGCACAAACTTCCGTGTCTGCTCGATCCGACTGCACGGCAACACCACCTTTTCCCTCACGCAGACCAAGGTTGCCATCCCGCGCGAGCTCATGGTTGCGAAGACATCCAAGGAGCTCTTCGCCTTCCTCGCCAAGCAGATCGAAGCCTTCCTCAAGCAGCACCACGAAGAACACTACGCCGGTACCCTGAAGAAGAGAGACACAGGAGAGGAGCACGACGAAATATTCAACCTCGGTTTCACCTTTTCCTTTCCCGTCCACCAGATCGGCATCAACAAAGGCCTGCTGATGCGCTGGACCAAGGGCTTCGATATTCAGGATGCCGTCGGCAAGGACGTCTGCGCCCTCCTGCAACACGAGATTGACGACCTGCATCTGCCCGTCAAGGTAGCTGCGCTCGTCAACGACACCGTCGGAACGCTCATGGCGCGCTCCTACACATCGCCAGGCAAGACGGGCACCCTCCTCGGCGCCATCTTTGGAACGGGTACCAACGGCGCCTACGTCGAAAAACTCAACAAGATCACCAAGCTCACCAACGCAAACGATGCGGGCGAATACGACCAGTCGACGGGCGAGATGATTATCAACACCGAATGGGGCTCTTTTGACAACGCACTGCGCACCCTGCCCAATACCCCTTACGATGTGGAACTCGACAGCACTTCCGTAAACCCAGGAATTCAAAGGTTCGAGAAGCGCGTGTCTGGCATGTTTCTGGGCGAACTACTGCGCCTCGCTCTCCTCAAGCTCATCAATGAGCCTAGCGTCCCCCTCTTCAGTGACGAAAACTCGTCCTCCAACGACGCCCACAGCACGACCCAGATCCACAAAAATAGCCCCATTTACAAGCCATGGGGAATCGACACAAGCCTGCTGTCCGTCTGCGCCGGAGATAGCACCCCTGGCCTCCGCATGCTGCGCCAAACCCTCGACAAAGACTACGACATCAGCGCCGTCAGCGTCGAAGATGCAGAAGCCGTTCGCAACATCGCCGCCGCCATTGGCCGTCGCGCAGCACGCCTCTCTGCCGTCGCCATCGCCGCCGTCATCCTCCACACCGGCCGTCTCCACCCGCTCTCGGACACGGCAACCACGGAGCCAACGTCCGGCCTTGACCCCTCACGCGGCGGCGTCTCCGTCAACGAACAAGAAGACATGATCGACGTGGGCGTCGACGGCTCGCTGGTCGAATTCTACCCCGATTTCGAAGACCATATCCGCCAGGCCCTGCGCGAGGTCCGCCAGATTGGCGAACGCGGCGAAAAGCGGGTGAGGATTGGGATTGCGAAAGATGGGTCCGGCGTCGGAGCGGCGCTAATTGCGTTGGTGGCTGGGCGGGTGGGGGCTTGATGCTGGCTGGGCTTTGCCTCTGGAATGTCTTGGGGCTGGGACCGCTTTCACATAATAGTAGTGAGGAAATAGACCTCATGACGGATTGGATTTGGACGCACCGTCTTTCATCCTACCGGCTCTGTTCCATGGGTTGTTTCTACTCTTCCCACTTTGCGGAAATCAGCTTCATCTACCACACGCAAAAAAGAAAAAAAAAAAAGTGTGCGCCATGTGCAGTCCAAGCGGCAAAGTCGCCATTATGCATGTAGGGAAAGTCGGTGGGTAGCCCTTTTGGATTCCAAAGCGCATAAAAACCCCGAAGGCAAAAAAGAAAAGTAAAAATAGAAGACTCGCTTCCGCCCGACCAGGGACTCGAACCCTGAGCCTTGAGATTAAAAGTCTCACGCGCTAACCAATTGTGCCAGCCGGGCTGTTCTCTTTGATGTCTGGAGTGGATTGACGACAAGTGCAGGTCAGGGATATACTATATACCCATTTACGCTCCATTGAATTCCAAAGGGAAGGCAAGATGGCGCGAATTTGCTCGCTTTGCCTCTTCCTATGCTCGGTTCCCAGTCTGTGCTTCCTTGTGCTTCCGCCTTGGGCAAAGTGTAAGCGTTACAGATCCTCGTCTTGTCTCGTTCTCTTTCCCTTCTTCTTCTTTTTCTTCTTGTTCTTTTTATCAAAGCACCAGGCTAGCGTGTGTGAGACTCTGGCGCACTTTTTT
>Ga0182211_1000286_pt1 | contig 16203 bp, 18 predicted proteins | sample G5R1MG_20_FD_129660 | JGI IMG/M metagenome (GOLD analysis project Ga0182211, IMG submission 129660) | Switchgrass phyllosphere microbial communities from Michigan, USA - G5R2_MAIN_03OCT2016_LD1 MG | ecosystem: Host-associated > Plants > Phyllosphere > Phylloplane/Leaf | place: USA: Michigan... | reverse complement strand
CGCCTTGGGCAAGTTCCTTCTACCACAACCTCACCTCTTCCCATTTCACAACTTGTGCACGCCGTCGCAATCATTGCCGAGACGATAGGCGTCCTCGAGAGAAAGAAACGTGGGGGGGAATGCGCCCCGCACGATTGTTCTGAGATGTCGTGGATAAGTTACCTGGGTTCGCATCTTCCTGTGCGCCATGTCCAAGGGGAGTGGCCGGGTCTCCTCCATCTGCCATCATGACCACCAAATCCTCCTGACTTCCGCGGCCGGGTTCTTCGAATGCGATCGGTGTCTACAGAGTAGGTAGGGCGCTGATCGGCACGTGTTACAACGCGTGATGCCATACGAGGCTGCACAGGTTCGGTTTCCACCATGGACTTGTAATCTTTACCTAACGAGCAGGTTTGGTGTCCTGCGCCACAGAGATGGCCATGGCACATGACACATGACCTGCCAGTGGGTCCACCGGACGCGTACACCAGCCACGCCTTGATCGGGAGCCCCACACCAACAACCCTGACCATTGGCCATGCCGGCCAACATGCCAACGTCCTTGGTCTCGGCTCGGCAGCTTTGTGCCAGTGGCTCCATGTGCCTAGTACATACATGGTACCGGCCTACCCAGGACAACTACCTCCATGGGAGTACATACATACCAAGGCATGGCAGGCTTTTGTGCGACGTTTCTATGGAAACTAGACCAACCACCCATGGCCAAGGCTCGGTCTTGGCTTGGGTGGCTTGGGTGGCTTGGGTACCAAAGCATGACGCCACAGGCCGGGAGAAGGGCGAATGGCTGTGCTCGCTGACTGGGCGCGGTTCCCGTTGTCTTTCCTGTACTAGATGCTTTTGGTGCACGCCATGAAAAAAGAGGAGCGAGGAGAGGGGCAGCGAGAAGCGGTGTGAAGTGCCTCCCATTCACAGCCTCGGCCCCAGATAGATCAGTGGGTATCCAGAGGGAAGAAGCAGACAGCCCGGCGGAAATAACTGTCTGATCCGGCGTCCCTAGGCCGGAACGTTACCACGCACAAGCGCTAAGACACTCTCCAGCAGAATCCAATTCCTTGACCCACTGCGTCTCCGTTGCTGACTGACCCTGTCAAGACTACCCGGCAACTTGCTCTTAGGTGCAACGGCCCCCAGCCACAGCCATGGTGCCCCCTCTGTCGCTATGGCTTCTCCCACCCATGCCACAACCGAGGGTTCCCAAACAGACTCGGCCCATTCTGGTCAGTACGAAGCTTCGCAACAGGAAGACAGCCCCGGGTTCGGTGACGAGAACTCCGCGGGCAATGACGTCGGCGATGATCAGCCTGTCGGGCCTCAGCCACTCCAAAAGCGACGACGTGTAACACGCGCGTGCGATGAATGCCGACGAAAGAAGATCAAGTGTGATGGCAAGCAGCCTTGCACCCATTGCACTGTTTACAGCTATGGTATGTTCACTCATGTGCGGCTATTCTAGTCTTTCCCCCTTTTTTTTTATAACGATTGCTAACCATTTGTATAGAATGGTACTTGCGCACTGTATTCGTTCAGACCGGCCAAAAGCCCAGCACTGACTTCGATCCAGCACATACAACCAGCCGTCGAATCGTAGACGAAATGCCACGCCCCAGTACATAGAATCACTCGAGAGACAACTGAAACATGCAAAAGCTCTGTTGCAAGTTGTGTTTCCAACCGTCAACTTGAACGATTCTAGCATTGACGACCATCTCCAAAACGGACTCCTACCTCAGATACCGTCAGCTTCACCGCGGCCAATGGTGTTGAATAACCAGGTACATGTGCGGCAGCAACAAAGTCTCTCCTCTTTCGATGATGGACCGAATTCACATCTGGAGGCCATGGTGAAAGCGACTGGCCAGCTGGACCTGGACGAGGAGGGCAACATAGAATACTACGGCCAATCTTCAGGACTGAGCTTCATGCGAGGACTGCGGAAATTTGGCGACAGGTTCCAACTTCCACCAGACCCATCACCATCGTTGAGACCTCGCAACGTTGCTCAGGATCCTCCTTCGCCTCGCCCTCAGTCACTAGAGGGGGGAGCCACTACATTGGTTCCAGGCAGGGACCTTCCAAATAGAGAGCAAGCACGTAAGCTTTGTGATATCGCTATCATAGATGCCAGTGCTATGTTTAGAATTGTTCATTTGCCTACTTTCTACCAGCAGTTTGACCACATGTACGATACACCATTCGAAAGTCATGGTACCAAGGAGAACACCTTTCTTCCGTTGCTTTACGCCGTCTTGGCTCTGGGAAAGCTATTTTCAAGAGGTGACGAGAATCTTGACAAAGCCAGCCACGACGCGCTCATAAAACAAGGGTAAGTAATTGTTCCATGACCAAATCCTATCTAGTCGGCTGACATTCCCAAGTTACACATACTTCACAGTGTCTCGTCAGTTCCTTGACATTACCGAGTGCAGAGATTTGACATCACTTCAAGCTATCGTCTTTATGATACAATTCCTACAATCATCGGCAAAACTAAACACTTGTTATGCCTACATCGGCGTTGCCTTGCGTTCGGCGCTTCGAATGGGCCTACACCGCTCCTTCCGTGGCGAATTCACCCCGATCGAGGCTGAGACTCGAAAGCGACTGTTTTGGGCAATAAGAAGGATGGACACTTATGTGGGAGCTATGCTTGGACTTCCAAGGTTCCTTGAAGACGAAGATATTGATCAAGAGTGGCCTCTTGAAGTTGACGATGAATACATTACGGAGACGGGGGTTCTTCCCATGCCGGCCGGAAGTGTATCGGTCATGGCTGCCTTCAATGCTCATACGCGGATTGTACGGTTGGTCAACAAAATCTGTAAATATGTTTACCCGATCAAGGGTCCACACTCGGATGGAAACCATGCGGTGACTTACACGGTCAGCTACTCAAATATTAGTGAGCTCGAGCGGGACCTCTCCCACTGGTTAGACGAATTGCCCATGGGATTGAGGCCAGGCGGAGAAGCACCACCGATCATCCTAAGGTCAGTCCATACAGAACTTTCACTCATCCATATCCTATATTGACGTGGCTACAGAGTCCAGCAACTCCTTCGTATGGCTTTTGGACATGCACAGCTTTTGTTGTATCGCCCGTTCCTACACTATGTATCCAAGTCGTACCAAAACAACGTAGACCAGAGAGCATTTGCATGCGCATCTGCGTGTGTAAGTATCTCACGCAATGTTGTACACATTTCTACGGAGATGCGGAAACGTGGTCTACTTGCCGGTTCCTGCTGGTTCTCGATGTATACAACATTCTTTGCCATTGTCTCTATCCTATATTTTGTCACTGAGAACGCAACAAGTCCGAACAGCTTCGAAATTTTAGGAGATGCGGTAGAGGGAAGGGAAGTACTGGCGCACTTTGCAAAGAGAAGTATGGCAGCTGACAGGTGCATCTCAGCTTTGAAGGTATGTATTAGATCTAGCGTCACTGAGGAGCTGCAGTTGACATTTCATAGACCATGTTTGAGAGGCTACCAGAGTCAATCCGACACGGAGGAGAAATTATTGAATCAAAAAAGCGACGACAGGGAAGCTCTCCACGGATGCTTGGATCTCGCCCTAGTCTTCCCAAAGAGGATATCCTAACCCGCCCGCATGTAAGCACTTTGCCTGAGAGCATTTCTAACGCAAAGTACGCTACACAGGGCCGTGTATTGCCGTCAACATCAACTCATTTCGCAAATCTCGGTCTTGAACCCGCCTGCACCCCGCCATCGCCACCTAGCAGGGATTTCTTGGATACCATTACACCTGGCTTTACTTCGATCGCTTCTAGCGCCAGCCTGGGAGAGGCTTGTCTTCCTTCAACACTTGGCATTCAACAGAGCGTAACATTTCCTCCACCTCCTTTGGGTGGTATGCTTATTGACTCATCAGGACTAAACATACCCATCGCTGATATCTCCACTATGCTGCCTACTTCCGCAGATCCTTTGGCATACCCTACCCACCCAATGGCCATATTCGAAAACATAAACTCACATTCCGTCGATCGCAGCACAGATTGCCCTGCGATGGGCGTCGATATGAGACCATATCCCACAACGCTTGCACCGGCCATTGTACCACGGATTGGGTCGGAAAGAAGCTTTAATGACAGCGAAGTCCAGCTCTTCAAAAACATGCCCCTATATCTCATGCAGGATGATCACCCCTATCGAGGATTTGCACAACAGAACGGGAGTCCAGAAATACAAATTTCTGGGTCAAACCTGCCATTCGATGACATGCTCAATCACGACGAGTGGGCACATAACTTGCCTGAACCTGTCCTAGGCATGAGCAATGCGATGTCCCCGTTGGGGACCAGCCAGCAATACCAGCAGGGACCAGAAATCAGCCACTGGCGTTGAGCAGATTCGGTTTAGTAAAAGATTTGTTAGATGCTGTATGCTCACAGCTAAATACATCAATCTTGCATTCAATAGAGTAGAAATTATGAACGTCCGATCTCTACGACAGGTGAGAATTAGCGCAACCAGCCACAGTGTGGCGCATCTCGTTTGCACGATGCGCCACGACGTCATTGTCTATACTTTGTCGTCTGCACCTCCTCTGCTTTTGCGTGATACACATGATGCATTGTTAGCCTATGAGATTACACGTTGGCCCCACGCAGCAGCGTTCGTTACTCCCTTTGTTTCTGGTCATCCGAAGCTCGCTGGCTGTTGGGTCTCGAGCCCGCCAAAGCTCACTAGAATTCCCTCGCATCGTCCAAAAACAACCTCCAACATCGCATCCCCCCACCCCACGCAAATCCATCCCATGGTCGAAGTCACAATGACCACGCGCCGCAAAATCGATTCTTCCCACGGAAGTGACGTGCCCCTCATCACCAGCATGCCCGGCAGCACAATCCCCGCGCCCGTGTCCCCAGCGCGTCGCTCGCCTTTCCTGCCCACCCGCCTTGAAGCCCAGCTCATCGCCATCTACCCAGCCACCCTGTTCCTGGGAAGCATCATAAGCATCCTATCGCCTGCCGCCCGCGCCGCCCCCTACTCGGCCGACTCGCAGTCGCACCCGCCCGAGTTCGCCCCAAGCTACTTCGCGCTCAAGAAAAACATCTTCAACGTCTATTTTGTCAAATTTGGGTGGTTCTGGACTACGATTGCCTTGGCCATGTTTGTCACGTTTCATCCCGGTTTTGGGCGGGGGATCAGCACAAGACGTGTCCGCGCGGGAATGCGATACGCGACCGTGACAACGTGGTGGTTTTTCTTGACACAGTGGTGCTTTGGGCCGCCGTTGATTGATCGCGGCTTCCGATTCACCGGCGGAATGTGCGCGTTGATCCGTGACCCGGAGACGAGGGCGGATCTGTCTGATCCCAAGGAATTCATTACCGCGGCGACGTGCAAGGCTGTTGGTGGAACCTGGAAGGGCGGTCACGACATCTCGGGGCATGTATTCCTGCTCATACTCGGGTCGGCGCTGCTTTGGCTCGAATTCTTGCCCGCATTGACGCGGATGGAGGGCTTGAGGGATGGCAGACTCATCACGCTTGCTGATGGCAAGGTGGCGAGTGTGATTGTCGAGAAGGAAAGGGTTAAGGATGAGGGAGATGCCACGGCACAGGGTGTTAAGTTTGCTCTTGGTGTGGCGGGTCTCATGTGGTGGATGCTGCTTATGACGGCTGCCTACTTCCACACCTGGTTCGAGAAGTTTACGGGGCTTCTAGTTGCATTTGTAGGACTGTGGACGGTGTACTTTTTACCCAGGGGCGTACCCCAGGTTAGGGTGTGGTTGGGAATGCCTGGTGTATGAATGAGCGTACTGCCCAATAGCAGAGCAGATATATCTTGGCACTCCGGCTCAATCAGGAAACGGAGCGTATAGCATACAAGGGCGAGGCATTGTGGAGATGCAAGTTTCCTTATTATTTCAATTTAATCTTTGCATCCTTTCTTGTCGTCTTTGATCCACGCAACACGTTTGGGAGCTCGGCCTGTCAGTCCAAATCATTAACCATTGCTACTAGCAATCGAGGGACATGTTGCATTGTCGCCATATTCGTACCTTATCCTGGTAGTTTTGCAGTGGCATTCAAGCCCTGATCCGATCCTCTATCAAAACGCGTTTATAGAGGCTGTTATTCACGAAATTCCTTTGCTAGTATACATATATGCTGCACAATACAACCCCAGATATTGAAGAGAGAGAACCGTGGCCAGCGTTTGTTGGTGAATAGCCCGGATGTTTTCATGTCATGCGCCGTGCTATTCCTCTCCGATGGCGGGATGACAACAACCCTGCGTATACAAATACTCCCATTTCAACCTATTACTCCCAGTACACATTTTATCAACGATTACCCAAGTAATACGTCATCTTCATACTGAATTACTGCTGATCAAGGGCTTCTTTATTTCTCTCATAGAAGAAGTAAACGATTGCTCAACAGCACATGTTGGTACTTACACAAGCCTTACGCAAGCACTTCTTACAAGATTAGTCTGTGATCTCACACTGATGACTGTCTTTTTTTTTTTTTTGAACAGATTGATGACCACTCCGACGTGATTCAGAAGGCAGTATACGCTACAGCAGCACTTCACGCCGCTTGTATATAATAATGATCATTCTAGACTGGATCAATGGTCCCCGTAATCTTCTCGGTGTCTGCAGTCATGGTGTCGAGAACCTCGGCGTCGCTGTCTGCAAAAGCTTTGTCGCCAAAAGCAATGGCAATCTCCTCGAGCGAATGACCTGCCGTTTCAACGTAGTAGAAATGTGCTAGTCCCGCAGAGAATAGGCAAAATCCAGCGATTACCAAATCTATAATTAGTTTGATTAGCTCAGGTGAGAATATTGAATAATTGATGCAGGGTGAGAATCTAGAAGCTTACAGAAGTAGCCACCGATACCCGCAAAGGCATCAGGTGAGGCCATGCCGATGATAAAGTTGAATATCCAGTTGCTATTACAAGAGATCAGTTCTGCGGCCAGGGGATACCAAGGCAATCAAGAAAATACCTGGTTGTGGCCAAAGCCATCCCTTTGCTGCGGCTGCGGAGAGGAAATATCTCGGCTACAAATACGTGTTAGCACAGATTATGATAGTTCTCTAGGACGTATTAACCTGGTAGCAGCCACGGCATAGGTCCCCACGTGAATCCATAAACAATGTTGTAAAGCATGATGAAAGCATATTGACCGTTGGCGCGAGTCATGATGGGAATACTAGCTTCCTGGAAGGCGCAGACAATGCCAAGGAGCACTGCCATCATAAAACCCCCCGTGATAAGCAGAGGCTTGCGCCCCCAATGATCGGCCAACCACCATGTAACAACGGTTGCGGCAGTATATGGGAGGGCATTTGCAGCCGTATAAAGAAGGGATTTCTCTTCACTGAACCCGGCGGTTGCGAGTGTACTGGGAAGATAAAAGGAGATGATATTGATGCCGTTGAGTTGAGCAAACATTTGCACCGTGATACCGACGATTGTGCGCTTGCGATAGCGAGTGAACACTTCCTGTCACACAGCCTGTCAGTACTCACAATGGTCTTAATTCACGACAAACCTTACAACCCAGCCAGCTTTGCCTAGCTCAGCCTCGTATACGACGGCTTCTTGTATCTCAAGAAATACTTTTTTGACATTTTCCGCTTCCATGTCACCGTTAGAATGGAGATCTGCCACTGTCTTCAGGCTCTCGTGCATGAAGCCATTCTTGGCCAGCCATCGCGGGGTCTCCGGAAGGAAGAATGACATGACAACCAGGAACAGCGAGAGAGCGATTTGGATTATGAAAGGACCTTGCCAGGATAGGTTATCTGGAAGCATGAAGTGAAAGCCATAATCAACCCAACATGAAAGCATGTATCCAGCGATGAGAAATGTGTACTCAATTCCGACCATCAAGCCTCTGGCATGCGGAGCGGCAATCTCAGTCTGAATGATGGGGACTGTCATGGAAAGGAAGCCGACACCAAGACCCTGGATAGTCCTGCCCGCAACAAAGGTCGCAAATCCTGGTGCAAACATCTGGATGAATGCGCTGAATAAATAGATGAATCCACCGAGGCGAACGGTTCTCTTGCGACCGATCATATCGCCAAGGCGGCCCGCAATGAGCGCGCCAATAGCTGCAGAAGCTTGAAGACATGCAACCGAGATACCAGTGATGGAGGTATCCACAGTAGCAAGACTGCCATCGGCCCCACCAAAGTCGCTGAAGAACCGTTTGATGAAAACAGGGTTGACGAGGAGGCCAGACATGATCCCTGGACGGATTAGCCACAAGTCCGACCGGCGTCGCCATGACAAGTACCAGAATTGTAGCCAAAGAGAGCATCACCAAGACTGCCAAATCCACATGTTGCAAAGAGTAAGGCTTTCCCCTTGATCGGATATCGGGCCGTGATGCTTCTAGGCTTCAATTTGCTCTCTAGCCAGCCTTGCTCGCTCTCAACTTGCGTGGCAATTTGGTTGGCACGATGCTGAATATTCGCACTCTGGCTGGCAACTGAGTTGCTGCGAGCAGCCATGTTTGTGTGTGGTTGGAAGAGAAGGAATCAATCCCAAGAATGATACCGATTTCTTGCAGGCGCAGACCTGATGGGGACCCTGTGGTGGGAGAAATCCGGGGTCAGAAGTTGGGCTTATATATCCCGTCGTTCACCACCCTATCGCACCGTTTTCTGTGAGTTGCAGAAGACATTTCTTGGTTCAACATGCGATCAAGATGGCATGTTTCACCGTTCCCATACCTATCGAAAAAAATGGCTTCGATCTACCATCCGTCGGCTTGGGGTTTATTTTCGCGCAGTGGCCGGGAACCAATTGCAAGTGGCCGTCTCCACCGCGGTCCGTATTTAGGCACCGTACCTACCGGTACCTAGCGTCTTCGGAACCCACATGGCCTGGGCCGCCGGAACCGTGATACAAAGCCACTGGGTATGGGTAACCCGTCGGAAAGAATTTCCAGCTGGTTGTCACTTCCGGTTGTAGTAGGTTAAAGGTGTAGTCCGGTCAATCGAACAATCTGAAAAACCACGCTCGCTTAATTTTGAGCAATCCTTCATCATGGCTAATGAATCCGAGGCTTTCCAGTCTCATGCTGCCATCACATCAACCGATGATGCATCGCGACTTTCCTTGATTAGTTCCTCGACCACGATGAACACTTCATTTGTTTTGAGTCCAACGAGGCAGTTCGCCTACGAGAAACGGCCCCTTACTCCACTTCCAACTCCCCGACATGTTCGCGTTAGAATCATTGCGACTGGTCTCTGCGGTTCCGATGTATGTGTAACTCCTAGTTACGAGGCGCTTCCCATAGCTAACGTCACTTCCATATCCATTACTGGCAACATGGACGCATTGGCAGATACGTGGTGGAATCTCCTATAGTTCTTGGTCATGAGTCTGCCGGTATCATTGAGGAGTGTGGGCCCGGCGTAAAGGGACTGACCGTCGGTGATCGCGTGGCAATCGAACCAGGAGCCGGATGCAACACGTGCGAGGTCTGTCGAAGCGGTCGTTACAACTTATGCGAAGCGATGCAGTTCGCAGCGACCCCACCATATGATGGAACTCTCTCAACGTTCTACAGCGTTCCCGAAGAATGCTGCTTCAAACTGCCCCCGCATATTTCGCTCCGGATAGGTGCTCTTGTCGAACCGCTCAGCATCGCCGTCCATTGTTGCTCGCTTGCCGGGAATCTTCAAGGAAGATCAGTGATTATATTCGGTGCTGGCCCTATAGGCCTACTATGTTGTGCCGTGTCGCAGGCGTTCGGTGCCTCGAGGGTTACTATAGTCGACGCTGTTGATTCCAGATTGGAGTTTGCGGAAACATTCGGAGCGAACGAAACGTATAAAATGGAGGCTGGGTCTCCGGAAACGAATGCGGCCAAATTGCTAGCCAAGGCAAATCTAGGCACTGGAACGGACGTTGTCATAGACGCAACAGGGGCAGAGCCATGCATCAGTTGTGGAATCTCCTCGCTAAAACGGGGTGGGGTGTTCGTGCAGGCAGGTCTCGGCAATCCCAATATCACATTTCCCATCGGCCAGATTTGCGACAAAGAGGCGGTATTGAAAGGAAGCTTTCGTTATGGGCCGGGCGATTATAAGCTAGCGATCGAATTGTTGGATTCGAAGCGTGTTCGATTGGACAGCCTTATAACACACGAATTCGCGTTCACAGAAGCCGAGCAAGCCTTTAGGAATGTTGCCGGGAAGAATGGTATCAAGTCCATTATATACGGCCCGAACATTGCTAAAGTGATGGCGGAGGGTACCGCAGAGGGTGTATCCGCGTCGAATCCGAAATCGTAATGGGGGGGCCTTGATCTTGAAATGGTGGGCTGCTTTGCCTAGAGTTGAATAAAAGAACAAGTCAAGAGTGGTGCGTCGTCCTATCATGCGTGATTTCAGCATTCATCATAATTGAGGCTCACCCCACATGGAATCCCAGAACCAGTAGAGGCCGTTTCCAGTCGTATCGACTCCGACTTCATCTCTCCACTCAACTTCGCCATTGATACCAATATTTTCAAGACCGACACTGGGCCAATCAGTGGTACTCGCATGGGCCAATTGAGAGGAAGTGTCTTGAATCTGTGGCCACCCCTGAGTTTCCAGAGAAAAGTCGTTATGAGTTGCATCATTTCCTATTGGGAACACTTTCATGGTCAAGCACGTCAGCATATTCATTCATGATGGGATCATGACCGTAAGGGGACTTGAAGCTCAGCTGTGCATACCTTTTTGAAGCGAAGCAAGGCTCTCGTTCAGTCTCATTGCTCTATCTGTCGTACTTTGATGTCGCATGTTCTGCTTTTTACTGGCTCCGCTCCGTGGCAAGTGCATTGGCAAACGAAGCGTTTCCTCGACAGACATTAACGGCGTCTCCTCCAGCTCGGCCGAAGTAATGTCTCCCAACATGGCATCAGCCTCTCGGTGCAGTAGCATCCGTATAACATCTTTCAGCACCATGTTGCTTTGCATTGAGAGTTGTGTCTTCTTGCCCAATAGCTCTTGTAAACGAAATATTCGCGTGATGGTTCTTTTGACTTCTTGTGCCCTATCGGACAGCGGGTCAGATAAAGCGAGCACTGCCATTACAATCGCAGCGTTGAACAGGTTGATCGCGAGGAAGGCCACGAGGTGACTGTCCGTAGCCAATTGGGCCAATTGCGGCATTTCAGTAATTTTCGACGTTCGCAATGCAGCATCCCACCATTGCTCCGTGCTAGGCGCATGAAATCCTGACAGTGGGCTTGTGGAACTAGCAGCGAATAGGGGCGACGGAGTTGTATTTGACATAGCTGACGGCGATTGGGTCAACCCTGGACCGCTGTCAGGTTGATTACGGATAAGATGATCAACCTGCTGAACTAGCAAGGGACGATGGAAGATGATAAGGAGACTGTCGAAGGTGAGTCGAAGAGACAAAGCCTGCAAGCGGTGCACCTTTGTGGTCTGTGATTGGCTCGACTCGCAGTCAGAACGAGGGTCAAGCAGAAGATGAGGCGGCAGGCGCCTATACCATGCCCAGAGACGTTCATTGACTCCCATAATCCGGTCCGCATACTGCGGCTCTGTGGATCTTTCATTAGATCCTATGGCGCGCATGCCAAATACAATCTCGATGATTGGCGATGCGGTAAGGTAAAGTTCATTCAACTCCCGCTGATAGGAGGAGTAACATATCGAGATGTTGCTGGGTGAAGAAGCATGCTGCCGAAAATATGGGGTCTCGCTTATATCCACCGGTTGTGTGACGTTGCAATCCTTGTCGTTGATTCCCAGAGGACGGCCATAGGTGACGGAGGCGAACCTGGGTATAGCGATTAGCATGACCTAGGATAACGCTTGCCGGACAGTTAGGTACCTATCCCACGTGTAGATGGTCCACCACACTCTTTTCCGTTCCTCAATGCTTTCCAGATCACCTCGGAGCGGCTGCCGGTGAAGTCCAATCGCTTGCGCCGTTCGGATGGTCGCGCCAAGTAAGGAGAAAGAAAGGGTTGGTTTTCCGTGGTACACATAGTAGGAGCCAAGGAGAATGCACGTCTGCACCGAGGCAATCGTCGTTTGGTCCATCAATTCTATAAGTCGAGACCCGGCGCCCCTCAGCAAAGACATAGACCACTTCAGCCAGTCGCCGTTTGGGTAGTCTGGGTCGATTCCACTTCGATGGGATCTGTACCATGCACCCATCCCAAGGACTGTAGACAGCAAGAGTAGGAAGGCTTTCTGGGAAGGGTATGCTAAGCCATCCTGGACCGACTCGAATTTGGCGCGAAACCTGGGCTCGTAGATAACGAGACTGAACCAGTGCACTGAATCAAAATATTCCTCAAGGAGGATGCGCATGATGTCCGTGGGTGGTAAGGCATACTCCAGAATGGTGGGAATAGGGCGTCTCTGAGCCCGATGCAGAGGCGGTCCGGGGTTCTTGCCATAAACGTCGCCACCTGGGATGGCAGATGTGGTACGCGTCAACGAAGGTTGGTTGCCGAGCTGGTAGATTCTCTGCGCAATTCCCATGGCCGAGTCGGCCTCACCCTCCGCAATACTAGGCTGTCGACTTTCATCACGACTAACCGAGCCTGGGAGTGTGGTGCCCACCGATTCCTCATCGTGCTGTGCCGCAGCGGGCGTCTGCGATACTGCTCGTGCTGGCGACTGCTTGCGTCTTCTCTTCGAATGATGTCCAGTGGTATTTTCGCTACTGGTGTTGACGGAACACTCAACATGTGCGCGCACGCAGAGCGAGCATGGTCGGTACGCGTCGCACTTGTCAAACTTTCAGCTGGCTGCGTGTACTGTGGGCCTTGAGAGGCAAAATCACTGACTCGGCTTTTGTTGCGACGACACCTGTCGCAAGCAATACTCACTCGCGTTGGCAATAGGCGATGGGCCGGCGTGTCTGCCTGCGGTGGATACCTCGGGAAATTAATAGGAGCCTGGGATGGCTGGCGAGGCTGAGTCATCGTTGCTCCTGCGCGAAACCATTACCGTCAAGATGCAGAGGTGTAGAGAGACGCAAGAGGGCTAGGGTTTGCATTTACTGGTTGAAACGTGAGCGTGAGATTGGCATTGGGCCGTTGGCCCCTCAGCAGACCAGCAGACCTCGGGGTGGCAGGGTCCCAGGAGTGGTCCAGGTAAGCCGGTCATGTGACCCACCCTATGCTTCTCCCCAGTATTTACATACTATGTACAGGTACTATGTAGGTATACTATGTATGCCAATGGAAACATCCGATGCGGATCTGTGTGGTAATTACGAAGCACTGATCAGATGCTCCGAACCCTACACCCTGCCCTACACACCGCACTGATACGAGCCGTCGGTAATAATGCCATAGTATGTAATACCAAGGAAATTGCAGGACACGCATTGCCTACCTTCAAGTGCGGGTCCCTGCTACTGCACCCAAGTAACGGCCGGGAGCATTATTTCCAGGTGTCATTGACGGAGATGCTGCTGCCACAACCGCTTGACGTGGTCAATCTCCGGTTCGGATCGCTCTCCCAAGTGATCGCGCCCGTGGAGGATTGTCTGATATACTTGTAGTCAAAGGCAGTGGATGCAGGAAGGTCGACAGATCCTAACCAGAGCGGGTTGCTGCTGGTGTACTGGGAAGCACCCAATGGCTTGGCAGCGTTAGGATCCCAGTTGCCAAGCTGAGTCAACTGGCCCACGACAAAGACGCTCTCGCCGGGAACGGTGGTGGCCTTCACGTTAAAGGTGACCCTGGAGTTGCATGCGGGAGATGCCGTGCAGGCCTGTGGGGGGACGTTGTTGGATGACTCGCCCCAGCTAGGGGTGAGAACACCAGCGCGACGCTCGGCTGCGGTAAGGAAAGCGGCGTACGACCAGGTCAGATCAACGGCGGAGAGAGGTACACCAGTATCCCTATCAAACTGCTCAGCCAGACCACCGTTGGAAGGCGTGTATTTCTGAACGATAGCCATGTAGCCGTCAGCGTATGCTTTGACAGCAGCAGCGAGTGATTGGTAGGTAGAAGAGCCCTTGGCGTAGGTCCCGGTGGCAATCGAAGGCACTACATCACGGAAGAATGGTAGGGAGACGGCATCGACCACGATGGTGCCCTGCGTGTTCCACTGGTACGTGGCCGCATAGAGTTGCTCGGCCGCAGCAAGCGTCGCCAGGTACCACGGGTTCCCATGGTAATATACATCCTCGGAGTACCTCCCGATGGCAACGGCTTTACCCTGACCAATGTCCTTATTGATGCCGAATCCAGTTCGGAATGAATCTGTGACGGCCTTGTGATTGGCAAGAGCACGCGATGAACAGGGCTGGAAAGTTGCATCTGTGCACTTGGATAGCGGATCGAAGGTGTGAATCGAAGACAAGATTGAGTTGACGTCCATACCAGTGCGTCCGTCGTTGAGGTTTATGTTGGAGTCAATGAAGCTTCCAGTCCAGAAGTTTTGTAAAAAGCATAAAACCTGGGGGGCGGCAGCAGCGCAACCATCGCACATCTTCCCGAGCTTCTCTGCAAGCGCTGCACCTTCCACAAGCGCACGGTGGCTAGCTGAGAGGGTGAAGAAGGAGGAGCCGTTTACTTCCTCCCAAAGATCGAATCCTGTCTGGTTCCAGTAGCGTACAGTGTATGCCAGGTCCTTGGCAATGACAGGCCAAACTGTGTTGGCAGCCTGGGTCTGACCACCATTCGAGATTAGCCAGTTGGCGTAGATGGTCAGGGCAGTTGCACGAAGTGGTGGCCCGTCACGCTGGGGTCGTCCCCAGGAGCCGGTGAAAGCTGTGCGGTCGACATGAAATTTTGGCTCACCCAAGCCGCCCGTGTCAGGACCGCCAGAAGGGTTTGATACAGTCTGTAAGTAGGCTTGGGCAGAGACATAGTCGTCGATTGTTGACCGTAGCGAGGCATCTCCAGCAATAAATCTTTCCACGAGCGCCTTATAGGTCAGAGCAGCATCACGCGTCCAAGTATAGTAGTCTATCCTAAGTTAGGGTTGGGCGCCATGGTTAGACTTGTGGTTACACATACAGTCTGGGTTTGATCGCGATGGACTAGCGAGAACAAGGCCTGCTGATACGTTCTGTGCCTTTGGACCGTCGGGACCAATGTTGGCAAGCACACCCTGGATAGACACATCGGCCTGGCTTCTGATGTAGCTGTCGAGAGACGCTTGACGCTTCTCCGTGAAAGGCGAGCCATTCACACCTGCAAGGAGCAAGGCTGCCGGGAGACATTGGAGACTGGATAGGAACAGCATTGTGGTATCCCAATTCCAGAGCGGCAGAGGGGAGAGGTGGAGGAGGACTTTCAATCGAGCATCTAGGAGGTTGTTATATAGACGGGTGTCGTTGTGGTAAAGCGTACAGTATGTTCAACCGTGCTACGTGCCCGTCGGCTCCAGTCGGATTTGCAGGTGCATTGTAGCAGCGGACACTGGCTAAGGGTCATACTACCTACCACGGGAAGAATGGCTTACTCTGCGGACCGACGACGAACGAATGAAGTTCTCGGTCAATCGAGCCTCTTCTGGGGTGTTGAGTAGCGCAGGGGATAGTAACGAATGAGGTCAAGATATGCATGTGAAGAGCTCCGACGATAAATTGGGTGTGGTTCTGGCACCCTTCCTGGATCGTCTCACGTGGATAACTTCCTGCTCTTTTCGTACTAGCTTCCCCAGCTAAGCATCCCCGGACCGTGACATCAACACCTGTTGTTTCTCCACCTTTTCGCACCATGCCAGCTGGAGGTCGATCTCCGTATTGCGGAAGCGTTCTTGTGGTATACTCACCCACCTTACGCCTTATTGTAAACGTGCACCATCCTGGCTAGCATGAATCATGGCCCGATACGGAGTCATGCGCAAAGAAAAGCTGCAAACCCCATCACCGCAGATTACGAGAAAGAGAACCACGGTGGCCTTCGTTTTGAGTGCTCGGGCTGTGCTGAGAAGGATAGGGAGAGATGTTGCTGGTGTCATCCATTGGGTGTTGTGAAACGAGCGTCGATACTTCGTTTCACCTTCCCCTTCACTTGGGCTTTACCCATGATCACTCGCCCAAGCGGTGGGTATATTTATGAACCTACATGACGAAGTAAACCCAACCAAAGAGGACAAAGGCAAGGGAAGAAATGAAGCGGATGTGTATCATGAGCACCAGACAGTCGAGAGAAACTTCTCCACCTCAATCTATCCTGCATTCCCGCTCCAAGCTTCCCCGT
>Ga0182211_1000285_pt1 | contig 16213 bp, 12 predicted proteins | sample G5R1MG_20_FD_129660 | JGI IMG/M metagenome (GOLD analysis project Ga0182211, IMG submission 129660) | Switchgrass phyllosphere microbial communities from Michigan, USA - G5R2_MAIN_03OCT2016_LD1 MG | ecosystem: Host-associated > Plants > Phyllosphere > Phylloplane/Leaf | place: USA: Michigan... | reverse complement strand
TCTTCGAACTCAATTGTGTTAGAGGATGATGAATGTACTGGCCAACTGGAAATTTCGGTCTTTGCACTCCAATCAAATCTTCATCTGCACCTTCTCGGCCTTCCATAGTGAGCCAATCGTAGCGTTCGTCACGTTTGTACTTGTCTCGTTTCATGAAGTTCCACCGTAAGACGAAGTGTTCCGCAATATCGTAAACCGCAGGACCGATAAGGCCCATGGAAACATCGTGCCATGGCATCCGGCCGTATTCGAGCTTATTAAGCTTGTTTGACTTCCAGTCATCTACGCCTTCGAAATCCAGGATACGATTGTTGTTGAAGTCCTGGCCAGGGAATATTTGGTTCTGAATGCCAGACGGATGCACGTCGGATAGGGGATGTTGCTTCTCGTCCCACCGACCGTAGCACAAATCGAGACCACCGATAAAGGCCATGGCGTAGTCTATCACTATAAACTTTTCATGGTGTGCCCAGTAGAAGGTCATATCCGAAGCGTTTTCGAAAACGTTGTGATCCGGGTGTCTCATGACTTTTATGTTCCCGTATCCAGGCTCACCCTCTTTGAACATGTTCATGAGCGCCTTTTTCGTATGTTGACTGTTGCAAGTAAGAGCAGCCGACACCTTGGCAATGGTCAGTCGGAGCAGCTCCCACCTCAACAGAAAGTCTTACCTCCTTGTACACGGAAACGTAGATTTTGACTCCAGCCTGTGCCCGTCGCTTTAGAATCTGATCCAACCGCCATTTTTGGTTATAAAAGGGCGGCCGCTTCAAAAACAACTCGGGGCTCAGCCACCAATCGGCAATATAGATGGTCTCCTTCGCTTGCTCCAGAGCCTCGGCCACAGCCCAGAAGTAGTCTCTGCCGTCAACATACCACTTTACCAAATTGCCATCTCTCTCAGGCGCGAAGCTGTTGAACCGATGGTTCTCTGCAATCTTACTCCTCTTCGCATCGGTGGCCTGTTCGTGCTCCTCGTCATGGCGATGGTTGGCGTTGAAAAGGTTGGTAAACTTGCCCACCTTATGCTTCACATGCACAGCCTTGATATGTACATCCCTTAGCTTTGTGTGCTCAAGCTTCTCCTGAACTTCCTGTAGTTTGTCCGAAGCCTTGTGGTTGAATGGATGAAAGAGCTTTTTGAGGCTCTTCTGTTTTCCCGCATCAGACATGGTTGCAGCTGTGCACTATGATCTGCGAATGTAAGGAAAGGTGGGCTGCGAACGATGAGGCCTGCAAAAGTGGCTGGAAAGTGAGGCTTGGACGTGGAAAATATCTTACGGTCGCGTGCACTGGTATTGCACGACCTGCGAACAGACGGTGGACCGGTCGCGGTGGGGGGAAAGACGACGCGAAACGACGTAATGACGTAGTTGTGCGCTACGTCCTGCAGCGATGCCGTATACAGCTTGACATGTGGCTGACTACGCCAAAACCCACGAGCCAATCGTGCTAGAGCTGTGGCAGTGCAACATCCCTACCAGCTTCGCCTTGGCCCTTGAGAACTGCAAGAGGTAGTGGAAGAACAATCGTTGTTGTATTAGATTATACCTGAATGGGGTGGTGAAAAACCGGACCCGACCTCACCTCCCGTTTCTGACTCGTGGCTGCCCCTGTATCGGGCTGACTCTTTCATCGAACGAAAACTATAGGTCTCCTAGTATGTCGGCCGGTTAATACGGCATCTATGTCACAACACCCGATGCCAAGTTTGCAACCGCGGTGAACGGTGCACCTCCTATTACTCGTGTCGCGCAAGGCGGGGTAAGACCTCCAACAGTCTACTTATTATTACGGGTGGGCTTTTTTACCGATGACACTAGAAGCTTATGCCAGTGGCGGGCGGGCGGTAGGTAGGTTAGGACGACGACTATAAAGGGGGGCTATCGACTCTTTCCTACTACCCATCGAAACCATGTCTCCGTTAAAAGTATCTATCCTCGATTTCGAGAAATTTTACAACATCGTCGATGGCAAGCAGCGCAGTTCAGACCAAATCCATCATGGTACTAACCCTTCCACTGGCAAGGAGCTTTGGGACGTGCCTGTTGCCAGCGACAAGGACTTGGAAGATGCCATTGCGGCCGCGAAAAAAGCTTTCCCGGCATGGCGGAACGTAGGCATTGAGCAGAGGAAGGAAAGCCTTGGGAAGCTCATGGATCTCTACAATCGGCACAGCGATGAGTTCACTACCCTATTGTGCGCCGAATCAGGCAAACCGGTAAGTACATGCCCACCAAGGCACCACCACGGTGCTTATGATCATGTAGAGGAGGTTCGCCGCTATGGAGATCGGTGGTGTGGCTGCATTCATAAGTCACCATCTCACGTTGGATGTGCCCAACGATGTCCTAGAGGATGACGAGAAGACTGTTTACACCGAGTACGCACCACTTGGTGTTTGTGCAGGTGGGTGATTTCCCCACGAAAACCAAATCGGATACTGATATATGATTGGAGCCATCTGCCCGTGGAATTATCCACTCATCCTATCTTGCGGGAAGATTGCTCCTGCTTTGACGACGGGTAATTGTATTATTGTCAAGCCGTCACCCTTCACACCCTACACAGCCCTCAAGTTCGTTGAGTTGGCCCAAGCCATTCTGCCCCCAGGAGTCCTACAGGTTGTTGGCGGCAACGATGACCTTGGCGCGTCCATGTGCAAGCATCCAGGCATTGCCAAGATCTCTTTTACTGGTTCCATCGCCACCGGAAAAAAAGTCATGGAGACGGCAGCAAAGACACTAAAGCGTGTGACACTAGAGCTTGGCGGCAACGATGCCTCCATCATTCTTCCCGATGTTGATATCAAGAAGGTCGCTCCCGAGGTTGTGATGGGAGCGTTTCAGAACAGCGGACAAGTGTGCGTAGCGACCAAGCGAATCTACATTCATGAGTCCATCTATAAAGAGTTCCTCGAGGAAATGGTCAACTTCACAAAGACGATCAAGGTTGGCAACCCAGATGACGGTGATAACATCCTCGGCCCTATTCAGAACCGGGTGCAGTACGAACGCGTCAAGGACTTCTTTGCGGACAGCAAGACCCAGGGCTACAAATTTGCCGCCGGCGAACCAGACGTCCTGTCTTCAAACGGGTACTTTATCCAACCTACCATCATCGACAACCCGCCTAACAACTCCCGCATTATCCAAGAAGAACCATTTGGTCCCATTGTGCCTACCCAGCCATGGTCCGATCTTGAGGAGGTCATCACACGTGCCAACGATACCAACACGGGTCTCGCCGCCTGCGTATGGGGCAAGAACGTTGAGGAGGCGTCAAAGGTTGCACGACGACTGGAAGCTGGCTCTGTCTTTGTCAACTCTTATGAGAAGCTGACGCCGCAGGTTATATTCGGTGGCCACAAGGAGTCTGGTATCGGTGTCGAGTGGGGCAAGACGGGTCTGCTTGCTTACTGCAACCCACACGTCATTTATGTTTATAAGTCTTAGGCTGACGAAATCAACCATAGACATCACAGATAATAAGAAAAGGATTTGTTTTTCATAGCCTTTATCTGTCGTAAACTAGTTTCCGCAGAGAAATAGCTAAAGCAATCATTACCTGCGTGTATCATCTCCAAGTGCATGACGGCTGTGAAGAATTTGAACATCGATCACGCCACAAATATACAATGAATTAACGAGTCACCCGAACAATCCATCAATTTACATTCCAACCCACACGCCTCTATTTATCACAGTATACCGTTCTACGCCGCGTCTGCCTGACGCGTTCGCATCCAGACGAAAACATACATCGTAACCCTCATCTAGGTGAGTCTCATGTTAGACCAGTACAAAACTGCTATGGAAAGCAAAAAAAGAAAAGAGCCCAGAGAATCTTAACCCGTACCCAGCCGCAAACTGACGGCACGGCGATGGGCCTCAAGCTCTTCAACTCGTGCAAGCTCCATGACCGCAGAGCCGACATTTTCAAGTCCTTCTCTGGTCAGATGGGAGCTCGTAATGTGCTTTACGTATGACGCCAGATTGACGCCAGAATATTGCTTTGCGTAGCCGTATGTTGCTAGTGGAATGGATTAGACACGTGACAAGGGGGTGGGGGTATAGCTAATATAATTCGACTTACGCAGAGAGTGGTTGACACCTGCAGAGTAATCTCCGACACTCTCAGGTGTCCATTTACCCACAAAGACACTTCCGGCATTTTCCACCAGGTCTACCACCTTCTCTGCATCCGCCACCTGCAGAATGAGATGCTCCGGTGCGTATTCGTTGCTCAGTGTCATGGCTTCCTCAATCGTACTTACGGCAAGGGTGATGGAGTGCTCGATGGCGCCACGGATAATGTCAACACGCGGGAGAGCCATTGCTTGATTGTGAAGCTCTTCCTCAATCGCAGCTAGTTGCGACTCGTCCAACCCGACTGTAATCAAAATGACCTGTGAGTCCACGCCGTGCTCAGCTTGACTAAGCAAGTCGGAAGCAACAAACGCTGGATTGGCAAAAGCATCTGCTACAACTAATACCTCACTGGGACCTGCAGGCATATCAATGCTTACTCCCGCATTTGTGTCGTTCGACACATGCATCTTTGCCGCCGTCACGAACTGGTTGCCCGGTCCTAGGATCTTGTCGACCTTGGTAACACTTTCTGTGCCGTAGGCCATAGCCGCGACAGCTTGCGCGCCACCAGCGAGCACAATAGACTCTGCGCCAATTTTGTGGGCGACGTACACGACTTCTGGTGTAACTTTCCCGTTTGATCGTGGTGGTGTTGCGAGGACAATCTTTTTACACCCAGCAACCATGGCTGGTACTCCCAACATGAGCGCAGTGGATGGCAGCACCGCAGTACCGCCAGGGACATACAGACCAACCTTTTCAATCGGTCGAGCGAAACGTGAACATGTGATGCCTGGCATAGTCTCCACACTTAGTGGCTTATCCTCCTTTTGAGCAGCGTGGAATTTACGAATGTTTTCGAAAGATATATCGATGGCTCTGGCTGTCTCCGGCGCAAGTTGCATAAGCTCCGGAGGATACGGTGCTCTAAGTACTGGCGAAGTTAACGAAGTTGCCTTTTCGAATTTGTGCGTGTATTCTAGTAAAGCAGCATCTCCTCTTGTGCGTACGGCCTCAATAATAGGCTTGCAAATATCGATAATTTTCTCGCTTGAACGCTGTGATGGTCGTTGCAGTGCAGCAGTGATGGTTTCCGGGCTTTCGTCGGCAGTGGTGTATCTTCTCATCGCGATGCGACCATTATGCGTGCCTGCTGGGTCATCTTTACTCTTCGGTACTGAAGTAGCCTCTTTGACAAGCTCTTTTATGCTTGAGCCGTTGGTAGAATCATTCGGGACGCCACTCGTAGCGCCATTCACTGCGACCTGTGCAGAAAATGCTGGTTTAGCATCACCCTGGCGTCTCTTGACTTTGATGCTCTTAGCATTGAGGTTGCGCTCTACATCCTCCAGAGTGACTCCAGCCGCTACGCACTTTGTGAGGGCGAAGTAAAAGAGGTCAGCGGCCTCGAAAGCAATCTCTTGCTTCGTGGTCGCATCGCAAAGCTCCGCTGCTTCTTCTAAGATTTTTGCTCTTAGCAGTTGCTCGTCGTTAAAGAGTCGCGCGGTATACGAGCCCTTTGGCGCCGACGCCTTGCGGCTCTGCAACGTTTGCTGTAGACGCGATAGCCCACCATACCCGCCAAAGCAGGTGGCGGTCGCCAGATGACAGAAGCCCCTCCCCTTTTGTCGGACAATGAATTGCAGACAGTCGTTATCACAGTCTAGCGACATGGAAATAAGCTCCTGCACATCCCCGCTGCTTTCGCCCTTGTACCACAAGCCTCGCTTGCGACTCTGGTACACACCCCTTCCTGTGCGTAGACTCTCGGCAACGCTCTCCTCACTGCTATAGACCAGTCCAAGTGCTACGCCACGCTCGTCGGTAACAAGTGTGGTAAATAGGCCGTCGGGTCGGTCGCTAGTCGCGTTGGCTATGAGTAGCTTCGCCACGCTCAGCGCGCCCGGCTGCTGCTGCGGATCGACGGTGAGGCTTTCTGCTGCAATGATTGGTATGGCAGACAACTTTGCCAGTTTCAATGTGCTTTCTAGACGCGCCGTCTCCAAGGAGATGAAGACAGTGGGTCTGTCGGTGCCATGCTCGCTCAGCCAGGCCTCATGTGGCGCCGTGTCCTGGACGTGGGGAATATGAATGTCGACCTTTCCCCCCTCGAGGGCTTCGGCGACGTGCTGCCTGGTATTTCCCGGCAGTGACAGCACCAGCCTGTCGTGGGCGATGCCCCTGTCGACGAGGGCAGCGAGCTGCTGACGCGTGACGAAGACCTTGGCAGCGCCAGCATCGAGCAGCGCGACGACGTCGTCTATGGCGGTGACGGCGTCGACGGCGAGGTAGTTGGCGAAGCGGCCGACTGACTGCTGCAGGTGGGCCAGGGCTGGGTCGACCGTGGCGTCGGTGACGCGGACAAAGACGCTGCCAACATAGGATAGGGCGTCGCGACTCAATCCCTGGGTCGGCGTGGACGTAGCGTGCGTGGCCAGGCCAATGGCCGCGATCAAAGCGGGAGCCATGCTGCGCGACAATGCAGGGGCAGGTGGTAGGATGGCTGGTGAGAGAGCGGCCAGCGACTGTCCAAAAAAAAAGTTCGCCTCCGATGACTGGCGTCGGCTGGGGCTAGCCAGCCCAGACAGTGCGGGGTGCATTCCGACGTTCCGACCTGCCCCGCCATAGTTGGATGATGAGTTTGTTGGATGGCGCGCGTCCCAACAACACCGCCAACACCACCATGGCTGCAGCGTACCCCGGAGAGCCCCTCCCCTTGGCTGTATCTCGGGCGGGGTCATCGGATGTTGCGGATAGGGCCTGCGTGTACAAAACCAGGGAACCGTCGGACTCGCACCCAGCTCTGCCCGTCGTCCCCTCATAACCATGTCTTACACGCTCCCAAGCTCCGCAAAGCCTTTCACTCTCGCAGTCTCTGCTCAAGACTACTCGGAATGGCGCCAACTCCTTCAACTCTCCAAACTCGCCCCAGACACATGGGAGGGCCAGCAGCAGGACCGTCGCTTCGGTCCCTCACGCACCTGGCTCTCAGACGCAAAGGACTACTGGCTTAACACGTTCGACTGGCGCGAGCAAGAAGCATACATCAATTCATTTCCAAACTACACGATGCAGATTGAAGATGTTAATGTCCACTTTGTCGCCCTCTTCTCTCACAATAAGGATGCCGTCCCCATCATCTTTATGCACGGCTGGCCAGGCAGCTTCATTGAGTTCCTGCCCATGTGTGAGTTGATCAGGCAGAAGTGGGCGGGCAAAGACCTCCCATATCATATCATAATCCCGTCGCTGCCGGGGTATACTTTGAGTACCGTGCAGTCGACAGACAAAGACTGGACCATGCAGGACAGCGCAAGGATCATGAACCAGCTCATGGTAGCCTTGGGGTTTGAGAAATATCTGGCTCAAGGAGGCGATATCGGAAGCTTCGTAGCCCAGTGTTTGTCGCAGGAATACGATGCGTGTGTTGGTTGTCACCGTAAGTGCCGCGTTCCTTCCATAGAGGACCATTTGAGCTCGCTCACCTAACCCTTTCCAACAGTCAACATGATGTTTGTTGCAGACCAGCCCGATGTAAACGCTCTTAGTCCTCTGGAGAAGAAGGCATACGACCGCGCCACAATATGGCGCACTACAAGCACTGCGTACGCCCAAGAACACGGCACACGACCAAATACAATCGGCGCTGTCCTGTCCTCGAACCCACTCGCCCTTCTCGCATGGTGAGTTCTCCTATGCCTCCCAGTCATCGTGGAAAATTATCTCACGAATCTCCTAGGATTGGCGAGAAATTCCTCGAATGGACCGATGCCGACCCCCCTCTCTCTACCATTTTGACAAACATCTCCCTTTACTGGTTTACATCTTCCTTCCCACGCTCCATTTATCCCTACCGGCAAATCTTTGGTGCCTCCGAGCCACTGTCATTCAAGTACCATGAGAAGCCAACGGGATTCTCCTTCTTTCCTTACGAAATAAGCCCCGGAATTCAATCGTTGCTTGAAAAGCATGCCAATTTGGTCTTTTACAAGCAGCATGAGCAGGGTGGTCACTTTGCCGCATTAGAACGACCAAAAGACTTATTCGAGGATGTAGAGGAATATGTGGGCAAAGCCTGGAAAGTATGATTGTGGCGGGGACGGTAATATGAGTAACATTGAGTGCTAACGATCGAAAGTAAGCAAGGTCTGCTTCGTCGAGATTGTAGTAGGACAACCATGTGGCGGATGGAGTCGCTTATAGCATATAATACTCATCCATTGCCACTTCTTGACTCTACGTATTGACTCCATCAAGATCCCAAGGCGAGCATGAGCCCAATTTTGGTCCGGCGTATTCCTTCACCTTTGATGATTGTGAGAAAAAATTCGCATGCATTGACTATGCTAATTCGATAGCAAACCCTGCCCAAACAAAATACGAGTACAGTGTCTTTTACTCTTCATCCACGCTTTCAGCGTCGTCATCGTCGTCGTCGTCTTCTTCTGCCACATCATCGTCACTGACATCTTCCATCTCTAGATCTTCTTCTTTTTCTTCTCCTGAATCAGCCCCAAACTCCTCCTGCTGCCCACCAGCCTTCTCAGCTTGCTGCCTCTTCTTTTCCTCCATCTCCCTCGCTTCTTCCAGTAACTTGGCCTTTGCATCTCTTGATTTCCGTTGGCCAGCCACGTATGCACCCAAGGGTGTTTTATCCCAGTTGAAATCCTTGAGAAACCCTTCGACGCCTGCACGATCATTGGGCGCAAAATCAACCTTTGAGCGCTTCTCCTCCACCCAGCGCGAATTAGCTTCAAGTTTCTGAACGAGCAAGGCGACCAGCGAACTGATCTTCGTATTGCGATTTCCGCTGCTCTTTTTCGTCATAGCCTTTACCCAGCGCTTCAGCGTGACGATGACCGGAAGAGATAGTTCTGGGAATGCAATGTTCTTGGTCCAGAGAATGAAGAACTCGGCCAAAAGTTCGGCAACTTGTTCACCGACTCCATCCTGATAGACGCGAGTCCGTAGGTAAGCCTTGGTTGCGCGAATCGAAGTGCTGAACTCGAGGGTCTTCAGTGTGCTTGGCTTGGGCGGCTTCTTCATCTCTGCCGAGTTGAGAACTTCAACGAGCGCCGGCGCAAGTGGAATGTACGTCGCAGTGGCTGATGAGATCCGAAGGAGGGAGCGGATGAGTTGGAAACGCAGAGGAAAGTATTGTGCAGTCGGAATGAGTCGCATTGCCCCAAGTGTAACCTGGACAACGGGATAAATGAGTGGTCGTAGTGGAGATGGCTTTCCGGCTTCTGCCTCATGGAGAGACTCGCAGTGAGCTGCGACCACACGCGACCAAAAGTCTAGTGAATGGATATACTGCCAATTGTAGACTGTTTTGTAAGCGTCTTTGGTCTTGTTCGTGATGCTCGTCCGCAGATGTATCGCAAGCTGGCGGATAAATGTAAATCCTGTGGTATAGCCAACGGTAGGGTCGATCCCCCAGAGCTCGGAGGCGGTATTTTTCATCAAGTTTATGCCTTCAATATTGTGGACTGTGGTGTTCCTTGCGCCCTTGACAAGATCTTGGTATAACTGCTTCAAAACCGCCTCGCGAATGCTGGGATCACCGATGACGAGTAAACGACGAAGTACTAAGAAAGCAGCTAGTCGACTTATTTCGTTGTTTGCAGAGTCTGCCCACACGGACGAAATTGATTGTATGGTTTCGCGCACAATCTTCTTGAAGGACAAGATATACGGTAACAGAGCCGATAGCGAATCCAGGCCCATTCTTATCGTAGGGGCATCAGATAAGTTCTCCAGAACATAGTTGATAGAGACGGTATGCGACTTGAGGAGCGGTGTGAGGGAGCGGAATTTCTTGGAATCGGTAGGCACACGACTGCCAGGGTCAGTTACGGGGTGGGTTGATTACAGAGGTGATGCACAAACAGTTTGCCACCAACGCTTTCCTTGACAGGCAGATGGTGCCGTAGAACCTTGGGAACTGCCACAAAAGTTGATAGAAGGACTTGGTGGTAGACTGCAAAACTGTTAGAGGTACTTCGAGATATGAGTGGGAATCGACGTGCCTTTTCGATCCGAAATCGAGTACTTGTAACTCTTGCCTGTTTGATCGTCGTTGAGATGTGCTGCGGCGCGGAAGGCCAGGACAATCTCCTTCATGGCCCGCAACGAATGCTTTGAGTCCATGGAGGCCCTCCACCTCTGTACCGTCTCTTCTGTGAGCTCACTGCTGGTAGCCTCTTCGCTCTCATTGTCCGTGGCTTCGTCGGCCTTGAGCTTCTTCCTCGGGGTGGCCTCGTCTTCGCTGGCGCTGAGAGCATCGATTTCTGCGAGGTCGGCATCTTCGGCAAAGTCGAGAAGCTCTGCATCGTTTTCCTGGAGGTATTTGTAGAATTCGGGGTCCTTGTTGGCCAAACCTGCGAGCTGCTCCTTGTGTGCATCTGCATCGTCGCCCGAATCGCTGTCCGACGCAGATTCTTCGCCGGTCGCGTGCGCCTCTGCAGCATCTTGGGCTGAGTCTTCGGCGGTAGCGTCAACGGGCGTGCGCTTTCGCTTGCCCGTCTTGGACTTTGTCTTGCTGCTCCGCTCGGGGATTTGGAAGCCGCCTTGGAAGAACTGGTCCATGGACATGGCGCCGAGGGCGTCTTCCGTATTACCCTGCTCCGGAGGCTTTACACTGGCATCGCCATCGAGCGCGTCCGCCTTAAGGTTGTCGCGGGCCTTGCGCTCCTTCCTCTTCACGTCCATCTGCTTCCTCTGCTTGATCTTGGCGACATCCTTGCGGCGCTTGAGGACATCGTGCAGCTTATTCTTTTCAAATTTCTTGGTCGCCTTAGAGACGGGCATTGCGGCGCAGCGGAGAGGGGGAAGGGGCTTGGGCGGGCAGCGTGGTGTTATTGCGGACGCAGAGGCCAAAAAACCCAAAAAAGTTCCTGAGCAGACCTGCAGGGTTGGTTTCTCGGCAGCTTCCGGCCGCAGCCACCAATCACCGCATCGCAGCTACAAGACCAGCTAGGTAAGACGTATTACATTACATGGTGCCAATAACACTCGCGCCACGCACCACTGCCACAGCGCAAACAGCGCATACAACGCCGATATGTATGCAGCTCGGCAGCCGGCATATGCGCCCACGCCGTACATTCCCCGCACGGCGCTCGCTGCTACGATCAATCTGGACGAGGTGTGCGCCCTGCCACGCCCTGCGAGGGGATGGCGCCCGCTGACTTGCCGTGCAGGAAGTCAAGCTGTCAACGACGACGGCCGAGCGCGACCTGAACGACTCTCTTGCCGAGATCTACAGCATCATCGTCACTCTTGAAGCCATGGAAAAGGCTTATCTCAAGGACTCGATCGCCGAGGCCGACTACACCGACACGTGTAACCGTCTACTGAAGCAGTACAAGTCGAACCTGGCAAACGACAGCGTCGCTGCCGCATTTGGTGACCTGGATTCTTTTTCCCGCGAGTGGCATGTGTGTGCCTTTCGGCCTTGCACGCGGCGTCCCCGCTGACACGGCCACAGATGGAATGCCCCCGTGCCATCGAGCGGTTGCGCTTGGGCATACCAGCCACGGTCGAGCAGGGCCTCTCCAAGCCTAGCCAGCAAGGCGACTTTGCCGATGCAACGCTCGTCATGAATGCCACGGAAAACTTTATCACCCTGCTCGACGCCATTAAGATCGGCCTCGTCGAGAAAGACACTTTGCACCCGCTGCTCGTCGACATCATCCAGGCAGTCAACCAGGTGACAGACAAGGACTTCGAGAGCAAAGGCAAGATCGTTCAGTGGCTCATCACCCTCAACCAGATGCGCGCCGCCGACAAGCTCGACGACGACCAGGCACGCGAGTTCCAGTTCGACATGGATCAGGCCTACTATGGCTTCAAGACGACACTGAAGAACAATTGAGCCTCAATTGCATCATTCTGTCCGTGAATTTTCCTTGCCGTACTATGCTATGTACGTAGTAACGTACTCTAGAGTTTACTATTATGCTTGGACCCCATAAGTCGCGCTCGGACCATCTTTAGCGCTGTTTGTGGGCAGCACATCTCGATTCTCGACGCAGCATCTCAGCCATGAATATGTACCGTCAGAGACGCACGTGCTGGTACAGCTGAGCAAGCTGCGCATCTGTTCTCGGCATCATGTCTAAGCTGCATGGTAAGAGCCGCGATCCGCCTTGAGGTAGAGCCTGCCGCTGATGTGGTTCGGCAGTGCTCGACTTGCCGCAGCTTTACACCAAGCCCTCCGCCCAGGCACTGCTCGACACCCTCGCGCTTCTCACCGCAGTTCCGCCGTCATGGGAGCGGAAAGCTGCGCCCACAATGAACCAAGATGTTTGGAATCCAGCTGCACATCATGGTCCCATCGACCCACAAGGCGTCACGCGATACCTGACAAGCATCGTTAGCAGTAGGCTACAGTGGATCCATGATGAAGAGGCAAAAGAAGCGATCTACAACCAAGCCAGTGCAAGACTGAGCGAGCGATCCGGTCGTACTGCTATGGGTGCCATGTCGCGAACCTTTTGGATCCCCACATCGGCTGGCTCTTTCGACCTCAGCCTACATGAGCCCGCTCTCACGGGCGACGACTTGGGCCTCAAAACGTGGGCTGCCTCATATTTACTTGCCAAACGACTACATACCTTTGAATTGATACCTTCGAATGTCAACTGCAGACTTCGGGCCCTTGAGCTTGGGTCAGGCACCGGGCTTGTGGGTCTAGCAATGGCTGGGCTTGGTGCTGATGTGCTCCTTACCGACTTGCCTTCCATTTGTCCAAACCTTGCACGCAACATACAAAACAACCATCAAAGCATAGCACAGAACAAGGGTTCCGCTCACACAGCCATTTTGAATTGGAAGCGACCTGCTTTGTGCGAGCCGTTCGCTGACGGTACTGATGCCAACACGACTTTCAGTATACAGGAAAAGTTTCCTCTTATTCTTGCAGCCGATTCAATGTACTCACCGGACCATCCTCGGATGCTAGTCGATACCATCCATGAGTGGCTTTCCGGAGATAGTCACGCCAAGGTCATTGTAGAGTTTCCCTATCGCGACGCATATCTGTTGGAGATTAAGGAGTTTCGTAAACGCATGATGGACATCGGGCTGCAGATAGTATATGAAGGTGAAGAGGAGGGCTATGATGATTGGAGCTCATCAGCAACCTGTAACAACGGCGGCGACGAAGACGACGCAGCGCTTGTAACATGTTGGTGGTCATGTTGGTCACGGCGGTCTTAGACCGGACCGGTTGGCTGCATCTCGCTGAATATCGACATCAAAACTCGACAGCTCTGATGCTGACTATTAGTATCGCCGAATCCTCTGGCTATACGGTCGGCTATTATAGTCCATCGTATACCAAGGGCATTTGAGAGCGGCATCGATCATGGCACCGAGAGCGAGGAATGGGTGTTTGAACCCTGAGGAGCGGGTCTGCAAAGGCTGTACGATTAGCTCGGATAATTGCAAAAAATGTCATCATGGCGTAGATCCCTTGTCTCCATCGTGTGGGGGCGGAGTGGCTAAAGTACCACTGACGCTTTTCCCGTCTCTTTTAGTTGCGCGTATGCGTTTCATCCGAGTCCTTTTTTCTTCCCGCGACCATCTTGTTCCCCCATTATACCAACACAACAGATTTACAAGTCTGCACAGTAGCCAGGATGACAACACATACTGCAACACTGAAGGTAACTAGTTGGCGCTTCATTACCCCGCCATCTGCCCCACCCACAAGCTACATCCAAAACCACATACTACTTGGTGCGGAGACTGGAGATAGAGATAGGCTAACAAGGTAGTAGAACCCTTCATTTGTGCTGCAAGAAGCCAACAAGGTCTCCTATGAAGAACGACCCATTCCTGCACTTCCATCGCCCTACGATGTTATCATCAAGCCGAGATGGACTGGCATCTGCGGCTCAGACGTGCACTATTGGGTCCACGGCCGAATCGGACACTTTATCGTCGAAAAGCCCATGGTCCTCGGTCATGAATCTGCAGGCATCATACACGCAATTGGAGACCAGGTCACAACATTGAAAGTCGGTGATCGAGTTGCCATGGAGCCCGGTGTACCCTGCCGACGCTGTCTGCGTTGTAAGGATGGCAAGTACAATCTGTGTCCGGACATGGCGTTCGCGGCAACACCACCATATGACGGTACCCTTGCGAGATACTATTGCCTACCAGAGGACTACTGCTACAAGTTACCCGACAACATGAGCTTAGAAGAAGGCGCGCTGATTGAGCCCGCTGCGGTCGCGGTGCACATAACCCGGCAAGCAGCTGTCAAGCCGGGTGATTCCGTCGTCGTCTTCGGTGCAGGCCCCGTCGGATTACTATGCTGTGCAGTTGCCAAAGCATACGGAGCGAAAAAGATTGTGACCGTAGACATAAACGAAGAGAGGATGCAGTTCGCACTCCAGTACGCTGCCACGGCGAGTTTCAAAAGTCAAAGAGTCGGCGCGGAAGAAAACGCGAGGAATTTGGTCAAGGAGTGCGAGCTGGGTGCGGGTGCAGATGTTATAGTGGATGCGTCAGGCGCAGAGCCATGCATTCAGACCGCTATCCATGCGCTGCGCATGGGTGGTACCTATGTCCAGGTGTGTTGTCAACTACCTGCTCATGGATACAATTGATGTACTGACATGACCCCAGGGCGGTATGGGCAAACCAGACATCCACTTCCCCATTATGGCCATGTGCACCAAGGAACTCAATGTGAAAGGGTCCTTCCGCTATGGCTCTGGTGACTACCAGACCGCAATTGATCTTGTGGCTGGCGGGAGATTATCGGTCAAGGAGCTTATCACAGGCAAGGTCAAATTTGACGATGCAGAGAGTGCGTTCGCAGATGTCAAGCAAGGCAAAGGGATCAAGATTTTGATTGAAGGGCCTGCAGAGTAGCGTCAACGTCGCGGTGTCGTCAATCATATCAGGGCACTAATCTCGTCCGTAGCTTTTTTTCTTCTTCGATGATGCACCTCAACGTTGACTATGTATAGCATGCATGGTACAACACGCCCTGCCGATGCAACCGTAGCAGGTTCGACAAGTATGCTATGATGGCCACGATATTGAGAAACAACCTTCCTATTCATGTCACACCATTCGGCTTCCCGGAATTCTGAACGGTTCTCTTAACGGTTCTCTACTATATATGCTGGAAATATGATTTGATTCGTCATCATTAAATGTCGTGTTGTAGGCCCAATGTCGCTGGCGGCGAGGGCGGGGCTTCCACGGTAGCTTTTGGGGGTGGTAGGCTCGAGTAGCGATCACCTATGTGTGCATTGTATTGGAAAAAAGATGGCAAAATGAAGCGACAGAGAGGCGCAAGACTAGACACCCATCCTTCGCGCGGGGGATTTTCGCTTGGGTAATGTCCATGGCTCCGGGCAGACGAGCTAGACGGTCATTAGCATGATGTGGGCGCCTGCTGGGTGTAGAAGCGTTAGGGGCGTACCTCGCCTTCGCTATATGCCCAGAAATATGCTCCCATGCCAACGATGTAGTACAGGCCAGAGTTGGTGCCCTGATAGATCAAAAGCGCGCACAGCGCACTGATGGGATAGATGATCAGCCGTGCCTCGATGGAGCGGTGCAGGCCACTTCCTGCAAACAGTGGAAGTGGCCACTCCCATGCCACTCCAATGACGCCGAGGACGATGTTGAAGATTTGGAGAACGGGAAACGACTTGACCGCCCCATCGAGATTCTTGGTGAGGAAATCCCAGAAGATTTTGGGCCAGAAAACGGCCTCGAGGCCAGCGGCTATTTGGTCTGTCTGCGCGTCAGTACTTGGGAGATGTGGGCCGCCATGGTGGTGGACGTGTAGCTCACAGGTCGCAGCGGTGAGAATGACGAGGCGCGCCCAGTGGTTCTTGATCAATTTGCCCATATTTTGCGGAATTAAGAAGGATACGCGTAGTAAGCCGAGCCCGCGGCGTATGAAAACGAGGAGTTGGAAGAACGGAAAAAGAAGGAAAGGAAAGGAAAAGATAAGATGGCGGTAGACTACCAGTAGCCAGCCAGCCTATATGACTTCCAAGTCGCCGTGGTACGCCCCCGCTTGGGGCACAGGTCAGAGCGTGCGCACAGATGGAATGGCGATGGTAAGCTGGCGGGGGGCTGAGGCG
>Ga0182211_1000283_pt1 | contig 16245 bp, 16 predicted proteins | sample G5R1MG_20_FD_129660 | JGI IMG/M metagenome (GOLD analysis project Ga0182211, IMG submission 129660) | Switchgrass phyllosphere microbial communities from Michigan, USA - G5R2_MAIN_03OCT2016_LD1 MG | ecosystem: Host-associated > Plants > Phyllosphere > Phylloplane/Leaf | place: USA: Michigan... | reverse complement strand
TCGATGCATCGAGTCTATGGCCTATGTATGATATTGATCGATCTTCTATGATCTATGTAGGTATCTCCAAGGTGGGGACGGGCCCAGGCCGGGGGCAGCCTATCACCACCTCCATCCCCCCAACCACAACGGCGCCGACCGCCTCGGCCGACTACCATGACAACACCCCGTCCAGATCACCCTTTGCCACGGTCGCTACTCCGGTTCGACCCGCATCCACTCTCCCTCACCACCGCGTCCGTATGGACCAGTCCGCAGACGAAGCCGCCCCTGCTCCTTCCCACCATCCCCCACACGCCTTGCCTGCCCGCCGCCACCACCACCATGGACGCCGCGGCTGACGAAGGCGCCACTCGCATCGCCCACACCCTGACGGCCTGCTGCCGCTGTCGCACGGTGAGTTGTCTTCGCCGTCGTCGTCTGGCGCCCTTGTCTTCACCCTCTGCCACCTACCTTCTACCCTATCTGCAGCCGCAGCCATAACCCTCATCTCCCATGGACAACCCAAAAAGGGAAACCCATGATATGAAAAGAACCCCTCCTAACAAGTGAACAGCGCAAGACGCGATGCGACCCCAGTCTGCCTCGCTGCGGGCCCTGCGAGCGCACCAACTCGCACTGCGAATATTACGACCCGGCCAAGGGCCGCAAGGTACCGCGCAACTACGTCGTCCACCTGCAGCACAAGGTGCGCGACCTCGAGGCCCATCTGGCCGCCCTGGAGCGCGACGATGCCGAGCCGGACCCGGAGGATGTCGTCCGAGGCGCCTCGGCCGTACGCGTCCAGGACTCGGACGAGTCCAAGTTCCTCGGCCCCTCCAGCGGTATCACCATTACCCGCCTGGTTATGCAGCTGGCCAAGCAATTCACCGCCACCAAAACTATTTCTGAGATTGTGCCCCATTCGCGCCAAGCATCCATCAAGGCCCAATTTGCCCGCGAAGACGAGCGCCCCACGTCCAAAATCTACCCCCTCGTCAGCCATGTCGCTGCCGTCGAGCTGCCCAATCGTGACCTGACCAATCTGCTCGTTGAGCTTTTTTACTGCAAAGGCATGTTGCTCTTTTGTTTCTCTTGCTCTTTGTTTACTAACCGTTGCTCCCCCCCCTCTCAGTCCACCCCATGTACCCCATCTTTCATGAGCCCACCTTCACTACTCTTGTCGAGGATGTCTTCAGCGGCTCTACCGACCCCTACCAAAACTACTGCCTGCGCATGGTCATTGCCATTAGCTTGCAGAAAATGGACACACAGTACGCCGGCCTGGCCGACAGCTACTACCTCGCCGCCTTGACCTACTTCGAGGCCTCAATCAAGCCCATGAACCTCAAGACGCTGCAGTGCTTTGCCCTCATTGCCGCCTACTCGCTGCTCACTCCGACCCGAACTGCCGTATATTACATCATGGGCCTCGGCGTGCGCCTCTGCCAGGCATTAGGCCTGCACGAAGAAAAGACTGTCACCCTTGGTCCAGGCGGCCGCCCCGCCGATCCCCTTGAAGTTGACATGCGTCGTCGCCTATTCTGGAGCATCCTCACCATGGACTACGGCCTGTCGCACAGCCTCGGGCGGCCAGCCCACTTTGCGACGCGGCGCGAACACATTGACGTCCACTTTGGCGAGCTGGTTGACGACGTCTACATTACCCACGAGGGTATCAAGCCTGCGCCACAAGCATCCCTCAAAAAGTGGATTGGCATCCACTTCTGCAAAATGCGACTGCTCCAACTCGAGATCCGAAAGATGCTCTACCAAAAGAAAAAGGACGAGCCACGAGACGACCACCACCCCTGGTTCGCCCAAATGCTAGCCAAGATGGAGGCATGGCGCGATACGAGTCCAGAGATGGACGGCGGCTCGGGGTTGAACAAGGTCTGGTACGCGTGCCCTGCATCTCCCCGTGTATTCCAGGATGCACCTGCTGACCAATTCCAGGTTCATCGGCCGCTTCAACACCATGGTCGTTTTCCTATACCGCCCATCGCCGCAAGTACCCCGTCCATCGGTTCAAGCCGCGATGCGCTGCTACGACGCCTGCCAGTACAACATCTACATGACCATGAAGCAAATCGAAACAAGAAGCGTCGACATGACGTGGATCTTCGTCCAATCCATCTTCATGTGCATCAACACCATGCTCTGGACTCTGTCGTACTCCGAAGTTCGTAGATGTCACGGCCGGGAAGAAGTAGAATCTCATTTGAACGTAGCCATGGACTCGATTCGCCTTGCCTCGGAGCGATGGCCGGGCGTTGCCTCCGCCATGGAACTGTACTACAATTTGACCGGTGCATGCATGAAGACCTACGACAAGGACGACGACGTACCCATCACGGCTGCTTCCCCCTCTGACACGGCGTCGGTCGTGTCCAGCAGCATGGTGGACGGCGTAAATAGGTCTCGAACCACAAGTCCAGCCACTTCCTCCACGCCATCGGTGCGCACACCATCCGATCAGGCCTCCGTTCCCCCTAGCCACCGTAAAGATCAAAGCCACAATCTGCGATTGCATTTGAATAGCAGTCAGTCAAATGGCACGAGCTCCTTCTCCCCTTCGCCAAACATCCAAAGCGCATCGCTACCCACACCGTCTCAACCACCTCCTCATATTCCCTACACCGACGCGAACCCCAAGGTCACAATGGACGCTGAGATGCCCATGTACGGACTCACGCAGACTACTCAGATGCCGCCTCGTCTCACAAACTTTGCCCAACTTCCGCAATGGAATTTGTCATTTTCCATGCCGCCACAGGAGCAGTATAGAATGCCAACCATGCCCTTGACTTCGCCCTTCTACAATGAAGCATATGCGGCAAATCAAGGATATGAAGTTGCCGACTACCTCAACCCCGGGTGGAGTCAGGATGCCAGGGGCAATGGTCTGAATCAGGAGCAGCAGATGCAGTTGATGCATGACTTGGAGATGAACGAGATCAAGAATATTGAGGAAATGATCCAACAAAGTCACCAGCTATTTCGACCACCGCAGCTTCAGACGTACTGAACGCCAGCAGCAGTAAGCGTGCAATGAGACGGGGTCGAGCATAGGATCCCTGCAGCGAATGACAGCACCCCTGTCATCAGGCGACTTTTCGCTGAATGTGGATCTTGATAACGCGAAAGTCTCGGCCGACCCGGCTTACGAGTCATGGGCTGTGGGCCACATGGGCAGATATGGGATTTCATACTGGACCCTGACCGGAAAAACATCCACAGGGTCCAGCCCTACTTGCGTGTGGCGTTTTTCTATGCCGAGGCTTACTCCATTTAACACTCCATTTCTCATCAGGACATATTAATCCGCGAGGAGGCAAACTACGCTGAACGAGATGGTACCAATAGCCAGGCACCCAGCCCAAGGTAATGTAACGTACAGTATACCAAGCTATTCATGCACTCCGTGTTGAGTGAAGCGACCTCTTTTTTTCCTCCTACCCATTTCCCGCTTCTTCCTTCAGTCCCTAACTTTGGGCCTTATTTATCCCCCCTTTTCTTCTATCTCGTTTACTAAGAATACCCTTTTTGGTCTCTTATCCCAGTATACCTTATTCCGTTATACTACTAGCTTTTGCCCTGACCTCGTCCTTTTTCTAAACCCCCATCTCCCCTGATGCTCGAAAAGATTTTCCCAAGGTGCTGGGTAAGTTTTTCTACAATAAAATCTACCTACCGTGCGCTGTGGGAACGTCCGCGTGGACGGCCACGGCCACGGCCACGGCTATGTCCGCGCCCACTTACTCGGGCACTGCTGGTGCCACGGCTAGTTGCACGTCCACGTCCACGTCCACGTCCACGACCTTGGCTGCTTCCAGCGCCACGTCCCCGCTCACTCGCACCCACACTCTCAGGTGCCCCTCCGCGACGCCACCACCCACGCCCATCCCCTCCACTCCGATACAACGACGGTCCTCTTAGCGCCGAAAACCGCAGCACTACTACCAGACTAGGTGCCGAAGTTACAGTGTCGTAGGTCGTGCGTGGTTTGTTCGTCTGGAGGGGTGCCGGTGCCGGCGTGGGGGGGATTGGGCTGGGTATGCGGGGGCGAGGGCGGAGAATCTGTGGTGGTTGTTTTCGTTAGTTGTACGTTGAGAGGAAGTGGAGGGAGCGGAGGGGTTTGTGTACTCTGGTTTCGGCAGGGTGCGGCTGTGTTGTTTTTGCTTCTTTGGTAGTGGTAGTAGCGGAATCCTGCGACGGGTTGCGTATACCCCGATGAGGCGGATCTGTGGTGTGTGTTCTCGGCGTACGCGTGGTGCGGCTGGGACGCTCCTTCGCTGCGTCGTTGGGTGCGGCGGTGCTGAATTGACTGCTGCTGCTGCTGCTGCTGCTGTTGCTGCCCCTGCTGCCACTCCTGGACTTTGCGTTGTTGGCATCGGGGCCATCGCTCGGTGTCTCCCTGTTTGCGGTTCGCGATTCGTTCTCGACGTATAAGGCTCCTAGCGCTCGTAGCAACTTCCGTAGCACACGCACAACCAAGTCCCCCTTGTCTATCGCCGCCGGCGCGTCCGTGGTAATCGCAGTGTCGAAGGCGGCAAGTCCTCGTGCGCGGATGTCGTGGAGCAGCGATGGGTCTTGGGCGAAGACTGCGCGACGGCGGTGCAGCTCGGTTGTGGCGGCGGGGTTGGGGAGCGTGAGGGTTTTGATGGCTGTGTCGAGGGCGTGGGTGTCGAGATTTGGGTAGTCGTTGGGATCCATGCTGGCTGTAGCGGTCAAGGGTAGATGGGGTGGGTGGTTGAGTGAAGGGTAATAATTTGTCGTGACGTTTGGAGTTGGCGGGATGACGCTGTGCTCGAAGGGGAGAGGCTATGCACGTGTGATGAGATGCTTCCACGCGTCTGCGTGGGCTGGTTGTTGTGGTCGCCCCAGTTTTGGCGGCGTGCAATCGCAGTGTCGTTGGTGGGGTGGTAGTAGTTGTAGTCTGATTGTCGTGCTCTCGATTTCTGTACAGGATCAACACATGAACGACTGACTTGTCTTTTCTCTTGTACCGTTGATATTCTTTGATGATATGTGTCATAATAGATTAGCATAGCGCTTTTCGTATATACTCCTACCTGTTTTGTCTCCATGGTGCTGTCGTGCTTGTGCTACGACACTGCCGTGGTAGTCACTGCTCCTTGTATAGGTTTCCCAATGGTAGCTTCTCTCGATGCGATAGATGTTCCAGGATACTAATTTGGTTGGCATACTCAAGTCGTCCTCTCACGTCTTAGGCGCGTCTCATGCAGTGATTCGAACAGTCAAGCTGGTTTCATAGTCAACTTTTTATTCTATTAGACAACTCCTCATCCGAAACACAAGTATCCTGTCTCCGGATTCACAGAGTATGGCACCAACATACTACACGAATTCTCGCCCAACTAGTGTAGTAATCAATCCCTTTACAGCCCGCAGAATCAAAACTTCCTTACCTTGCCACCCACCTCGCTCATTCTCCCTTTGCTAAATAATCCTGTCATCTCAACAACACCGCCCACTTACCCACATCCACGTCCCCGTAGATCATTGCACCGAGCCACAACTTCCGCACAGTAGCTCTAGCCCACAAACCTCTGTTTAAGCCCTGTGCCTTACGTGCGATTTAGATTAGACCAGCGTGGGGCAGGTCTGCGATGGTGTGCCGTCCTGCTGTAACGGTAGATAAATGTAATAAATTGCTGTCTGGTGGTCCTCGTGAACAGTGATCCGCTATGCATATGCGGCAGCTGTTAGTTGCAACAGAATCTCCTATTACGTAATCTGCCGAAGATTTCTAGCTTAAAGGGCGGACTGTTATCGGAACTAATGATGGGGTTGGCGAAGTAGATAATTTGCTGGTAGCTCAGGCTATTCATCGTGGGATTGGCTGTTAGTGCTGAGTGCTGCTGTACTCTTTGTGTAGAGTAAAGAGAAGAGAAGATGTAGTTTTATTCTGTGGTTAATTATGAATGCGACGGCTGGTGAGACACATAGTCCAAGACAATACGAGACACAAAGGCAAATATCTACAGCATAGCCTAAAACACGAGATGTTTGAAGGAACATTGACTTGGACTCGAATTTTCCATCCTAGACAGATGTCTAAAACTTACGCTCCTAATATCTAGGAAATTGAACATGACTGTATCTCGTCTCTGCTCGGCAGCGATGAAGAAGATTAAACGTAATCTCTAGGAGTATCAATTTGCCGTGCTGTCCTTTCCCAAACACGACATCTTAATCTCCGCCTCGAGTCCCGGCATGTTTAAACGAGCCACGTCCCACCCACATGCCAGACTCTCGCAATGGAGTACCAGCGAACTAAGATGGCCAAAGGTCTTCCCACAACCCTCTGCGCGGCAAATGAAAGGTTGCAGCACGCCACCCTTAACCCACTGTTGCATCTCGTCGAGGTTGATACGGCCAGTGCGCAGCTGTACATGCAGGTCGATGTCCATGTACAACGGCGAGTACCACCACTTTCCCAAACACCGCATGATACACATAGGCTGAGTAAGGTAGAGACACTTGCCTGACTCCAAGTGATTGATAAGACTAGAGTAGGTGCGCATAGGTGCATGACAGCCCCAGCAAGGTATATTGTTGGACGAGTGCTTGGTCATGTGCTGTGGGCAATGTCAGTACATAATATTACAGACTCTTCATGTGAATTGGGGGGGAAATGCGCACAATATTGTAATTTCCCTCGTGGTGGGTTTGAAATCCACACTCCCCGCATAAGTAGCAATGTGCCAGATGCATCGCAAGTTGCGTCTTTCCTGCGCAAATTTCCCCGCATTGAGGGCAAAGCAATGCGAAAGAGCAAGTCTCGTAGTGGGAATTGAGCTTGTTAAGACTAGGCAGGATGCGCCTACAGCCGATGCATTGATGGTGGTCCTGGCTATGATGCTGGTTGAGGGTTGCCTCGTCCGGGCCATCGAAGTCGCAGCCAACTTGTAGGCAATGCTTGTGCTCTACAACCAGCTCAGTATCTATTAGGAAGACCAGGAAAGTACAGCTGGGAGATCAGAAAATCTGAGTTACTCACTGTTGGTCTTCTGCCAATGTGCGTCACGCTCGTCTTGGGTACGGAAGCGACGGTGGCACGATTCACACCAGGTATGCTTCCCTGCAGTCTGCAGGTGTCGTCCAAGCTCAATGCTGCTACGAAATCCCAGAAGACAGACCAGACAGGCAAACTGATGGCCAACGTGGTAGTTGTTCTCGAAATGGTTCTTCAGGGCCCAGCTATCCTTGAAGGCACTCAAGCATAGATTGCAGAAGGTCTCATGGCCCCAGGAGTTGTCGACATGGTTCTTGAGGCCGTTACGGTCTTTGAACACGCGCTTGCAGAGGTTGCAGTAGTGTTGATGCTCCGGCAACTGCTTAACGTGTGAAAGAAGTGAGGCCTTGCTGGAGAACTTTTGTGAACAAACTCCGCACCAGTTCTCATGCGGATCATAAGTCTTCTCACTGCCATCAGCTGTCGATATGGAAATGGCGCGGTCACGCGTCTGGGTAAGTACAGCGCGATTGAGTGCCGCTCTGCTGTGGTCTCTCATGATCAGCGTCTTCGCTCCAATATTCGGAGCGCGTCTCTCCTGGATGATGCCGCGCTTCTTCACCTCCTCCCATGGGACGGAATCATCGCCAATCTGGTTCAAGAATGGATTGCGAGATGGATCAGCGGTAGCGTGTCTTGCAGGCGCCACATTTTCGTCTTTTTCGACAAACAGCGCGTATCGATTGCTGCCTCGGACAGCCATCGTGTAGGTGGAAGGGGTAGAGAGGCGGTAAGGGGTGAGGGGTGAATTGAGTGGGGAAGTGGATTAATTCGATGGATAGATGTGTTATGGGGAAATTGCCACTGGGCAGCAAACACGAATATGGCGCGTCTCTGGCCGGTGAGAGCATGGAAACAGAGAGCGGTGAAGAGAACTAGGCCGTTGGACATGGCGCAGATGGACTGCTCGTCGCTAACAAGGCCATAGTAAACAACATTACGTCAGCAAACAAATGAGACAAGAGGGGAAGGAGTGACGACGTGGACACCTGGGCAGGTGCCCGCGGCCTTTCAACACCATCCGTAATGGCAATCATTCCCCCACTGCTACACCGGTACCTACGTGAGTGAGTTCTGGTACGATTCCATGCTTGAATACAACGTAGCCAGCGTTTACCCTATACATCAGCGCTCGAAGTTTATCTTGCGGTACTTGCCAGACGACGAGCACACCGAGAGATGCTTCACTACCAAAGACGCAGAACGCGAGGAGCACGTACACGATCGCTGTCAGGAAAGAGCCACGACGGCTCCATCAAGCCATCGCGCGAAACCGTGAAGCACCAGGGACTCTTTTCAAGAACAAAATTCCACAAGCCTCTGCACCCGGATCAGGCCCCCGGAACTCTGCTGGAAGGAGGCCGGCGAAGTGAGTTCCCTCAGCCCGAAAGACGCAGGATGAAATTGAGTTGGCTTTTGAACAGAGTAGCTGGTGCAGAATGCCACGATGGAACCTCTTTGACGGGACATGGTCACTGTCTCGTCTCGCTGGGGTCAGGGCTAGATTTGCCTGTGTTGGTGATCCGCGGTTACTGTCAGGCAACGTGGCCCGAGAGAGTATGTGATAAGACCGAAGTGGCTCACGTAGGGCATATACCTCTCAGTCCAGCAATCCACCAGTTCGGAGGTTACTGCTAACATTCTGGTCATGTTACCGGAGCGGGGATTGACATTGCGGTTTTACCGCTACAGACCGACCATCCAACCACGACAAACGCCTCGCAACCAACTGCGAAAAATCAAGAGGACTGGTTGGAAAGAAGAAAGCTCAAGAAAGCCAATCAAGGCCATGGCGTGGCGGCAAGGCGAAACGCAATACCGTTTGAATCGACTTCCAGCCGGGCCAACTAACTGCCGTCGTCTATGTAGTCAACTGGATGCCACGTAACACACATCACGTGGCCGACATCTTCCCCACCACACACAGGCCGCCAATGCCCTGGAAAGAACAAGGCAGTAAGGAATCCATGCACGAGTCGCATCGCTGTCACTTGTGTGTTGTCTTGCATTGATCCGGCCATGTTACTTATTCCTGTGCTCCCTACCTAGCATTGACTCCGTATCTTTCCTTCTCAGGGTCTCTTCATACATCGTTTCCGCTAACTGCCCCCCCATCCCGGACCCTGCATAGCCATCGACGGCGCTGTGTAACAGTGCCCGCATTTTAAACACTTTTTGCCATCACCGTTTGAGACCAGCGACCTGGTTGGTGGGCTCGGCAGCATGTGCTTCCACAACTACACTTCGCACAACGGCTGCGGCCATCTGGGCGAATCGCATACCCAGCCATGGACCCTCTGCGACGGCGGACTGGCTCGTCTCAACGCCCTCCGCGGCCCCAATTCGCCGTCACTGTCACCTTCCGCTGCAAACGGGCGATTAGCCAAGCGTGCTTCTTCCTCCGCGCGGCGCTGCTTTTCGCTCAGCGGAAGGCTCTCGCGCTCCAGCACCATAGCATCATGCAAGTCCAATCGCGCCGTCTCAGGTCCATCTAGCATCATGACGCCACGCGGGTCGACGTCAAGCTACGGCTCGTACGCCCCCGCCACGGCACTGGACTACTCGACGCTTCCCGACCACCAGCTCCTAGCCGTCAAGTGCAACCAACCAACCAAGCGCACGCACGTGACGCGCGAGATGCGTGTGTGCCGAAATTGTGAGCGTAGTCTTGCTGACATGAGAAATATGCTGGCGCGGTACGAAAAGACGGGGAGTATTATGGGCACGGCGGCTTTTGACAGGTTCCTGCGATGCGAGGGCGAGGGCGGAGGGGAGGGCGAGGGCGATGTGACGGTGCCGTTGTATGATGATGAGGACGAGGGCGGCGTGTTTGGAGCGAGACAGGCGATTGTCATGGGCTTTTCGGAGAGAGAGTGGGATGCTCGTCATGGTGCCAAGGGGCTTGCGCATGTCGCTCGTTTTTGAAATCGAAGGAAGATGGGATACCGATTTTTTTTCCTTGCATTTGAAAGTAGGTGAAAGTAGGTAATGCTGAGCGAGTGATGGGGAGCCGTAACCCAAGTTTTCCTTGACCGAATGCATTGTCGCCTCGGCTTCTCTCTCCCTGGCTCCTTAACGATTACCTATCCGAATCTTGGTGTTGCATCCTCTACATAGTAATAGCTCCGCGTCGCTGCAACTACCTTGTACGTTGAGGGATAATGCACATATTTACCTACCTATCTAGTAGATATACATAGGTATGGCGTGAGATGTTGTTATCCAGGGCGTGGGGCCGGCCCGTCTTTTCTTGGGCCCACTGGGATGAAACGTCGAATTTCCCGCAAAAGGACTGTGTGTCCTCTAGGTAGGTATACCTATCGACCCTAAAGGTATAGGTACATGCCTAGGGGTAGTACGTAGGTACAGATAGGGAGCAAATAGGCCAGGGTCTTCTACTCAAAGCTGCAACCCCGAGTAACTGTACAGCGTACCATGTACACACATGTACCTGGTTGAAAATCTCTGAATGCATAGGTAGCTGGTTCCCAAGGTAGGTACTACCTATATATATCGTGTCCAAGGGTGGCTTAGGGAAGAAGGGCTTGACGTGAGGGGGGAGAGGTACATAGATGGCGGTTAGGCACGTACTGTGTATGTAGTTGTTACAGATGGAGGGTTAGGAATGCCGTTGGTGTACCTATTGTGTCACGTGTACATGGGATTTCTACTGCCTCTTCATTTACCTTCGTAGTAGGGACTGTGCATGTCTCCTCCTTGCCTGAGTGAGTTCCAGGGTTATCTATCGTATTCACACCTCAACCCATGTCCCTGTGGTGTCCCTGTGCTGAAGAAGCCCTGCCCACTTTTCTTTAAGTTGACGAGATGCGCAGCGCAGCCATGGGAGGCCTCCCTCTCCGCCTACCACCCTTGACAAGTAGGGAATGCAGTTCTTCTTCTCGCCTCTGCTGGCAGTATGGGCCGCGCACGAGGCGGTTGCGACGCCGTACCGTGTCAAGGAAACCCACCATGTGCCCGACGCATGGCAGAGGCTGGGCGCTTCCCACGGCGGGCAGACGATTCAGCTCCAGATAGGCCTGAAGCAGGCTCGATTTGAGGAACTCGACCGTCACCTGAACGAAGGTAGGTTCGCTCTCCATCCAACGCACCGCCCGTACGGTGCCTAACGCACACAACTTGTAGTCTCTGACCCAGACCATGTGCGCTACGGCCAGCATCTGAGTGCCGACCAAGTGAATGAGCTGGTTGCCCCCAGCTCCGAGACGCACGAGCTGGTGCATGCCTGGCTTCGCGAAAATGGCGTCGACACGGACAGCGTGGGCTACAGCGCTGCCAAGGATTGGATCATTGCGCCGCTCCCCATTGCCGCCGTGGAAAAGCTCCTCGACACGCAGTACCACGACTACCAGCACCGCGACGGATCCATCATAGCCCGCACGACTCGATGGTCGCTTCCACGCCATCTGCACCGCCACATCGACGCCATCCAGCCCACCACGTCCTTTTTCCACGTAGCCCAGCAAGAAGCGACCTACCGCAATGAAGCGCCCCAGGTGCCCGCAAGCTACCATACCCCGACGAATAGCACCCTCGCCGCCGCCTGCAACGTCACTTCTGTCACACCCGAATGCTTCCAAACTCTCTATTCGACCAAGTGGTACAAGACCCAGGCCACGGACAAGAATCACGTCGCCTTTGCCAACTATGTGGGCGAAGTCCCCATCCGCTCCGACTTGAAGCTGTTCCTGGACAAGTACCGGCCCGAGGCTTCGTCGCAGGCTCAAGATTTGAAGCAAATCTCCATTAGCAACGGCACCGTCCAAGATGGTCCCTTGACCCCAAACCAGATCCTCAAAAGTCTGTGCCGCGAGGCCAATCTCGACGTACAGGCCATTGTTGGCATGACCGGCAAGACGCCCGTCACCAGCTACTCCACCGGCGGCGAGTCGCCCCCCTTCACGCCCGACACAGGGACCCCCATCAATACCAACGAGCCGTACCTCGCCTGGGTCAACTGGCTCTTGTCGCAAAGCGCCATCCCCCAAGTCATCAGCACCTCGTACGGCGACTCGGAGCAAACCGTGCCACGCGCCTACGCCGAGCGCGTGTGCCAGCAATTCGCCCAGGTCGGCGCGCGCGGCACCACACTCTTCTTCTCCTCTGGCGACTCGGGCGTCGGCCCCGCAGACCAGTGCATCAGCAACGACGGGAAAAATACGACCCGCTACCTCCCCTCGTTCCCTGCCTCGTGCCCTTACGTCACCACCGTCGGCGCAACCATGAACTTTGAGCCCGAGGAGTCGGCCTACACCCCGGCGCGCCACACAAGCAGCGGCTTCATCGACTTTTACGGCAGCGGCAGCGGCTTCTCCAATTACTTTGACCGCCCGGCGTACCAGGAGGCGGCCGTGTCGCAGTACCTGGCGGCGCTGGGCAACCGGCCCGACGACGACGCGGGCTTGTACAACCCACGCGGCCGTGGGTACCCAGATCTCGCGGCCCAGGGCCTGTACTTTTCCTTTTTCTGGAACGGCCAGCAGGATACCATCAGCGGTACCTCGCTCGCCACCCCGCTCGCCGCAAGCATCTTCTCGCTTGTCAACGACGCGCTGCTCGCGGCCGGCAAGCCTGCGCTCGGCTTCCTGAACCCATGGCTGTACAAGCGGGGCTACAAGGCGCTGACGGATATCACAAACGGCACCAGCTACGGATGCAATGGCCAGGGCTTCCCGGCGAGGGAGGGCTGGGACGCGGTGACGGGCTGGGGAACGCCCGTGTTTCCCAAATTGCTGCAGGAAGCGGGTGTGGGGTCGTAGGGTACAAGTAGAAGGGTAGCAATATGTGGCTGCAGGAATTTGTGTATTAATGCTTTATTTAATGTACATAATACAAATCAAACGGAGCGAAAAAAAAAGCTGTGAATCTATCCCCTGCTACAGGTCTTGATTTACCGAGCTGGAAATTGAGGATTTCCTACTATGACGTAGCCTTGTGTAGCCAGTGAGGTGCTGACATAATCACAGGTCCCATCTTGCCCCGGTTGCTGAACAGGGGGCGTATTGGAGTGGGCAAGCGGGGGAGGCAATGCATGCGAAGAAGATTTACGAGAGTGATTGGCCAAGAATGGATGGATTGGACATCATGAATTAAATTGCCTGGTCGCCCCAGTGTATCTTCGTGTCTTGAATGCACCACGGGGCGCTGCCACGCCCAGCTAGAAAGGACCCGTACGCCAAGGACCCTGTAAAACGCAACCGATGGAGAGGAAGAGAGGAAGAGTGCAAGACAGACAGAATCGGGGGGAGGAGGCAGATGGCAAGTATCTTCAACAATTGCAGCCGGTCGGGCCTTGTGTCTGGTTGGCCTCGGGCCGCAGATTAACGCCTGGTCGTTGCTGGCCGGGCCGTAGGTTACGGGGGCCGGCCTGATCGATGGGCAGCTTCTTGGCGATGGCGGTGAAGAGGGGGCCAACGTTCTCGCTTGTCTTGGCCGAGGTTTCGAAGAAGAGCAGGCCGGCCTCGCGGGCGTACTGCTCAGCGTCGGCGGTGGCAATTGCGCGCTTGTCGGGCGAGTCGGTGACAAGGTCGAGTTTGTTGCCCGCGAGGGCAATGATGATGTTCTCGTTGGCTTGGCGCTGGAGCTCCTTGACCCAGGCTTTGGCCTTGTCGAGCGAGGCCTGTGGGTGTCAGCGGTCAGGCAGCGAGGACGACGGGGCGGCGGGGGCAGACGCACAGCCTGGGTGATGTCGTAGACAACGACGGCGCAGTTGGCGTTGCGGTAGTACATGGGTGCCAGCGACTTGTAGCGCTCCTGGCCGGCCGTGTCCCAGATTTCAAACTTGACCGTCGTGCTCTCGTCGAGGGCGATGGTCTGGGTGAGGAAGGCAGCGCCGATGGTGGATTCCCGGTAGTCATCGAACTGGTCCTGCAGGCGAGTCAGCGGGTGGTCGTGGGGGGATGGGGTCGGGGTGTAGGGGTAGGGTAGGAGCCTACCTTGACAAAGCGCAGCACCAGCGACGACTGGAGCTGTTAGCGACGGCCGGGACGGCGAGGAGCGCTCCACGGGCAGCGGTACCTTGCCAACGGCGGATTCCCCTGCGCTTAGTCAGCCCTGGCCGCGTGCCGCCGGTGCGCAGAGGGCGCAACCTACCGAGCAGCACCAGCTTGAACTGGGCGAATCGCGGCGCGCCTGGGCGAGGGCCCTGCGGCATCTTGGCGGACATGACGGCAGCGGCAGCGGAGGAGGCGGGTGGAGGGCGTGGCGGGAGCTGTTGGAGGGCGGCGGGGGTGTGGGAGGCGGTGCTCAAGGTGGTGGTGCAGTCATGGCAACGGCGTCGGCGGGCGGGCGGTCATGTTGGCGGTGGCTGGCAGCAGACTAACGGACTGACTAACCAACCGACTCGAATGCACTAGCCGGGCAAATGACGACTCCTCTATGCACTTCCAGCACTTTTGCCCTACTGTAGTACTGTAGTCCCTCGAGACTCGACCACTGCCTCCTCTACCTCCTCCGCACTATGAGCGCCGCCCTCCCCTACCGCGACATCAACGTCCACTCGTCGCCCGCCCACTATGCCTTCTCCTCGCCCTCCTCGCCCCACGCCCCTACGCTCGTCGTCGACCGGCCTTCGGGCGCGCTGCGTCTGCACCACGACAAGCTGCCTGCCGCCCGCCGCGTGTCCAGCATCGCCGGCATTCTTGGCATCATTGCCCTGCGCCTCGGTACCCACCGGCCCTGCCTCTGCTGCCGCCGTGGCTGGCTAACGCGCCGTGGCCAGACAAGTACATCGTCGTCATCACCAAGGCGCAGCCCGTGGGCCGCCTCAAGGGGCACATGATCTACCGCGTTGCCGCCACCGACTTCCTGCCCCTGCGCGACCGCCCGCTGCACGACGCCGACGAGGACCACTACCTGGCCCTGCTGCGCGCCCTGCTGCGCACCTCGCCCCTCTACTTCTCCTACTCCTTCGACATCACCAACTCCTTCCAGCGCCAGGCCCTCCTCGACCCCACCGCGCCCCTCTGGGCCCGCGCCGACGACCGCTTCTACTGGAATCGCTTCGTCTCAAGCGACCTGATAGACTTCCGCGCCGGCCTCGGCGCTGGCTACGGCCGGCATGCGAGCGGACACCAGCCGGGCGCCGACCCCTACATCCTGCCCGTCATGTACGGCATGCTTGAGATCAAGAGCACAGCCGTCAAGGGAACTCCCCTCACCTTCGTCCTCATCACACGCCGCTCGCGCCTCAAGGCCGGTACGCGCTACTTTTCGCGCGGCATCGACGACAATGGCAACGTATCCAACTTCAACGAGACTGAGCAAGCTGTCATTCTCAACGACAGCGCCTCGGGAGGCCCGGGAGGGTTTGGGTCCCACCAGCTGGACGCGCCAAAAGCTGCCGCAGGTCACGAGACGCAGGTCCTCTCCTACGTCCAGACCCGAGGCAGTGTGCCCGTGTACTGGGCCGAGATCAACACGCTCAAATACACCCCCCGGCTCCAGGTGCGCGGCGTCGAAAGCGCCCTGCCTGCGGCCAAGAAGCACTTTGCCGAGCAAATCCGCCTGTATGGCGACAACTGGCTGGTCAATCTGGTCAACCAAAAGGGCCGCGAGCAGCGGGTCAAGGAGGCCTACGAGGAAATGGTGAACCTGCTGCACACATCGCCGAGCGAAAACATCGACGGCGATCGCATCACGCCCGAAGCGTTCCACCGCATCGACCCTGCCAACGCGCAAACCGTCTACGACCGCATACACTACGTCTACTTTGACTTCCACAACGAGACCAAAGGCCTGCGGTGGGACCGTGCCAAGCTTCTCATGGACCAGTTGGCGCCGCATGTCGTCCAGCATGGCTACTTTCGCGGCGTGGACATGGCAGGGGGCGCGGGCCAGGTCCACGTCCGCCGCCACCAGACGGCGGTGGTGCGCACCAACTGCATGGACTGCCTGGACCGGACCAATGTTGTGCAAAGCATGATTGGCCGCTTCATGCTCACGCGAATGCTCATTGACGTTGGGCTGATGGGCGAGGGCGAAAGCGCCGAAGACGACGCCGCGTTCGAGTTCCTGTTCCGCAACGTGTGGGCAGATAACGCCGACGTCGTGTCCAAGTCGTACTCGGGCACGGGGGCGCTCAAGACAGACTTTACACGGCTTGGGGTTCGCACCAAGCAAGGTGCCTTGCAGGACCTGAACAACTCCATCACGCGGTACCGGCTCAACAACTTCCACGACGGGCCGCGACAAGATGCCTTTGACCT
>Ga0182211_1000282_pt1 | contig 16250 bp, 8 predicted proteins | sample G5R1MG_20_FD_129660 | JGI IMG/M metagenome (GOLD analysis project Ga0182211, IMG submission 129660) | Switchgrass phyllosphere microbial communities from Michigan, USA - G5R2_MAIN_03OCT2016_LD1 MG | ecosystem: Host-associated > Plants > Phyllosphere > Phylloplane/Leaf | place: USA: Michigan... | reverse complement strand
CTCCTCTCGTCGATGCTGAACACACCACGAACCAAAGTGCCTGCCAATGCCAACAGTACCTGCATGGGAAGGGACAAGCTCGTCTCCTACCCAAGTCCTCCCCCCCATGCCTGTGCTGATTCCACACCGCGCTGGTCGTGTCGTGGCATGGTCATGGCAGCCTCGCATGTGGCGCTAGTGGAAAACCATGCACTTTTCCCACCGTCTACCCTGTACCTTTTCCTCCTCGTCCAAACAAGTGAGCGTACCCAACCGACCAAGGCAAAGTAGAAGAAAAAAAAACCCCCCCCCCATCGTGGGGAAGAGTCACCTCGTGGATTGTGACCCTCCCACTACGAGCACCACGAACCATGGCATCGACAACCCCGGCCTCGGCACCCGCAGCGGCAACCGATGCTGTGCTGAAACCCTCGGATCCGGTGCCCGAGGGTGCGAGAGAAGTGCACGGCATGGAGTTCAACGACTACGCGTCGCGGCCAATTACCGTGCAGGAGCTGGTGAGGGGGTATGCAAATATGGGGTTCCAGGCAACGTCGGTGGGAGAAGCGGTGCGCATCATCAACGACATGGTTAGTTGACCGTTTGCCTCGGCTTCTTTTTCATTTTTACCACGACGTGTGCAGGCGAGCAAGAAAGACTGACCACGTACTTGTACAGCGGACATGGAGAGATGCCGAGACGGGCGACAAGACGACCATCTTCCTGGGGTATACGTCAAATCTCATCTCGTCTGGCCTGCGCGAGACGCTGCGATACCTAGTGCAGCATAAGCACGTGTCTGCGATTGTCACGACAGCCGGCGGTGTGGAGGAGGACTTGATCAAATGCCTGGCACCCACGTACATGGGGGCGTTTTCGACGCCGGGAGCAGGGCTGCGGGCCAAAGGGATGAATCGCATCGGCAACTTGGTGGTGCCCAACAGCAACTACTGTGCCTTTGAGGACTGGGTGGTGCCCATCCTCGACACGATGCTCGCCGAGCAGGAGGCCAGCAAGGCGACGGACGAGCCGCTGCACTGGACGCCGAGCAAGGTCATTCACCGTCTGGGCCAGGCGATCAACGACGAGCGCTCTGTCTACTACTGGGCCTGGAAACACGACATTCCCGTCTTCTGCCCGGCGCTGACGGATGGCAGCCTGGGCGACATGCTGTACTTCCACACCTTCAAGTCGTCGCCGGCCCAGATGCGCATCGACATTGTCGAGGACATCCGCCGGATCAACACGCTTGCCGTGCGGGCGAAGCGCACGGGCATGATTGTGCTGGGCGGCGGGCTTGTCAAGCACCACATTGCCAATGCGAACCTGATGCGCAACGGGGCCGAGAGTGCCGTGTACATCAACACAGCGCAAGAATTCGACGGCAGCGACGCCGGCGCCCGGCCAGACGAGGCGGTGAGCTGGGGCAAGATCAAGCTGGACGGCGAGAGCGTCAAGGTGTATGCCGAGGCGACGGTGGTGTTTCCGCTGATTGTGGCGGCGACGTTTGCCAGCGTGGGCGCGCCCAGTTAGGCGCTGTGTATTCTGCCTGGGGACTCTGCCATCAACGCCATGTTCTGCGTCGATCGAAATACCAGCTAGATGCACGGCGCCTACCTTCATCGTCTGTCGGCATGCACTATGCAGTATGCACTACTACTGTAGGTAGTAGTACCACGAAAGTACTAGGTATGTACATAGGTAGGGTAGATGTTGGCTGTTGACTAAGCTGGATCCCTCCCGCCCGAGACGGCCCGTCTTTGCCCAATCGAGCATAGCGCGACGCGGGGGCCCGACCAGCTGGCGCCTCGCTTTGCCTCACTTTGATACGTCGCTGCCTGGTGGTGTTCCGTCGATGCTTGCTTGCTGCTTGCTCCTGCTGCTTGCTCCTGCTGCTCCTGCTGCTGCTCCCCTCGTGCCTGCCGTTGCTGCTACTACCTACCCCCCTCGTGCCTGCCTTGCGCCCTACTGCCTGCTCCTTCCCCTTGTGCCTGCTTTGCTCGTGACGTGATCCTACCGCCACGCATCCACCGCCACACACCCAACCACTCGCGCCTTTCCTGGCCCGCTGCTTCACATGCGCCTTCACCGCCAAGCCAGGAGCCATGGCCGCCGTCGAGCCATCCCGCTCTCTCCCTCTTGATGCGCGGCCCGCCATGAACAGGAGCACCACGTCTGTGTTGCCTGCGCCCACGCCACCTGCCGCTGCCGCCTCACATCCGGCCCCGCCCCCACCGCCGCCACCCATCGACCCGATACCGTCAGACACCGAGTCGTCCGACGGCGACAACGGCGACGATGACGGCCTCCCATCTTGGCACCCCATGCACCAGGACCGGACTGCGCCCGACGAAGACGAGCTCAAAGAGATCGAGGCCTCGCCCGAGCACAGCGCTCTCGATCACGAGCACTGGGAGACCAAGACGTTTCTGCCGCTCGAGGACCCAGAGCACACGCCAGGCGATAGCGGGCGCATCGAGTGGCGTATCAATGCCTACAACGGCACGCGTGAGCAGCCGAACCGCGACCTGGTGATGAAATCGCACGTCGTGGCCATCGGCGGACACGAGTGGCAGCTCAAATTCTACCCCAAGGGAAACGACTCCGACTACCTCAGCGTGTACCTGGAGTGCTTGAGCGTCATGGAGCCAAGAAAAGACAAGCACGAGCGCGACAAGAGCGCCGACAGCGCCAAAGAGACTTTGCAACCTGCGGGCGAGGAAGAGGAGAGGGTAGAGGACGCCATGGCTCTGGTGCAAGACGCGCCAACAAATGCCTCGGCCCCACTTAATTCCATCAACGCCCAACACGCGCCACTACCGCTACTGGGCTTCAAGACGATGCCAAAGCGCAAATGCGTAGCTGCACAGGTTTCCGTCGTACTATACAATCCAACAGAACCGCGTGTCCACTACGCCAAGACTGCCCTCCACCGCTTCTGCAGCAGCTCGCCTGATTGGGGCTGGACACGCTTTCACGGACCCTACTACGAAATTTCCCACCGCATGCGTGGCCAACGACAGGCCCTCCTGCACAATGACAAGCTTGCGTTCACCGCACATGTTCGCATTGTTCAAGATGAGACCAACTGCTTGTGGGAGCACCCCAATCAGGAAAACCCGTGGGACAGCTTTGCCATGACTGGACTGCAGGGACTGATGCTGGGCGAAGATGCTAGTTCGCCAGGCGGTAACATGATATCGGCCATCGCCTCATGGATGCTCTTCAAGCCTTTCCGAATTCTCTTGTACAACGTCAAAGTCCCCGATGTGTACCGTGAAGCTTTGCTACGCCCCAAGCCTCTCATCAACGCGCTGCAGAAAGTGCTGTACATGCTACGAACCCAAGTCGACCCAGGGGCCGGAGCGATTGCTTTAGATGATGTTCTGGACGCGTTGGAGTGGTACGGCATTCATGAGCGGCTCGACAAGCTTGATGTTATGGAGACGTGGGAGGTCTTGCGACGGAAGCTCGAAGAAGAGCTGGCAGACACTGACTATGCTGCTACGTTGCAGGGTATCTGTGGGCCTCAACGTGATTACACCGTTGGAACACCGAGCTATCGCGTGCCCGTAGTTGGCGTTGGCAGCATGCAGCAAGCCATTGAAGCGTCGCCCAACTTTGCGCTCTTTAGTCAGCCTCTTCCGGAACTGCTGACGATCGAGATGGAGCGTCAAGACTTTGATCGCAAAACTCGATCTTACGTCAAGCTACTTAACAAGGTCACACTAGACGACCACGTCACCGTAAACAACACGGAATATCTTCTGTACGGCTTCGTGGTTCACAAGCAAACGCTACAATCCTACGTCTATCAACCTATTCTGAGACCCGAGGGTCCCGGTTCGAGGTGGTACAGCTACTCAGACAGCAAAGATGAGAATCGGGTCAAATGTCTTACCAAGCGACAAGCTATTGATGCACACGAAGGCAAACCTGGTTCTGGAAAGATTGTTGGTAATGATGCCGTGGCCTACATCGCCATGTACATACGCGGCGATATTGCGCAAACTGCTTTCACTGTAGATGCCGATGCAGAGGAATGGAGCGTCCCAGAGTGGATTATCAGAGAAGTTGAGAAGAGCCAGACACCGATTCCTCCCCCTCCTCCGCCCCCTCCTCCTCCTCCTCCTCCTCTACCCCTCGAGCCCTCTGGTGTGCCTAGCACCACTACTAATCAGAATGCAAATCTTCACCCCGACATAGAGCCGCCCGAGTCATTGGAATTCCAGGTCTACGATTCGCGCGTGTTTTTACAGCATGAGGGTTCAGGTGTCTTCGACGTTTACAACTCAAAACACCAGGCAACGTCAGGCCTTGTCAAGACCGTTACATTATCAACGAGAGACGGATGTAGGGAGATTCGCGAGAAGCTAGCAGCTGCGTTTCCGGAAATCCAAGACCCGCGTCAGTTGAAATTTTGGTTCTTGGATCCCATACGAGGCGCCTTGGGCCGACCAAACCTCTTGGGCACAGGCAAGATTGAGTACTCTAGTGGTACCTATGATCGACATGCCGACATCAAAGAGTGGGAGTTGGAAGACTCGCCGCTCACAAATCGCATTTGGATTCACATCACCGATTTCAATAAGCTGCCCGAGCCACCAAAAGAGATCAACGAGGAAGTGACCATAGGACCCAAGACCTGCCCGGCTTTGGCACCATCCCAGACAGAAGATTTCAATATTGGTACTTCGGTATCCGCAATGGGCTCTCTGTCTGGAGAAGTGCCGGCTCAATATGAAGATACGCCCATGAGCGAGCCTGATGAAGCGGTTCTGGAACAGCCTGTATCAGCTGCAGTAGATGATGAAGCTGTGCCTACTGAAACAGCCGAACGAGGCAATGACATCGCCATGGAGGAGTCCGAGGCAGTTTCTCAAGAAGATTCACCAGCTGTGCATCCTGGCAACACTGTTCCTAGCCGGATAGTGTTTGGAGATACAGAGATGGGTGGTACTCAGGACGACCACCTGTCACCTCCTCCACCTCCTCCCGTCGACATATCGTCAGGACCATCACCACAACCACCTCCGCCTGTGCGAGCCGCGTCACCTGAACCGCCACCAGACGAGATCTACTTCTTCCTGAAATTATGGAACCCTGAAAAGCAGTCTCTGGAACCCCGCGGATCCCACATTGCCCTCAAGTCGGACAACGTTGATGAGACTGTGGCCAATCTTCTCAATCTTACTCCAGAGGACAGAAAGAATATGGACATGTGGGAAGAGGAAGAAATGTCAGCAACTCGTCCCTTGGAGCACCACCAGAGCTTTGCTCAAGTCGACTTGCACAACACCACCATCGTCATCGTCGGGCTCCCGCTCACATGCGTCCAACGCGACGAACTCGCTGCCCGCGCCGCCTTTTCCGACCCCGAATCCTACCTCGCCTCTCGCGTCTTTGCCCGCAACTTCCCCCACAAGCTCAATGGCCACTTCACGTACAACCACTTCTCCTCCGAGTCGTACAAGGGCGAGATCAAAAACGGCCACTTTCATGGCCACGGCACACTCATCTACCACTCGGGCGCCACCTACACAGGCTCCTTCCGCCTCGGCCAACGCCACGGCCACGGCCTCTACACCTTCCAAAACGGCGACACCTACGACGGCGACTGGGCCGCCGATACCCAGCACGGCAACGGCACCTTTGTCGAAGCCGCCACTGGCAACACGTACGTCGGCGGCTGGAAGGCTGACAAGCGGTTTGGCGAGGGCGTCACGCACTGGAAGAATGCGCAGGAGGCGGAACGCCTGTGCCGCATTTGCTGGGAGGATGAGGCCGAGGCGGCGTTTTATGACTGCGGTCATGTCGTTGCCTGTCTTTCTTGTGCGCGCGAGGTGCGGTCGTGTCCTGTGTGCAGGAAGCGCGTCGTGACGGTGTTGAAGCTTTTTTATGTGGCGTGAAGGGGGGGAGAGAGAAACATTGGAACCTTAATCTTCTTGATTCTTTTTCCTCTTTTCCCCCCTTCTCCTCCCCCCGCGCGCTTTTTTTTCCACGCTTCTTTCCTTGTGCCCTGGGAGACTGAATTCTTTGTGTGTTTGCAAAGGGAGGCAAGCATTTCGGTTGTCTTGGAAAGAAATGTGTTCCTTACCTGTGCTGAGGCTGACGCATGTCGGTACGGTAATCTTATTTTATCTACCCCGGACTTCTCAACATAGCCAAATGATTTCATGCGCGTGGGAGTGAGATTCTTTGTGCCTTGCTCTTGTTTCTACTTTTTCTCTTCCACCCCTCTGCCACGTTTTTCCTTTTCTTTCTTTTCTTGGTTTTTTTTTTTTCAAAGGACCTTGGTTGTGACACTTTTGCAGTGGGTAGAACTGACACGGCTGCGTTTTTCTTTTTTTTTTTCGTTTTTGTTTCCGGCTCGATGGAATGGTTGCAGGGTGAGGGAGGGAGTGGGTTGTAAGCGTGGCTCGTTGAGAGATGGGAGAGGGGAGACAGAGAGGGGGGCGAAGTCAAGTTGTATACAGGGACACGTGCGCACAATGGTTGAATGAAGCGAAAATGGTAGATAACGTAGGACTTAGTTAAGACCTGTACTAGATTTCACACGCGCTTAGCTTACTTGATATCAACAGTGTAAATCTTTAGCTAGCTATAATCCTCCATCTACGACACCGCGTGCTCCTTGTCCGCAACACTCATGTTGACGTCGACTTTGCGCTTCTTCTTGCCAAAGTGGCCGCGCGCCTCGACGCGTCCTTCAAAGGGCAAGACACGCGTGGCAGTGAAAATGTAGCCCTCGGCGCCACCTTTGCTCGTCATCATGGGGTGTGTGCGGCCGGGCAGGACTTGCCACTGTCTTGCGCGGGCTGTTTGGAGCGTTGGCGCAAGGAGGAGGGTTGGGTTGAGGGGAAAGTCTTGCTCGTCTTCGTCTCCATCTCCGTCGGTGGCGCTGTCGTCTGTTTGGTCGTCATCTTCGGGCTCGGCTTGGTGTGCGCGTTTGCCGTTTTTGGTGGGGGCTGGGTGTTGTTGGGGCATAGGCCCGAATTCGCGCGCGATAAAGGCGGCGCGGCGTTCTTTGGAGTACAGGTCGCAGATTTCGACGAGCGGCTCGACATTGGGGTTGTAGGCGACGATTTTGCCGCCGCCTTTAACGAGCGGAATGAGCTCTTTCAACACGGTTTTCAGGTCCATGGCTGTGGCTAGGACAAGGCCGTCGAATCCGCCTCGTCGCGTCTCGTCGACGACGCCCTTGACGCGCTCCCAGCGCCGTCGCTTCTTGTAGTAGGTACCGCGTTTACTTGACTTCATTGCTGCGAGGACGTTTTCAGCGATGAGCTCGGGCTCGTCGTAAGAAGGGTCGTCTTCCGGGTGGAGAAGGGAGAGCCAGGACAGCGATTTGAGGTGCTTATATAAGGGGTGCGAGACCAAGGGTGCACCGTAGTCGTAGCCAAAGTACTTGAGGTAGGAGAGATTAGGTTGATTATTAGGGTGGAGAACGGTGAGGGTGCTTGTTGATGCGGACATTTGAGGGATGTGAGGCCGCGGGGGTTTGCGAGGGCGGATCGGGGGATCTGAGGGTACGTCTGTGACTGTGGCTACCTGATCAGCATTCGGAGGGACCACGGTGGTGGTGTCTGCGTCTGGCATGGCGGTGTCGGTGTCGATTGTTGGTTCAGGTACTTTGGAGGCTCCCATTGTGCCGTTCTGGTGTACTGACTCAACAGCACCGTCAACATCCGATTCTGAGTTGTCGTTCTCCTCTTCGGGATACAGTATGCCCATCTTCTCGGCCAACGCTGCTGTCAGGAGACCGCCGGTGTCGTCCACTACAAGCCACCTTCCTCCCCCTATTTGGCTGACGCCGTCCTCTGCCGTTACAACGCGACACGATTCCCCAGAGTGGATGTTGGCCCAACTACAAATGAGGCCCAACAAGTCTTCCCGCAGCTCCATGATCTTGTACGCCTCCTTCTCCAGAACATACTCGGTAAGGATTCCCACGTCCAGTGGCAGCGCAGTAAACCTCTTCATGTACTTTTTCGACTTGCGCAGCGTGTACTTGGCGCGTGAAAAGGACGTCTTTTCGTCAATGGCGTTGTGCGAGGCCATGATCTTGGCAATAATTTCCTTGCCAGAGCCGGTGCCTGCTTTCTTGAGCTCCTCAATCTCAGCCATGGACAGTGTCTGTCGTGACGCATCATCCACTGTCAAGCGGTTGTTCCGCATAACGATCTGTCCGTCCTCGCCCACGATGTCGAAATCTGCGGTCGGCTCTGCATTCTCTTCGCACGCTTCTGGCGTCGATATATCATCACTGCCTAGCGCTTCGGCGTGGAGCTCTGAGGCGGGCACAATGCGCAGTCCGGTCTTGGCTCCGGCATGGTCGGGGTCGAGGAGCTCGTAGGTGCAGTAATAGGGCCGCCCAAGGAGCAGATTCGAGTGGAAGGTGCCAAACTTGCCGAGATTGATGTTGCTGTTATGGTTAGTATAGCGCGCAGCCCCGGGACATGGGCATGGAGGGCTCACTCGGGCTATGCGACGTACGTATTCGGGGTGATCTCGATGATCTTGAGCAGGCCAGACGGCAGGCGCAGCGCAATGTGCGTGTTGGGGCGGATGTGCGAGTGCATGGCCCTTGACTGGGTGGTCACGAGTGCATGGGGACCTGCGGGGGCTATGACGCAGTGAGAGTCCCGATTCTGTCCACTGCTACGATTATGGTAGGCGGTAGCGAAGTTGATGTTGAGTCGCATAAAATTCCGACAGGGTTGCCACGGTTGCACAGCCACAGCCACCCGCCACGCTAGACACCTACCACAGCCACACCTGTCGTCGTCATCGTGCTTGCGTGCATCTCACCCGCGAGGACACCTCCACTTGATGCTAACGCCACCAGACTCACCCCCCTCTCGTCCTCATTCCACGATATCGCCGCTTCGTCTCCCTTCCCCTCCCACGTTTCTACCCCGATTCATAGCCACCCCTCACCACGGCGGCAGACTGCCAGGTGGCCACTGGTGGAAGCGTTCCCATATCTCACCGCCGACGGCAGGCATCCCCAACATTTCATGCATGACGCACTATGGTGCTTCGAAACCCCCAGGACCTCGAGAGCATCGTGCCTGCTCCTCTCTCCAAGGCCCAGCCCCCATACCCGACCACCCCTTCTGACGAGCATGCACCTTCGCTGCCGCTGACGCCGCCCGCCAATGCCGCTCATTCACCACATATCAACACCTCGCCTGCCTTCCGCCTCAAAACACCAGACGGCACAAAAGTGCCACACGCCAAAGACGACGTCGACTCGGAATTTAGTGACGACGAGTGGGATCGGTCATCAGACGAAGACGACTTCGACAATGTCGACCCACGGCAGGTCCCGGATGCGCTAAGGCCTGCAGGTGGGAAGCTGCCACCTCCAGCATCCGTCGGTCAAGGTAGGCTTCCAGATGCCCTAAGAGTCGGCCCGCCCGCTGGAATTCCCATCAAACGGTCCATTGACAACATCTCGCCTATGCCCACCGGCGCTAGTTCTATCTCTTGCAGCGGCATGAGTGCCGTCTCTGAACAGTCCAACGGCTCGATACCCTTGCAGACAAACAATCCATACCTCAAGATCCAGACGACAGGCCAACATAATTGGGGTGGTGAGAGCAGCGAAGCAATATGGGGCAACCCGCAAGACCACATGTCAAAAAACACTTCGCCCGTCGAGCTACCCGCGTATCAGACGCCTATTATCCCTGCACAGGCAATACAAGAGCCTAGTGTGGATAGCCACCTATCACCCAACCAACGCTTCAAGTCGCCAGAAGAGCCTCCGCTCATCGCAAACGACTCAGCCACCCCTCAGTCTGAGCAACCAAAAACCTCGTTCGGCTTGAATCCATGGGCACCAGATATAGAAGATTACTCATCCAAGCCTGCCTCCACAGCCTTCGACTTACCTAGTCATGCATCAAATCAGCAAGATCAGGACAGATGGCCGGAGCAGCAAGGATGGGGTAAAAAAGACGAAGAACATAATGAAAGTGAGGCCAGTGCTACCCTCGAGACAGCTACAAGGGCAGAACAAATGCTCCATTGTGAAGGAGAGATAGGCTCTGTCAAGGGAGCTACACCGGCTGTCCAAGCGGTACCCCAATCCACGCCACCACTCGCCAATGTGCCACAAACTACATCTTCGTCTGCAGAAAAACAGACGTCAGCAACTGTACCACTAGAAACACTTGCGCACGCTCAGGAGCAACCCCCAGCATTGCCGCCAAGGAGGCCGCGTGAGGAAAGGGCATCTACTATGTCGCCACGGCCAATTGATACTGGAGCTGGCTCATCGGCTGCGTCCGGTCCCGAATCGCCCAACACTACCATGAACAGACAGAGAAAAGAACACTATCAGATTAAGCAAATCTGCTGGCATGACTACAACAAGCAGGGCTTGCGGACCTCGCCGATACTCACCCAGAATCTCAATGGGCCGTGTCCATTGCTTGCGTTGGTCAATGCGCTCGTACTTTCAACACCTCCAGGTGTAGAAACTGCACTAATAGAGACATTGCGTACTCGTGAGACTGTCAGTCTGGGTCTACTTCTCGACGCTGTCTTCGATGAGCTCATGTCAGGACGGCGAGGTGATGCGGCACAAGCATTACCCGACGTCAGTGAGCTGTACAAGTTCCTACTCGCTCTACACTCTGGTTTAAACGTCAATCCGCTTTTCGTTCCGGATACTACTGGTGCTAGTGGTTCAGTCACACTAACTAATCGTGCGGGTGGTTTTGAGAACACACAAGACATGAAACTCTACCGCACTTTTGATATTCCTCTTATGCATGGTTGGTTGCCAGAGACAGGCACTGAAGCCTACGCAGCTTTTGATCGAGTTGCCAAATCGTACGAGACGTCACAGTATGTGCAATTTCAGGAAGAGGAGCTTGACGCCAAGTTACAATCCGGAGAGCCGCTGAGCGAGGAGGAACAGCAAATGTTCACCGACATCCATGCCATTAAGGAATTTCTCAGCCTTTGGCCGACGCAGCTAACTGACCATGGTCTTAAAGTCATTCGGGACAATCTGCAACGCGGCCAAGTTGCCATCTTATTCAGAAACGATCACTTCTCTACGTTGATCAAAGATCCCCGCACCGATCAGCTCGTTACGTTAGTCACTGATCAAGGATACTCTACTCATGACGAAATCGTATGGGAGTCTTTGATTGATGTCAACGGTCAGGGCAGCCAGCTATTCTCAGGAGACTTCCGATCTGTAGACAATAGCGGGACCTCTGCTGGACTAGAAAATCAACAACACGGCCAAAACATATCAGACGCCAATAACGACCAAGGCTTGACCACTGTTCCCACTCTACACCCCGCACAACAGCAAGGTGTTGTACATCAAGCATCACAAAATATCGAGGACTCTGCACCACCAGGACTCAGCAGAGCCGAGCAAGAAGACCACGATCTTGCACTAGCTCTTCAACTCCAGGAAGAAGAAGAAGATCATGAGCGCCGCGAAGCCGAACAACGTCAGCGTACTAACCAGGCCTCTGTCGGTGCGATAGCAGCACAAGTTACTCCCCAATCAGGCAGCAGTAGTCATCGTCGAACATCTCGCACAGAACAAGGACCATTTATTCCCCCGCGCCGTAACAACGTCACCACGAATCGTCCCGTCGGCGAAGCCGCACCTCCACCGACCTATGAAGAAGCCTCTACCACACCGCGATACAACCCCCCGCCAGGCCACCCCGCGAGCACACAGGCAATTCCGCAGGGTGGAGCCTACCAAGTTACCGCGGGTTTGCCGCCACTGCAGTCGCATGCTGGAGGGCGACGTCATTCAGGACGCATGCCACATCCTCTTATCAACCAGGTGCCGCACCGACCCGGTAGACGGCAGAGCACTGGCGCAGCTATGAATGGCCATGAGGAACGAGAGAAGTGCGTTATCATGTAGAACGCAATCGCCCACTTCCTTTTCCAATACCCTATTATTGTTATTGTTTTTTCCATCGTGATGCATGGTGCTAATTTTTTTTTTTGGTGGGCGCTTAGGGAAGGTTTGCGATATTGCGACGTTTGCTGTGTTTGCTAGGTGGGCAAATGGATGTTGGTATGCAAATGGGGATGAGTAGCTGTAGATGAGATACCCTTCCTTGCTTCGATAGTCTGTGGGTGCGTTATACATTCTTCCGACGGTGTGTATTCCACATCTTTTCATCTTTAACTTTTTAGTTTATTTTTCTCATACATATTTCGTTTCGTAATGTGAAGCTCATTATGGATTATGCATATCAGGTATAGACTTTGACTGAATTTTTAATGAAGCTGTTCTTACTGCGTGGCTTCTTTCTTCTGGAATCACAATAACGGTTCATCTCATTCCTGGTCACACATGATTGTTTCCTTGTCTGTCCTAATACCATAGTCATGGGCCATGAAATTCCCACCCACTTTCACTCCACGCTCCCCATCGTCCACTCACTCATCAAAACCCCCCCACGGTGCAAAATTCCTTCTAGAACATGGCACTTTTACTCCCACCCACTCCCATTTTCCTTCGCAGACACGCTCTATTTCGTGTGCCTGCACCCCTCAACAATCCCGCTGGCTACCCTGCCTGTCGCGCTCGCGCACCTCCATGCAACGCAGCGAAATCCACCGGTCGTATCGCTCTTCTTCAGCGCTAGCATGTGCGCTGGCATGTTCCGTAAGGGTGTCCTGTGGCTCGGCGTCCGGCTCGGCGTCGGCGTCCGGCCCAACGTGGATGGTCGTCATGGTGCTGTAGACGCTGCTGCTGCGGCGGGGGGTGAAAGCGTGGGCGGGGAGTGGTGGCGAGGACGAGGGCGAGGGCGCTGTATGCGCACATGGCATGGTGGGAAGAGCAGGTACTTCCTCTGTGTCGAGGCAGCCTTGAATTCCGCGCAGCTTTTCGGCCCAGGCGGTGAGATCGTGCATGCTGGGGCCTTGGTGGCGGAGGGTGCGGAGTTCGGGCGTGAGGGGACTTTTCTGGGGGGGCTCGTGTGGGTCTTGAGGTGTTGTTGGCAGTGGTGGTAGCGGACAATTGGGTGGTGGCGGCGGGGGATGAGGAGGTAGGGGTATTGGTGAGATTGTGGATTTGATAGAGGGAGTAGGTTTGATAGCGGAGTGCTTGGGGAGAGATGGTGGTGAGGATGGAAGGTTACGTAGCTTGGGAGTGAGAGGGATTTTCTGTGGGGCATTGTGTTGGACTTGAGGTGTACCTGGTAGTGGTGGTAGCGGGCGATTAGGTGGTGGCAGTGGTGGCAGTGGGCGATTTGGTGGTGGCGGCGGGGGATGAGGAGGTAGAGGCGGCGGTGAGATGGTAGGTTTGAATGCTGAAGTAGGTTTGGTAATGGGACATTTTGGGAGAGAGGGTGGTGTGGATGTAAGGATGCGGGGGTTGCGCTTGCGGAGGTTTGCGTTGCTGCGACGGAGGAGTGTATGGCGGGGTTTGGTCGGGGCGGTTGTTCTTTCATGTGGAGTTGGTGATGTAGATGGCTTCTCGGTATGATTGCCATGGAGGATTGGGCGGATGAGTTTAGGGTGGCTGGCTGATTTATGAATCCTAGCAGGCGATGCAGGTGAAGGTGTTGGAGTGGAGGAACCGAGGGTAGTGCTTCTACTCCTTCCGGCTGCCACAACTCCCACACTCTCTGGTCCTTTCTCTAATATAGAGTGTATATTGCTTATCTCATCTTCGGTGTTGCTGCTGCGGAGGAGTGGGTGTATGAGTTTAGAGTGGCTGACTGTTTTATGAATCGGAGTCGGTGACGGAGGCGAAGTTGAAGGAGTAAAAGAACCGAAAGTAGTACTTCTGCTCCTCCTAACTGCTGCTCCCGCCTGTTTCGGCCCCTGTCTCAAGATGGCTTGTATATCGCAAGTCTCGTCCTCAGCCCTATTCTTTTCTGGCACCGTGTGCATGTCCCCAAATCCACGCACCCCAACCCTTGCCTCTGTCTTTTCCGCGCCCACAGACTTGTCCAAATCTTTACTGTCAATCTTCCTCAGAAATCTCCCATACTCTAATTCAACATCGCCATCGCTTCCGGTCCCTGACACATCGTCGGCAAGCTCCACTTCATGCTCTGCCTCGCATAGCGCCTGCATTGCCCACGCAAGCTGCAACACAGGCCACTTGGTTTCTCCTGCCATTTTCTTCTTTGTTGTGCGGTGCTGCAGTAGTAAATGACGCTGTGCATCAAGTACCGTACTAAGCTCAAGTATTGACTCGTTATTCCTGAACACATAGAGCCATGGGGCCACGCCGTGTCGAGAGAGTTGCCCGCTGGGAACGCAGTTGCGCTGCACGATTTCTGCCTCACTATTGGCGAGGACACGCATCATGGCAGGCAAGTCTGGTTGGACATGATTTTTGAGTTCGAGTCCAAGATAGCAGTCCTCAAGGACAGATTCGGCGGCTTGTAGTGTGTCGGTGGGCTTAACCATACTGGCTTTAAGCGCAAGAGGACCTTTGTTAGAGGAAGCAGTAGTGAAGACAGAGTGGTGGCCTAGTCTAGCAGCACAACAGTGAAGGGCTGCATTTGCTACATCAGTCTGAATCTTCGATTGGGCAGCTTTGACAACGCAGTCCGAGGGGTTAAAGGGAATTGGCGGCAGCTCAGGAGCAGGAGGATTGGTGACTTTATGTGTAGCAAGCTTATCGGGAGATGCTCTAGCTTTGCCTTTCTTGTGCGGGCGAGATTCCCACAAACCACCGGAGGCAACGGGCAGTGGAGGGGACGGTGATGTAGCTGGCTCTTGTGCTGTTGTGTCAATGCCGCCAAACAAATGTGTTGTACCTTGACCATATCCCATCACCGCAGGGCCTTTGAGCCATAGCTCACCGCTCGAAGAAATCCGTTGTATCAATCCATCACTCTGCTCCCTTATAACATCCTCTTGAGCAAATTGTTCAATTCGAGACACAACACCACGCCAGTTGACTTCGTCAGCAAAGCGCTGTTTCCAAGTCTCTGCCGTAGCTAAAGCTCTTGCGCGTTGCTCTTCACCCACAACGAATTTGAGAGCACCGCTAACATGCGGTTTTAAGGGTACCTTTACAGGAGCGACCGCGGCGCATGTCTGGGACCGCGAGCGTAATGGGGGCGTTTTAAAATCGGGTAGGAGCGTAGGGGGAATGTTCCATATATTCATTATATAAGTTGGTCGGGTGGCTGTATATAAAAAGGTGGATGGGCGTGATTAGGGTGTGTGATTACAACGCAATGAACCTCACCGCTTCAGTAGTATCGGGAGGTGCCTTTTGCACTGTTTTGACGGTTTTCAGGTCACGCTAGTAATGCTGCTCGTTTGCAAGCATGTGCTAGAAGCGGGTTATTGCTAAGGCTGCAGTGTTAATAGTCCCATGACTATAAGCAAACGCTTGACGTAAGGTGAAGAAGAGACTAAGCAATGAGTGCCAACAACAAATTATGAAATAAGGTGAAGATATTAACATGTGGATAAATGGAATATGTAGGACATGCTGATCTATAGTAGTCACCCGTTGTTTTGTCTACCATTGGTATATCCGTGAAAATGCAGGCCACTCGCTAATCTAAAAATGTGAACAGATTGGTATGCACAACGTTGAGTGCGCGGTCCGCATCACGCTCTTCTATAACGCATGATATGTTGATCTCACTGGCACCTAGATTCAAGTTAGTTTAGCAAGAGCTGGCCCTCCTAAACAGAAGTGTGACATACCTTGAGAGATCATCTCAATGTTGATATTATTTACCCCCAACACACTGAAGAACTTGCCACTGATGCCGAACATATCCTTCAACTCCTTGCCTACCAGACTCACAATAGCCATATCAGGCACAATGTCTATGGCACCTAACTTCCCGAGATCATTCACGGCACCCTGAAGATCCTTATCCTGAATCTTGTACTCATCTTCTCCGCCACCGCTCAACAGCGCAGATTCTGAGTGCAGAGCCATTGAGACATGGACCTCGGAGGAAGAGATGAGGTCCACAGAGAGATGCCAGCGATCCAGGATACTAAAAATGTTCATGAGGAAACCATGGGCACGGGTGCGCTTATTGCTATGGACGTTGAGCACCATGATATTGTGCTTTATGGTTACAGCCGTGGGGCGCTTAGGACCCTTTGATTGGGCAATGAGACTCGAGGAGCGTGTGCGGAAGAGCTTCAGGTCCTTGAGCGGGCCGGCTGGGTTAATGTCATCGAGATGGTCAGGGAAGATGATGGTGCCAGGGTTGCGCGGGTTCATGACATTTTTGATGCGGATGGGGATGCGGGCACGAATGACTTGCTCCATGGTG
>Ga0182211_1000280_pt1 | contig 16299 bp, 10 predicted proteins | sample G5R1MG_20_FD_129660 | JGI IMG/M metagenome (GOLD analysis project Ga0182211, IMG submission 129660) | Switchgrass phyllosphere microbial communities from Michigan, USA - G5R2_MAIN_03OCT2016_LD1 MG | ecosystem: Host-associated > Plants > Phyllosphere > Phylloplane/Leaf | place: USA: Michigan... | reverse complement strand
GGAAGGCAGGGGCGAGAGAAAAAGAGAGAGAGAATGTCGCCCGCGTGTCGGCGCGGGCCAGTCTTTCGCGGGGGGCAAGGAGAAGGGGGGGGGGGGGGGGGGGACTCAACCACCGAACCTCCCAAGTCCCCCGTCAGGACCAACTTTCGAGCCCAGCACAGCACCAAAGGGCAAGGACTCGCGCGACACAGGCATTCTACCGCATCCGGGGGCCACTGCGAAATTGCCTGGGAATTGCCACCACAAAGCCCTGACGTGCCCCCCCCGCATTCTGTGGTATACGGGGAACGGGGGCGTACTGACAATGGGCAGATCGCCGCCGCACCATGCGCGTCATGTCCACGCGACAAATCCAGCCTTTCGTAGCCCCCACCCCCTGACTGTTCTCCCGCCTCCATCGAGGCAAAGCCGGGGAACATGGCCACTCGGTCGTGTGGCGACAGCTTGCGATGTGTATCTACTATAAATATAAATATATAGATATAGATATAGATATAGATATATACCATGCTGAAAACACCATACCACACCCTGCCAAGTCGCATTGATAGGTTAGCCCCCAGTGGCTAGGGAGAAGAGGAGTAAAATAGAAAGAAATCCTTAGCGACAAGCTCAGAAAAAGAAAAGTAGGGAGCACCAAGTCCACTACTAGCCCTCTTAACTACTACCCACCAGACCTTCTCAACCAGACGACTACGCAATGAAAAAAAAAATAGGCAACAGATCGCGTATAGGTTACTTTCCTGATTCCGTCTCATTTTCTTATCCTTTCTTCAGCCAACGCAAACGGGCAGGAATAACAAACCCCATTGGAAATCCTTCTACGTAAACGTGAACAGGACGGACTGGACAAGGTTCAACACCATATACCTGATAAAACAACAGCACCATATACCTGATAAAACAACAGCAACAACAACAACAACAACAAAAAACAGAACTACTTGGGTCCATTCCAGCCGCTTCTCCCGCGACCCCCACCGAAACCACCGCTTCCCTTGCCTACCCTCGGACTCTTCGTCTTCTCCACTCTCCCACTCCCACCCGCACCCCGTCCACCCCGCTCTCGGCCCGCCCCGCCTCCATTCCCGCCCCGTGTCCTCTCCACTCCCAATCCCCTCCGTCGACTCTGTGCCCCGCCTTTCGCCCCCGATTTCGCCGCTTGCCACGCGCCAGCGTCTGCGCCATCGTCCTCCATATCCATGTCCTCGTCTTCCTGGGTCCTCTTGTTTCTGAATTTGAGTTTCCCCTTTTGACCGCGCTGCGCGGCGTCGCGGCCGCGGATGGCGTCGACGTAGGCGTTGATGCCTGCTTCGAGCGAGGTCGCGTTTTCGTCAATGTCCATAAGGACCTTGTCGTCATCGTCGTTGGCGTCGGCTGCGCCCTTGTGCTTTTTGATCTTGACCGCCTGGCTTGAGTCGTCGTCGCTGTCGCCGAGCATAAGCTTACCATCTTCGTTTGTGCGTGCGCGCATCTTTGTGGGGGCTTTTCGTTGGCGGAGGGGCTTGGTGGAGGAGATGTTGCCTAGGGCACGCTTGGATAGTAGATCCAAGGGCTCGTCTTCATCCTCGACAATGTACGTTTTTCCGCTCTTCGCATTGCCTCGTTGCTGCGTGCTCTGGCTCTTGACAAATTCATCCTCCGAGTCGCCCGCTTCGCTCTCCTCGCTCTCACTACCATAAACGGCCTGATCGTACTCGCTCTCGAATTTACCCTTGGGTTTATCGGCGGGCTCCTCCCCATCTTCCTCGGCTTGCTGCTTCTTCTTCTTGCGCTGCTCGCGCGTCTTGCGGATGTTGGCAATGAGTTTGCGGTCTTCAGCTGGACAAGCACGTTCTACTGCTTCAACGCCGAATTTACGCACCATGCGCTCGACAATGTGCTTCACCTTTGCTTTGAAGTGTGCTTTGTGTTCGTGACTCCATACCATAAGGTTGGAAAGAAGCGTGGCCAGCCGTGGCCGAATAAGTGACTCGGGAAGCGAAATAACCTCAACCTTGACGAAGCCCAGGACACTTTGGACGATTTCGCGGTTCGGGTTTTGCAAGAATATGTCCATAAGGTCACATAGATTGGCAATGGTCTCATGTGCGATTTGCGTGTGGAACTGGAATAGAATGCGGGTGACAGCGGTAATCGAGGCGGAAATCATATGGGGAGTGGAGGCAGCGAGACCGGCTGACACCATGGTGAAGTACTCCTCCAGCGATGCTTCGACAGTTGGTGCATCTGCTGGCATGTTGGGAACCTTGGTCTGTACCACTCGGCCCCCCTCTGCCATCTTCTCACCCATGGCGACAAGGAGATTGTAGGCAGTCTCTCGTGCCTTCTCGTTAGTCTCTTTGGCGGAAATGACGACTTCTGAGAGGATTGAAGGGATGAAATGCAAGTCGTCTTGTGGTAGGAAGTGGACTACTTGGAGAATAGCGTTTAGGCGGTCCCTACGAGCAGGCGCTGTCGCTTTATCCGCACTGTTGAGCAACAGCTGCTGCAATTCTCCGTTTCGGTCTTGTAGCGCTGCCTTGCCCATCTCCGACTCGGCGAGGCGTGGAATGAGCTTGTATGCCTTCTTTTGTAATTGCGGATCGCTGTCTTTGTTGATCATGATTTCCGCCATGCGAAAGAGTGAGCGGTAGCTGTCTCGTGGGAGGTAGAGAGCAATTGTAATGATCAAGTCCATAAGAGTGTGGCTCATTGGTGGCATCTTGGCTTGGTCCTTGCCTAATTTCTGCTTGTCTGCCTGTGTCTGAGATCCGGTTTCCGGAAGTGAAGCCTCAAGGTTCGTTGCAACGCGCTCGAAAGTCTCCATGAGTTCCTGCAACTCGTCAGTGGTGTACGTTAGACATGTTCTTTGGCTTTACCTTCTCGGGAACAATGCTTAAATAGGCATTAATCGCCCGAAGAGTAGTCCCTCGATACTGAGGCAGCGTCTGACTATATACATTGAACAAAACCGCGAGCATGTTGCTTGCAAAGCCCGCCAAGTGCTCCAAGTTCTGCTTGGCACCGGCTTTTGAGATCCGGGCTTGCGCAAGAAGATCATCTTCCGAGTCTAGTTCCACGATTGCCTTGTTGCTATCGACGAGGTTCTGCAGGGCACGACAGATATCCGTTCGAAGATCAGCTTGTCCATATAGCAAGTTAGCCAGTTGCTCGCAGAATCCCTGATCTAAAGATGCAATGAGATCAAGCGGCAAATCACAGTAACCCGGTAGGATCGACCAGATTTGCTGTACAACCGTCTCGAAAACTTTGACTTCCATCGTCTTCTCTCTCTCACCATGATCAATCACCCTCTGGTAAAGCTCCTCACTGAGCGGCACCATGGCACTCTTGAAGTGCTGTAGTTTAGTGTTGTGCACCGAGTCACGAAGCAGAGGAAGCATCCACACCCGCCCAGTCTGTCCAGGCGGCGGCCGAGGAAGATTCAGCGGTAGAATCTCCAAGACAACATCCGGTCCCATTGCGCCAATGGCCTTTGAGATGACCGCATCCGCTTCCCTCTTGCCCGCAAAGCTCTCGTTGCTCCTCAGGTCGCCCACGATCTTCAGTACGGGCCGCAAGATGGGATCCGAGCGCCACCTGAGTGTCTCGAACATGGCAGAGAGCATACTAAAGACTTCCATCCACGCAGCCTGGTATTTGACACTCAACAAGTCTTGGGCAATCTTGGCCACCTTTTCAAGGACCTTTTCGTCGTAGACCGAGGGCTCGAGGATAACGCTGTCGGGTACTAGGTTTGCGAGGAAAGAGATGAGGCACTCAGAGGCGGAGATACGGATGTTGTGCGAGGACGATGTGAGGAAGGCCGCTATCATGGTAAAGAGTTCGGGCAGCTTGAGGAACGTGTCTTGGGGCTCGATTTGCGCGGAGACCTCGTAGCCTCGGGAGATGACAGCGATCCACGGTGGGAGCAGCTGCGAGTCATTCTTTGAGGGCTGTAATTCGGAAATGACCTCGAGCAGACGGGGCAGCTTAGCAGAAGCGAGCTCATCGGCCATGCCGGCGAAGATGACTTCGAAGATGTCAAAGGCTGCCATGGTGAGAAACTCGTTGGTCGACTTTGCAATGTTGAGGAGCAGTTCGCACAGCACATCCATCTTGCTGCTCGGCCAGCCGCCTGACGATGTGGCAATGGTCTTGATGAGCTGCAGCGCGTGGATCAGGTCAGGGTCCTTATTTGCGGTGTCCTTGGCAGCCTTCTTCTTGGACCGGATTGCGGCCTGCGCAAGGTCATGAAGCATCTTCAGCGCCGTCTCTGCGCACATGGCCGCCGCCGGGTGGTCGAGCGCGGGACTGGGCGGGGGACTGGCCAGCACCTTGGCCAGCGCCTCCTGGGCCCTCTTCCTCACCTTGGGCCGGGGGTCCACGGCGATGTGCAGCAGCCCGGCGACAGCGCGGCGCGGGCTGCTCTCCGTCTGGGGCAGGTCCCAGGCACGAGCATCCTGGGCGACCAGCAGCGCCTCGAGACAGCCGATGGACCAGCGCAGCAGCGGGGCGTCGGCTTCGGGGTGCGTCAGGGCGGGCGCAAGGCTGGCAAGGATGTCGGCAAACTTGGCGCGCAGCAGCGGGGCGGGCACATGGGGAGCGACGAGGTCGAGCAGGTAGATGGCGGCTGTAGCCGTGTCCTTGCTGGCGATGCCTTGGGCAGTCAGCTGCCGGGGCAGGAGAGACAGCAGCGCCGCAAAGTAGGCCGTCGGGGTCGGCGCCGCCTGTTGCTGGCGGAGCGTGTCTTCAATGGCGGCGAGCAGCACATGGGTCTGGGGCGGTGAAGTCAGTACGCTGATGGAAAAAATAGCACAGAAACACAGCAAGGCGGCGTTACCTGCTGCTGGCCCTGCAGCTTAGGGTTGTCCCGGATCTTGCTCAGTCTCTCCTCCAGCGACATGGTGCGCATGTGTGGCCGGCGACAGTCCGTCCGTCGTGCGCGCGCAATGCAATTTTGGCGGTTCCAACTTTTTTGGCGGCGAGGCCCATCTCGTGTCGCTATCGATAGGCAGTCGGCCCCGCACAGACCGCCTGCCTTTCTCCGCCAACATCCTTTCACCTCGGGGCTACCACGGGGAAACGGGTCAGACAATGTCCATGTACATCTACCAAGCACCAAGAAGCACACGCCTGCACACTGGCCTGCCATCCTCCTCATGGCTGCCATCAACAAAAACCAAAGAAAAACTGGGTATAAACAAGAGACATCCCCCGCTGGTGTACGTACATTGTCGCCCCCGTATCCAAATGTATCCATCCAACCCCCATAGCCAGCCGCCAAACACGCACCGAGAAAAAAAACCACGTCCAGAGTCTGCTATGCATTCGTTCAACCCCTCCCAAAAAAGCATAACAGTCCGATTGAGGCACAGTCCAACCCTCCAGGCCGGCGTGAAAGAAACAAACAAGCAACCCACAAAACATTCACTCCTCCACCAGGGTAGCCTCGACGCGTCCCCTCACGCTGCTTTTGCTACGCTTCTTTGGTATCTTCATGAAGCTCAGTCGCTTCTTGACGCTGCCCGACCGTGAAGCCAGCGACTTGTCACTCTTCATGCTCTTGACGGTCTCTGGCCTCTTCATACTGGGTGTTCGACCGAGGCTACTCTGGCTCTGATTCGACGGACTGAACTGCCCGGTTGGATAGTAGGGAAGGGCCTCAGGCTGCGGTGAGCTGGGCGTTGCAGCGACAAAGTTGAGGCTCGGTCGCGAGGTACTTTCTCCTTTGCTGTGGCCACGTGTCGATGCCGATGCGGAGGTGTCGTCTGGCAGGGACTTGTTGTTTTCCCATTTGCCATCCTTGTCCTTTTGCTTCTCTTTCCCCCTCTCCGATTCACCATGGAGAAACTCTTTAGTCAAGAACGCAAGACTCAATCGTTTCTTGTCCTGCCGCGAGGCTCGACCATTGGGTCTCGGGGAGGCTGCTCCCGAGCCATTCACTTGCGTCTCGTCAGGCTGCGGACTGGCCGCTTGAGCTCGCGATGCAACTGCGACCGGCCAAAAGCCTCCAGGAGAGTCCATGGCCACGGTCATGTTGGGTGGCGCGAGGACGGCTAGCTCGCGGTAAAAAGCTGCCTCGAACCCTGCGGTCATGTCAGTCAAATAGTCCATCAATGCCAACGAACACATACGTTGTGTCAGGTCTGCTCTGGTAGCCTGCTGAGCAGGCCTGACATACAGACCCAAACAACGGCGTATGACCAAAGCATAGTCGATCAAAGCAACCCTCAGGGCATTTTCGAGCGGATTTGGTCGTCGTGCGGCCTCCTCACCCTCGTCTCCCTCCTCAGCTGCCTCTGGCGATGGAAGCAGATCATGGTAGTGGGTAACACAATTCTCCGAGTGAGTCTCCACCGCGTACATGAGCTCCTGCGTCAGCATATTGAAAGTTGTGTCATCGCTGTCTGTTATGCGCTTTTCGATTGCAAGAAGCTCCACAGTCTTGCGTGATGTGCGCTCTATGGCGCTCTCCAGTGGCGTCAAAGTGATTGTGCCAACGGCGACAATTTCACTCCTCCGCAGAATGGTTGGGAACGTTTCCGCGGTAGTGTATAGCGTCTTTTCACTTGTTGCGTCTCTACTGGCACCGGGGGCTCGGCGCAACGCTGACGTGAAGTGCGATGGACGGGACAGGAGATAGTAGTCCTTGACAGACTGCGACACCTTGGCGCGCTGGTAGATGGGATGTGCGAGATCTTTTTGTGGGCTGACAGGGAAAATCTGCAAGTATTGACCTTCCAGCTCTTGCTCGGCACCCTGATTTAAAATCTGCGCCGACGGATGTTGTTGCTGCATACGATCCATGAAAGAAGCGAGACGATCATTAGGGGAGCCCTCGAAGATGAACTGTTTGTCCCTCAGCCCTGTGGGGAATCCCAACCCCTTGTACGCCACTCGGAAATAGCGAGGATTGGAGCGCTCGCCCTTTGCAATCGCCTCATGAATCTTGGCCATGGCATGCTGTGTTCGCGCAAGTTTAGCGAAATCAAATACATTATGCTCATACTGCGTTGCTAGCTCCGTGTAGGCTGCAAGAGCATTGTCCCATGACTGTCCATTCTCGTAGTGATCAATCATCTGGAAATAGAGTTGCTCTTTCCGCTCAAACGCGGTTTGTGGCGGGAAGCTAGGTTCGGTCAATGGATCGACCATGGCATTCGGGTCCCATTCGTAGAGTTCAGCGTGCAGACGAAGCGCAAGACCGGCTTCCGTGAGATTCTGCGCGTCAAGTTGAATGTCAACCAGTTGATGCACGTAGCGGATGTACATGTCTTCCTTTTGCATGTCTTTCAAGAATTCCATCAGGTGTAGCGTATCCATGATGTGGAAGACCTCACCAGTTGCTTCTGTATTATGGACGGCGACCAAGAGGTCCAGGAGCTCGTCGATCGTTGCAATGAGGTTTCTCAGAGCTGCGAGTAGTGGCTCCTCTGGTGCTTGTGCAAGAGGTTCGAATAGTTGCACAAGTTCTTGTATGAAGTGCTTCTGTAGCACGGCCTCAGTAAGTGGTTTAGTCTTGTACAAGTTGTCCAGGCAGTCGATCATTTCGGCTTGTATGAGTGAGAGGTCTTCGCTCAGTGTCCACTCGCTGATAATCATGGTTTGCAAAACCTCGATTGCCACACTGCGCAAGCCCTCGTGTACGCTTAGACACAACTCGACGATAGGGGAAACCAAGCCTGGCACGTATTGTACCTGGAAGCCTCCCATCTTCTCAAGTCCATACTGGTTCCTATCTTCGGCACTGGACTCCCAGCCAATCGCCTCCCAACTTCGCTGAAGTAAATCTGCGCCGTGCTCGCGCACGTCACCAGCAATTTTCCAAACTGCACGCCGCTTTTGTTCTGGAAAGGTTTCCAGAGCAAGAGCATCACTGCCAACAAGCTTCAGTAACGCATCAAAAAAGGCTCGCCAGAGCTCAGTATTGAAGCTGTCTGCGTCGTCTGGCGTGGGCAAGAAAGACTCGAGGAGAATATCAAGAAGCTTTTCGAGAGCGCGCATGATAGCCTTGTGGTGGTAGATATGCACGCTCAGCCAAGATCTCGGGGATGCTTCACAATCAAGGATCGAAATGTAGACCTGCAGAACAGAAAATAGCAACTGCGCTTGCTCATCTTTGGGCCATTCGGGGTGGATCAGCGTCGGCAGGCTAGACATGGCAGCTAGCACAGCCGATATCTCGGCCATGGCTTCGTCGAAGGGTGCTTCGGAAGTAGCCGCTCGGGTTTGAAATGGGTAGGTTGTCGGAAAGAGCAAAGACAACGTCTTCTTGGCTGGCCGGGGTGTGGCTTGGATCACACGGTAGGAATCCACCAGCTTGGGCAAGTAGTCGCATGCTTCCCGCCCAAGCTCTTCTACTTGAGAGGCAACAACAGCACAACAGAGGCGCACCTGGTCCTTCCACTGATCGGTGACGGCTTCCACCATTCCCCAATAGGGGGAGAGCCAAGAAACTGTGCTTGCCAGCAGTGTAGGGCGGACTTCGGGGGTTCGAAATATCTGGAGATCAGATAGCTGTTGTACCAGAAGCAGTTTGTAAAGAATGAGCTTTCCCTGAGCGCTGGAACAAGAACCTATGAAGCTGGCGGCGAGGGCAAAAACCTCCTTTGCGGGCATGCAACCGTCAAGTTCTGGGAGCCATGAGGCCATGTTCTGTACCAACAAAGTCTTGGTACCGACCAACACAGGCGATGGATTCTGCATGAGGGCTTCCAAAGAGTTGAAGAGAACCTTGACCTCTCTACCAAACTGTGCGCGGTCTTTGATTCCGATACTTTCTTCCTTGGCCTTTTGCTTCTCGCGCGCATTGACCAGAAACTTCATGATCAGCTTACCAACCTTAAATGTTGCACGTAATCGTCGCGAGCTCTCGGAATCAGTAGATTTGGCCAGTAATCGACCATAGCTCTGCATGAGGCAGGACGTGACCAGGGAGTGAAAGACTTTTGTGCGCGCATACTGGTCTACAAGCGGCTCTAGGTTGAATCGGCGATCATGCACAATTCCCAGGACAATGACGATGGCATTGAATACCAGATCTTCGTACTCGTCACTGCCAGCATGATGACCTTGGATGGCGAAGAGTGCATCAAAGACCACATCCAGCAACTTGACGATCTCGATCTCAGGAACAAAATTGAAGCGCTTTAGTATTCCAACGACCTCCCCTGCTGGTTGGTCCTGCCACTTGATGAGACCGAGTATGGTTGGGTCTTGCGAATACTTTGTGCTGCAGAGGAACGTCTTGAGATGCACGGCAGCCATAGGGCCCATGACATGTTCATCCTTTTTCTTCATACTCCACGGGAGGCCGAGATATGCACCCTTGCCAGCAATCATGCCGGACGTATACTCGTCGTAGCGATAAAGTGACAATGTATGGTCACCGTCGCGTGTGAATGCATCTTGGGTCCAAAGGGGCATCCAGCACAGAGCAAAGGGAAAGCCTGGTGCATCGGCGATAGACATGACCAGATGAGAACCTGGCACATCATGTGGATCAATGGCAAGCCGGATTGTCGAGTTCCAGCCCTCTCCCCTCTCGACGGCCGTGGTACGCCAAGCAGTGTGTCCGGCGCTATTCGCGGAGGGGTAGATGCATCCCTCAATACGTTCTCCCGAGCTCTTCCTGACCTCAATGGTCAATTGCAAATTACTCATAGTGGAAGATTGCATCAGCGGAACCGTGCCCGTTTTTGGATGAGCCAGAAAGGCGTTCTTGGGAAGAAAGGGTTCGACCAGGGTCAAGTAGATGTCACTGCGAGGCTTCGTGGGTGCACCCGAGAAGCCGATTTTGCGCGTCTGCTTGATGTTGTGAAGAAGAGTGGGGATTTTTTCGATCAGACCTTCTGCGTCTGGATGGACAAAACCCTTGATATGTACGGTCAATTGATGGATAGAGGAATTGCGCTTGTATCGGCCGGTTGTGTTGGGAAACACCTCGGGTAGCAGGTCGTCCCATCCACTATCGTCATCTGTGATGGCCTCGTGAGTGGTGGCCGAAGACCACATGGCAACCGTCTGATCGACCTCGGAGTGAGCCTGACACAGTTGGTTGACCCGTAGCATACCCACTGCAATAGATCTCCTGAGATATTTTTGGTCTCTAGAATGGGCTCGGGCTCGGGTGGCCGATGAATCGGGTCGCGGGTCGGAGTTGAGCAATCGCGAATGGTCGGAGCTGGCGCGGCGTCCGTCTGTGGAGTCTGCACGGCTGGAATTGGTAGACTCTTTCCGGGACCTAGCGCCAAACATTGCACTTCGTCTGCCGCCTTTGATGCTCCCGTGCTGAGACATCTGTGGCGTGGGCGATTCTCTTGGACTCGTCGTCTTTTCGGTGGCTGGGGCGGCGCGTATGGGCTCGTTGACCAAGAGTTTGAAGACAAGGCACAAGACCGAGCCCGATCCAGAACCCTCTCCAGCATCCGTCGCGCTGAGGTCGACCAGAAGCGAGCGCAGTTTGTCGCCCGCCAAGGACACGGGTAAGCCATCGCGGCCAGTCAGATCGAAGGTGAAGGCTTCCGAAAGGGGCGTAGGCGGCGCGCCGGGGGATTTTAGGCACAAGTGCATGCTGACTTGGGCAGCTCCGGGCACAACATCGCCCACGACATGCTTCACGCTGACATAGAGGTGGTGGAGGTTGTGCTCGTCGGGCGGTGGGGTAGGTCTGCTGTCGAGTAGACTCATCATGGACTGCAGCTTGGTGACTTCGACGGCTGAGTCGTCGGCGGTCAAGATGCGACCGCGCTGGGCGGGGTTGCGCACAATGACATCGCCACACAGCATCTTGTTGCCGGCGACCAGATCCCAGACGGTGGCCTCGCGGAGCGTGTCGAGCTCCTGGGCTGTCAGCACACGGTGCAGCAACTGGCGGCGCGCCGTATTGAGGCGCGCAACGAGGCGCGCCATGCTGTCCAGCGAGCGGTAGGAGCGGGCCAGCAGCAGCTCGTGCACCTTGGTCGCGTGCCATTCGCGCAGGCACGAGGCAATTTCGTCGACCAGGGGCTCTTCGACCGACGTGGGCGTTTCGTCGCCAATCTTGAGCATGGGAACGGGGGCGGGCGGGCGCGGGGCGCTGGGGTCGGACACGGGCGAGAGAGGCAGGGCGAGCTGCTGGAGGTGGTCTTCGCGAGTGGTCCATTGCGACGTGGGGCTGCCGGCGCGGCGCGAGCGGGGACGAGGACGGGCAAGCGAGCGGGCGGTGGCGGTGGCGGCGGTGGCGGCGGTGACGGGCGAGGTGGCGCGGGTGCTGGCGGTGGGGGTGACGATGCCGTTGCCGGGCGAGGGCTCGAGGGCGGGCGTGGGGGCGGCGTCGCCCAGGACCTCGCGCACGTCGACGCAGGCGCGCGGGAAGATGCCGGAGAAGACGCGGGCCTCGAGGGTGTGGCCCTGGACGCTGGTCAGGCCGGCCAGCAGCGAGGGCGGGGCGACGAGGTAGCCGCGGAACCAGGCGGCGTCGCGGCCGCCCTGCTCAATGACATAGAGCTCGTCGCCAATCTCGAGCGGTAGGTCGGCGGGCGACTCGGGCGCGAAGGGATAGGTGCAGACGGCAAACGCGATGCGCGGGAGCGGCCGCCAGCTCGGCATGGCGCCGGCGGCAGCGGCCAGGCGGGACGGGCTATCGGGGGGGGACGCGGCGGCGCGCGAGCATCACGAGCAGGCGGCGAGGCGGCGAGGCGGCGGGGCGGCGGGGCGGTGGATGGCGAGGATAGGAATGTAGGGAAGGGGGTGTGGAGGGGGAGGTGAAAGCATGGGCATGGATAGACGACGATCTAGGCAAAGCTGCCGGATGCCGACGTGGATGCCCCTGATGCGCGCGTCCAACGGCCCTACTACCACTGCTAGCGAGGCTATACATAGATTCAAGGTCCAGGCGGCCGCATGCCGACTTGCCAGGCAACACAATGCCCCATGGAGTCGTTCTGATGGAGTCGTACTCTGCAGTATGGAGTCGTAAACGCTTGGGGGCGAGGTGTGGCGCACGTGACCCTCGCGCGCACGTGACCCTCGCGTGCACTCAGCCCGCTGACCACGCACTCCTCTGGTATGGACCATGGGCTATGATGTCCCATGTGCTACGGCTACTACGCCATGTCCGCTGTTCCCCTGTCCGAATGGATTCATGCCCAGCCGTCCCTTGCGCGCTGACATACATAGAGGAGAGTAGTATGCTCTCAAACTTGCTCAACCATCCGCCCCCAAGGCCACACACAGCAGGGTGTCTCTTCTCGGACCCAGAGTGCCGACGTTCGCAGCTTGTCTCAGCACCCTCGCCACCTTCATCATCATCACCATCATCATCATCTGCCTGAGTCCAGTACAACGACAAGATGCACCCTCTCGCGTCGACAGCATCAATGCCCCAAATGCCAGCCATGTCGTCCACCTTCTCGTTCGCTACCCACGTCACCCTCTGGTTTAGCGGCTGGACCACGATATCAGCCATTACCTATCTTCTCGCCCTCTTCCTTCTCTTTGCACTAGGCCTCTTCCACCGCTTCCTCGGCGCGCTCAAGTTTCAACTCGAAACGAAATGGAAAGCAAACCCCAACGTCGTAGAACAGCGCACGAGCCACAACAAAACCGTTGCCGCGGCCATTGGAAATCCTGCAAAAGGGTGGAGTCACACACTACGACAGCAGCCTGTGCCTCTACGACTTGCGGAGCCAGAGGGCATCGAGACGGAGCCCTTGAGTCCAACAACACTGTCTGAAGCTGAGATTGCCAAGTCGTCCCCAACGCCTAACATGCCATTCTGGGTCCCCAGTGCGCCTTGGAGTGCGAAGAGGGATGGCATCACTGCCACCTTGGAGTTTACTCGTGCGTTAATCGGCTACTTTCTGTGCGTTATGGTTTACCTATACTCATATAAAGTAGAGTAAGAGTCGCTGATATGGCAACAGCATGCTAGCGGTCATGACCTACAACATCGGATTCCTGTTCGCCATTACAGGGAGCGTCTTGTTGGGCGAATTGGTGTTTGGACGGTACACAAGGGGCTCTGCGGGTACCGCCGAGGATGGATGTCACTCTTGAGCTCCGGAGTCCTCAGGGGCTAATCAAAGGTAACGGGATAGTTGGCTCATGATACCTAGGGCCTTAGGCCTAGATATGACCATACATGGGGACCACCACCCGACCTGCAGACAAGCTTGGTGCTTCGATTGCGGCTGACATTGCTATATCGTTCTTACCTCACTTACCAACGAGCCTGCCAGGTACTAGATTAGGCCTAGTACCCTAGTCCTCTCACTGTAAATAGTCCACTGTCGGAGTCCATCTGAGGATCATCATCTCTCAAAACACTCGCTTTCGTGCCAAGCACCGTTTCTCGCGTCTTTGGACCTCCCGGCTATAGCAGACATTGATGGTAAGAGGGTTGTTTTAGACAAACTTGGCAACCGGATTGCCGACGATCTTGGTGCTTGGATAGCTGTAGACAGCAATTGTGCTTGGATGGCTGGATATGACCTTGGTGATTGGATCGCTGCGGACAAGCTTGGTGCTTGGATGGCTGGAGGCGATTTTGGCGCTTGGATTGCGGCTGAGATCGATGGTAATTGGATTTTAGACAATCTTGGCCCTTTCGAAGGCTGGTACAGATCCAGGTCGTGTGGTTGTTTGTTCGTCTGGTAGTTGTCTATCGGTGCAGGGATAAGGCCAGCAGTATCTGTCGCCATCTGTTAGTGCTGAACACCGATATCTAATAGTTGCTAATTACCCTTCCCTGCTTTGAAAAGATTAATAGCAAGTTGTTAGAAAGGCTTCGACATCTTAGGAATTATTTTCAGCAGTTGTGCAATAATCCTATTATAACAGTGACCTCTCTTAGGCATTTTACTTTCCTAACTAAAAGCACAGTTAGTTTATTATAGAACCTATTTCAGCTACTTATAATATTTACCTACAGTCAAGAGGAAGGAAGATAAGGGCTGCTAATCCTCTAAGCGTGTTAGCTATAATAGTATATCTATAGCCAGCATCTATAAAATCTTGGACAAGTTTCTCAGCTTGCTGCAATGTTCCCTAGAATAGGCCAGATTTACACAGAGTATAAGTTAGTAATACCTCTAAGTATTCCAGGCGAATAAGGGTGAAAATCACTACATAAGCAAACCTACTAAGTATTTTGTGATATATCCTATAATAGTTTAGTTAAAGGCAGAGATAAAGTATACAGTTAATTAGTTACTGGATATATAGACTCTGATCCTCTATGTTATTTCCTTAAATTTTAGCTGGTAGATCATTGGCCGGTGGATCGTGGGTTGCTAATTGATGGAGGCCTTGTTGGCTGATGGCTGCTGTTGGATGAAGGACTAGTTGGCTTATGGCTGGTGAGCCGATGGCTGCTGGTGGAATAAGGGCTGGTGGACTGAGGGACGCTGACTAACTGAACTTTGCCAGTAATGACATAGGGTAATGCTTTTACAAAGAGCTCCAAAGAAATCGTGGCTTCGTGGATGGAAGAAAGTGTCTTGACGATCTCCTTGAAAAGCTATTTGAGGATAAAACTAAGCAAAGAACCGTCTTGCGAGGACAAACTTACAGCCTCGCTGAATTCTCCGCACAGGGCCGCTTTCATCCTGGCGGAAAGGCCGGTTCCGTGAATTTCGTGTAATCGTTCTGCAAGAGCTGATGCTAATATTACTCCTCCTTGTACCAACTATCTAAGAGCTTTTGTGCCTAGTCGGACTCCATTGGAAGCACAGTGTCATTTCCTCGTGCCCATGCCGAGTAAACGCCCGTCAAGAGGTCGGAATAGCAGACACGAAATCCACCAGTGATAGCGAGCATGAGTAAGCGAAAGATGATACAGCACCTCAGGACCATGTTTAGCGCTTGCTCACTGGTTCATTGCATGCATATCATGAACCAAATTCCAACATCCGCACCAATTACCCCCCACCCATGCCTTTGCATTGCAACCACCACGCCACACAGCATCACTCAACTATTACGACGCCCTGAAACTCCTCTCGGCGCATCCACCCATCAAAATAGGCCGATGATACGCCCTATCCCCCGCCACCATGTCTCCTTCGCAAAAGGGCAGCTCCCGGACCCGGATTAACTTCCTCCCCAAGGCCCCCCGGCGCAAGAGCTCTGACAGCCTACTCTCCCTACCTGGCGACGACTCAACTCCGTCTGCACCGGCTTCGGTGACCTCGCACGGTTCAACCCCCCCGGCAGGGTCAAGACGTGACCGCGACAGCCTGGCCGTTTTCAAAAATTGCAACAGTTTGCTGTCTCTGCAGCGGGAGGATACCAGTGCCCCGCGGCGGATTGGCTTGGCACCTGTGCAGAACAATGGTCTGACAACGCAGCCAGGCGATAATAGGCCCCCTCGGGGTGGTAGTCTAGCTAGCTTCCAGACATCGGTCCCGAAGACGACGAGGGTCGTGGAAGAGAGTAAAGAAGACGAGGAGGTTTTCAACCCATTTGAATACTTTCTGCTGTGGTACGCGATCAAAGGAATTGGCAGGGCATGGAAGTGGTGTGCTACTACTGTCGAAGGCAGACGTGGAACAAAGTCATCTGGGCAGAAGAGACCACAAGAGAGTATTCCAGAGCTGGGAACGGCGACAGAATCTTGAAAGATTTCATCATATACATTCATTTCCCCTTCCAAGCGCGTCCTCAGTACGGGAAGAGACCACCAAAACACCAAATGAACACAAAATCGTAATGCCATCCAAGCAAGCGAATGACCAAAGCGGATGATACTTCCAGCCCACCCACCGTCCCCACCAAATTCACCTCCTCGGCCTCCTCTTCTTTCTCCCCCTCCTCACGGCTCCCCAATCACCCCCACCGCCCTCCACCCCTGCTTCTCCACCCTAAAAACCACCGTCTCATCGCGCACCGCCTGCGCCGGAATCCTATACATGACCAAATACTCCCCACGATGCAGCCACTCGGCGCCCCGCTCAGCCGCCGCCACGCCTCTTGCCGACGCCCAGCCTCCCTCTCCCTCTCCCTCCCTCAGCAAATCCACCGCGCGAAACACCGGGCCCCGCGCCAAATACCGCGTGTCCACGCACACGACCCACACATCCTCCTGCCAGCGCTGCGCCAGCACGGCTGCCACACGCCGCGCGTGCGTCTGGTCGTCGTACACGCTGATGAACGGGCTGGAGATGTTGGTCTGACTGTGCAGGTGCGCGAGCCCGAAGCGCGACAGCGCGGCCCGGAAGGACAGGATCGTCGTTTGGTTTTTCGACACGAAACCTGTGGCGAAGGAGTAGCGGGTTTGCGAGGAAGGGTGGTGGATGCGGTAGACGAGGGGGGGGATGGAGGCTGGGGTTGGGG
>Ga0182211_1000279_pt1 | contig 16316 bp, 11 predicted proteins | sample G5R1MG_20_FD_129660 | JGI IMG/M metagenome (GOLD analysis project Ga0182211, IMG submission 129660) | Switchgrass phyllosphere microbial communities from Michigan, USA - G5R2_MAIN_03OCT2016_LD1 MG | ecosystem: Host-associated > Plants > Phyllosphere > Phylloplane/Leaf | place: USA: Michigan... | reverse complement strand
TTGAAGGAAGTGAGCTTTTTGCGAGCTAAAGTGCGCGCAGGAGGACGATCAGGTGGTAGGCAACATGACTTGGTATGGAGGCAGGGTTTGTGGATATATAAGACAGGCTGATGGGGAACGAGGTGACTCTCCTCCATCTTTCGCTATACCGGTGGTTACTAACTGCCTTATTTTTTTTGAATCCTTCGCTGTGCTTCGGCATTGCACGATCTATCGCCCAATCTAGTCAATACTATCAGCCAGCCTCCACTGGGTTGCCGATACTTTACCAATACCCAAGAACATCATGTGCAAGAAGGCGGCATGCGATTCGTGCAGTACGTCGGCCAGCCACGACGACCTTTTCTTGCGAATGACTCTGACCATGTACATAGACAAGACGACCTGGTGGGGCTGTGGTAAACACGTCGCCGGCGTGATGCAAAACGTGCCGTTGGAACAATGGTGTACATGCGCACCGCGAGTCGAACAAGACGGCCGCACGTACCCGCCCATGGGCAGTCTGGTGTCGGCATGAGTGCCCTTTGTAGCGAGCACGACAAATCATGGTTGAGATGGATGGCGGGAGGCAAGCAATGGATCTGACGCGACGACGACGAAGCGTACAAGTCGAGACAAAGCGAGTTCTGGCGTGGTAGAGAGACAGCAAGCGGCTAGCAATGCGATGGATGGATATAATGTACTACGGGCGGGACCTTGCAGGAGCTGCTGTTCCTCGCCTGTCCCAGAGGCGTGGAACCCAACCGCCCAAGCCAAGCCAAGTAGCCAAGTATAGCGCCCGGCTCGAAAGACAGTTGTATGCGTGATGAAGGCTGCAGCAACCAGCTTGTGGGGACGGCAGCGTGGACGCGGTTGGTGGTGGGTGAAACACTATGACTAGAGGCCTGCTGCTAAGTATAGTTAGTTGGCCGTTGGCCGGGTGGGACGGGCTCTAAGCATACCGAAGTCCATGTTCTCTATAATGATGCTATGTATATACATGGTGGTGGGGTGGAGCGATCCATGTGACCGTGTCCAGGCCGGCGGCTAGAGAGGATGGTCGTTCGTGGTGGTAGTGGTGGCGGTAGTGGTGGTGGTTATAGTAGTGGTAGTAGTGGTAGTAGTGGTGGTGGTGGTGGTGCGGGGCTGCTGGGAGCGAGGCTGAGGTATATCTGGATTCTGCGTGCACCAACCATCATTCGATGTCTCTCTCTGTGTGTCTCTCCTTCTCTCCTCCTCCTCTCCCCCTCTTCTCCTCTCCCTCTCCCTCCCTCCCCTCCTCTCGCCCTCTCTGTGTGTGTGCATGTGTGCCTGCAGGCCCACAATCAGCCCATATCACATCGTCCAGCCCAACCCTCCGTACTAAGTGTCACCTACCCACCTCACTACCGCCCACCCCTACCCAAGGAGCACACACACACACACACACACACACACAACCCACAACAACCCCGCGGCGCTTTGCCCACCAGCACCACCGCCTAGACACGGCACGTCCAGCGCGCCGGCCACCACCTGTATGTCGTCCTGCCATCTGCCATCGGGAACTCAGCTGACTAGGCATCGACGATGCGTAGACGCTGCCGCCGCGCCGCCCTCCTCGCTCGCACCTGCAGCCGCGACCACGCACATCACCCCGCCGCGTCATACGCAGCGACGTAGAGAGCCTGCTTCTGCTTTTTGCTTCCATCGGCCAGCCCACCATCGACCAAGTAGCAGAGCGAGTCGAAATTGCCCCATTGAGCACCGCCACACCACCCCATACGACCCGGCCCGACTCCAGCACCGCCCTGGAAACCCCGCAGAATAAGCACTGTGCATTGTATTCCACGCCGCTGGTACGTCAGCTATTGTTCTCCAGGCGTGCACGCTAGTGGCGCATGAGACGCACGTCGTTGTCCTGCAGACAAAGCCTAGCAAAGAAATACCTCCCCGAATGTGTGCTGACCGATGATGCTCGCAGCAGTCACCTTGATTCTCCTACAGTCCCCCCGCTTTGATTGTCGACTGCAAACATCCACAGCCCCTCTACCCCAGCCAGCAGCTCCAGCGTTCCCCTTCCCACCCGTGCAGTTGCCTTCAGCCCGGTAGATTTCGCCACTATGCCACCCACAGGGAGCGGTAGCTCCAGAAAAATCTCCTTCAATGTCTCGGAGCAGTACGACATTCAGGATGTCGTAGGAGAAGGCGCATACGGTGTCGTATGGTACGATGCGCCATCTACTCTCTTCATGGACTCGTTGTTAACCAGGCTGCAGCTCCGCGCTGCACAAGCCCTCGGGCCAGAAGGTGGCCATCAAGAAGATTACGCCATTCGACCATTCCATGTTCTGCTTGAGAACACTGCGAGAGATGAAGCTGCTTCGATACTTCAACCACGAGAACATCATTTCCATTCTTGATATCCAGAAGCCCCGCAACTACGAGACCTTTACCGAGGTCTATCTCATCCAGGTACCGTGACTGCAGGCACGACCTGGCGCTTTGGCTGACCATGGCTAGGAACTTATGGAGACAGACATGCATCGCGTCATCCGAACACAAGAACTTTCAGACGACCACTGCCAGTACTTCATCTACCAAACGCTGCGTGCGCTCAAGGCCATGCACTCGGCCAACGTCTTACATCGTGATTTGAAGCCCTCCAACCTGCTTCTCAATGCCAACTGCGACTTGAAAGTATGCGACTTTGGCCTTGCTCGCTCGGCTGCTTCTACGGAAGACAATTCTGGTTTCATGACAGAATACGTCGCCACGCGATGGTACCGTGCGCCGGAGATCATGCTCACGTTCAAGGAGTACACAAAAGCCATTGATGTATGGAGTGTGGGCTGCATCCTAGCAGAGATGTTGAGCGGGAAGCCTCTATTCCCCGGAAAGGATTGTATGGAACGGCTGTCACCATAGTCTGCTCCATCGGCTAATCGGTAACCAGACCACCACCAGCTTACGCTGATACTTGATGTGTTGGGTACGCCTACCATGGAGGACTACTATGGCATCAAGTCGCGCCGTGCGCGTGAGTACATTCGATCCCTGCCTTTCAAGAAAAAAATACCATGGAAGGCCATGTTCCCCAAGACAAACGACCTGGCCCTAGACTTGCTCGAGCGATTACTCGCGTTCAATCCAGTGAAGCGCATCACTGTGGAGGAGGCCCTCAAGCACCCATACCTCGAGCCATACCACGATCCAGAAGACGAACCGACGGCTGACCCCATTCCCGAAGAGTTCTTCGACTTTGATAAGAACAAGGACAACCTGACAAAGGAACAATTGAAGGGTATGTCATGATTGGGATTCACCGGATTCTCTTACTGACGCTACGTAGTCCTCATCTACCAGGAGATCATGCGATAAGCGTTGTTGAAAGTGCTTAGCCTGTGCAATATATAACGAGATACCACAATTGAATTGACTGCTGAAATTTTTGTCTCGTGGTTGGGTGAGTTCGGCTCATCCCATAGAAAGAAAAGGCGAAGATCGGGGCACCTAAACATTATAGCCAGTATAGTGAAATCAAAGCACGGTTGTTCCCTTGCGAAATCTCTTCTTTCTTTGCTTCTTTGGGGGGTTGGGAGTGATGATAGAGGCCCTCTCAATCCAACGACCTAACGTTATTGCCCGATTCCCCCATCGCACAAGATCCTCAATCACCGTCCAGCTGGAAACCCCCGACTACGAAGCACTCGCCCAATCTGTACTCTGCACTCCTTCATGTTCTTTTTCCGCACCCCATACCACATGCCCAAAGCTCCTATCGCCATCGCCATCCCCAATCCCATCGGCACGCCAGCCCTGCACCCCGCCTCCGCTCGACGCCACTGCAGCACTGGCAGGACCTGGCCTCGTCCAATCATACAACCGGGCCTCCAATCCCATGCTCAGATTCCCTCTTCCATCCCGGCCAGCAGCGAAGCTCCGGCTCCTGGCCCGTGGCGCCTCGTACTCGTGTGCCACGCCTGGTTCTGGGATGGTTTCTAGCAACGAGAGACGTTTGGATGCGGCCGTGGTGGAGCCGTGGCGGGCAACTTCGCGCCACCAGGTGCGGTCGCGTCGCGCTTGAGTGGGGCTTGGGTGATCGCGTTGGGAGGAGCGGACAGCTGGGGGTGAGCTGTCGAGGGCATGGGTGTGGTCTGAATGATTAGAGTGGAAAAGCGAGTTTGAGCGGGAGTGAGGGGATAGTGAGCGCGAGGCTCGGTGTTGGGTGTTGTTGCTGCCATGTTGGTGGTAGGGACAGTGGTCTAAGGGGTGTGGAGGCATGATTGAGGCTTGTGGCCATGCGGTGGTGCTGCGCGGTATGGCTGCTGGGTTACCTGGCTTGAGGAAAGCAGGCCAGCGGAACCGTTTCTGTGGTCGCTCGCCCGTAGAGATGACGGCAGATCCCAGTGTACTGGGCACAGACTCCACTCTGCTTGGTAGGCTCGTTATTTTGAAGATGCTGCTTCTGTCTCCGGTGCTGCGGCTGCTACCGCTGCTGTGGCTGCTGCCGCCTCTATACCATGTCGCCCCGCTCATACTACCGCCCATTGAGCCTCTGCGCTCGAATTCGAGTTGTCGTTCGAGATCCATTTGGCGTTTGATTTTCAAGTGTGAACGTATATAGTATACAATCGCCGAAACGATAAGGATAAGAATGATAGCAAGAGCAACGGCGGACTCGCGGTCGAGATGTCTGAGGTGCTGGCGTATAGATTGTTCGGATGAATCCGGTGCCGGGGTACTAGCAGAATCCATGGTGAACTGACTATGGTTGATGGATAACTTTGTCGTATATGAGTGCAATTGATGATGCTGTATCAAGGATTTGGGGGAAGAATCGGCCAGAGTGGTGAAATTTATCGGATGTATGGGATCCACAGACGGTAGCGCCTGGTAGTGAGTATCTGGTTCCAAGGTCGAGATGAGGGGTCGATGCGCCATGTGCCATGTGCCATGTAAAGAGAGTCCAGAACCCTTCCGAGGAGGCCAATTGATACACTTGTACTGCCGCAGTTGGCCTGGACTCAGTCGTAATACCGTCTATTCTTCGTCTCCAGTCGTCTGCAGTCAAACCATGATCCATGCGAAGAAATGGGCTATCCCCGGTATCTGAATACGGTATCGTACACCAACATAATATCACTCTTTTATTTACCTCTCAGATGTCAAATATCACACCTTCCATCCTTCCAGCCTGTTCTCCATCTTTCTTCCCATTGATTGCAATCAAATGTCTCTTTCCCCAGTTTCTCGTTGACTGCATTGTGCGCCTCACACATCCACGTGCCAAACTCGCCTCTGCTGCTAACTCTTGGGGTGTTCTTGGCCATCCAGCTCTGAAAGTCCTCGGCGCAAACCCAGCAAGGGTAAAGCTTGCCAAAAGTAGACAGGAAGCTTTTTGTTTCGGTTTGCAATTGCGGCGTAGGATTGGTAGGATATGTTGCGGTAATAGAGTGAAGAAGTGTCCACGAGGAGCGCCCAAGAGATTCAACGTCGGGCGGGCAATCGGCGGGTAGGGAAGTTGCTGGGGCGGTCGTAGCCGTGGCTGTGGTTGCTGTCGCTGTCGCTGTCGCTGTCGCGGAGGTTTTGGGCTTTTTGCCGGCAAGCGCAAATAGATCGGCTACGCTGTTACATGTACGACATCTACCATGAACAGAATCATCAGAATCAAGTGTGATATAAGCACCGCAGCGTTTCTGGTACCTAGCATGGGAGCTAACTTACGGTTTGCCATCTGGTCCGAGCACTATGCCTTTGGAAAGCTTCCTCGATGCAGCTGTGTCTCCATCCTGCTTCTCGGGCATCTCTGCGGGCCCTGACGCCATCTGATCTATGCGATGTAGCTTGGAGCAGGAAGAGCGATGGCGTTGCGTTGCATTGGTGATTTCGAAGCCGTTATTCCATATTGTCCGTGCATGAGCGTCATCCTGACTAGCCAACTCGACTGTGTGCAGGGCTAGCCCTGCTATGAAGGGTCCGACGACCACCCTCACACAACATGTTATTGGTGTCAACAATGCATGTGCGTGGTGAGAAACCATTGTGTGGCTTCGATTTTCAATGAGATTCTCCGCAATCTAGCTCTGCACACTGTGCTGGTGCTGTCTATAGACAGCGAGCGAGTGACTGGCAGGCAGCCACAGACATCTGCTTGAGTGAGGTCCATAGCCCAACATAACAGTATGATAATGGAAATTCACTATAGGGATTTCTTCTCTACAGACACAGCTAATATCATCAATCTGGTATAAGTAGCCTTGAATTTGTAGTAGAGGAAGCAAAGAAACTTTTATTCATTTGTATTGCCAGGTAACTTTTCAGCTTTTGAGGACTATAACTATCACTGTTGGTTTTACAAGATAGATTATACCTGTCATCTTCATAGGGCGCATTTTTTATAATTAAATATTTCCCCCCTCTCTATCACTTCAAGTCAAGATCAAGATGTCCTGGAAGGTCTTATAGCAGTGCATATATAAAGGAATATAAGTGAGGGTACTTATACAATCTACAATAACCTTTATACCTTGCTTTGAGAGTGGGGTATCCTCAGGATATCCTCGAGGAGATTGCCAAGTAACCTGACCCTATAGTCAACTTGGTGAATGATGAGGTGAAGGAGGCTCTAGTGAGAATGTACATCACCTACAGCTTTATAGATAAAGGGGTGCAAACTACTTATCGAATCAGGGCCTGTTATAGGTATCGCTTGTATTGGCTTACCACAAAGCGTTTGTACTGTGACGAATCTCTTGTCACCTGCGCAATTGCTCTGAAGTCTTGTGTCTCTATCTACAAGTAGAAGCACCTACCTCTCTCCACATTACGCACTCCCACGTTCGGTTGGCTCGCGCCTGCCCTATAAACAACATTAACCTCACCATCCCACATCTCTCCATAACGCCAAAACAACACCATGGAAGCACCTATGCAGCTACATAGTGACAGTAAGTCATAATTTCCGCAGATTAGTGATAAGAATTAACCCGTATACCAACCGCAGCTATGTCAGTTACCAAGGTTACCTCTTTGGGCTCGCAGTACTCGGCCTCGGGCGCTCCCACTGTCCCCAACCCTACGCCAACTACCCAGAGTCTGAATGGCGATGATATCGAGACGCCGCTCATGGACTTTATGGCTGTCGCTAGTATCCTTGAACCTATCCAGGAGCAGCTCAATGAATCTGCAGAAGAAGCTTCTCTACCCTCTCCGCCCATCAATACACCGTATGGGCTCTCCCCAGCGCCTTCTGTTACCTTCCAGCACCGCGTTCGCGGCTTCAGCGTCATCAACGATAGACTCGAGCATCTGAGGACCGAGGATCGTAAGCCTGCTTACCATGATGCCGATGGTACCTACAGTAACAGTAACTTCTCGGCTGAGCGCTCTGCTATGGAAGATGAAAACTACGAGATGGCAAGTATCTCTGGGATACTAAGTGATGGGAGTAAGGGAAAAGCCAGTCATGGACAGAACAGGCAGCCTCGTGGCCCCCTTAGCGACTTTTCGACTGAAGGCTCGGTTCCTATCGCTCTAGGCTCTCCCGCCATCAACCCGCGCATTGAGGAATACCTGTCGTTCACCTCAAAGGACTTGCCGACCAAAGCATCTCTTGTTGAGAACGATGCCATGCCTGTCTATGCCGCTGTCCATGCCATGAGTAGTTGCAGCATCAAGAGCGATGGTGTCACCGAGAAGAGCAATTGGGCTGAAGAAGTCGAGGACAGCGTTGACCATGCTTGCATGCGTCTTGAGCAGCTTGCAAAAGACGAGCATGTTGCAGACCCTAGCAAGACGACGGAAGAGTATTATGTTGCTCGCCTAGAGCGTCTACTTGGTAGCCGCAAACGCACTGTCCCTGTCAAGATTAACAAGGTTAAGAACAATCATGGACAGATGAGGGACGAAGCCTAGGAGTTTGTTTGAGATACGATGCCCGGAGCAATCTAGAGAGGCACTAGGGATTGTTTGTCAGACAGATTGCTGTGGTGACAAGGCCTCAGGTTTCAGTCGGTCTCCTCTGACTTCTGAACTGATGGTACTACTCACTGGCACTTTTTTGATGGTGGCATCGTAACGGCTTGCTGTGTACCAAACTCTCAGTCTTTGCATTCTGGCATCTTATGGACTCGAGGACGTATGCACAGAGGATTCCAGTCACTCAGTATGACTGATTGAGTAGCGGGATACGTAGGTAGACAAAATGCTACCTCTGAATCACTGTCGATCTTGCATATAGTTCACTTCCTGAGGGCATAAGATAATGGGAGACACTAACAGCTGCAATCCGTGATCCCTACCTTAGCAAGCCAGGGCTACTATACAAAGCGCGAGTACGAGCCATTTCTAACCCCTAGACCTTGCAGGATAGCCACCGCGGCCAAGGTCGCAGCAGTGGGCTTGTCGCCGCATCGATAGTAGGCCGCACTTGCCGCAGCAAGCAGGCTTACCAGAAGCCCAGCAATGCTCTTGTCGTAGATGTCATAGATGCCTTGCCGCAACATTAGCATTCTCACGATCGTTTTGCAAGGGCACATGCGTATAGACGCACCGTTCTGAGCCCATTTGTAGTTGAGAACACCTGGATAGCATAGTGTCAGACAAGGAATGAGTTGCTGTAGGTGTGCGGCTAAAGAGATGGGTAGGTAGGTAGGTGGGTGGGTGCATACCCATGATGAGGAAGAATCCGCTACCTTCATACCATCCTGCCTTGAGGGCGCCGCGTAGGGCAATAGGCAGTGTGTTCAAAGAGATGTGTTTGAATTGGTCGAGGCCTTTGGACTGTGCAAGATTGCTTTAGCACAATGCGTTGTAGAGGTACGTGACGCTGGCTCTGGAAGGATCATACAGTATGCCCCAAGGCTAAGAGGCCATGAGCAACAGCGCTTGCCAGGAGAAGAGGGTGGGATTGCGATGTTGTGGTTGCCATTATGAAACTGGGAAGGGAGTCTTGGATTGATGGATGATGTTGGTTGCTGCATAGGTACTATGTATGTACAGGGTAGACATGGGAACTCGTTGGAATAACCAAGTAACTAGCCGAGGTTCTTCCTGCTTTTGGCATGGTTTCCCCCCACGGGAAGCGCTTCTGCTCTGCTTCTAGTATGTCGTGTCCTTCTTGCATGGTAGACTGGATGCGCAAGACCAGGGGCAATTCTTTTCCTGAGGCTATTGGATGATGTCCATATCCAGTATCGAAGCGCTACGTGGGAAGGCTTTCGCAGCTCAGAGCCTGGTTGAGCGGACCGAATTGCCCTTCGCAACTCACCCCCTTGCTCCTACAATACCGTATAGTAGGATCGCCCACGATGTTCGTCCCACCTCATGCTTCATCGGGCTTCTTGCCGTTCCTATCCAGTCCAGGACCTTGATCCGGGCCCTGACAGCGTTCCACTGCATTCCTAGAGGGCATGGCCGGCAAGACCCCGCTCGCAATCGGATCCAAGTCCGATGGCGCGCACAACGCTGGAGAAGAGTAGGGTCCCGTGTCCTCTGGCTCTGCTCCCAGTTCCTCGACTTTATCTTCGGCCCATGTGAGCACGCCATCGATCGCCGCCTTTACTCCGCTCACGACGCCGTCGACGACATGGCCCACCGAGGGGCTTGCGTGTGTCTTGTCTTCGGCGGGTGCGGTCGGCGAAGGCTTTGTGGACGCTGGAGACTATTCCATGCATTAGTCTCTGGTAGTGATGTCGTAGTGGACTGCTCACCTTGGGACTCTCCTCTGGCCTTGCTTCTTCTTCGGAATTCTGCGTCGTCGCTGCATCGAGGGCCGTGGGCCGCATTGTCTGCGCTGTGTGCGCATCAACGGCTTCCGACTTCATGTTGACGCACGCGTTCCCGTTGAGGTTGCAGATCTTGGCTTGGTATGCAGGACGACGGGCAATTGTTGTGAGAAGCTGGGTAGGCTGTCGCAAGGTGAGGAAAGGGCGTGCTAGTTAGTATACAATGTGCGCACATATGACCGTAGGGCTGGGACCTGCATGCTGTTTGCTTTGCTTTGCCCCATCAACCGAACCATGCTATAATAGTACGATCAACAGGATACCACAAGTCTGCCATGTTCTCCTAGAGCAGGCGCACCTGAGACACTGCCGTACCATCATCCAAGTCGTCGTCGATAGCCTTCACAGGTTCTGTGCTGGGCATCCCTGGACCTTCATTTCGACTGCTGGCTGAACTGAATCCTTAAGGGTATCCAGGTTGATTCAATCTATGTGCCCCCTCCTGAACGGCTACATAGATGCACACGCTATTACTCCCAAGACTCCGCAAAATGCACATGAACAAAGAAACCTTACCAGCCCCGCCTTCGCCCACGATTCTCCTGGCTCTTCTCCTTCCGCTTCACCCTCTTTACATCATTCCTTCGCTTCTTCTCTTTACCCCACTTCTCCGGATCAGCCACTGCCTCGACCTTCCTCTTCCTTCTGCGTTCGTCTCTGCGCTCTCTCACAGCCTTTTGTACATCGCTCATGACCTTCAAGTACTCCTGCGTACCCATGCGCTTTTGTAGCGAGTTCATGATCTCACGCGCTTTGTCAATGAGAGCCTTGTAGGCTTCGTTGGGCTCATTGAGTGAGGTCTCTTGTGTAAACGCACGAGGAATGGTAGTCGCAGGATCGACTAGCGTGTTGAGGGTTGTGAGAAAGTGCGGGAGCGACGAAGCGAGAGGCTCCAGCGGAAACTTAGCAGCGATGGTGTCGAACAGGTTCATGATAGCGATTTTGGCGTTGAGGGAGCTCTTATCTTTACGGACGATCCCTGAAAGGCGAATCATGAGGCGGTGGATGGCTGTTGGCGGAGCTTCGGTGCTCTTCCCCGGCGTCGTCACCTCGGGTGCAGAGAACTCTTCATCTGAAAATTCAGTAGCCCCATTTGTCCTTTCTTTCGACTGTTCCGCATCTTCTTCGTCGTCATCAGCTTTCTGCCACCGCCAATTCGCTCCATTCACAGCCATGCAGCGTGCTAAGAAGGCAATGTTCTTGACACTCTGCATGCAAAGCTGGTCAGTGACCTCTGAGATCAACAGGTTTCTAAGGAAGGCGTTGCAAAGCTGCGTCATGCTTTGCTCTGATAGTTGCAACCCACCGGACCCTTCAAGAGGCAGTGCACCTAGGCCGCTGTCTTTGTTGGATATACCGAGATGAGCGAAGAATGTTCCTAGCAATTCCGCAGCCTTCAGTTTCACCCACATGTGCGGATAGGATGCGCTAGCCCCAATAGCTGTCCACAGGCTATCTTTCTGAGAAGAAAATATGGCGTCTGTGTATTTCTTGCATATCTTAGAGAGTAGCGTCAAGGTGTAGTAGAGAAGCTCCCAGTCGTCCTCGTTGCGTCGCGTGAGACATTGATCGATGATTGAATCGGCCTGGACCAGCACATGGGACAATTCCTTAGATTCATGGTGGTCAACAGCTTCGAAGTAGAAGCCCCAGCACTGGATTCCAAGCCGTCTTAACCCTGTATTGTCGTCTTGTTCCAGCCACCCTCTGAGATCTGTAGTGAAGCTCTGCAGACGCCTATCATTTGCGTGCTGGAAGAGTCTCTTAACAAGAAGACTGGCCAGTTCTCGACATTTGCTTGAATCATCGTTTGCTACAGTGTTAATCAACGGGAGGAAAATCATTCCATGATACTCGTACTGTGCCTTCTCTGGGAACCTTGGTAGCGCTTTCGAAATGATTAAATCCAGGGCCTCCATGACCGATTGCCTGCCTTCCACATGTTCGTATCGTAGATTTTTGAGCAGAAACTCAATTTGCTTCCTGAATCGTTTCTCACTTTGCGTATATGACGTTAGGAATTGGAAGTAGTGACTTCGAGCAATGTCTCGTGCTGATTTCGTCTGATTGGTGATCATCATTTCGGCAACTTTGTCCATAGCTTCATACATCTCGGGAATATCAAAGTGTCGATTCATAACAGCTTTGAGGAACCCAAATGTAACACCAGACCGATCAGGCTCATCCAAGTCGGGCAGCATCCGCTTCAAAAGGTGCCCAATATCGCGTTCTTTAACGTCCACATTTGGTCGCTCGCGCAGAATGGCTGAGATTAGCTTTAAAGATGCTTGTACAAGCTCAGTGTTGGATGATATTGCGCCCTTGATTGCGCGCATTGCTTCATCAATGTACACAGGACAGTTTGTGTCCAACTCTGCCATTGGTACTCGGATGATGGTAGTCAGAAGTCGGACAGCGGACACTTGCACCTCTTCTTGATCCTGAACTAATCCATCGCCAATGACTGGTAAGAAGCCAGCCAAATTTTGAGGAGTTTGAAGCTCATCATGTTTTCGCAGAACCGTCCGCAGAATATCCATACCGAATCGGATCATCTTGTAAAGGTATGAGGATGTAGAGAGACGAGCGCCAGATTTTGCTGCGCCTCTGTTGTTGATGAGGTATCGTTTGTTCTTCGGGTCGATCTTGATCTTCTTTTCAGGTGTTGTGCTTGCATAGTATACCTCTTTGATGAGCTCGTAGCAGAATACTAGGATATCCCGATTATTGACTGTCGGGTTTTGGAGAAGACCTAGGCCTATTCGTCGAAGCAGTTCATCAATCTTCTGAACCATTCTTGCATTGAGCTTCTCAATCAAAAGAGACTTGATGGGCAGAACGAGCTTGATGATATGCGATGGAGTAGCTGACCGCGCTACAATATCCATCGAATCGAAGCTCTTGCTACTCTTCACTTCCTTCATCTTACTTATATACTCTTCAGCGTCCTTTTCCTGGCCAGCAATGCCAAAGGTGTCGTCCATGACAACATCAACAATATCTGCCAGGCAATAGTCGAGATCACCGGGCTTCATCTGACCAGAAATCTTTACTAAAATATGATGCAACGTAAAGGAGAGGACATGCAGCTGGTAGCCACGCTGAAGAGCGGTGCGCAATGCCTTGAGAATGAAACCAAGGTAGCCTGGTCCCATGAGAACAGCAATATCGCTAAGCGTAGTTCTTGACATGTCCCGACTCTCCTGCGCACGACTTTTGAGGATGTAACATATGTCTAGCAAGACTGCAGGTAGACGTGATTCAATCTCAGCTGGAGGTAGTACGAGAAGAACCTTGGCGACAGCAACAGCGATTGGCACTCGTAGACTGACGGTTGCCTCGTCCTTCTTGTGCAAAAAGCCGGTAAGTTCGGGCAAGAAATGATCGATGAGATCTTTGGTCAGCTTTTCCTGTTGTGGAAGCGTCCTTGCCAGTGTTGACAAGGGTTTGTCGACGTCCATGGCCTCTGGGTCATCAGTCACCTCCGGAATGGTTCCATTATTCTGTTCGAGATCCACCGCGTCGACATAGCCTTTGGCGCGACCTGCTTGGTTTAGCCCATCCATCAAGCCTGCAATCAGTCTAATCAGAGACTTTTGCATATCTTCTTTGCTTGCGAGGTAGCTAATGTACCTCTTGAGTAAGGAGCGGAACTGCGGCCACTCCAACGCTTCTGTGAGCGCTGTCAATGTTCGGACTGTCTCCCCCAAAAGATTGTCTGCACTCTCGTCATCGGCTTTATTAAATACGAAGTGTTCGAGGAGCGGAAGCAGAATATGATATATATTCCCACCGCGCAACCGAGAAGCACTGGCAGCCAGCCGTCGCAGAGCTCTGAGTCGGCGATGTCCTTGAAGGTGCAAGATGTTGCTGAAGAATGATGCCTCGTCGTCTTCCAACAGAAGAATGTGTAGATCAGCTATTGGAGCCCAATCAGGCTGTATCTTCACGAGGTGCTCAAGGACGGCAAGAAATTCAACGCGGACAAGTTCAGATGATTCCCGCATACCGTTCTGAATCCCAGGCAGGATAGCCGTGGAAATGAAATCTTTGAATTCGTCACTTATAGACACTTCAATCAATCGTCGGAGAGATAGGGATGCATTGACACGAATGCTCAATTCATCATTATCCTTGATGAAGAACAACATGTTGTAGGCGAGCGGTTTCCATTGCTTGATGGAAAATGAGCGATAGGTTGTTTCGTTGACCTTGTCGAATGCGAGTGAGCGACGCTGAAAGTCCGGCTCATCTAGACGACCTTTTGCAAACGAGTTTAAGTCGTGACACAACTTGGCGACAGACACCAAATCTTCTTGTGTATCTGATAAATCTTGGATGATGTCGCAGAGGAGGTTCCTTGCCGTCCGATCGTGCACAAAAGCAAACATAGGGCAGATGGCGTCAAAGATGGTATGGAACAGCTCGTCCAGAGTTTCGGGGTCGCAGCGCTGAATGAACTCGTGTAAGATCTTCAACAGACCCAACTTTGTCTTGGGGCTGACCCGTTTTGATGGTTGCCGAAGGAGAAACGTAGCAATCTCGATCATGCTGCGGGACTCGTCTGAGCCTACAACATGAGGAGCCAAGTCTGCAACCATTTGGACTCCAGATTCCAGTACATCTTTGCTGGGACTCTGGCGAAGAAGATGACCAACTCGATTAAGTATAGCGCTCGAATATGGTTGGATCACTTCGGTTTGCACACGGTTGACGAGGAGTTTCAACTCTATTGTAGGAGTCGCGCTGTGATCGACGAGGGAAATTACACTTCGCAGAATCTCGTCCAGAATAAAGCACCTGACTTCATCTTTGGCCGATGGAACATCTAAGCAGTCAGTGATCTTGACCAGGATATCTCGATTATACTCCACTAAGAAGCAAGCCGTGAGAGGGGATTTTGACCAGGCGGCGAAGATTCGAAGAATTCCAGATACAGATTGAGCTGTCTCGATTGGAAGTTGTTGAAGTCTGGGACTGACCAGTTCCTTAATAATAGCTTCAGCGTACAGTTGCCACGTGAAGTCTGGGTGGTTTGTTGACAGCCTGCCTAGGATTTGCAAGGCACGTTGTCGAACCGTCTTTAACAGCGACGTTTGCATTGCATGATCTCCTTCCTTCTCCTTGTCACAAATTGCCGCTAAATCTCGAGAGGCTTTTATGGCACAATACAGAACAGGGTCTACAACTGTAGAAGTGAACGGTGCGAATGTGATCTCAAGCGTACCCAGCAGATCATCTAGTAGGTTCAGCATACCGACCTGCTTACGAGTATCCATTACATTTTTATTGAAGAGGTCATCGTCGAATTTGGAGTCCTTGAAGATTGATATACGGCTGAGCGGCCCGAATGCGATGTCAAGGAATTGATGGATGGCTTCGTCTCCGAATCTGTTCTTTAAGCAGACGAACACTGCTTTTCTCTTCGATTCAAGTCCGCGTTTTCCAGAAACGATTTTGCCATAGAGTAGTCGCAGGACGATAGGAAGAACTTGATCAATATCTTTATCCTGAAGTTTACCATCGCTCAAGAATAGTGGCAATTCATCCCTAAAACGGGCATCATCAAGAAGATTCAGAAGCTGTTCCTGATGAGTAAGAATTGCCGGGTCTTTCCAGGCCAAGAGCGTCTTGAGTGCAGCCTTTTGAATATCGATATCACCGTTGCTCAACAACGCAAGTAGTGCTCGTCGTACCTCAACCGTCCGATACAGGACTTTGGGATTGTTGAACTTGGCAAATACAGAAAGCATTGCTTTCTGGTCTTTCCTGGCCCAGTGGTTCTCCGGAGTATTTCGAATAACCTCCTCAGGATCCTGGGCGACATCGGCGTCTAGTGTGGGGTGATCTAATGCCCAGTCAAGGAGAACAGGAACAAGAAGACGGGAACGCTTCTCTGCGATATGCGGCAAGAAGCTGAATAATCGAAGTGCTTGACTCCGGTTGAAGGAGTTATAGAACGGGACTGTAGCATGCTTCTCCTCAAACATCGCCTGTAAACGTTCTTCTGTATCACCCGACTGTGCTTGGATTTCCGCCACATGCTCCTGCAGCTGTACCAAATTTGTGCACTCAAATTCGTCGACGTATCTTCGCGGTGAGGTGACGTCGGACCTCTTGGCTGATGTCTGCTCGCTCTCCGGAGGGCTCAGCCATTCGAAGGCGGTTTTAGTGATAAAAAATTCTCCTTCTTTGGTTGTGCACATTGCCTTCAGTGCCGTGCAAGCGTCATCCCAAACTGAGGCAAGTCGGACGTGTAATAGACCTAGACAAAAGATAGGTATCGCTTCTCCAACCCATTCATCGGAAGATACGTTGGAGTATAAGCTTGCAAGCTGCCCTATACGCATAGCAATAGCTCGTTGATTCTCAAGATTCAAAGGAGTTTGCTCGATCAGCTTGGAGATTGAAATGATGTTGCGCACTTCTTCAGTTTCGCCAGCGACGATTTCGAGAATGAAGATGGCTATGAGCCGTAGCTCGTGCGCTGGTGAACCCAAGCATTGCATGAGTGATCGCTTGAGGGTTTCCATATGGGTTCCTGTAGTGGGTACAGCTTCCTTATGTTGC
>Ga0182211_1000278_pt1 | contig 16334 bp, 9 predicted proteins | sample G5R1MG_20_FD_129660 | JGI IMG/M metagenome (GOLD analysis project Ga0182211, IMG submission 129660) | Switchgrass phyllosphere microbial communities from Michigan, USA - G5R2_MAIN_03OCT2016_LD1 MG | ecosystem: Host-associated > Plants > Phyllosphere > Phylloplane/Leaf | place: USA: Michigan... | reverse complement strand
TGCCTGAAGTCTGCGACTACGACCCGACTCATTACGCCCGACAATCAGACCGCGACAACAGCTGCGACAACGACAAGGCCAATATACATCATGGCGTGGCATCAGCCATCCTACAATTTTCTCACTGGCGAGCCCGATCCACCGGTAGCTGACCCCGTCCCCGCTTCTGCCAAACGTGAGCCACTACGGGAAACATTCCGCGCCACATTACGCGCCTCTGTCAACGCGCCGCATACTGTAGTTCCCTCGGATCCGATTAACGAAGACCTCCGCGCGCAATTAAATACCCTACGCTATGAACTCGAGACGACGAGGCAGGAGAGGGAAATGTCGAAGTTGGAACATGCGCAAGAACTTCGCGATGCGCAGAACCGTGCTGACTCGGACTTTCGCAAGGCGCAGCAAGCAGAGGCTTCAAGCGCCAAAGCGACCAAAAAATACGAAGCCCTGTCAAGAGAAATGTCCGAAGCGCAGACGCGTGCTGCAAACGAACGGCAGGCACTTGAGAGGCGACTGAGAGAGAGCCAAGAGAAGGCGCAATCACTGCAGGAGGATTACGACGAAGTCAAGGAGGAGTTGGATACATCGCAGAGGCAGAACCAATTCAGGTACAGCGCGTTGGAAGCGGAACATAAGACGCTGAAAGAGAGCATGGAGGACATACAGACGGATCTAGAGGCCAAAGTCAATGTGCTGCAAGCAACGCAGAAGAAATTGGGCCAAAAAGAGGAGGAAATTGGACAATTCGAGGCCGAGATATTGCGACTGAAGGCAATCACTGGCGACGCCGAGACGCTTGCAGTCATCAAGAGAGAACTCTCTGACCAAGTTGCTCACATAAAAAAGTTGGAGACTCTGACAAGAGAGCAAAATAATGAGTTGAAGCAATACCGCAAACAGCACAAGGCAATCGAAATCGTCGAGGAAGAGAAGCGGTCATTACAAATGAAATTACGCATGATGGACGACCTGCAACGGCAGTTGGGCGAAGCTGAGCTGAGGAAGCAGTTCTTAGAGGAAGAACGTGACTCCTGGACCTCATATCTCGAATCGGAAGCAGAGACACACGGAGAGATACAATTCCAGACGCCAGCAGACCTCGCAAGAGCCTTCATTCAGGAAAGGATAGAACGAACCGACCTCCTCAACCAATTGGGCGAGATAAAGCCTGAGTTGTCGGTCAAGGAGGCCAATATCTTATCACTTGAGGAAGAGAAGGCCAAGCTACAAGCAGAAATACAACATCTCAAAACAGCGGAAACCAGCAGCACTCCCAGCGCCAGCGACATGAAGGCGCGAGCGCGACTAGAACGACAGAAAGCGCTTGCAACGAAGGAGGTGGAGTTCCTTCGAGCGCAAGTCAAAGCATTCGATGATGAAGAGCGCGAGATGCAGCCAGAATCATTTGATGCAGCAAAGTCGGAGCGGATAAAAGAACTTGAAGCCATTGTCGACCAATATCGCAAGGAAGTCGATGCTTTACAGAAAGAGTTCAATAGTCTCGAGAAACCAACCGCAACAACAACTGGGCAGAAACGCCCTCTCGATATGGACAACGAAAATGAGGAGCGACTTGGTGAACTCCGTCGCAAGAACCGTCAGCTCCAGGACGATCTCAATGCCCTACAAAAGCGCACCAAGATCATCGAATCTGAATACAAAGCACAGCATTCGCAACTCAAGAAACTCAAAGAATCCTCCCGCGTACGCGTCCTAGAGCTAAAATCTAACCCCACAGCCGACGCCGAAGCCCTCAAACTTAGCACCGTGCGCCACCTGCGGGATGCAAACGCACAACTGCTGTCACAGTTAAAGTCACAAAATCCTCCGCCTTCCTCGGTGCCTGCGTCTACCCTCGAGGCCCTGCAGGATGAGCTGGAGGAACTGAAAGTGCAGCTTGCATCCTCTTCTAAGAAAATAACACGCCTCAAGCAAATTTGGACAGCAAAATCTCTTGAGTTTCGTGAAGCCGTCGCTTCGATACTGGGCTGGAAACTCGACTTCATGCCCAATGGGCGCGTCAAAGTTACCAGTATGTTCAAGCCTGCCGACGACGAAGGCGAGAATAGTATAGTGTTTGATGGAGAAAACGGAACCATGAAGGTCAGTGGGGGTGAGCAAAGCGTGTTTGCAGGCGAGATTCGCGATCAGATTGTTTATTGGGTTGAAGGCAGAAAGGAGATTCCTTGCTTCTTGTCGGCGTTGACGCTGGAGTTTTGGGAACGTGGGCAAGGGGGAATGACTATGAATGGTTAAGAAGAGAAATGTTTGAGTCGTTGTATTGTGCATATTTGAATGGAATTATAGGCCTGTTAACTCTTGAGAAGCAAAGTGCCAGTGTATGTCCAGGACAGGCAGTTATTTTGTTACCATATGGCCTAAAGGCTTTCTGTCAACTTCCATATATAAACCTGTTTCACGCATTCACTATCTCTTCCTCTCTTCGCCCATAGCCTCTAAAACACGTCTCGTCACTCTATCCCATTATCCTACATCAACCACCCCGTACGCCTCTTTCGCCTGCCGAAGCACTTCCTCCTCCCATTTATTCCCAATATCCACTCTTCGTAGTACAAATTCTAGACCTCTGGCTGCCACTTGGAAAACCTGCCTCAGCAGACGTCTTGCTGTCTCCGTTTGAATAAGGCTAATGGCGCTGGTGCTTTTCTCTCGATGCAAAGACAGGATAGTATAATACATGTTCCCAATTTATTCTATTTTTAACCATTTATAGAATGTACTGCGTGTATTTCAATAAGTACCTAGGTATGTTGGCTTGTTAAGTGTGAGAGTAGTGACTTCTAGCGCTCCCAACCCCGCCTTTCAGCTCCGCATGGGGTACCATTAGCTACTCTAAACCCACTTAGAGCCGAGTCGAGCACCGCAAATCCTTTATAACCAGCTAAGACTGCCGAGGGGAATCGTGACAACCATGTTTCAAAGTTCCACAAGATCATTGCTTCTAACATTATAATAGCGACCACGACTTAAGTTCATTTAGTGCTTTTGATATTTTGCTCGAACGTAGCACAACACCTTATTACCAAGTTATCTTCTGGAAATTTATCACTATGGTGACCTTTAAGTCCATACATCCGCCAATTGATGGTTCGTCTTCTCTGGATATCCTCGTTGATTTCCCTCAACTAACAGTAATTAGTGCCTACTGGTGTCACGGACTGGGAATGGCTGTTTGACTCACCACACTCACCCATCGATAAATATCCATCAGATGAGCTCGCAGGCTTCCAGAACGCGATAACAAAAGAGCGGGTCAACTGGGCAGATGTAAAGAAGTACTCAACCTACATCTCGACCGCCTTAGTCAAGAGGTACGGCCTCAAAGAAGGCGAGACGGTATCGCTATTCTCTCAAAACACCATATGGTATCCCGTTGTAATGTTTGCGGGTCTGAGAGCAGGAGCGAAGGTCAACGGTGCATCGCCAGCGTATAACGTCGAAGAAATGACCTTTGCGCTCAAGACAGCAGACGCCAAGTTCCTCATGACTACGACAGGAAGTATGGAAATTGCAGTTGCAAGTGCAAAGGCGGCAGGACTCCCGCAATCCAACGTGTTTTTGCTAGAAGGCGAATATGACGGATACACAACCGTGCAGGACCTGATTCGCCTAGGAGAATCATATGAAGAGCCAGGCCAAGCACCTGCGTTCAAGATACCCTCTGGAAAGAAAAATAAAGACGTCTGTGGTTTCCTGTCCTTCTCTTCTGGTACCACTGGTCTACCGAAAGCTGTCATGATCTCGCATCAAAATGTCATCGCGCAATGTCTTCAAATTCAACAGATTACGCCAGCCACCCAAAAGAATATCATGGCGGTCCTCCCACTTTTTCACATTACAGGTCTTGTTCACCAAATACACCTGCCGGTACTGCTTAATTCCGAAGTTGTGATGCTGCCGCAGTTCACTATGGAAGGAATGCTCAAGGTGATCGTTGAGTACAAGCTTACCGAACTACTACTCGTCCCGCCAATCCTCATCCGACTTGTCCGCGATCCAATTGTTGACGCGTACGATCTCAGCCACGTAACTCGCTTCTCATCGGGTGCTGCACCCTTGTCTCAGGAGATCATTCAACAGCTTCAGAAGAGATTTCCGCACACGGGGCTCAAGCAAGGCTACGGCATGACAGAATCTTGTAGTTGCATCACCGCGCACCCGCCCGAGAAGTACTCATATAGATATGCACGCTCTGGTGGGGCCATTGTGGCGTCTACTGAAGTCAAGATCATCAAAGATGATGGAACCGAAGGTAATATTGGCGAAGAAGGCGAGATTCTTGCACGCGGTCCACAAGTAGTCATGGGATACCTTGGCAATGAAGAAGCCACACATGAGACATTCGACGCAGACGGTTTTCTGCACACGGGTGATCGCGGTAAGATTGACGATGAGGGCATGATACACATCACCGATCGAATCAAGGAGCTCATTAAAGTGAAGGGGATCGGCGTCGCGCCTGCTGAGCTTGAGGACTTACTCCTTGGATTTCCAAAGGTGGAGGACGTTGCTGTCCTGAGCGTCCAAGACGATTACTCCGGTGAGTTGCCCAAGGCATATGTCGTGCTCAAGCCGGGCTTGGAGGAGAACACCTCGATTGGGAAGGAAATTATTGCATATGTTAAGGAGAAGAAGGTAAAACATAAATGGGTTAAGGAGGTCGAGTTCATCAACGAGATTCCAAAGAGTCCTTCAGGTAAAATCCTGCGGCGAGTGTTAAGGGATAAAGAGAAGGCTGGAAAATTTGGAATAGTAGTCAGGGATAATGTGAGGGCAAATTTGTAAACTGACTGATTAAAAAAAACAATAACATTGGTGGACACAAAATGAATACACAGGAACGCTGTAGCCATACTGAATGTGCCTTTTAATCAGCTTAATAGCCCTTACCGGAGTGAACCGTTTCTCCGCCACCATACCAGAGTGTTCCCATACGGCAATCCAGCCCTTGCTCTTCTCCGACATTAAATTCTCCACCTGCAGGAATGACCCCCTGATCGTTCTCCGGCCAGAAGTCCTTCTCGAGTCTGGCATTGATTTCTTCGATTTTCGCCACAAAGGCTTGCATCTTCTTCGGATCAGGGGAGCCATGCTCGTCCGAGAAATCCTTATGGTCAATGAAACGGCCGATGGTGAGGTGGCTTGAAGGCACCGCATAGCGGGAATCGACTTGGACACCTGCATCGCGACACAACTTGAATACGTCCCGGCGAAGATGATGGTAGGTAAATGTGTCATCAGCCGACGTGCGTCCTGATTGCAGTCCTTCTCCCGCGGCTGGTACAAAGCTCATTGCTAGTGCTGAAGCATCATAGCCGATTAGAGGCTTGATAAGACGTGCTCGATGATTAAACGTATAGCCAGTGATTGCAGGAGCACTGCTTTTGATCTGCCCAACAAGCTGCTGTATCTCTTCTGATGTCTTAGAGTGCATAATTTCAAGGACCGTAATGTGCAGACAATCCTGTGGCATAATCCACATATCTACCAGATGTCAGCTGCGTTGATAGTTGGACTGCCACTGCCTACTCGGTGCAACGGCCAGCAGGTCTTGCTGAACCTGATGGATCATCTCTTTTACTTTCTGAGTGGGACGACCCCAAATCACTAAGCAATGCCTGGGATCGACATATCCTGGCTCCTTGGCTGGATTGCTCAGTTTCTGGAGTATAGGATCGATGCTAACACCCGGGAAATTGGAGGCTAGCAGCTTCTCCTTTTGCTGGGCATTCCTTGTAGTTCGGTGTACATTGTACTTCGACTGTATCTGAGCCTGTCACACCGGGTCAGTATTTTATGGTGAGAGAGTGCGGACTTCGCAATTGACTGACCGGATTGTCTTCGCAGACTGAGATGAACGCATCGTACGGATTGCTGAAAGCCGATGTCGAAATGCCACTCAGGTCAACAAAGGCATTACTTGCCTGTACCGGAGCATTTTTTGAGTCCGTCATATCGCTTGCGCCTCAAGTCGTCTTTGGCCGCTCGAAGTGAGGGAGGTTCGTATGATATGGCCACGGATCGCATTTTTTATCGGCCTGATCTAGCCCTGCGCCAAGGAGTGCATTTGGAAGATGAAGTTGTACCTACTTTCCATGCAAGGCCGTGACTAGACCACAACCGGTAGCCATTTTGCGCCATTGGCGGCTGCTTCTGGCGCCTTCATGTTCTCTCCATTCTTCATTTCCGGATCTCTTTACCCATCACACGCCCGACTAGGGTTACTATGGCGCATCGACGGAGTCATGGTGGACGATCAGCACGTGCCGGCGCGTCGCCGGCGATTGAGGTGGCTGGTATTTATCGAACGCGTCAATTCACGCTAGTCGCGTCACCCTCTGCGACCTGCGTTTGTGTGTACACATGTCGAGTCAATTGGCACAGTATTTTTTGAGCACCTCTGATTCCTGCTGCATGGCGGCTTGCGCGCCGCCATGTTGAAAACCGCCATAGTAATGGTTTCTACGCCGCGAAGGCGAGAGCCTGTGTCCAACGCTTCTCGGAGCATCTGGGACAATGACAGTATTGCTGCTATTTCACCAAGGATTTCCGCCACTTCACCCAGGGTTATTGTGCGCCGCAGAATAAGCCGACCGTTTGCGCAAACGGTAGACCTGCAGGTACAAACGGCAACCACCCAAAAGCCCACCGCAGCACGCGCCGATGGTATGATTGCTTGCTAACCAGACTGGAGACGACTAAGTATCTTCCCGTTCCGCAAAGGCTACCCATCCTTGATCACAGGCTGTGCTATGTCTTCCCGGGAGGCGCCGAAACGGCCTCGAACATGCCCACCCGACGAGACTACCCAAGTGATACGACCGGATTGTTGTTACCATTGCCTCACGCGTGGGGGCAACGCCGCATACGAATGCGCCAAGGAGGGTGGTGAAGATCGATGCACGCGATGTATACGTGATAAGAGAGCGAAATGTCGCTTACCCACGGCTCAAGAGGAAATAAACATCGCTGCGCGCTGTCCGCGGTGCGCGAAGCGGGGGTTCAAGCAATGCAATGGAGGTAATCCGTGTGATACCTGTATCCGCAACAAGACGGAAGGCATGTGTCAAGTCACAAGCAAGGAGAGAGGGCAATCAGATACAAAATTCACCGAGGTCACAAGTGGTTCAGTGACCAGCAATACTGTCACCAGGACTGATAAAGCGCACACAAGCCGAAGCACGCGCAGAAAATCGAAGCAAAAAGTCCTTGACACCTCCAAATTGGCTCATAGTAAAAAACCATTGGGTGCGAGTAGGCCTATCAGGGCTCGTTTGACCAAGCGTAACGAGCTATATGAGCATGAAAGTGAAGCAGAAGAGAACAGCGTGCGTTACGGGATTCCAGGCTCCCCGGTACACAAAGGCATATTTTCAGAGGGCGACCTTCAAGTGCTCATCAAGATTGAAGAATTGGCCAATCAATCTTCTGCGGATGCCTCATCAGCGTCACATCCGGTCGCTCATGCCGCGACCGAGCGGTCCCAAACACGTCCATTGCAGATCTCGGGTAGAAAGAGGAAAGCCACTCAATCAGAATTGACTTGGCCATCCACTCCACGTTCCTTCGCGAGACCCTTCAAAATTGCAGGAGGACCAAATATTGCATCGACAAGTCCCACGCCCGCTAAGGTACCAATCAGAGATCGCGATGGCGCAACAAATTGCCCATCAGGCAATGTTGATATCGATATGAAAGAAGGGATCGAAAGCCATCAAGTGGATTCATCCAGCAACAATCGTCGTCCACGCCGCAGTCAAGGAAGAGTGTCTTACGTCGAAATTCCTGTAGACGCTGAAACCGATCACGGACGTTCGATAGAAGATGACTCTGATTCGGATGTCTATATCGCTTCTACGACAGACGAAGAGTTCGACGAAGATGTAGATGATGAGGAAGAAGAAGAGGAAGAAGGGGAAGGGGAAGGGGAAGATGCATCGCTTATTGATGAGCTTGAGCATTGCATGATTGTTGATGGCAATATTGGAACCCTAGAAGCAACTCTGAGCGACGACTGTGACGGCAACACAGAGGACAAATTTATGGAATTACTCACAAATCGCTTCAAGAAAAACAAGACCAAGGCCGCGCCGAAGCCAAAGGCCGGCAAGGGCATTGATTTCAGTCTTCCACCTCTTGACAATGTAAAAGATTGCTTTTCCGATTTGGCTGCAAAAGCCCTATCTCATGGTTTTGGTGCGGCGCTCTCAAAACTTGGGACGACGACACTCAAGGTGGCCACCATGTGCTCGGGTACGGAATCGCCTCTGCTAGCACTCAACGAGATATCGAGAGGTCAGTCCCACACGTGTCAAGAATCGACATGATTTGCTGACTAAATCAGGTCTTCAGGAGGCTGGCAAGCCTGCGATACGATTCCAACATGAGTTCTGTGCTGAAATTGAGCCCGTCAAGCAAGCATACATCGAACGAAATTTTCAACCCAAAATTTTGTTCCGCGATGTCCGGGACTTCCTTCGCCTGGAAAAAACGACGGCAACAACAGCATATGGCGCTGAGGTGGATATCCCTTCCAAGGTTGATATTCTCATTGCGGGCTTTGTCTGTAAGGACTTATCTCGCTTGAACAACAGCGGAAAGACACTCAAGGATGAGGGCGAATCAGGTGACACGTGGCTCGCCATCTATACTTACGCCAAACGCTTCCGTCCCGGCGTAGTGCTACTTGAGAACGTTAAAGCCACGAGGAGCACTTGGGACGATCTTGTGGCTGAATGGGACAAAATTGGTTATACGGCTGGCTGGATTTACCGTGACACCAAGACTTACTACCTTCCTCAGACGAGAGAGCGTATGTACATGATTGCAGTCGAAAGATCCCAGCTTGGGACCAATGCTGAAGAAGCAGTTGACGGATGGAAAAGCACAATACAGAAGTTGCAACGACAATGCAGTAGTCCGTATGAATGTTTCATCACGGACTCGCTCCAGGAACCGGGCACTTACACGACACCACTGTCCGAGCCGGACTGGCCACTATGCAAACTTCGATACGATCACATTCGGTCTAGAGAGAAGCTTGGGAATCTGAGCCCTGTAACGTTGTCTAGTGGCAGTGGAACGGTCAAGTATGTTCGATCGAACAGTAGAAATTGGGGAACTGACATGTGCTATTTAGACCACCGGACTGTGCTAGCATACAGTACTACGAATCACTTTCGTCCCGAGTTTGGGATGCTATTGATATTGCACACCTGCAAGTCGCCAAGGATGGCTCTGACTCGCTATACAAGATGGGCATTTGGGATGTGAGCCAAAATGTGGATCGATTTAAAGCCGAGTTAGGCATCGTACCCTGTATCACGCCGTGCGGAAGCGACTTTGCCTCGAACCGTCAACAGCCCCTCTCAGGCAGTCAACTCCTTACTCTGCAAGGCATGCCCCTGGATCGACTCCTATTCGCGAATGAGACTCAGAAAGATCGACAAGATCTAGCTGGAAATGCCATGTCTACTACTGTCATTGGGGCTTCCCTGATCGCTGCCATTACTTCTTGTTGGCAACATTTTCAGTCACGCAAGCTGCACAGCTCGGACTCAACACAGATTAATGAAGCTCGAGATGTGACTACGGAGTGGCTCGAAACCCACGGCAGTTTACAAAAATCTTTTCAAAAAGTACAAACATATAGACAAGTTGATTTGACAGCACTGAGAGAAGATGCCAAACGAAGCGCACGCCTCTGCCACTGCGAAGGCACCAAACTGATATGCAAATCACCAGTGCAAAAATGCTTGTCCTGTGAGCACACAGCATGCACTGCTTGCGCCGGTAACCCGAAACATGAATACCATACGATGATAATTACATCGAGTTGGAGAATTGCACCCGACTTATTTATCCAGTTATGGCGGCCAAAGCTACCTCCTCGCGTAAGATTTGAGCGGTTCACAGATCTCGATGATCTGGCCACCGGGGGAAAGCTTGACACTGAATACTTGCATGTAGTTCGCGAAGCGCAATTAGACTCAGAATACTTCTGCATTGGCGAATTCTCAAGAAGAACCCATAACTGGATCATAACCTACAGCTCACCAAAGGCTACGTTAGAACTCGAGGTCGGTCACAACTTCAGGTGGCTCCTATATATCAAGTGCCCTGTAGAGTTGCCTGGCCACAGTTCTCTCCGCCATTTTCTGAAAACACCAGTAGCTTACGCTGAGGTCGGAGAGTCGCTGCTTCACCTCCAGTGGGAGCTGCAGACCCCTTCAGGAACGAAACATCAGCTGTGTTTGAATAGCTCGGATGAGCGGAGCCGCTCGTGGAGGGCTCGACTGGGCCTACCTGATTATGTAGCGGAGACAGTGCCTTCACAGCTAAACATCCAGTGCAACGATCGAAATCTACAAGCTCTGAACGGGCAGTTCAACTACCTCCCCGACTGTGGAACTGCTTCCAGCTGTCTTTACAAGAGATCGAGCGATCCTCCTCTCTACTTGTTCCTGGATCCCAATCCGATTGGTCCACCAAAGGCAGACAACGTCGTTTTGAGCTATGACTGCAGTCGGAAGCACTATGATGAAGGCCGTATTACGATAGCCAGCATGGATTCCTCGTGGCGACCATGGACAATGACCAAGGGAAGAACATCCTTTATCACCGCCAGGCAACCTGGCGTCTGGCACTCGATCGTGATGCCGTTATCGTCAGCATGTGGAATAGTAGACGTACGCCATTTGGTGAAAAGCCAGCTGAGCCCAGGTGCTGTCCAAGATTGCTCTAAAGTACTCACTTGTCTTGACGTGCATGTGCAGGAATGTATTCCTACCCACCTCTTTCACGCCTACTCGTGGGCCCTGGAACAACTGAAAACACTCCCATCGTTCTCAGATTGGCAGGAAGTCAGTGCAAGTTTCGCACAAGAGTGTTCTTGCGCGCCGCCTTATCCGGAACTACATTGGAACGTTAACGAGAAAGGTGTCGCGACAGCGCAAGAAGATCGCAAGTCCGCTGCCGTGTTCGAACGCGCTATAAAAAGTCGGCCTTCCGCTATCCAGGTCAACGTCACGGGCGGCCCCGATCATACACGCATACGAGTAGGTCTTAATGTAGCGTCGCTATTGCACCGCGTCAAAGCAAGCCTTGGCCACGAGGAGCCTGTAAACACAGCCTGGAGGCTTCTGACAGACCATGTGGATATTCCTGCCCAGCCGTTCACAAAGTTCTACCTCCGAAGCAACACCGCGGATACTACCACCGTTACATCTACTCTCCCTAGCTATCTTGGTAGTGCTCAGGCAAAGTCTCTCGCCTGGATGATCAAGCAAGAGCAAGGAAAAAAGATGGTAATTACCGAGGTTGAAGAAGATATTCATACTGGTTTGGGCTGGAGGCTTGAAGCGCGTGCACAAACCACAAAGACTGCAAGGGGAGGTGTGCTCGCTGATCTACCATCATTCGGAAAGACTGTGACCACCATCGCGTTAATCCAAAACGAGTTCAACCTGAAAAGCCCTGAAGCTATCGTTGCACAGAATCTTTTCACTACCACGGCGGAATCAACATCATTGATCAACATCGCTGCAACACTCATTGTTTGCCCGCCACATATCGCTCCACAGTGGCGTGCAGAGTTCAGCAAATTTGTGAAGACCAAGGGGTTCACGCTTGACGATGTCTTACTAATCGAAGACTACGCTGGCCTGAAAAACTTGAAAATGGACCATCTGCGAAAGATTAAGGCAGTTATCGTTGCCTGGACTGTGTTTGCCGACGAGGAATATATATCGCAACTTGCACGATTCACCGCGATGCCTGAGCCTGCTCTGACTAGTCGCCGCGCCTTTGACACCTGGCTATCCCGGGCCAGCGATGAAATTCCCGATAGGCTCACGGCGTTTCGGGGCCAGAGCTACCAGGAATTCCGGCAATCAACAGCAGAACTGCTTCGGGCGCGTCTACAACAGCCCCAATTCCAAGCGACTCTGCCTCTGAAGATTGGACACGGTAGTGCATATGAGTCATTCAAATCGACGCAGCCTTCAAGCAAGTCTCATAATTCGATGACTAGGAACAAGGCTTCATTCACAGAAAAAGCCTCACGCTCATACCCCCTGAAGGAAGTGCCGCTGCTACACCTCTTCAAGTTTAATCGAATCGTTGTTGATGAATACCACTATCTAAACGATGAGAAGAATAAGAACTTTCTGTCGGCGATAAGTGTGAAGAAGATCGCTGCACACAAACGATGGGTTCTTTCTGGCACACCTGCGATGGCTAACTTCTCTGACATCGATCAAATCGCCTCGTTCCTTGGAATTTCTTTGGGCCGGACGTTCCTTGGTGACGGCACCATCACGACTCAAGCAGAGAAATTGGTCAAAGCAGATCAAACCCCCGTGGAAGACTTCCTTTCTCGGACTGAGATCAAGACCCGGCAATGGCACCAGGCACGGCATGATCGGGCACAAGCTTTTCTCAATATTTTCGTTCGCCAGAATGAAGCAGAGCTGCAGCACATTGCATGTTCAGAGATGCTACTCCCTGTTAAGCTGGATGCAGCTCATTATGCAGTTTATCTCGAACTCTCACAGCATCTTATCGCACAGAAGATGCAGCTCAAGAAATTGAGCAAAAGAATGGGCTCTGATAAGACCGAACGCTTGAACGATAGTCTGAACAATTCCGGAAGTGCCGAAATTGCGCTGATGAAGTCTGCTCTGTTATTCAGGACTTGTGGTGGTCAGTCTGGGCTCCAAGGCTTAAGAATGAAGCGTGCAAAACAACGTCAAGAAGCAGAAGTGGACCTGGAGAGTATACTTTGTGGCCTGGAAGCGTTGATGCCGGCAGAAAAAAAGAAGCTTCGCCACCTTTTTGAGCGAAACCGAGTAGTCTTCAATTCAAGGGTCGATGAGAGCTTTGTTGCACTCTATATTCGTTTCAAAGAGGATATTGGGCAGCGCGACTGGCTTGGTGATGATGAATCTAGCAACAGCATACGATACTTGCTTGAAAGAGCCATGAAAAAGCCTAATCAGAAGAAGTTCGCCGGACTCAAAGGCTTGTCGGACGAGAAACGTCAACGAATTGTGAAGCAAGAGCTCTCACGAGTTCGAGAGCTGGCGCGTGAGCTCGTCATGAGGATGAGATCAGAGCGCTTTATGGACGCTGTTGAAGAGGCATCCAGCCAACTGACAAGTAAAGCGACACAGCGGCGTAAGTGCAGTGCACTATACTGCATCGGTGCCTCAACGCGCGAGGACATGCACATTATCACTCAATGCGGCCACACTGCATGTAAGAGATGTCTCGAGAACCGGACAGACGATGAAGGTTGTGTTCATCCAAGTTGCAATTCCCCAGTACACGAAACCAATATTGTCCGCATGTCTGATCTGAGCTTAATCGAGGATCAGAGTAGCCATGAAGGCTTCGGCAAGAAGCTGACAGCTATCGCTAAACTTGTTCTCGGCCTTCCGGACGATGACCAGGGTATAGTCTTCGTACAAAACGAGGATTTTGTTGGAATTATTGGGGATATTTTCAACTCTTTTGGGATCACCTATCATTTGATAACACAAAATAAAGTTGCGCAATCAGCCAGGAACATTGAGGACTTTAAAACCAATAGGGATGCTGGGAAGCGCAAGAAGATGCTGATTTTGAACCTTGGCAGCGAGTCTGCGGCTGGCGTGTGAGTAACTGATGCCATCGCATCACTCCAGACCATCGAACTGACAATTGATAGGAACTTGATCAATGCAAACCACATCATCTTTGTATCTCCTTTGTCAGTGAAGACACAGTACGAATACGACTCGGCCATGGTGCAAGCTATCGCTAGGAGTCGCCGCTATGGACAGCAAAAACAGGTTCACATCTATCACGTTGTTGCGGAGCAGACCATCGACGTGGACATTCTCGAGCGTCGCCATAAGCGTGGCGACGGTATTACAACCGTCAATTCTACTATGAAGCTGCCGAAAGCACCAGGGGCAGCGAAAGAGAGGACCAGGTTGATTGAGAACAAGCGAGGGCAGGTGGCGTTGGTGCCACGCTCATGGTTGAAGGATAGAGCTAAGAGGAAGATTTTGGACGTTGATGCAGAGTTGAAGAGTTTCACTTCTCTAATCAACTTCGAGAGCAATTCCGCGTATGATGACGAGTAGACTTGCTATTTGCGTATCGGTCTTGTCACTGTCATTGATGACTTATGAAGCTTGGTGCTTCCGCGATTGGTCATTCGTGAGATGCGGTGATAACTGTGAGAGACATTTTCGTTTATGGCGGAGAGGCCCACTTCTTTGCTTTGGCACATTTGATGTTTGGTGCAGTTTAGTAGGATACCCAAGTAGTCCTTGGCCGGAGATTTGGTTTACGACCTGACCTCTCTTAGTGGGTTATGTTTGAAGAGGAACGAGTTGAGTACACTCCAAATACGAACAGGTCTTACGAAGAACTGTGTATCGTCACTCATGCCCACGTGTTGCCAACATCGTGTTCAGCTGCGAAGTAAGCCAGCCCCATGGTACCTAGGTACTTGGCGTCAGGATTTAGCTTGCATCAGATCTCCTGCATCCCAGTACATGCCGGACCAGACGTCAAAAAACTTGCCTCGTTGCTTTGGACTCGGTTTTACAGAAAGAGGACCCTTTGTATGCTTTCCGCGCATACATACTCCACACAATTTTCCACTCTCATTCAGCGTCAGCAATAGAAAGGCCTGGTCTGCTTCCCGCTTACGGCTTCCCTTGTACTATACTTGAATTAGCCACGCCACACGCCCGATTAGGATACTGCTAGATCTCAGCATTCACTAGCGCCAGTGTGCTAGATTGATGTGGATCCTTTGCAACGGACTTGTGCGGGAGCAGGAGGTAGCACGTTTGACCGATCGGGAAAATGCTGAAGTGCAGTCTTTCACGGCTCAAAAAAGTCTTGCTGAAAAGAGTAGGTTGGGGTGGAGACAGTGGACACATGATATGGTTCCTTGGTTTTTGGGGTCATGCGTAGGTAGGTAGATGTTGTGCAGCTTTGGTAGTGGTCAAATAAGGAGATTCATGACAATGCGAGTTAGTATTGTGATTTATCTACTATCGTAAACTCAATGGACTATTTGCTTATTTGTTCAACCTTCCATCGTCGCCTCTTTTCATAATCACTGATACTGGGTAGGTATGTTTCGCCAGTATTGCCTATGCGAAGACACTGGAAGAGAATTGCTCGCGGTTTGAGTTATGTCTTCTGGACCAGACTTCAAGTACACTCTCCAAGCTGCGTAACGTATTGTCATCGCGCTCCAAACTACGCATTGTGCTTGCGAAACCCAAGGGCTCATCCAGTAAGATCTCCATTAATGGCCAAGTGGGAATGCCGGGTTGAGAATAAGTGTCTCCAGCCTATGTACCTACACGTTCTCATGTACAGGACTGGGTGATATTTCAGTGGGGTTAGAATGTATGTAAGATTCTAAGGATCTTGAAAGGGTGTCATGGGCTGAAGCTGGTTGCATTCAGGCTTACTGCGCAGCACATTGCTCGCGCCTGACGCGATAGTAGCTCGCGAATCACCCTGCACAGAAACAGAAACCTAGAGTTGAGATCGCATACGAACGGGAAAAAAATGGTCGATGTTGGGAATGTTGGGGTGAGGCGCAGCAGCGGGGTGTCTCTTCCGCTAACTATGACATGTGGCTTGGTCCATGCTCCTAACTAGCTGCACGCATGCGGGCGGAATTGAAACAGCCTTCTCTTATACAATACGCCCTGCAGCAACAACACCTTGACACAACCCGCACGCCTTGCTCACGGCCCTATTTGCGTATCCGGATAATTGCTCGGTTTGGTCTTATGCAGCATCAACTGAAGAGTACGCAATATAAAGGGCACGCTCGTGGACACCTATACTGCTGCCTTCGTAGAGCCGATACGTGGCAGAAGCTCTTTTGCTGTACATAAGCAAATATTTTTGTGTTTAAATCCCCTACTAAATATGTTCAATCGAGACCGCATTCCAGGGCTGTCAGGCAGCTCCCCTCGCCCTCCACAGCGCAACGACGGCTCCGGACGGCCACCCGCCCAACAATACCCCCCTCCGCGCTCCTCAGGACCAGATACGAGAATGGGTGGCTACGATGACCGCTCTCAGCATGGATACGGGGGTCCGCCGCCGGGTGCACAGCGCATGCCGACACGAGGGACCCCAGGAGGTGGAGCACCTGCTCGACAGTTGCGTCCGATCAAGAGCCCTGGCGGTAATGCCTATGCCTTTGGTAATCTGTGCGTAAGAAATCTATATAGCCCTAAGAATATTAGAGCTGACGGACAATAGGGTGGCAGTTTCCCCTCAAGACT
>Ga0182211_1000277_pt1 | contig 16371 bp, 19 predicted proteins | sample G5R1MG_20_FD_129660 | JGI IMG/M metagenome (GOLD analysis project Ga0182211, IMG submission 129660) | Switchgrass phyllosphere microbial communities from Michigan, USA - G5R2_MAIN_03OCT2016_LD1 MG | ecosystem: Host-associated > Plants > Phyllosphere > Phylloplane/Leaf | place: USA: Michigan... | reverse complement strand
TTGGGTGGGGTGTAGTGGTGGTTTTGGGGGGTGATGGGTTTTTTTTTTTTTTTTTTTTTTTTTTGTTGGGGGGGGGGGGGGGGGGGGGTGTGGCACTGTGTCGTAGAGGCGGCATCTGAGTGTGCGGCGGAAGCTTGAATGAATAGCATTGTGCACATGAAAAGTAAATATGCACTTTAGGGAGCGAGCAATGGCAAAGTGAAAAGTGATTGATGGAAGCATGGATGTGTCTGCCGAGTATCTAATATGGTAACATGGCCGTGAACACTGCCTTGCACCAAGCTCGGTCCACCGCGGGGAAGTCGCGACAACCAATTCGCAAATGGATGGACCTTGCGGCACCACATGCAACAACCGCCAGGGTATCCATCTACGTGAACACAGTAGGTATCTACTTGTAGTCCTCTTGTACACAGACAGTATCTGCGACCAACCAACACACCCTACCGCCAATTAGGTCTGACAAGACAGCCCCTACCTCCATGGCATCCGAGCCTCTGAGGCCGCAGGCGTCTGGGCCGGACGAGGGCGAGGAAAGCCTCACGCCGCTGGAACAAGAAGTCTTGGACGAATACGCAAGGCTCTTGGAGAATCTGAACAGTGTGCGTCTCCGTCTCCCTGCTTTGCAGCCGCGACGGCACCCGCCTCCGACAAGACAGGCAGGCTAACAGCGCTGCCACGGCGTAGATGTCCGCCCTCCTGCTCTCGCTATCCAACACACCCAGTGCAGCCATCCTCGACGGCCTGCGCGGCCTCGAGCGCAAAACGAGCCTGGTGTTCACGCTGCTGAAGGCCAGCGTCTACAGCATTGTGCTGAACCAGCAGATCACAGATGACGGGGCCCAGCAAATGGAGGGGGATCACTAGGCGGAGTGAGGGGGAAGGCCAAGTAAAGTAAACCAAGTCATAGCGTAGAGGGTTGCGTGTATGGATATTTTTTTTTTTTCAAAAAGGATCAAGGGATAGAATACCCCCGGCCCACGTCCCCCGGATTTGGCTTTTGAGCAGGATAAAAGAGTAGCGTTCAGGAGTAGGTGAGACGCATGGCACCTATTCATATGCGTGGCATGGGTTTTCATGCAAATGGCATGGCACAGTCCCGCCGTCTAATCGTATTGTACACTTCTACATGCTCTTCTCCCCATTGCAATATCCCACGGTCAATGTACAGAGCCGCCGTAGTAGACTTTTCGCACGTCTACCAACTTCTTCCCTCTTGCTCTTGCAATCTCATCCGGTAGCTTCTGGTTGGTTAGGGCTTCCCAGGTTGCCTTGATGACGTTCATCTTGTTGCGTGAGCGGGGCGTCCTTGCAGCGAGATCCTGCAGGCCGGCCGCACGGGCAAGCTCGAAGATGAGATGTTGGGTGCGGATACCGAATCCTGAATGCCAGCCATTAGCTCACGCGCAGTTCAGGCTTCAGCAAAAAGGGAGGGGCTGTTGTTACCTGGCGGCCGAGCAAATAGCTGGACCTTGGTGGCGCCGAGCTTCTTCTCCAAATCGCCATAAATGGTCCTGTTCTCATACCGCGGTACAGGCCTCAAGTTCCGGATGGCGTTCATGACGCTCTGTTTCCGCCCTTCCTCGGGCTCGACGGACTTGCCCTCTCCCACACCGAGCAGGCCGTTCTGATTTCCGGCAATGGTCAGATGATACAGACTCTGAATCTTGCCCATGCGCGTCTGGTTGGTGACACCATGCGAGACGAGCGTCTTGACGCGAATGCCGCGCAGCTGGGCCTTGTCCCAGCCCAAGTACTGTAGCAGCCGCTTTTGGCGGGGGTCCTCCTCCTCTTCAGTCGATAGGCGGCGCGTTTGGCGCACCATGCGTGTGTCCAGCCGGGGCAGCGGCGGCGCAATGACTGAGTGACGGGGGTCGGCGAGGGCGTCAAGGGCGGCGGGATTGGGCGACGTGTACGTGGCGCGGGGGTCGAGGGCTGCCTGGGTCAGGGCGGCTTCCATGGCGTCTTGCAGGCGCTGCTGGTCGGCCTCGCTCAGCGGTTCCTCAGGGATGCCGTCCGGGTATAGCTTGGCCAGGTTCTGAGTCGCGATGCGCGCAATGGCCTCGTCGCGCTCGACATCGTTGGCGGGGTGCAGCGTCTTGCAGCCAGGGATATCATCGCCCGTCAGCTTGGGCGGCCGGTCGGTCACGGGGTCGACCTCGTGCAAGTCATCGTCGTAGTTGAGTCGCCACGGGTCGGTGCGGGGCTGACCCTGCGTGAGCACGTCGCGGGCATCGATTGTGGCCTCGGCGGCTTGGATAGCGGCCATCTGCGCCGGCGTGTACTTGCGGCCCAGCAGTTCTCGCTCCTGTGCATCAAACGAGGGGTAGGCCTCGGCCGCCGCCTGGTTGAGCAGCGCGAGGTCGGCGGCCTTGATCGAAGGGTAGTGCGGGCGTCTCCGCCGCGCCTGCTGAGGCGCCGAGGCGTGTAGGGCGCGATGGGGCGCGGGCCGCTGTACGTTGGAGGCGGCAACGGTAGTGGTGGCCCGGTGCACGAGGCATCGCGCAGGGCGGCAGGCGCTCATGGTCGGCATGGCCGGCGGTGCTGAGGGACAGCCGCTCGTCTGCGGCCGTGGGCAGGGCGGTGCGAAATTCAGAAGCTTGGACCCGCCGCTACGCACCGCCACGCCAGCCACGGCCTCGCTCGACTTTTTCTCCCTCTGGCCTTCTGCATGTTCGCGCGTATCGTAAGCCGGTCGCTGCGCCCCAGGCTTCCTGGACTCCGCCCTGCCACGTGTGCCGCGATCAACATGGCGGCGCCCGGGGACGCGCTGCAGAAGGGCGGTGCCAAACGCGTCGCCGAGACGGCCTTGCGGAGCGAGGAAGCATCCCGCGGCAGCTACCGCTTCAAGACCAAGCGGACGAGGAACGGCCATGCGACGACGAGCTTAGTGCTGAAGACCAACGGCACCAACGAAGAGATTCTGCTCAAGGATGTTGCCGCACTCCTCGAGAGCCGCCCTCGGAACTGTGACGGCATCGACTCTGCCCAGGAGCTCCCCGAACGGTTGTCGCTAGTCGACGTAACCATCCGAGAACTGTCGTCTACCGGAGACGGCATTGGCTTTCAGGATGGCTCCAATGCAGACCACGTTTACGTCGTTCCGTTCACAGTGCCGGGCGACACCGTTACTGCCAAGATCTTCAAGCATTTCGAAACGGAAAAGTACTCTATGGCCGACCTGGTCGAGATTTCCAAGCCGTCGCCGCATCGTGATGCCGATTTGATCAAGTGTCCTTACTTTGCTAGCTGTTCGGGCTGCCAGTTTCAAATGCTGCCCTACGACTACCAGCTCCAGCACAAGAAGACCATTGTCGAAAAGGCATACAAGAACTTCGCAGACCTGCCGCCAGAGCTCCTTCCAGCAATTGGTGACACCATCGGCTCACCGTTGCAGTATGGCTACCGCACAAAACTCACCCCACATTTCGATGGTCCTCCAGATGCTCGGAGGAGTGACGGCCGTAATGGGATCAAGCGTGTCTTCAAGGAAGTGCCCTCAATCGGCTTCATGAAAAAAGGCACCCGATTTACTATTGACATTGAAGACTGCCCCATTGGCACAGATGCCGTCCGTGCTGGTAACAAGCGCGAGCGGAAACGCGTGGCCGACAACCTCGGTCAATACAGACGTGGTGCCACCATCCTTCTCCGAGAGAGCACCAAACGGATTCCCAAGTCTGAGTATGATGCCTCCACCGAGCAAGATCCTGATGCTGTCATTGAAGACCCAGGAAGTCAGGTTATCTACCAAAAAACCTGTGTCACGGATCCCAACGCAAATACTACCGAATTCATCGACGACTTCCAATTTATCAATCCTGCCGGCTCCTTCTTTCAAAACAACAACAGCATCCTCCCCATATTTACACAATACATCCGCGATCACATCCTCCCTCCCACATCCAATCACAAAATTACACACCTCATCGACGCATATTCCGGCAGTGGCCTATTCACAATCACACTCTCCTCTCTGTTCAAGTCCTCCCTAGGCATTGACATCTCCAGCTCCTCCATTGCCTCGGCCACAGCCAATGCGAAGCTCAACAATCTTCCCGCCTCATCTACCCGTTTCATCGCCGCAGACGCGTCCCGCCTCTTCGCGAGTATCAACTCACCCGCGGACCAAACCGTCGTTATGATTGACCCGCCACGAAAAGGCTGCGATGAGTCCTTTTTGCGTCAATTGGTACAATATGGGCCCGCACGAATCGTATATGTTAGTTGCAATGTGCATACCCAAGCGCGAGACATTGGGGTTCTTGTTGGTGGGATGAAGGGTGTGGATGGAGGGTTTGGCGAGGGAGAGGGGTGCTATGACATGGAGAGTTTGAGGGGATTTGACTTTTTCCCACAAACAGGGCACGTAGAGGGGGTTGCTGTATTGCAAAGAAAGAGCGGCGGCGCGGCCAGGGCTAGCGACGAGGTGTCGAGCCGCGAGGTAGACGCTTGGTAGTGGAATATGATTTCGAGTGGAAACAGGAGGCGTTGTATCCAATGGTGATTGCGTCCAAGTGACATAAACGCACAAGTCCGCATGACAGGTCTAGATGAATTTCGTAGCCTAGACAACACGGGTAGGAGCTAACAAGTATCCGTATCCGCTCCCAAAACAAAAAAAAGTCATTCCAATATCTACTGTAAGGCACTTGTTCGCTATATGACATGATCTACGTGCTACCCGGCCCACCCAGCAACGCAAACCTTCGAACGATGCTAGGTCCAATCTCATCATATTCCGCCTTGGTGTGACAGTAGCTCTTGAACTCTGGTGTTTGACCCAGCAGACTGCCTCCAAACCATGGACCGTGCCTTTGCCTCTTGTGTGTAATCACCTGCACATCTAAACCGCCGCTCTTTGCGCCTCCGCTCTTCGCCTCCGAGGCCTTGATCCTCGCGTCCACCATGTGTCTGATGTCGCGCTGCAGTCGTCGGCCAAAGTCTTTATATAGCGTGGAACCACCCGAGAGTACAATGTTCTTGTACAGCCCTCTGCGCACATCAATGGGCGATGACTGAATGACGTTGTCAACGATGGTGGGTAAAGGCGTCAGGAAGTCCGACGAGTAAATTTCTGGGTTGAAAAAAATCTCGGGCGCAAGGAAACGTTCGTAGCCAACATCCACAACTGTTGTCTTGCCATTGGGGTAGTTGACAGTGTGCTTTTTGAATCGATCGTCTGATTCGCGGTCGAAGCGGGCAAATTCTTTGACGATATCTGGGCATACGTAGCAGTACTCTTCCTTGATGCGCTCGGCAGTCTGGAGTGATGAGTCAGGCTCGCCCCGCTCTCGGAGAAGCGATTGGACAAAATTGGTAATGTCGCGACCGGCGATTGGGACGCTCTTAATTGATGAGCCGATGACGTAGCCTTCAGCGACGGGAATGACGTGGGTAACACCAGCTCCGGAGTCGATGACAGTGCCCGTAAGAGATCGGTCTTGGACCTTGGAGCTAGTCCATGAAGCGGCGAGGGCAAGGACGGCTTGTACGGCAATGTAAAGGCCGGCTACGTTAAATGACTCGAACATGATCTCGGCGGTCGCTTCACGATTTTCCGGTGGGTTCAGAGGCTTGGCGGCTGTCAGTATTACCGTGTGTAATGAGTGCTTAAGGAAAACTCACTGGTTCGGTCAGCAAGAAATGGTGGTCTTCGGGCTCTACCCGCAGGTACTTGAAAATGGAGTTGGACCAGAAGCGCTCCATGAGATCCTGACAGCCATTAGCATACGCCTTGCAAGACGTTTGAGCTCAATCTACCCAGTTATCTATCTGCCCGTGCCGGATGGGATAGTTGATGCCATAGCCAGCACCGCCAGCTGCGGCAAGAGCCTCGTCCCCGATGAAGAAGTCCAAGTCCTCGGTACCTCGCTTGCCTGACAAGTGTCCGCCAGGTCCGGCACCTCCGGTGAGATATGATGGCTTGTTCGCGACTGCGGGGCGTCCTGAGCCGGAAGTGCCACTGCTGCCCGTTGGGCCTCGTGTAGCTATGGCGGTGGGGAAGACGAATGAGGGAGAGTCGTTGCCGGCGAACCCTACGCAGCCATGGTCAGTGCAAGCCCGAGTTTCCCTGGGAGCAGTGTACTCTACCCAGCTTCGAGTAGCCCGTGCCGCTGGCAGCCGGCGTCAGCACTCAATGGCAATAGAGGGGGGGTCCGCCTGCAGGCAGCTGGGAGCTTACTTGTCCATGACAACGGCGGGGGTTTGGGATGCCATCGCTGCTGCTGCTACTTTAGATACGCCTGAGTGGCAGGATAGCGGTGCTATGCACGTGCCTAGGCGAGGGAAATGTGGCTGGCCGACGTGGTTGTGCTGTCGTCGGGGTAGTGTGGGACAGCGGAGGGTCAAGTGGGTTGCCCTGTCCTTGGCTCGTGCCCCGCCCCGCCCCGCCCTTGGCAGCGGAACCCTACACAGTACTACCATGGAAAACGGCTCCAAGTACATAGCGGAGAGCTTCAACGTCTGCCATAGTCCTCCCGTAGACCGACTCGGCCTCTCCTTCTCTTGCCGTGTGCCTTCCCGTTCTGCCTATTGATACCGTAACATGTGTGCCTGTCGGCGGCCTCCGTGGCCTTGGTCATTGGAGAGGAAGGCACGATCCCACGCTCTACTCTGACATCGGCGCCCACACATCTCCCTTCTTCCTGTTAACCCTACACATAGTTCACGCCGCCGAGCACCCTCCTCCAATCTCATCGCTCAAACCCCAGCACTCGACCCCACGTCCACTTCACCGCCAACTGAGCGACCTGCATTCATTTTACATTGCTTTCTTTCCTTCCTCCCTTCCTCCCCGCCATATTCCTCTCTGGACCTCACCCTATCTCAAATTCGCCTCGTCCCCTCCTAACAAATGGACACCTAATTTGCTTATTTGCTCTACCCGCCCTAGGTACCATAAGATCCTGGACCGCAAACGCTCCACCCTGCTTCGTGCCGACATCTCGAAACCCGCACACAGCTCGCCCTCTCTCACACCGAGTATACCAATCATATATTTACGAGACTAAACTGGATTCGATTGGACCACGATTTCGCGACCTCCGTCGTCGCTTCTCGGATTCCCTTGGCATGTCGGCCTCCCATCGTCAGTTCACGCCAACAGACGGCGCGTTTCCTGGTGATACATACACTCGCAAGGCTTCGCGTAGTCCGCCCCGAAATGATGTATGTTGCATATACGTACATGCAGGGGCAGGGTACCACAGCTACCAGAATGAACGAATCCACCTAGAAGCATGTAACGAGTATGTGACTCTCCAAGTTTGACATGTTGGTTGTGGAACTGATATTCTGTCCTATAGTGCTGCTCAATTGGCCATGCTAGTCCTGAAGAACGGGGGATCAGCACTGGACGCTGTCGAAGCTGCCATCAAGACGCTTGAAGATAGGGAGATCACGAACGCCGGGTACGGAAGCAATCTGGCCATGGACGGTGTTGTCGAATGCGATGCGTCTGTAGTGGACCATTATGGACGCAGCGGTGCTGTTGGTGCCGTAGCTCGTAAATCCACCTCCGCTCGAAAAAGCGTCCATTCTGCTAATAATCTCGCTCAGAAATCAAGAATCCTATTTCATTGGCAAGAATGATACACAGTCACACAATGAACTCGCTTACTTTACGTCGCGTGCCACCGAATCTCTTGGTCGCTCAAGGTGCCACCGACTTCGCGGTGGAGATGGGTATGCCTATCCTGCCACATGATGCGCTAGTGTCTCCGGCTGCGAAAGATCGTTGGATCAGGTGGCGTGCCGATCTTAAACTTGCTGAACGCAAGTCGAGGAAAGCTGGTAATCACCCATCGTGCTGGAAGTTGCGAGACGATGTGTCACCGTCGGACGAAGCAGTACGAGAGAAGACGAGAGAACAACACACCCAGAGTCTGCTTGAAGCATATCCCGCGCTTCTGCCTTCACCGGATCATTCAGATGAGCTATTGTACTACGAAACAGGGGACCACTCTGCCGCTCTTAGTGATCCTTCTCTGCCATCTTCAGATTCCTGGCCTGTGGATGAAGCGATGACGACACATGTGACGCTGAAGCAGCCTTTGGTCACTGACACGATACTTCCTCACACGAGCACAGAGTCCTCCCGAAATGCATTTATCAACAGCTCGCAGAAGGTACCTACCATCAGTCAATATAGAGGTCACCAGACGACGCGGACACCTATGGTAGACCCAGGCTTAGAATCTATACAAATGCAAGACGCTCATCGAGAATTGACTCAGGTCAACTCCACACGAAAATCATGGGCAGACGGTTCCGGGGAGGATTTTGATACTCTACTTAGGACAGACGCCATCCGAGTAGACCCCTATGGGATCTCTCTTGGAACTGCTGTCAATACTCCTTTTCCAGACACTTCGACGCCCGAAGCCACGAGAATACCGGAACTTCACGGGGCGACACAACTGAGTTACGTTAGAGAACCATCTCTGTTAGCTCCGGCACCCGCAGAGCCATTCCTGGTACAGCCTGTACAAACTGATAAGGAAGATTACATCACTGACACCGTGGGCGCGATAGCTGTGGATGGTTGGGGTAATATCGCTTGTGGGGCCTCATCAGGTGGTATTGGAATGAAATATCGTGGCCGTGTTGGCCCTGCTGCTCTTGTCGGCGTTGGAGCGGCAGTGATTCCCGTCGATGTCGATGATTCTGAGCAGACCTGTGTTGCAACTGTGACGAGTGGAACAGGCGAACACATGGCCACAACGATGGCTGCCACAGTATGCGCTGAGCGTTTGTATCAGAGTGTGAGGAAGGGCCGTGGCGGCGAGTACGTTGAAGTCACTGAGGACGAAGCGCTAAGATCAATGATTGAGAATGAGTTTATGGGTAAGTTTTTTATGCTCGCGGACGCCTTAGTCAAATTTACTGATACAAGCTAGGCCATCCGAGTGTCAAACATAGTAACTCTGCTGGCGCAATTGGCATTTTAGGTGTCAAGAAAACGCGCGCAGGCATGTTGCTATACTACGGGCACAACACAGACTCGTTCGCCATGGCGTCTATGTCTTCGGACGAAGATATTCCTGTCTGCTCAATGTCACGCAGCAATGGCAATGGTCAGATCGCACAAGGTGGCCGCATGTTGTCAACGAGACGACATAAGAAGGCGAAAGCAGCACCTCGTTGATTGTGAGCAAGCTACCATTACGGTTTCAACACGGTCTCCCAATATGAACCTTACACAGGCCAATTTTCCACCTAGATCCTTTCCTAGCCTTCCTTCATTCCAGCGAACCTATTCTTCCACCCGATTTCTGTGGTCTGCATGCGGCTGTCTCTGCCCTCGGCCCATATATATATCAGTGTGCAAGATGAGCATTTATTGATGTTATATACCCAATGCGCGGAAATGTGAGGCATCTTGTTACTCGCCTGACCAATGTATGTGCCGTGTGACTTTGGCTCAGCAGAATGTCGTCTATTTGCTATCATACCCCTTTACACTTTTGTCCCCACTACCTTCCACTCTCCGACTAGCGACTGCAAGACTCTGCGCAAACGAAGTCGTCAGGGCCGGCTGGTCTGTCAAGATGCTGATCATGTCGAATCCCCGCTCCGCATAGTCCCTCGCCTGCTCTCCACCACCACAATAGATACCGACCTTTTTTCCCTCTGCATGCGCGGCCTCCTTGATTGCCTCAATTGCATCCTGTAGGTCTTGATGCATATCTCCCAATATTGGCCTTCCAATATTATTCCCCAGATCGAAAGGACCCACCAGTAAGCAATCCACGCCGGGCAGTGCGGCAATTTCTCGAACGGAATCGAGCGCGGGTTGGGTCTCGATTTGAACTATGGTAAGGAGGGAGGTGTTTGCGTATTGAAGATAGTACGGTAGAGGCTCGTTGTTGAAACACTGGACAGAGAGGGGGGAACCGAAGCCACGGGTTCCTTGTGGTGGGAATTTAGCAGCCGAGACGAGGCGTTTTGCATCGTCCACTGTGTATATCAACGGGACCAGTACACCATGAGCTCCAGCATCCAAGGCACCTATACTATGGTCAGTCAAGCACGTATGGGAACATGCCGATGGAGAAATGTACGCTTGACCATCCAAGCCTCGTTCGCCGCAACACGCACAATGGGACTAACTCCCTCCTTTGCAATGGCAACCACGGCTTCGTGCATGGCGGCGTCGGATATGTTTCCGTGTTCGGTATCAATGCAGATCCAGTCCACGCCTGAGCGAGCGATTGCTCGGGCATGGTTGGTACCTGGTAGCATCTACTTTGATGAATAGCAATTACGCAGTTTTGGCACGGAATACATTTTTACCTGCCATCCACCGAAGGTCGGACCGCCTTTTTGGAAGGCCTTGTAGATGCGACTGCTTTGCTGGAGAGTGTTCATGGCTCTATGGATGGAAGTCGAAGGCAAACGAGGAGGGCGGGAGGGCGAGGGGGGAGAGAGGGAAGAGATATTCCAAGTGTTGGTCGCTGGCGTAATCGTCGAGACAAGTGGTTACACCTGCAGAATGAGCGTGCTATTGGGTAGATAGGTAGGTATGTAGATGCTATTGTCGCTCGAGGTATGGAGCTACCCCACAATCTTTCTTGCACTAGCCGCGTGTCTTGCAATAGCTAGTCACGTAGCTAGTCTAGCTACTAGATAGGTGGTCTGATGATGCACTATATGGATATATGGATACGTGGATAGTGTGAGAACGGCGAAGATGGGGCGCCTCAACGTTGGCTAGCACATGTGGTAGCAGGACGGGCTACCATCTACGTAGGTAGTTATTTCGTCGACGAAGCAGTCGCGCTGGCCTCAGAGCACTCGGCTTCGTCCATCTTATTCATGACATCGGCTTCCTCGAAGCGATGCATGAGCTTAAGCGACGACGTCGTCGTCTCCCGCGCATCCGATTTGTCGATGTGGATCTGCTCGATCACTCAGGTACTCGTCGTCTCGCCAGGCACAAAAAAGGGTCGCAAGCCTACCACGGGGGTGTCGAATTCATAGACGCCTCTCCACTTCTCCTGACCCGGGTCCATTACGTTGATCTCGCGGAGCTCAAACGGCCTCGTTGCCTGCACACGCTGGACTACCGCCTTTGCCGTGTCGCAGAGGCCACATGGACTCCGCGTGAAGAAGGTGATGCGACAGTCGCGCAGGCGGCATGTCGCACGCAACATGGCGGTCCCAGAAGAAAGAGCCTTGGGTTTGATCGCGAGCGGTATGTTGTAGTACTAATTGTACTATGATGTGGTTGATGGTATAATAATAAAGTGCACAGCAAGACCGGGGGATGCAAGCGCTCACAGGACCCCTGTTCTGTGACGTCGCGTGTCGGCTTCCAGAATATTCGGAGCCGCCTGCGAAATACTCTCCTCTGTCTGCCACTGCGCACTGCGCCTGTATTAGGCGCACATTGACTGTATTCCTACGCACTCGCTCTCCCATCCAAGACAGCCTGCTGGAGACATGGCGAAGAAGTGCGTCCACAAAGGCTGCGGCAAGACATACGAGGACGAGGGTGCGGCCGACGACTGCGTCTACCATCCCGGCCCGCCCGTCTTCCATGAGGGGCAGAAAGGCGAGCGCTCTCCCGACGCTAGAATGCGGCCAACGCGTAGAGCTGACCATATCGCACAGGCTGGAAGTGCTGCAAACCCCGCGTCCTTACCTTTGACGAGTTCCTCGCTATTGCGCCCTGCACCACAGGCAAACACTCGGACGTGGACGACACCCCGCCGTCTGACGCCGCCAATGGCACACCCGTCCAACCCGGCGCGCTGGAAGAATCGCTGCCTGCACCGGCGCCCCGTCGGCCGACCGCGCAGGCTGCGACGCCACGTGCCGACGCGCCCGCCCCACCGCCCGAATCCGAGGACGACGATCCCAGCATTGCGCTCAAGGCCGGCATGACCTGCCGGAGGCGAGCATGCGGTGCGACTTATAAGGACGGCGACCGCGACGGCGAGAGCTGCGTCCATCACCCGGGTGCGCCCATCTTCCATGAGGGAAGCAAGGGGTGGAGTTGTTGCAAACGGCGCGTGCTGGAATTCGATCAGTTCATGAACATCGAAGGCTGTAAGACAAAGGCACGCCACTTGTTTGTTGGTAGCGGCAAAAAGAGCAACCAAGGCGAAGAAGAGAAGCTCGAGACTGTTCGGTAAGAAGCGTGCCCTTGGGTACAACGCAGCCGTCAGGCGCATCTGGACTGACACCAATTCAGCAATGACTTCTATCAAACCTCAACCTCCATCGTCGCCTCCCTCTTCCTCAAGAAGATCGAAAAATCCACCGCCGTCATCGAGTTTCAGCCCACTCAAGTCAAGCTCGACCTGCGGACCACAGACTGCAAGCGCTATCAGACCGAGGTTCCTCTCTTTGGGAGCATCAAGCCCGAGGAGAGCAGGTTTAGAATACTGGGCACGAAGCTCGAACTGACCCTGGCCAAGGCTGACGGTGCTAGCTGGCCCGTCTTAAGGAGTGATGATAAGCCCACTGGAGAGATTATCCAGGCTGGCCGAGCAGGAATGGCATAGGCTGTGAAAAGGGTGATATTTTGATGAATAATGACCAACGCATAGTCGCGCCGAGTCTTGGTTACGTGCAAGCAACTGCAGGAGAGACAGAGGGGTGCTTATTAATCATGGCGTGCGGGGATGGCTTTGATTACTCCATGTTGTCATTGCACCACCCGCAATTACTAAACATGGATGTACCTAGGTGAATTCAGCACTACGTATACCTAGGACGTGAAAGTCTGTCTGTCTTGTGCCGTCAACGATCCGGCCATCATTGTACCTTGAAGCCTCTACTCTGAGCTCCCATACACGTCTCACACCACGCGGGACAAATCGAGATCCATGACAACCATGTCATCTAAACTCATCGCAGTTGTTGCAGGTGTCGGACCAGGCACAGGTGCATCCGTCGCGCGAAAGTTCGCCAAAGCTTACCCTGTCGTTCTTCTCGCACGCAAACCTCAGAACTATGAAGACCTTGCCAAAGAAATCAACTCGAGCGGGGGAAAAGCCATTGGTATTAGTACAGATGTCTCTGATGCATCAAGCCTAACGAACGCCGTCGACACGATCAAGAAAGAGTTCGGCAGCGATATCGGTGCCGCAGCAGCCATCTTCAATGCTTCTGGCGGGTTCTTGCGCAAGCCTTTCCTGGAGGTTCCTGCAGATGTATTCGCACAGTCTCTCGCTGTTAGCGCTATGGGGGGTATCCTGTTCAGCCAGTCCTTTTTGCCATTGCTGCTCAACGGCGTCAAGCAGGGCTCCGAGCACCCGCCCTCTCTCCTCTTCACGGGCGCAACCGCAAGTGTGAAGAGCAATGCGCAGATGGCGAGTTTCGCAACTGGCAAGTGGGCGTTGAGAGCACTGAGCCAGTCGCTGGCTAAGGAGTTTGGACCCCAGGGTGTTCATGTTGCGCATGCCATCATCGATGGTGTTATCGATATTCCGAGAACGAAGGAGTGGTTGAAGGAACAGGGTCCTGAGGCGAAGTTGAGTGCTGATGGGGTAAGCCTAGCATCTCAGATAGTAGGTATATTGAGAAATCAAATGCTAACGCGGAAATACACAGATTGCCAATGACTACTGGTGGCTCCATACGCAGCCCAAAACAAACTTTACCTGGGAGATCGACTTGAGACCTGCTGTCGAGAAATGGTAAGGCACAAGGTGCTGTCGACGAGGTGGCTACGCTGAGAGCGTGAAGGGATAGTGAGACTGCCAATCTGGTGATTATGATGAGCCATCGGATGGCACGGATGTAGTATATGTGGCCAGCAGAATGGTCGTTAAAGTTACACCAGGTTTCCGGAATGCGATGCCTTGAAAATGTACATTCCAGGTCTTCACCACGTCCCCGCATTCCTGACCTTGTTGCCATGTCCATGTATACTCTAATGTTGCTGTACCTTCTCTCTCATCGCCTCTGCTATCGCTTTCTTCGATCCTATACGCGCCATGAAGCTCACACTATCCGTACTCGCACTTCTCTCCTGCTCGGCCCACACCATCGACGCGAGATTCCCTAGGATCAAGAAGAAATTGGCTCATCGCCCATCCGATCCTGCATTCGACTCCTCAAGTATCACGTACAATGTCCATCACTTGCAAGCCGAAGGGCCGTCTAGACCGGCACTCGCATGGCCCAAACGCGCAGACACATCGCCATCTCCTCCTGTTATCAAATTCCTCCCACCTCCCTGGTCACCCTCCTCCAGCCTTGACTCTCCATATCCCTTGGTCGGCATGAACCCCTACTCGGATGACGGCCGCTCCGAAGTCCTCGACAACGAGCCTGCTATCCAGACTCAATGGCGCACTTGTCCAGTCAACAATCTCGACTGCACCAAATGCCCGAAAGACAAGCGGTGCCGACACTCGGGGCTGCCGTGGTGGCAAATTGATCCTACCATCATCCTCGACAACAACGGCGGTGCTACAGGGGGGGCGAAAAATTCATGTCCGCTGACAAAGTGCAATGCCGGCAGTGGTAAGAATCGGGGTTGTGGCGAGAATGCGCGGTGTGTGCGCGACCATTGTGTTTGTGAGACGGGGTTCAAAGGCAGTGTGGGGAGTGTGAGAGGCTTCGACGATTTGCAGGCTGTTACTGTGTGGGTGAGTGGCGGTATGAACTGTAATGTCAAATGTGATACTCTAAGTTGTGGGGAGGTGGATCAGGTGGATGCTTGCTTTGAGAGGGCGTCAAAGGTAGGAGTCGACAACGTGGAGACGGCGACGACGGGAGGAGGGTCAGTCATGGCACCCGGTGCTCTTGGACAGGCAAACCGAGTTCGGAGAGACGGCAATTACTGCGGTGTATGATTTGGGACAGATGTTCTCTTGCCTTTGTCCCGAACTTCCTCGGGACCGTTGTGAGAAGATTTTTTAGCTCAGGGACGAACAAGTGGTCACATCAGACGTAGTACAACATCTTTGGGTAGCATAGTAGGCAATATATATTCTATTCTCATTTCTTCACTTGCATCTATCGAAATGCTATTTTGGCTTAACTATCTAGCGTTTCAGTTGCCCATCTTGACCAGAAACCCGATATTAGGTCTTGCCAGCAAACAGTTTGCAAAGAACCAGCCACAGGATGCGATCAGTCCCATATATAATAAGCTGGGATGGCACAGGAGAAAAATAATTAGGGCGCAGAGTTTTTTACTCTGTAACAGTGCGCAACTTGCCTCACGACTATTTGGGCGAGTAATCATATCCATGTAACGTGCAACATCAGGGATCTCTCCTTTATAATGGCAACAAGCTAGGCAGTATTTCAATTTTGAGTATGACCCGTGTCATGCCACGTTATTCGTGACCTCAACGAATTGTTGCCATTGACGGTATGCTTCTCCACTCTGGATTGCCCACTTGGCTCTCCTGACTCCCTCCTTCCAGCGTCCACCACCTGGCCCCACCTCTGTGATCACTTTTCCGTCATCACCATGGCCCAAATTACTAGTATGCGCATCGCAGATCCCGCTCACTACCAATAAGGCTGCAGTGTTGATGTAAACAAAGTGCAAAATTGGGTCATCAGGTGGTACCTGGCCCGTCAAAATCTTCATAAGGATTTCTGCGTTTCTTTCCGGAGATTGGCCAGGACTAACCTCGCTGAGCGGATGCTCTGGAAGTCCAAAGTCGGCTGGGGTAACAGTGAAGTAGATAATTTCAACCTGACCCGACGAGGCGTTTTCGACTAAGCGCCAACAGTGCGTGGGGCCAGCACATGATAATTCGTCCAGTTCCTCGTCACCGCAGATAACGAGGCCTTTTCTGCACCCGGATTGCTTCAGCGATTCGGCAAAGTCAGGCCCTATCTCTTTCCTGGCAACACCCAACACTCTTGCCTCTATTAAGTCGTGCAGTGGATTGGCCAGAGGACCCAGAAGGTTGAAAATGGTGCGCCACCCTAATTGCCTTCGAATGGAAGCAGCGTGTCGAGCTCCGGGATGGAAAACGGGGGCAAAGAGAAATGCGTAGTTTGTCTTTGAGTAGATTTCATGAATGGTTTTGGGTGCTACAGCGGCGATAACCGGCGGATTTGGAGGCATGCAAGAGAGCAGGTCAGCGGAGCCAGAGCGTGATGTAGATGCTTTGTTTCCATGCTTAGCTATCATGAGAAGAGCGCTTGCGAGGATGGATGACGTGGTGCTAATATTGAAAGTGTTGTGTGAGTCGCCCCCTGTGCCGACTATGTCACACTGAAGAGGAGGTTAGTATTCCGTGCTAACACGAAGACGTCAGGTGCATGTCTGACTCCGGACTGCAGTCTGTATACTATGTGTGCGCAGAGGAAAGGGAACGTACCAAACCACCGTGATATTTTCCCTCTTTTCGTCCCCGTGTTTCGAGTAAGTCTTCCAGTTTCTTGACA
>Ga0182211_1000276_pt1 | contig 16430 bp, 21 predicted proteins | sample G5R1MG_20_FD_129660 | JGI IMG/M metagenome (GOLD analysis project Ga0182211, IMG submission 129660) | Switchgrass phyllosphere microbial communities from Michigan, USA - G5R2_MAIN_03OCT2016_LD1 MG | ecosystem: Host-associated > Plants > Phyllosphere > Phylloplane/Leaf | place: USA: Michigan... | reverse complement strand
GTGTTAGCTGCCTTTGGTACGTACGCAGGCAGATCGCTTGGTTCGTCTTCCTTTGACGACCTGGTTGTTTTCCTTCTTTCTTCTCGGTATAGAGGGGACGAAGGGCGAGGGGTGATAGGGGAGAGGTTACGCTTGTGTTCGTATTAGAAGCTCGATGCTAGAAGTGGGAAGGGAGAGGTAGACGTGTAGGATACGATGGGGTTTCCACTCCCTCCTTTTCTCTCGCCTTCTTCTTAGTATAGTTTGATTTTTTTTTTCCCTCTTTTTTTTTGTTTTTTAACGGCGGCGCTAGTAGCGGTGGTGGAGGCAGGCAGGCAGGCAGGCAGGCAGGCAGCAAGGGAGTAATGGATGGACGTTGTCGATGGATAGGTAAGGATACAGTAGGGTGTCGCCACGTCCTTGCGTCCCTCCTTCTCGGCATGCATCGCTTCCGTCGATTTCCGCCGGCGCGAGAAGCAGGGATGGAAAGCGAATGGCGTCATCACCCACGGGGCGGGATGGATAGGTAGGTAGTACCGCGTTTTTATTTGCATTCTGTTTTTGCTTCTCCTTTTCCCTTCTCTCATGCTACCTTGTGATTGCTACGGCGCCTGTTTCTGCAAACATAGGGGCAGGCTTTCTTGATAGGTATGGTTCCTGTTGTCTCCGGGCGACAGGAATAGGAGCGCCGTGTTCTGGGGGTGTGCAAGGTTCGTAGCGTGTCGCATGTTTCCCGTTGGATGGACTGTTGAGCTGCTACCTGTCTATCGTTGTTGGATCACCAACGAAATCCGATCGCATGCAGTAGTGAGGCGCGGATAGGATGCCTGGTGATGTCCAGGGGCTGGAGCGTTTATACTACAGCGAGGAGGCAGTTCTCAACGACTTTGGTAAAAAGGATAGGAAAGGAAGCCCTCCCAGGAGAATCTAGGGCAAAAAAAGGGAAAGCAGGAGAGACAATCCTGTGCAGGAGGAAATGCTGGAAACGTTTTCTGCTTTAGGTACACCGTATATACGGCAAATGTTAAACGATATACCGGCAAATATCAATTGTTATACCGCTAGGCATTCTGTACTCAGCGAGTGTTGATGCGCGCGCTATCGTCGCACGAACAAATTAGTACTGCGCACAGTACTTTAAGCACCGTATTGTACTAATAATCTATCTTATCTATAGTTTTTAGTCGCAACCAAGTCGTACATGTAACGCCGCGTGCGATAGATACTACGGACAACTGAAAAATACAGATATAATACTTTGTTAGTATCAGACGGGTCCTGAAACACTGTGCGCAGTACTAACTTGTTAGTGGGACGATAGCGCGCACACCGTCGCTCACTAGAGCTCACTTACGCCTGATAACACGCCGTTTAATCGTTGCCGACACGCCGTTTACCTGTTGCCGTATGGATGATAAACTCAGGGTAGGGTTACTTGGGTCTTCCCCGTCCATCTCATGCATGTCGTCATCTAGTTTCGGCCGAGTTGCCCCCTTCTCGTTGGCGATCGCAAGACCTATCGTCGTCTTGGCCCGGGGAAACTTGGGGCGGTGTGGGTTGTGGAATACGCTTGGTACAGCAATGGGCGACACAGAGCAGTTGCAAGGAAGAGAGAAAGGAAAGGTGAACTCTAGGAAACATGTAGACAATAACCATCGTTCATTTGCTTACTGTGAATGGCCCCGTCACCAGGTTCTTCTGACTCTCGCTGTCGCTGCTCTGCCCCTCGCCTTCGAAAATCTGCTCAAATTGGTGTTCAACATGGATATTCTTGCCATACAGGTCATGGCTGCTCTTGGCCGGGGTAGCGTGGGTGCGGACGGTTGGGCCCATTGCCAGCTCCAAGTCATTTTCGATTGCGCGCTCCGAGTTGTGTGAGCGGCCCTTGGTCCCTAGGCTCTGGGTCTGCCTGCTGCTGCTTATTTCATAGCCCTGACTGGCTTTATGCGACGCGAAGCCTGGTATCAACTTGACAAACAGAGGCTTGAGTGCAGGCAGCGATGCACACACAATGGACAAATTCATCTCGATAGACGACCAATATGCGAGCGAGGAGCTGTACCAAGTGGTGTCGTCCATGTGGCCGGCGAAGACGATGAGGTAGTGTAAACGCAGCAACGAAACCACGCAGACGAACCAACCAATGGTGAGAATTCCAAGCAGGGCGATCCGCTGCTGCACGGGGATTTGTAGTTTCCAGATGGCGCGGATCGGTACGACCGCCACGAGGATGTCGCATGCGATGTTGAAGGCGGCATTGACGTACCAGAGACTACATGGGGCAGTTTGTTAGCATTGAAGATCGATGTACGTGGCGAAGAGCCGCGACGAATAAGCTGTCTCGCTCCATTGCAAGACGAGCCAAGCGACTCACATCATGGTTGGGATGCATTTGGCATCTCGCTGCTCCAAGAGGTGCCAGTACGCTCGTATTGGGATACAGGAGAAGATGGACGTGAAGAGGCACGCGATGCCATAGGCGATGCAAACTCCCATGACGATGAATATGGCAAGGCGCACGCCTGACACGGTGAAGATTCGTGCGTATTGAAGCAGGATGGAGATTTTGGTGAAGCAGAGGCTCAAGTTGTAGAAGATGATACTCCAGTAGAGATACTGGGATTTACGGTCAGGATGGCATTCAACGGCCTCGTGGGTGGAAGCATACCTTCAAGATGGGAACCATGCCTTCGGGCAAGGGAATGAATCGGGCGTGCTTACCACTGCCTGCATTTACTTCTACTGGGGAGTCAGTACAGGCCGGGGAACAGAGAGTGGTGGTTCCCTTGGGTGGAACGTACGCAAGACCTGGAAGACTGAGGTGGTGAGGGCGCAAACCATGGAAATGAGAATCGTATAATCTTCCCATCCAATCGCTCTACCGACAAACTTGATTCGAGTGAACATTCGCAGGCAGACACTGATGAAAGAAATGACGGTAAATGCGATGATGAGTGACTTGGTAAGAGGGCCTAGGTCCTCCTTGGCCAGCTGTTCGATCTGCTCGGGCGAGAGTTTGTCCATGGTGTGATAGCATCCAGCTATGTAGGCCCAGTCGTGGCGGAGAAGTAGGAACGGGCTTCAAGGTATTGGGTGTATCTATTGTACTTGGTCCCTCCTCGTCGGAGCGAGACCTTGTTATACGGGGTCTCTGAAGTCGGCTGGGCACAGGCACACATGTAACGAGGGCGCGTAGTCCTTTGTACTTTGTAGGTGTCAGAAATCGCGCTGAGGTCGTATCAGCAATGCCTCGGCCTCGTGTGTATGGCGGATGCTGTGGGTATTTGTGCATGGAGTCCTGGGAGTCGGGCACGGCGTTCGGAAGCTGGGGATCCAATCGGTCTCGTGGTTTAGCGTATGTGCAAGCATACCAAGACTACGGACGGGCAGACGGGTGAGTCGAATGTGTTGCAGGCCGCTAGACCAGGTACATGGCTGTTCATAGTTGATGTTGCCAGTCACGTTATAGGCTTAGGTAGAACGCCACGCTGCCCGCCCCTTCACAAGACATAGCATGCATCCCGCACCAAATCGGACAAAACCCTGACCGGCAAAACACCAATTTCCAACCGTATAGCCAGGAGGCTCCAGCTTCAGAAAAGGAATTGTGCACGCAGTTTGCCGCTGGTTCAGTATGTTGTCGCGACGAACGCCCCTCAGTGTTGCATGGACGGCACGAGACACTAACGTGAAATTGAATAGAGCTCCGATGAGACCAATGGACACATGCGAAGCCATGTGCGGTATACGGTCGGATCTGTAGGATAGTTGCGGTACGTAACATGGTGCTTGTCGTATTGCGCAGTCGATGGCACACTACTTTCAATTGTAGAAATGGCCGTGAGATCTCGTGGGTTATGATTCCCTCGACCGTATCGTAGTGGAGGCGCGCATGCGACAGAACTGGCACTAGAAACGTTGGGTTAAGCGGCCCGCCGCCTGCAATCCCCAGCACAAGCACGGCGTAAGATGATTTAGCCCCGCAACGGTGTGGGTTAGGCCTTTGCCGAGTATGCCGGATTGCAATAACAAGCCGTGTCAGTTGCAGATGAAGCTTAGCGAGGTACTCTCCACTACCAGCCGCTCTTCCCGCTTGCCATGGCGAGTCGCGATAGCCAAGAAACAAGGCAAGAGCTGAGTGTGTGCTGGTAGCAGTACGTTGTCCAAAGCAGGAGGGTGAAGGCGGGAGGGCGGCGAGCTGCGAGCTGCAAGCCACGCACGTGTCACGCTTTGAAACATGTGCCTAGTGACCCTGCCCCTGGCAAGCTGCATCTATAGGTTCGCCTACTACGTAGGTAGGCAGTTCTGTTGAATGCAAGCCGTCAATCTTGCGGCGGTGGTTAGTCGCTAGCCTGACTGCTGGTTTCGTAACGCCCGTGGTTCCTTGGAGCACATGGTACTGCGACCAAGTCAGCATTGCACCACACGGAATCCGGCATCTTACCCCAACGAAAGAAGCCAGCGCGAAGCTTCCCGGGAACCGCTCTCACGCCGAGAAACAAGCGTCGCCAAGAAGACGTCGATGAAAGACGAGTAGCGTCCACGAAGCCATGACCCAACGCAAAACAACGTTGCTTTTGGAGACGCCGATGCTTTGGCCGTGTGTGCGATGAAGAGCCTCGTGGGTCGAGTGAACGTTGGACCTGGATAACGACATACTGGGTACATAGGAGTCATGTGCGTAGTAGAAGTAACGAGTTGTCGGAGGAGCAGAACCAGAACCAGAACCAGACCCGATGACGTCAGCTCGCACGGGCCCTCCCCCTTCGCCTCGACGTGGTCGCGACTTTTTTCTCGGGTTGGATGGCATGACACGATGCGCTTCAAAGCCTCGATCCAGAATGTGACCACCTTCACAAGTGAGCCGCAAGGTGCTTTCGTGGCAGCGGGCGCGGATTGACCTGACCCCCCTTCCCAGAGCTTGCCGCATCCCTCAACTCGCTTGGCCCGCTTGCCTGGGTGAAGCTCAGCGAGGAGCAAGTATGCTTCACCATCATCCCAGAGCAGGGCACCCAGGTGTGGGCGTGAGTGCGACGACGCGCCTCCTCTTGTCTCGCGCGGTACGCTAACCCAGCGTAGTGTTCTCGCCATTGTACATCCCCACTCTCGGTAGAGTCATCGAGATAGCCATGGCCTAACGGCGTTGCACAGGAGTCCATCTTCGAGACCATCAGCGTCCAGTCCGCTGCGAATAACATCATCAACCTCGAGGTTCCGCTCGCGTCTCTGAGCCGCGCGCTCAAATCCGCCCTCCATGCCACATCAGCGCAGCTCCGTCTGACCAAAAAGGATAACATGCCTGTTCTCGCCCTCACCATTGTCACCACCACGTCGTCCAACCTGTCGAGCGGCATCCCCACGGCGACCAGCGGCTACGAAGACAGCCTCGATGTCCCCTTTGACGACGACATGGGCGGCGATCGCGAGACCCTCGTCACCCAGGAGATTCCCGTGCGCGTCCTCGCACCCGACACGGTTGCCGGCTTGCACGAGCCGCGATGCCGCGAGCCCGATGTGCACATCCTCCTCCCGCCGCTGCTGCAACTCAAAAGCATCAGCGACCGCTTTACCAAGCTCGCCGTCGCCGAGGCCAGAGCAGGCGGCGTCGCAGCCACGGCCACCACGCGGCTCGAGATTGCCGCCAACATGCATGGATGTCTCAAACTGAGCATCCGCTCCGACGCCATGAACATCTCCTCCCTGTGGACCGATCTCAGCAACCCCGAGCTTGACCCCGGCCAGGTGCCCGGCGGCGAGAATGGCATTGCCGATCATCCGAGTTCGAGGATGAAGTTGCTGGGAAGCGCAGACGGGCGGAGCGACGAGGGATGGGCGGTGGTCAGGATTGATGGAAGGGATTGGGGAAAGGTTATGAGTGTGGGTAGGCTAGGGGGACGAGTGATTGCGTGTGAGCGACGAATTGAATTGCAGGTGGGAGGGGAAAGTCAATGCTAATGAGGCCCCATGTAGGTTTCTGTCACGAGCATGCCTTGATTCTCTATGTCTATTTGTCCAACGACAACGGCGAAGATGAATCTGTGTTGACGGTGAGTTGTCTCTTTGGTTGCGGTTCGCCCGGAGTGCCGCTGACGACGAAATGCAGTACTATATCTGCTCTTATACCGCATAGACGGCCGGCTTGGCCACGAAACATAGGTACGCACTTGTTACCGCATTGCCGGGTATTCCAGGCAGCAGCAAGTAGGACGAAGTACGAGGCCCCCATCAGGATTTGCATGACGACATTCCCAAGTTAGTATTATGAGTCGAATTTTCGGAAAAAGACGTAGTGTGCTCAGCCTCGCATTTCGCAGCAGAGTTCCGGTAGGTAGTACCGCACCCCAGCCAACCCCCCTGGTATTGGCGTAACCCAGGCATTCCATTCCAATACCCGCAAGGCTGCCAGTTTTCTATACTTACCCTACGTAACAGGTCGGCGATGTAGGTAGGTAACAACCATGGCCATTTCGGAATGCAACATCGGGCCCGTCCGTTCGGGAGTGATGGGTCGGTCGCGGAGAGGTAGCGTATGTAGGCAGTCGTGAGTCATCTACCTAGATAGCCATCTACCCCTTCCATTGACAAGGAGAGATGCAGGAGGCGAGGAGAGTTGAGTAACGAGCCGCTTATCCGAGGTTTGCAGTGTCATGGCATGTGGGCATGGGTCATGCCACACCCCAAAATACCTTGTTGTAGTAGTCTGCAGCCCAATGGCCAATCCCGAGCAACAAGCAACACTCCTCTTCGGGAAGTTTGCTGACACCCAAAATAAATCCTGCACCACCCCCTCCCTTGCTTTGGCCCAATCACTGCCCCCGCGTGAGCAAAAGGGCAGAGAGCTATACTTGGCCGTATTAGGACAAAGGGCTTCAGAACAGCCAGCGCAGTGTAGTCAGCCCTACGAGCGTCTATCGCGGCTGTTTGACGTATGTGTGTCTGTGTGGTGGGTGCATTTCTATTTTTGGGACCCAGAGGGGTTCCGTGGGGTTGGGTGCTGTTGAAGAGGAGCTGTCTGGACGAAGATTGGATTGGATTGGATAGCGATGCAGCAGGGTGTTGATGTGAATATAGGTGCATCCGAAGCGCTCAACGTGCTTCAACACATGTTTGGAATCGATAGAAGGTGGTGGGTGACGCGTACCTTCAGCTGAATTTGGGGGCCGGGAAGTAGAGCTGCCATTCAACACCATCGGACGGAGTGCTCTTCTTCCCAGGTTTGCTACGGGAAATCTGGCTATGTAGATTGTCGAGTGGAAGAGATCTGCCTGGTGGCCCGGGCCAATTCAAATCATGTTGTAAGATGATGGGGGTGATTTCTCGAAAGCAGCAGCGGCATGGGTAGCAAGCGCATGGCATTCCCCAAGTAGATCGATTGCTGCTATTCATACCAGAGCATCGGGTTGCCGATAGCATGCTGCAGAACCTCGTGGCAGAATTCTTCCGTCGCACAATCGTGGCGCACTGCCGGACCCGAGATGGCCAGTGGCCGGCAAGCCGACCGAGACTGGAGGCGCCATGTCGCTGTCCGAAGTGCAGGCCGTGCATGTGTGAGTAATCGTGAATGCTAGGCACCTGTCTGCTTCGCACTCCCCCATACTAACCGGTCGCCTACGCTGTGCAGGGCTGATGCATCGCGATGTACCTGCATCCCAAAATACTTTCCGGAGAATTCGTGGTCGACAGCGCAGACGGACTTGGTTACCTGCGCCCCGTCCAGCACCCACTAGGTAACGAGATGGCTGCAAGCCCAGTAGCCCAGTCGCCAAAGCCTTGGGTGTGCGAAGGCGGCCACCCGTACCGCCGCCGACCGATCGAGTGGGCAGGTGGAGTGGATGATGCACTGCACGCAGCTGACGGGCGTTCGGGTAGGGCGCAACGCTCCGCCCTGCGCTGTATTCCCCACTGGGCTTGAAACAGGCCCGCAAGGGTCATTGGTCTGCACAGCCACCTGAGACAATGGTAACGTCGCTCGAGGAAATGGCCCCGCGCATGGCTCCAGGCACACCGAAGACACAGCATGACAGCGCTGTCCACGGAAAGTCCCCCCCCTACCCACACACAACACGGCTCCTTGGCCGTTCTTCGCTCTGGATTGGGACTGTGCGACTCGCGATAAGTGGCTCGAGACTGACGTAGGGGTTGCGTCCCAGGTGCCTTGGGGTGGCAGTGATGATGATGATCAGAATGATGCGATATGACGGTCTGCTCGATCGTGAAAACAACAGGCCAATGAGGGACGGGCAGCGCGCCTGTCACAAGTGCCCTGCCTATGGTGGCCGGATTGGGCGTGGGGTGGTGCCGGCATGCTTGTCGTCGTGGAAGAGGAGGGAGAGAGGGAGAGAGGGGGTGAGGTTAGACGGTAGAGTAGCAGTTGGCAGAGGCAGGTACGTACCGTACCTGGGTAGGCAGCTGCCATCAACTACCACGCACGGTAGGGGTCTACTCTACTCTTTCTCTCTCTCTCTCTCCCTCCACTTCCCCCCACGCTCTTCCTCCACGTCGCCCTCTCCTTCTCTCCCTTTCCCGCTGCGCCGATTCGATCGCGTTCTCCAGCTCTCCCCCAGCAATCCCGATGCATTACCCATCAGCCGCGCACTATCCGTCCGAGCGCCCTGAGGCTGACAACAGCACACGCGCACGCCCCACCCTGCTCTGACCCTGAAACTTATTCTGGCCACGGCCGGTAGCGAGCCAGTATGCATGCACCGGCGAGTAACGGGAGGCAGGGTGAGCATATGGCACCTTGCCGCGCTTGTCTTGCAACCATCCGAGTCCTAGTGCTGTGGTTGGGGGCATCGGGGTTCGAGGAGGTCGGGACGCTGGATGGATATATAAAGAGTTTTGGATGCCTGGGTGCATGGGCCGAACAGTCACAACCACAGGCAGCATCTACCGTCTTCCCTTTTCTTTCCACTCGCTGTTTCCTACAAGTAACCGTCTTCGCTCTCCTTTGGCCTTTCCTCAGTCATCCAACTGTTGTCCGTCATCACCGTTTCGTCGAGCTTCCACCAGCATCGACCGTCTCCGTTGTTCTCCATACAAATACTCCTTGCCACACCTCTACTAGCCATCTCTCCACGAAACAGCTTCACAATGGGCCGAGGTGGTTACAACTAAGGCTTTTCTTCCATCCGAGTACTCTGTCACCTATCACCCACCATCTACACCACCCATATGCCACACGTCGATCCAAGGAACCCCAGATCCCGCCACAGTAGCAGCCCGGCCACAAGACACTCATCTCATATCCACCCCCATCAACCGCAAAACAGTCCCCCAGAATGGGTCGTGGAGGGTACAACTAAGACAAAAACCATTGCGGTTCCTCCCGTATCAGCATCTTATCATCCCGTCCCACGCCACCCCCCATCTTCACACCATCGGCCGCAGCATGGTCCCACGGCCCAAAACGCAACCCAAGCTGCTCACGCGGCGCAACCAACGCCCCATGGCAGGGCGTCTTCAACCCTGGCGTCAACCCCTCAAGCACAATCTCTCTCGCCTTCTCTTCCTACCTCGCCTTTCCACCCTCAATCTCACATTCTCAACCATTACACGATAGGCCGTTAGCCTTTGCACCACTGCCAGTACCACTATCTCAGTCCCGTATTTTCCCCTCTCTCAATTCAACCACTCGAACATCAGTATCTGTATTTTTATTTGTATTTGCACAATGGCCCTTTCATCGATTTCTCTCTCTCCAAAATATCTCTTCAATCTCTCCTATCTCTCCATCCAGCGCGTTTCATTTCATCTTAGATTCCCCCTTAGACCGGCCTCTTGTACATTATTCTACTAGACCACATTCCCCATCCTCAACGCGACTCACGATTCCATAGATGGAAACAGCGCTATGCCGACCGAAACCCGCGGCGGATAGCCAAATGTTTTTTTTTGGCGTATCATCCACTGCTTTTTGTTATCCTTTTTCCCCTCAACACACCCAGCGGGAGCGACTTTTTATGGTCATGATTTCCTTTCTTGGTGGATTGCGGGCATCAGTTTTTCTCCATTGCCATCGAGGAAAAGAATCCAAAGACTGGAATTTTGAGCGGATTCTTTTTCAATGACGTTGGCTGGGCGTCTTTAGAAAGGCGTCAAAGCTGGAGGAGCGGGTGGGCTGGGTTTATATGAGTTTGTCTGTGCGAGTTTGAAATAGCAATTTACTATTTTTTTTGAGTATCAAAGAAGGACCCAACTGGAGGTAATTATGCATGCACTTAGATTTCCCCACGAGAATTCAATTACTTTATGCTTGTTACACGGCTGAACTAGATTCCATGCCTACAACCCGCCTCCTACCTCGTCAACATCATCACACGCTCACCCCCCGTTACAAGTCGATACGCATAAGCCCTCATGCTACTTACCCACACAAAACCTACAACCACCACAGCGTTAGCCCCCAAATCTTATCAAAGCGCGACTGCAGAGAGCCCAGACAGCCAACCACAATCTAGGCAAGCCGGTACGACGCATCATCATCGGTGTGGAGAATATACAAATGACGTCGGCACGGCGCTCACGCCATCTCTCATCTCTCGCACGTGCAGAGCCTCACCAGCATGGCAATCTCACGCGCATCAAGGCATTGTTGTACACCCGGGAATAAAGCATCAAGGGAATAAGACAACCGGGCAGCAAGCAAACCAGTCTGTGACAGAACAGAGAGCACGAGAGGGGGGTTCACTTACTTTTCAAACACGATGCCGAGTACTTCTTCCACGTCGCCGCTTTCGCCGCGGCCGGTGATGCGGGCCAGGGCCTCGGCGGCGGAGCGGAGGGATTCGGCAGCGACTACGATGTCGACTTCGTCTTGGTCGTGTGTCGTGTCGGGAATGTCTGCGGCTGGTTCGGAGGAGACGGTCGCGAGGAAGGTGTCCAGATGGTGGAGACACTCGGCAAGGAGGAGGCGTTGGCGTTCGGTTGCACCGAGGGACTCTTGCCAGATGGAGAGATCCGGGTCGGAGTCGGGGTGAGAATCAGGCACGAGCGCACAGGTCATGTTTTTGAATGTAGCTTGGAGGGTTTCCAGGAAGGAGGGGAGGTTGCCAGATGATGGGGTCGTGGCATCTTTGCAGGAAATGAAAGTTACAAGGTTATTCGAGATGCCTAGGGTGGACTGTATGGTGGTGAGCCATGTGTCGTGTGTGCCATCGGCCTTGTCCATTTGGTCGCTCTTGTTGATGGCGACGAGAACATGAATGCCCAAGTCAATGCACTGCTTGGCCGTCTCCACGACCTCGGGATCCATGTCGGCCGTGGCATCTTGGACAAGGATCACGACATGCGATTCAAGAGCTCGCTGCTTTGCACGTCTGATGCCCTCTTGCTCCACGCGCCCGACGTCATTTGTGTTGATAATGCCAGCTCTGCGCAAGCCAGCCATGTCTCCGATCCGGACGAGCCACCCGCCCAGATCGACGCCAACTTCGACGACGTCCCTCGTGGTACCAGCTTCTTGTGAAACGATGGCCGCGTCCCGCCCAACTATGCAGTTGAGCAAGCTGCTCTTGCCGGCATTAGGCGCGCCCAACAATGCCACGCTGATGCCATTGCGCAGCAGCTCTCCACGCACAGCATTGGCAACATGGGCTTCCATGTGGCTGCAAAGGCCACGAACCTGCCGTGCTACCGACGCGCAAAGCATGGCTGGTGATTCGTCAAAGTGCTGGTCTTCCGAAAAGTCGATTAGTGCCTCGAGCTCGCCACGCGCGGCCAGCAACAGCCCACGCCAGTGCTCGTAGCGCGCGGCGAGGGACGACGTGGTGCCGCGAACTGATAGCTTGCGCTGCTGCTCAGTCGCAGCCGACAGGGTTTCGCCGAGCGACTCGATCTGGGGTAGGTCCATGCGATTGTTGGCAAATGCGCGACGCGTGAACTCTCCAGGCTCGGCGTAGCGAATCTGCGAGGACGGCGATAGCGGGGATGACGGCGAGGACGCAGCGGTTTCTGCACATTGCGGTATCGCGGCGAGCACGGCGCGGACGACGGCAGGCCCGCCGTGCACGTGCAGCTCGAGGACGTCTTCGCCAGTGACCGTGTTGGGGGCCGGGAAGTGGAGGATTAGTGCGCTAGCATCGAGTACGGTGGTAGGCGACGGTTGGAGGCGGGGCGTGTAGAGCCTACGGAGGGTGGCATGGCGGGGCTTAGGGAAGGGCGTGCATGGACACAGGGCGTGGTATATCTGGGCCGTGGTGAGCAGCAGGGGCGCAGCGAGGGCAGGCCACGTGCACCTGTCGACATGCCGGGCCCGAGATGCGGATCACGGCGATAGCGGCCCGGCCTGGAGCCGTTGAGAGGGCGTAGATGGTCGGCTCTCCGTTGTTGAAAGAAGCGGCAGGGCTTGGGTGAAGGGCTCGCTGGAGCGTCCGTTGCGTCTTTCTGCCGACGCCTGGGCACGGCCGAGTGTGCTGCTCTCGATGATGGTAGCTCGAGCGAACATGACGTGCAGGTGGGAGACGACACGGCCGGTGCTGTGCAGCCACATGAAGCCTGCTCTTGGCGGCTGCAGTGAACGCTCTCATGCCGAGGGGGGGCGGAGAGGCATGGCGGCGGGGGAGCGGGCGATATCGAGTGATGGCATCGTGTTCGCTCCTTCTCCGCAGGTGGGGCCGGGGCGGAAGGTGCGACCCACCCCGAACTCTTGGCGTGTCCAAAATATTTCGACAGGCCCGGCAGGCGCCACTCACACCGGCCCACTACGCTCCCACACCCACACGCCCCCTATCTATTATATGCCATGGCTTCAGGTACACTCGGCAGAAGAATTCCTCCGCGTGTCCAACCCACTAACGCACTCCCATCCAGACGATCTCGTGTGGTCCGTCATCGGAACCGACTTCTGCAGCTTCAAGCTCAAGACGACCAAGGACCAGACCTTCTGCCGCAACGAGCACAACGTCTCGGGCTTTTGCAGTAAGCAGGCCTGTCCGCTCGCCAACTCACGATATGCCACGATCCGCGCCGACCCCGCTACCGGCGCCCTCTACCTGTACATCAAGGCCATTGAGCGCGCCCACCTGCCCTCCAAGTGGTGGGAGAAGATCAAGCTGCCCAGCAACTACACCAAGGCCCTCGAGCTCGTCGACCAACACCTCGCCTATTTCCCCAAGTTTCTGGTCCACAAGAACAAGCAGCGCCTGACGCGCCTGACCCAAGTCAACATCCGCATCCGCAAACTCGCAAAAGAGGACGAGCGTCTGGGCGAGCGTCTGGTCCCGCGTCTCGCCCCCAAGGTACGCAGGCGCGAGGAGGGCCGAGAACGCAAGGCGCTGGCCGCCGCAAAGGTGGAGCGCGCCATTGAGCGCGTCCTCATTGAGCGCCTCCGATCGGGCGCATACGGCGATCGGCCTCTCAATGTCGAGCCCAATGTGTGGAAGAAGGTCATGCGCGGTCTCGAGAAGGAGGGGCAAGCCGAGCGCGATCAAGATCTGGACGACGGCCTTGAAGACGAAGACGACGAGCTCGAGTGCGAAAACGAGATGGAAACCAGTGCTGGCCAGGTGGAATACGTCAGCGACATTGAGGGCGAATCCGACGAGGAAATGGAAGACTTTGAGGACTGGATCGGCGGTCAGAGCGCTGACGAAGACTCGGATGGCGACGAGGAAAGCGGAAGTGCCAGCGGTAGTCAAGATGACGACAGCGACAACGATGACGGCGATGACAACGAGTCGGCCAAGGAAGACACTGAAGCTCTCAAGAAAGCACTCGCAAATCTCAAGCGAAAGCGTCCTGCCGGGCCACCGCCCAAGCCCAAGAAGAAGCCGTCCAAGGACTCAAAGGGCCCCAAGCGCGGCATCGAGTACGAAATCGAGAGAGAGCCTGCCACCAGAGAGGCCATGCGCATATAATATCTGTCATCCTATTATAGTACACAGCTGGCGTTTCACAGGGGTCATGGGATTTCGTAGATATCCAAGCCGGTCATGCAACTCGTGTCCATGTTCATTCGATCCTGGCTGTAGCTGTATGCGTACTCTCACGTGATGGAACAGGTGAACTAGCAGCGCTATTTATCCACTCGGCTGTCTCCAACACAATCCGTTCAACGCACTGACGACGCGGACCGAAAGCACGTTTGATAGAAACCACCCAGCGTGAAGGAACCATGCATTCACAAACCATCCTGCCTGCCAACCCATGACCCCTTCCTTGTCCTCCCATACCCCATCTCGGCCTCCCCACCACACACGCTCTCCTCATCCCCATCACTCGTCACAGCCTCAACCTCCTCCCTCTCCTCTTGTGCGCCCATCCCCATTCCATCCGTCGACCCCGTGAACCCGCTAAACTGGCTCCAATCGCTCACATTACGACTATGCGGCGCTGTGTGCAGGGCCAGACTAGGCAAGGCGGTCGCGGCCTGGCTCTGCATGGTGTGTGTGCGCGTGCGGGAAGCGATGGTTTCCATGTCGAAGTCAAGGTTGGACTCGGTGTCGTGGAAGCGTGTGGGGTTGAGGGGGCGGTGGATGACGGTTTGGGAGGAGGAGCGGGAGTGGGTGGGGTGGAAGAAGGGAGGTGGGGGGAGTTGAGGGAGGGCTGTGGAGGACACGGGGGGGTGGTGGTGCTGATAATGATGATGATGATGAAGAGTGGGGAGGCGGGGTTTGGATGCTGATGTGAATGGGAAGGCGTGCAAGAGGGGCCCGAGGGCGGCGAGGTTGGTTGCTGTGAGGGTGGTAAAGAGTTCAATAGTGGACCAGAGGTGGAAGGCTGGGGTGTGGCTGCTCATGGTGTTGGTGGTGTTGGTGTACATCCAGGACGCGAAGAATTTCTGTGTTTGGATGATGGCAGCGGTACAGGCGATAAGGCCGATGCCAACGGTTGAGAGCATGGCTACACGACTCCACAGACGAAGTGAGGCGCGACATGCGATTGGGAGGACCAGCAGTACGAGGATGATATCTGTGCTGGTGTTGATGACTAGGGACGTCCATTAGCTCGATTGGAGCGGGAGACTCATGGCGGAGGTAGATGGCATACCATTGTTCACTGCGGTGAAGATGGCAGAGGCTGTCCACGACATGCAATGCGCTTCCGGCGAAGGCGATGCATCCCAGGCTGCGGTGACTGGAACACAGGCGAGAAGCGTGGAGCCAATCCATACGAGCAACGATGGTACGAGGATGGCTAGACATATAGGTAAGCTCAGCGCAGCATGGATGCGCGCTCGGTTTGCACATACCAATCAGTCCGTAGAGCAGGTAACGACAGTACCGCCAGTCAAAAACGCGCAGTAGGCAGAACGCCGCGGAGAGTTTGGCAAAACCCATGCCCGTGATATGGCACATGTCCAATGCTAATATCCACGGCCCAGTCGCCTCGACCGGCCCCTGCCACCGCCGCTCTTGGATGCCAAAACTGCGTAGACGCACCCACGCAACGAGCGATCCCGTTGCGCATAGCTGTTTTGCAACTCAGTCCCTAGCCGTCCCGTTCCCATGAACAAAACAAACCCACACTTACCGTCGCGGCCAAGGCCAGCCCGTCATCGAAGGCGAAGGTACGAAGGCGTCTTCCATGCGTGAACAGTCTCAGCAAGCTGCTGCACAGCACGATGCAGGCCAGCGTAGCGACAATGGCAAGTTCGGAGGCTGCCTTGTCGGGGGCTGTCGAGGACCGAGGGAATGCAGCTGGATAGGCAGCGGCAAGCATTTCGTACGGGGAGGGAGGCCGCAGCGTCGCTGCTGGTTGTGTTGGTACGAGGAGGCATCCGGGGATGGTGGTTTGGGCCGACTTCTCGCGGAGCAAGAAGACAGGGCGATATTTGTTGTTTTGGGGGGTTGGTTTGATTTCCCCCGCTGCGGATGCGTTCAGGGGAGTGCGTCTTGTGATACGTGGGCTTTGAACGAGGGCGTAGACACCTGGGTAACACGACAGACGGCCTGCCGAGTATGTTGCTATAGCGATGTTGTGGGAGGCTTTGTAGCCTTTTGGGCCGTCTTGATCCAGCGCGGTCGACGCCTTGTGGTCAAGTGTCGAGGCGAAAGGCACTCATGGACAAGCGAGGGCCGCGGTGCGGGGAAAACCGCATCAGTCCACCACATTGTCACCGAAGATGTTGAGGCGGCGGAGGCTTGCATATACAGCAGCCATGGCGTATGCGGGTTTGATTACCAGCAGGTGTTGAGGCGCCCCGGAAAAGCAAGGAGCGACTTCTGCCACCTTCAGGTCATGCATGGCCGGGGGCAAAAGTTAAACGGCGTGTCGACAACTGTTACCTGGCGTGTCGACAAGCGTTAGTATGCATTAGTGTGCGACAGTACACGCGCCATCGCCGCACTAATAAATTAGTACTGCGCACAGTATATCTAGTACTATACTATACTAATAAGGTATTATATCTATATTTTTTAGTTAACTATTATATATTATATACAGTATTAAATTTAGAGTTATAAAAATTTTTACTTAAGATATATAGTAGAGCTACTTATCTACTAAAG
>Ga0182211_1000275_pt1 | contig 16464 bp, 20 predicted proteins | sample G5R1MG_20_FD_129660 | JGI IMG/M metagenome (GOLD analysis project Ga0182211, IMG submission 129660) | Switchgrass phyllosphere microbial communities from Michigan, USA - G5R2_MAIN_03OCT2016_LD1 MG | ecosystem: Host-associated > Plants > Phyllosphere > Phylloplane/Leaf | place: USA: Michigan... | reverse complement strand
TGTAGATCCTCAAATCGCTGCGTCGTCTGCGCAAAATAGGCCCGGAAGGCGTCGGCGACGTCCTGCGGAGGCGGCGGCCGCACGGCGCGTTGGAGCGCGTGGCCGGTCTCTGCCATGGTGGCCAGACCTGCAGGCAGCTCTACGGGCTTAAGTTTGCGGCGGGGCTTGAACAGGTCGAGGAAGCCGCGCTGCGGGGCGCGGGGCAGGGTGCGGGCGCCATGCGGGAGAAGGAGACGGGTGCCATGCAGGGCCGGTGGGCGCGGGCGCAGCCGGGAGGCTCGGTGGCAGCAGCGGCGGGAGAGGAGAGGCTTGTTAGCGGTGATGGTGCGGAAGACGACGCGGGTCAGATGTGAGGGCATGGCGGCGGAAGGAGACTATGCCCAATTGGCCGCCATTGGCGATGGCGCGAAGCGGCGGGCAGCGGGAAGCAGGCAGCGAGCGGGCGAGGTAGGCGAGGCAGGCGAGGCAAAGCGTGGTGGGTCAAAGGATAGTGGTGACTGGTAGTCCGGGTCCTGGGAAATCATCGACGCACGGGCCCTCAGCATGAGAAACAAGATGACGAGACGACAAGATCATCACCACTTCCTTCCCGACACCTACGAGCCCTGTTTTCCCTCACCCGCACCGCCATGTTTCTCTGGCGCTTGCCCTTTCGCCAGCTGCCCGCCTCTGCTCGCCTCTGCCGGCGCTGCCTCTCCACGGCGCCTACGCGACAAGGTACGGCTATACCACACCCACCCGCTCGGCCACACCACTCAGCTGAACCCACTCCTTAGACAACACCCTGGTTTCCATCATCGGCAGCAGCACCGCCCCGCCCCGTTCCGCTGCCTTCGCCGCCCCCAGCTCGGCGACCCGCCTCGCGCGCGAAGCCGGCCTCGACCGCCCCAACCAGTCGCGTGAGATGGTCGAGTCGGAGCGCCGCAGCCTGTACCAGCGCCAGATCTACCGCAAGTGGAGACCGGGTGACGTTTACGCTCCGCATGACCTGTCGGGCGCCGAGCAAAAGAAATGGAAGTATGGGCGTCGGCGGCCTACCGAGGATGCCTTTGACGTGCTTGGCATCAACCCGCTGCTCGAGTACAAGGTGAAGACCGGCCGCACTCCACGCGGTCACCGTGTCAAGTCGAGTGTCGTGGCTGACCACAATGCAGAACTTCACCATCACGTCCGAGTACATGACCGAGACGGGCCGCATCAAGCACTCGCGTGACACAGGCCTACGGCCCAAGAACCAGCGCAAAATCGCCAAGGCCATACGACGAGCCATTGGCCTGGGCCTGATGCCCAGCGTCCACAGGCATCCCCTCGTCTTGAAGAAGAGCAGTCCATTGCGGTTCATGTAGATGATCAAGCGACGGTGTACGATACGAAATGACTCCCTTGTTGCATGTAGTTTTCTGTGTCAACCTGGAAACCTTCACTTCCTTGCTCTGCCCTCGACCCAGCACCGCCAGCACCACCAACATACCCGCACGAACTGACGTCTCTCACCGCCCCTCGCCCATTTCATACACTGGTATTCCACTTGCAGGCGCTTGTGGCACCACCCTCCCCGCATCCACCTCCTGTGCCCCCATCCCAGCATGTAGGTACTGTCGAGCAGCCGATGCTCCAGCCCGCGGTGACGACGACCGTCCAGTGCCCGTGGAATCTGCCTCGTGCGCCCCATCCGCCGGATTTCGATACTGGGAATGATGCATACGGGTCTGGCTCATCATGGGCGAAGGCGCACCCTGCGTACTGCCCGGCTGGATGGGAAATAGACGAGACTGCATACTCGTGCCCCGAGTGATGCGGATGGTAGTTTTGATCCCCCTGGCCAGGTGGTGCGCCTTCGCCACCAGCGATTGACTGCGGACTCTGTCGTGTCTCTGCGGGTGGTGGATGCTTGGCGGCGCTCTTGGCGGCATGTCTTACCGGCTCGTGAAAATCGCCTAGGCAGGAACGCGACGGTCATGTGATCTCACTACGGCGCTCGGTGAGTCAGCACGCCACGCAGCCGCAGGCTACTTTCCCTCCCCGCCCAGCCTAGGCCGGAATAGGCAGGCCGGAAGCCCCCCTCCGTTCCCCTTCCCGCTCGCCAACTTTCACCGCACGAGACCTCGACTCAACCTGGCAGATCCCCCGCAAATAGGAAGCATGATCTTCACCATCTTACCACGATGCGAATGCTGTCCTATCATCATGCCACGGTCCGACCTTGCTCCCGCCTCCCAGCCGGGAATCGTGCTTTCGCTATCCGGTACTTATCACCCGGGCATGTCAGCCTCCTCGATACCTTGATCCCGCAGCGAAACCCTTCGAAATGAGAGCCACACTGCAACTCCTGTCGACCTCGCTGGCTGTCACCGCTGCCCTCCCAAGCAGAGGTAGCCACCCTCATCCTATCCGACAAGATGATTTTGTGTATGTCCATGGGCTTAGGTTGTATGATTCCACGGGCTTGCACTACATTACCGGTAGGCTATTCTCGTTTTCTTTTCTTTCCTGTTCTTTTCTTCTTGGTGTTTTTTCCCCGCTGTGGCTTCACTGCGGTGCTCATGCTATCTGTCTAGGCATCAATTATTGGGCATGCATGAATCTAGCCGCAGGACCATCGTCTGGAGGCAACTATGCGCGTCTGGTAACCGAGCTTGACCAGATGGCTGCGAAAGGCATCAACCATCTCCGCATCATGGCTTCTTCCGAAGGAGCGCCTACCCCGCAACCTTTCCGGATGAATCCGCCGCTAATGCAGGCGCCCGGAAAGTACAACGAGCATATCTTCCAAGGTCTTGACATTTGCTTAAATGAAATGTCGAAGCGAGGCATGCGGGCCACTATGACCCTCAACGACGAATGGCAATGGAGTGGGGGTTTTGCGCAGTATATTTCCTGGGCGACGAACAACACAGCAATCCCATATCCCCCATCGTGGAACTTGACCGCACCCCCGCAACGCGAAACACCGGGTACTGGATGGGGCAACTACACCGTACAAGGCGTCAACGCGGATTCGTATGGCAACTTCACCAAGTTCGCAAATTTGATTTACAATAACACACAAGCGGAGACATGGTACCGAGACCACATCAGAACGGTAATGACGCGAAGAAACACGGTAAACCATCGTCTATACACCGAGGACCCGACCATCATGACCTGGCAGCTCGCCAACGAGCCTCAAGCATCCGACCCCCTCGGCTCCAATGGGCCGTACAATCTCTTCTTACAACCAAACCCCCATGATCTCCTGTTTCCATGGGTCGAGCGCATTTCCAAGTACATTCGATCCATGGCACCGAATCAGCTAATTAGCGTTGGGTTTGAGAGTAGACAAGGCGAGGACTACTTTAAACGAGTCCATAACTTCTCCACGGTCGACTACGCCACCACGCACTGCTGGGTCCAGAACTGGGGCGTCTATGACATGTACAATTCTAGTGAGGCCAACCTCAAGAAGGCCCAGGACTTGGCCGTCGACTTTATGCGCAACTCAAGTCGATGGGCGGCGGACATTGGGAAGCCTGTCTTCCTAGAAGAGTTTGGCATGGCAAGAGATAACTGGGAAAACAAGGACAAGTCGTATCCCTATCTCAGTAGCGCCTCCACCTCTCACAAGGATGCGTACTTTAAGGTTTGTGTCCTTTGCAAACCATCACTCGAGACATTGCTAATCTCCTCTCAGACGATCATTAGCACCGTCATGGACGAATTCAAAAACGGTGGTGCGTATATTGGCACTTCGCCATGGGCGTACGGTGGCATCTGGCGCCCTGAGACACAGCAGGCCAACGAGTTTGGCATGGTTTGGGCAGGCGACCCTCCTCACGAGTCTCCCGGCTGGTATGATCTGTACGACAGCGACAAGGCCATGGAGATCGTATCGGAACAGCAGAAGGAGATGGCAACATGGATCAAGGAACATGGGTGGAATCACAAAGCCGGCAACGAATCGCTGCACTATGTATCTTGACACCTCGCTGCTTACAAGCCATGAAACCACAGCGGGTACCGCCTAGCTGATCTGCCTATTGAGTGCCTGGACGACTTTGAATTTCGTTTGGGCCCTGGACTTGCTGTGTTGTGGGGAACGTGCTCAAAACTTGCTCATCCCTCCTCCTCCTCCTCCTCCTCCTCTTTGTGAAGCCCGCCACTTCCCCTGTTCCCTTCCTCCACCTACTGAATTCCGCTTCCTTCTTGCAAAGACCGAGTCACCCTCGTCTCGTTACATCGACCAACCCAATAAATATGGACATGGGCACTGCGAGCATGGCTACCTCGGCCATGACCGCCACCGCGACAGACATGGCCTCGATGGCCTCGATGGCCTCCTCTCCCGGCGCAGCTGGCGGCGACATGGGCGGAATGGATATGATGGGTGGTGGTTGTAAGATCAGCGTGCGTCCATCTTCTCCTCTCTTGACCCGCTCTGTCTCATAACACTCCTGGGCCAGATGCTCTGGAATTGGGACACCATCGACACCTGCTTCCTTGCCAAATCATGGCACGTCCGATCCAAGGGCATGTTTGCCGGTTGCTGCATCGGCGTGATTCTGCTCGTTGTTTGCCTCGAATTCCTGCGCCGTGCTGGCAAGGAGTACGACCGCTACCTGGTCGCACGGCACATCCAGTCACTCGGCCCACGCGGCGGTGCACCGAATTCTTCCGCTTCGTCCGGCAAAGGCGTTGTGGACAAGACGCCGGGAGCCACAGACTCGTCTGCTGCCTGCGCTCCACATGCTTCTCCCCAGTTCCGACCCAGTGTTGCGCAGCAAGCGGTGCGCGCGCTTTTGCACATGTTGCAGTTTGCCGTAGCATACTTTGTTATGCTGCTGGCCATGTACTACAATGGGTACTTCATCATCTGCATCTTCATTGGCGCCTACCTCGGATACTTTGCCTTTGGCTGGGAGAGCCTATCGATAGGCCGGGGTGGAGACGGCCGCATGGAGGAGAATGCAACGGTTTGTTGTGGATAAAGAGTAACCCCGAACCACTTCATGGGGGTCATGGCAGAGTCTTATTGGCAGAGGTACATTGTTGGTGTTGGAATGGAACAATAACGATAGGGGTGGGGGGATCATCAAGTCAACGGTTCAAAAGAGACTGCATCCATTCATTTCCCTCTGGTTATCTCGTCCCGTACTCGTCTCAACCCTGGCTCCCGCCTCCTACCCAGTGCCTCGCGATCGGAATCGATTTATTTGCCCTTCAACGCGTCAGTGTCGCAAGGCCCAAGCAAGTCGAGGTAAAACACTCACAGGGCAGCCGTCACAAGAGCAGCTCGCTCCGCAGTTGCAGGCGCCCGAAGAGCAGCCGCAGTTCCCCTTCATGGTGTTGACGGTGCTGTCGCACGTGCAGTTGGTGCAGTTGCACGTGCCAGTGGCGCAGCCGCAGTTTGCCTTCATGGTGATGGTGGGTTGGTGTGTCAAGGCGGGTTGGTGTTTCGAGAGAAAGGCGGCAAGAGGAGGATACAGGAACGAGTTGCAGGCAGAGCCGTCTTATAGGACGCCTGCGCGACTTGTGCGGTCGAGGAGTGAGTGGGGCGTGAGCGACTTGTGCGGTGGCGTTGATCAACTGCCTAGGTAGTTCGTTGGCGCCGGATCAGAAGTGGGTTGCGTTGTTTGTGCGCGTTCGCAGAGACGTCACTAGGCAGGCGTTCTGAATGGATCATCCTTGTCTACAGTGCAGTACAGTACAGTAGGTAGGCATCAGCATTGGAATCCACCCCATCTACTACTACCTACTGTGTATGTATGTAGTATGTAGAAGCTGGCCCCAACTCCCAGTATGCGCCATATCGCACAAGTCATCGCGGGTAGCATCCCCCCTATGCCACACATCGAACCCTCTCCATAACCCCGTGTTCCCGATATCCATGCGAAGCTGTCGAATTGCAGAGGATTCATATCAATCAGCAGAACCTGGCTTCGCCTTTGCCTCCTTCCTTGCCTTGGCATCCTGCTTCTGCTTCTTTTTCTTCTCCTCGAGCTTTTCGTTCGCCTTGCGCTTCAAACTTGCCTTCTCTTCCTCGGTCTTCTCAATCGGCTTGAAGAATCCCTCCAGCCTGCTCTGCTGCGCGCTTTTCATGTTCTTCTGTAGCTTTGCGGCCCCATTGCGCACTCTGTCTTCGTTAAAATGCTTTTCTTCCACCAGAAACTTGACGAGACCTTCTACGTCAGGCGCCTCCCACTTGAACTCGCATGCTGCATCGTCTGCGGGCCGCACATCAGGCTCAAGAAAGAGCAGTCTTGCATCAGCGTACGGCCAGTCATCGGGAATGCTAAGTTTGCCCTTGGGTTGTGATTGAATGTGCTTGACCACGCCTTCAAGATCCTTGTGCTCGCGAATGAGTTTTAGAGCGGTACTAGGGCCAATGCCCTTGATTGGGTCAAGATAGTCACAGCCCAGTAGGATACAAAGGTCGACGAACTGGAGGCTAGTAGTCAGTAGGTGCATCGCACGAAGCCCAAGGGGAGACTTGCCTGCGAGCGCTCCATGGCCAGGCCGTCAAGCACCTTGTCTAGATGGATCTCCAAAATGGGCTCCTTGCGCTGCTCGCTAAAGGTGAGATGTCGTAGGAGGATGGGTGAGTTGAAAGTCAGGGTATCCATATCTTCCGAGGCCGCGGCATACACCTTGCCACCCCTCGCAAGTACAGCACATTGCGCCTCGGCCTCGGTCGGAGCAACGATGAAGGGAATGCCCATGAGCTTGAGCAACTGCCGGCATTCCTCGTTGTGTTCCCTCGTCACCCTGACGGTCCTCCGTGAGAATTTCTCCACTTCTTCTGCGGTACCCGTCTCTTTTGCTTCCTCAGCCGCAGCATGGGCTTCGGTCTTGCGCTGGAATCGCTTGGCGAGCTCACCGGACTTGAGCTTTGGCGGGGCGCCATCAAAGACATAGAGGGGTTTGATGCCGTTATCGACCATGCGAAGGGTGCGGTAGAAGAGGCCCATGAGATGGGATGTGGTCTCGCCCGTATCGCTCATGAGTTGCTGGCCATCGGACCGGACTGCGATAAGGAAACTGTAGATGCTCATGGATCTGGGCAGGTCAGACGATCCGTCCAGCACGTATGCTAGCAAGGACATACGCATCCTGTAGTCAATGAGCATCAAAGCTTCTGGTGGGCCATCCTCGCATACGTACAATGGCCACCTTGCGACCGAACTGGTTCTTGATCTCACCCGTCTTTACGGCTTCGGGTGCGTGCTCCTGGATGAGCTGGTACAAGTGTTTGATGCCCATTCTGGCTGGTTTCGGCACCAAAGCCTCTTGGGGGGGGGCTGCAGCGAGAATGGAGGAGGGGGCGTGCTGGTGGCTGGTACAATGGTGAACGTCACTGGCCGTCGTCTGGCACGTCGCGTCCCCACGAACATGGGTTCGCGAGGTCACGACACGACACGGGCCGATCTTGGCAGTCCTCACTGCAGCATGTCATAATGCAGAGCTAGGTACTATGTAGGTACCTCGGAAACGGGAGCTGATTACGGCGGACTTCGATCCGTACCGCGGCTCATTTGCGGTGGGGTTTCTGAGGCCAATTCCGCCCAATGGACGCCTCTCCAAGCGCCTCTTTGCTCACAGAGAATCGGCCACTCGGCCCGTTCGACTCTCCACACCCTACTCTATTTACGTGGTAGAATCAATCCATCGTCTTTCGTCTTTCGACATGGCGCTCCAACCCCTGTGCAGACGTGCAGCACGGCAGCTGAGCGCACCGGTTCGATCAGCCGCCGTTCGAAAGCGATGCCTGCATACGCCTGTCGCGTTTGATTGGAAGGACCCTTTGAGCACAAGCAATCTTTTCACCGAGGAAGAGCTTGCCATCGCAGAGACGGCAGAGTCCTATTGCCAGGATCGCTTGCTACCAAGAGTACTAGGTCTGCCATTCACCCCATCGCCTTGGCCTCTCGCTGACGCTAGCTTCTAGATGCCTATCGCAATGAAGACTTTGATAGGAAGATCATCGAGGAAATGGGGGAGATAGGACTGCTGGGCGCATCCGTTCAAGGCTACGAATGTGCAGGCGTCAGCAGTGTCGCAGCGGGCCTCATTACACGGGCAGTGGAACGGGTTGATTCGGGCTATCGATCGGGGTATTCGGTGCAAAGCTCACTCGCTATGGGGGGAATTGAAGAGTTTGGGTCCAAGGAGCTCAAGGAGCGTCTCCTCCCGCACATGGCCAAGGGAAAGCTCCTTGGATGCTTTGGCCTTACCGAACCCAATCACGGCTCAGATCCCGGATCCATGGAAACCGTGGCAAGGCCACACTCCACGAAGAAGGGGTACTACTCGCTATCCGGCTCAAAAACCTGGATCACCAACTCTCCTATTGCTGATATTCTCCTGGTATGGGCAAAACTGGAGAGTACTGGCAGGATTCGAGGATTTGTAGTCGAGCGAGATCGGTGCCCGCCAGGCACTCTAGAAACACCTTCCATCAAAAATAAGAATGGCCTGCGAGCCTCTGTCACGGGCATGATTCAGCTGGACGACTGCCCGGTCCCAGAGGCGAATCTGTTTCCCGAGATCGAAGGCTTGCGTGGGCCCTTCAGCTGTCTTAATTCGGCCAGATATGGCATTGCATGGGGTACCGTGGGTGCCTTGGAGGATTGCATCTCGAGGACGCGGCAATATGCTTTGGACAGGAGGCAATTCAAGGGGAACCCGATCGCAAAGTATCAGCTCGTGCAGAAGAAACTGGCGGATGCGACGACCGACGCGGCCTTTGGCCTCTTGGCCGCCCACCATGTCGGCCGTCTCAAGGACGTGGGCAAGGCTGCGCCAGAAATGATTTCCATGATCAAGCGACAGAATTGCGACCGTGCCTTGGTCAACGCTCGAACGTAAGACCGGCCGAACCCACCTGCACAGCCTATGGACACTGACCATGCCCAGTCTCCAAGAAGTATTTGGCGGCAACGCTGTCTCGGACGAGTATGGCATTGGGCGGCATGTAGCGAATCTTTTTGTGACGCAGACGTACGAAGGCCAAAGCGACATCCACGGTAGGTGCTGTGGTTCCGATGCCCGCCTCGTTTGACTGACTTTGCCACAGCGTTGATTCTGGGCCGTGCCATTACCGGTCTCCAGGCGTTCTGCTGATCGAAGAGGTTGGTGTTGGCGGTGTGTGAGTGAGTGTGTGTGTGTGTGTGTGTGTTGGGGGGGATACGGTAGTGAGGTCGCCAGGCCAGCCATCTAGCGTCGTGCGTGCGTGCGTGGTGGGGGAGAGAGGAAGGGAGAGAGTAGCGATAGTGAATCACGCCTGCTCGCTGCTGAGGCCGCCTCGCACGGCTACCTCCTCCTCCTCCTCCTCCTCCTCCTCCTGACTACGCCACCAGTGCTCTCGCCCAAGGACGTCACTGGCACGTCTGGGCGCGGTGGGCGGGCCTTCCGCTGACACGCCGCACTTTGTCAGGTCGTCGGCCTAACTAGTTCACACTAACCAACTCGCCGCCGCCTTGCAACAGACGCCTCCCCACTACAACTCTTCCCACCCGCCCACGCCGCTCTCTGCACACCACTCTCCTCAACACATCCTGCCCGCCACCACCACGCACACCACGCCCCTCTTGCCATGGCTCTCAAGCGCATCAATAAGGAGCTCACGGACCTCGGCCGGTACGTCGTCTCCTGCTGCGCCCCGACGGCTTGCTCGTCTGCTCGCATGCCAGCCGGCAGGGCGGGGATGCTGCTGCATCGTATACCGCGCGCCGTCGAGGCAGCGGCGCAGTCTCGCAAGCCCGAATGGGACGGCAGCCCGTGGCTAACATGGCAACTACAGCGACCCTCCCTCGTCCTGCTCAGCTGGTCCTATCGGAGATGATCTGGTACGTCGCCCTGGGTGCAAAATCCGCGACTCGCCGTGGCCGCGGTGAGAAGACGCGACGACCAAGTGCGCTAACGCTGCCGCAGTTTCACTGGCAAGCAACCATCATGGGTCCTGTACGTCCATCTGCCATCTACGGCTGAGATTTTTCCCTCCCGCTCAGCATTCGTCGCCCCCCCCCCCCTTTCACGCACTCGGACAATCACGATACCATGACTAACACAACACCTTGTACAGAGCGACTCGCCATACTCTGGTGGCGTCTTCTTTCTCGCCATCCACTTTCCCACCGACTACCCCTTCAAGCCCCCGAAGGTCAACTTCACCACCCGCATCTACCACCCCAATATCAATTCCAACGGCAGCATCTGTTTAGACATTCTGCGAGACCAGTGGAGCCCTGCTCTTACCATTTCCAAAGGTATGCTGAACAACGAAGGACTTGTTGTGGCTGCCATGCTGAAGAAACATAGTGTTGCTGAGTATCTGTTCAATGCTGACGGACCCGAACCCTGATGACCCGCTTGTCCCCGAGATTGCCCATGTCTACAAGACCGACCGTTCTCGTTACGAGTCGACAGCGCGCGAGTGGACCCGGAAGTACGCCATCTAGGGCATGCATGCTGAGGTGGAGTGGTGCAGAGCGATTTCTTTGTATTGCACAACGGTTCAGGACAGTAGTGAGGGAAAGAAATACCAAAGACAGGCATTTCATGGCATTATGAATTGGTGGAGTTCTTCTGGTAGTCCAGCATCAGTCAAGCTGAATCGAGATTCTTAGTGCTTGCAATCATTCATGCCGGCACGTTGCCAGTGATACAAAAGTGATACAAATCCAGTGATAGAAATCAGTAACTGTATTGCACTTGTTTGGTTTTTTTTTTACCATGTCGACGCATCTCCATGTTCACCCTGTGTCTTGGGCGCAGGCGTAGTGACGGGAGGAGAGCTCGTCGTAGCCCCTGACCGAGCAGCTGCCTTTTCTGCATCTACAGGCTCCTCTACACCAACAATCACTCCCGAAGATTTGGCATCGCCGGGTGCCGTGTGGGGCTTGGTTGCATCCTTCTCTCGAATTTGCTTGGCCAAGTGAGCCAGTCTGGTATTCGCCCGGGCAAGCACCTGCTGCCCATGGTTCTCGAGCATGCTACGTCGTGCGTGGTTGAGCATGTAAACCTCACCGACTAGTGGTTTGATCAGGGAGGGACGTTCGTTTTTCATGAGGTCCACTTTCATTTGTCTTTGGAGGTCGCGGAGCGTCATTTGGACGTGTTTTATGGCTATGCCCTTGCGACCAACGTCGTTGGTAATATCGGCCGGGTCGCGGAGACACATCATGTAGGGGGGCAATGGCTTTGTTTCGCCTTGCTGGAGCGGTTATGAGCACGGTACAGTCATGTGTGACGAAGAGAGAGGCCGCCTACCTGAATTCGCGCTCTAGTTTTGCCAGTCATGACGCTTTTTGATGCCTTGTCAAATAGAGCGGCCGGCTCAATCGAGACGCCCTGTTTTGTTGTGTCGAAGTTGCCCCAGAATTCGAGAAAATGGACCAGGGCGCCAGCTGCGTCATTCCGTGGGTGGGGATGGTGTACGATGCTGGCCACGATCATCATAAAGACCGTGTATGACCCAAACCCTCCGTAGAAAACCTCCGACAGCCCGCGGATATCGAAAGCGGTCTTGACAACGGTAAAAAGCGACAGCAGATACGGATATTTCGCCATGTAGGCTTCCATGATGCTTCGAGACTCGGAGGTATCGTTGGCCAGGACGATCTGCGCTTCCAGTCCGGAATGTGGATCTTGCATCGAGATAAGTGGATATCGCGCGTGGCGAAGAAAAATAAGTTTGAACTTCCCATGCTTCAGCAACCCTTCGTATAGCTTAGCCAAAACGCGTTGGCCTCTGCGCCTTTGCACCGGCCTCGGTGGCAGTTTGGCCAGTGCTGGGTCCGGGACTTCCAAAGAGTCCATCATTCGGAAATCAATATCCGAGGTAGCGAGGGCAATGCCGGTACTTTGCGAGCCAAAGACTTCGAGGTTCCATTTTGGTATTCGCCTGACGACGGCTTGGCGAACCCGCTCCATCAGATGCCTGCGCGCGATCTCGTCAAATCGATTGGGCCTGGCGTATTCAGAAAATCTCTTGATCTCGGCTGCCAGCCTGTTGCACGGGTCAGCAGGCAATTGCGAGAGTTCGTGTAGCCATGACACACACCGGTCCAGGCCTGGCATGTCCCTCTTCTCTGGCGGTAGACACCAAGGCAAATGGGCCTCCGGGAAAGTCTTCGAGCCCTGCATTGGCGCTATGACGAAGGCCTCGTAGTCCTCGTCAGCCTGAAACGCAGCCTTTGCAACGGAAAGCAGCTTCCTTGGCTCTTGAAGCTGCGCCTGCCGAGTGTCCAAGAGCGCCTCGAATTTTGCGACTATGGCCGCGAATGACGCATTCTCTGACTCCGCCCCGGGTACGGCGTCTGGTTTTGGCACTGGGACACGTTTCGTGGAAAATTCCAAGCTCATGCGGGGCGCCACCACGCGGCGAGGGACATGGGCACTCCTCGCCTGCCACGGCAACTCGCGAGGGATGTGGGCTATCTTCGCTGCCTCCGTCTTTTTGCCAAGGACATACCTTAAGTTCGCCCAGGCCTTTTTCTCGCGAGGCTCGTCCGAGTTCGCGGAGGCCGGCTTGCTGCCTGCATTGGTGTGTGGAGCCCGGTCAACCGAGGACAGGAGGCGTTGTTGGCGGCCCAGGCATTGGGCTGGGGCGACGAGATGCTGCCATAGGGTTGTCGACGGGGCGAAGCGGTTGTGAGCGTGGCAGGTGAGCCAAGTGCGTGAGGACTGCATGTCGCAGCCAGGACCAGGCTGGCCGGGCGATGGGCTCACGGGTGGGATTCTTTCGCGCGCCGTGCCAAGCAGTCTAGCGCGACGGCGCGGACTACTCTCGAGTGGGCAGACTAAGTCCTATGGATGGCATATGCACTGTGCTAGGCAGGGTGTCTCCACGGTGTCGCCGTGCGTGGTCGGTACGGTGACATCATTGAATTGCAAACCGCCCACGACTTTTCGCACACTGCACAGGCGTTGATGCCTACACGGCTACTTGGTGGGCGGCTGAATGAACGTGGAACCCGTCCTCCCCCACACCCCACACCCCACACCACAGACGGCTTTTCTTCCACACGCCCTGTCTGCCCACCAGTCTCGCACCAAGGAGCTCCAGGGCATCGACTCGTCGAGTGAGTCTTCCACTACCGGGCTCCCTCCACCTGCGGCCCACCTCACTCCCTACCCCGCCCTACACCCGCTCGCTTTCGCAGCGGCCTCGCCGGCCTCCTGGGCACTCCCTGTCTAACACGTTGCAGCCCAACACGCATTCGAGCGGTAGAGACACCATGGCTACTCCCACAGGCCCTGCCGGTGTCTCGCGCGAGGTCCGGGAGTCGCGCGAGAGTCAGCACCCGGCGCTCCACCCAGACATCACCAGCGTACCCGTCACACCTGGCGATCACCCGGACGGTTCCGCCTACTTCGAGAACCCCGCAGCCCATCGCAGCACCGAGCTCCCCTTCGATCCAGAGACAGCTACTCCTGGGCCTTCTTGGAGTGCCAATTCGTACTTTGCCAATCAGCAGAGAGCAAGTGCCGCCACTTCCACAAGCCCACGAACCGACGAGGAGCTCGCCGAGAAGCGGAGCGGCCTTTCAGACACAACAAGGAATAGGGACCTGGCAGATGTCGACCCTCGGGCAGCTCACCCCGGACTCAATCTGAGTGGTGGCATCATCAGCGCGACGTTTGCCATACCCTACAGCCTTGACTATTCCCCAGGCAACGACTGGGAGATGAGCCCTCGCCGAGGAACGTCTGCTTTGTTCGACTCCTTTTCCTATCTGGCTTCTTCCTCTTCGCCTTGGAATCACACGCTTGTAGGTTGGACAGGTGAGGTTAATAATGCCACTGCGAGTGCATCCGTGGAAGTGCCCGTCAACCGAGCTGCCGCACCCATACCAGTGGACCCAAAGAAGCTCACGCCAGCGCCTCAGCAGCCCGACGGAATGCGTATTGGTCGCGAAGACCGGGAACGTCTCGAGAAGCAGCTGGAGCGCGACCACGGTGGTAAGGTCGTGCCTGTCTGGTTGGTCGATGAAGTCGACGATAGCAAGGACGAGTTTGTGTTAAAGAACCAGAGCCATTGGCGGACCTATGCCGAGCATGAGCTCTACACAATGTTTCATTACAAGCAAAATGAGCCAGCGGATGGGCGCGCCGCACGCCAGTCTTGGGCTGATTACTACCGCATGAATAAGCTTTTTGCGGACAGGATTCTAGAGATTTACAAGCCAGGCGACATCGTCATGGTTCATGACTATCCCCTGCTCCTGTTGCCCAGTTTGCTTCGACAACGTGTCCCCAACATCTACATTGGGTTTTTTTTACACGTCCCCTTCCCCAGCAGCGAATTCTACCGGTGTCTTAGCAGGCGCAAGGAAATATTGGAGGGCGTTTTGGGTGCCAACATGATTGGCTTCCAATCCTACAGCTATTCCCGCCACTTTTCCTCGTGTTGCACCAGAATATTGGGCTTTGATTCGTCCTCGGCCGGCGTCGACGCCTATGGAGCGCACGTGGCTGTGGACGTATTTCCCATTGGCATCAATGCGGTCTCAACGCAGAGGCAGGCATTCGGCGACCCAGAAATTGATGAGCGAATCAAGGGGATTCGGGAGATGTATGCCGGAAAGAAAATCATCGTCGGTCGCGATCGACTGGACGCTGTTCGTGGTGTTGTCCAAAAGTTGCAAGCATTCGAGATGTTCTTTGAGAAATATCCCGAATGGCAAGGCAAGGTCGTCCTGATCCAGGTCACCAGCCCCAGTGGTGTTCGCACGGATCGCGGCGACGGCGCACAAGAGAAGATGGTCAATAAGATCTCAGATCTAGCAGCTAAGATCAATGGTGTATACGGCACCCTCGACTACACACCCGTCCGGCACTTCCCGCAGTACCTTTCTCGCGAAGAGTATTTTGCGCTTCTCCGCATTGCAGACATTGGTCTCATCACCAGTGTTCGCGACGGTATGAATACAACCAGTATGGAATATGTCATTTGCCAGAAAGACAACCACGGACCATTGATCCTGTCCGAATTCTCGGGAACTGCGGGGTTTCTGAGCGGTGCGATGCACATCAACCCGTGGGATCTAGGAGGCGTAGCCGATGCGATTAACGACGCTTTGAAACTAGGTTCGAAGGACCGGGCACTGCAGCACAAGAAGCTGTACAAGCATGTTGTTTCCAACAACGTGCAAGCATGGACCAACAACTACCTGAAGAAGCTCATGACCAATCTCTCCTCCTTCGACCAATCATTCGCCACTCCAGCGTTGGACCGAGCCAAACTTCTTTTCCAGTACCGGCACGCGAAACAGCGTTTGCTCATGTTTGATTACGACGGAACGTTGACGCCGATTGTGCAAGACCCCTCTGCGGCCCTCCCGTCTGATCGGGTCACCCGCACGCTGAAGATGCTAGCGGCAGATCCGGCCAACTCGGTCTGGATCATTAGCGGCAGAGACCAGGCGTTCCTGAACGAGTACTTGGGCCACATTCCCGAACTTGGTCTCAGCGCCGAGCATGGCAGCTTCATGAGGCATCCGCGCAGTGAAGTTTGGGAGAACTTGACGGACAAGACGGACATGAGCTGGCAGCAGGAGGTTCTCGACATCTTCCAGCATTACACCGACTGTACGCAAGGTACGCAGGACCACGAAATACCTAGTGCCAGAATTGGCGTTGCTGCTGACTCGCCCTAGGGGCCATCATCGAGCGCAAGAAGATTGCGCTCACATGGCACTACCGGCGGGCAGATCCGGAATACGGAGCCTTCCAGGCGCGAGAGTGCCAGAAGCGTCTCGAGCGGACGGTGGCAAAGAAGTACGATGTAGAGGTCATGACAGGCAAAGCCAATCTCGAGGTTCGGCCCAAGTTTGTGAACAAGGGCGAGATTGCCAAGCGGCTTGTCTTGGAGTATGGCGAGGGTCCGGGAGAAGGTCCGGAATTCGTGCTTTGCCTCGGGGATGATTTCACAGACGAAGGTATGTGCGCGCCTCGCTGACTCAAGGCATGGGAAGCAAGAAGACTTAGGTGAACAGACATGTTTCGATCCCTCCGGCAGTCCGCATTGCCCTCGGATCACGTGTTTTCGGTCACGGTGGGTGCCAGTTCGAAACAGACGTTGGCAAGCTGGCACCTTGTCGAGCCATCGGATGTCATTTCGGTCATCTCGTTGTTGAACGGTGCGGCGGATGCGGGCAACGTGGGCGCGGTTGCCGTGGTCGATGGGAGTGTGCCGGAAAGCCGAGTGCAGGGCTGATCCGTAGGGGGGTGGTCGGTCGGTGCCTGGTGTTGCGTACGTGCGTACGACGTTGCCGGCTCCTTGGTATATGCCACAAGGTAGGCAGGTACTAGGGGACATGCAATCCACGGTATGGGGGTGTAATGCAGGGTATCGGAGTGTCATACACGGTATCGGGGTAGAATACACGGTATCGGGGTAGAATACACGGTATCGGGGTAGAATACACGGTATCGGGGTAGAATACACGGTATCGGGGTAGAATACACGGTATCGGGGTAGAATAC